>Ga0066678_10000373_pt1 | contig 14444 bp, 14 predicted proteins | sample GraSoiAngelo_127_FD_62300 | JGI IMG/M metagenome (GOLD analysis project Ga0066678, IMG submission 62300) | Grasslands soil microbial communities from the Angelo Coastal Reserve, California, USA - 14_0927_09_40cm | ecosystem: Environmental > Terrestrial > Soil > Grasslands | place: USA...
GGGGGCGTGACCCGCGGCCTTTCAACCACGGCCGCGCTCCTGCTCGTCGCAGTCGGCGCCGCCGCTCAAGTCGACACCACGGCGCGGCGCGACTCCACCGTCCGCGATTCCACCGCCCGCCGCGACAGCGCCGCGGCCGACACGCTCGCCCACTACCTCGCGGTGTTCCCGGCGCAGATCCCTCCCGGCCCCGCCCCCCGCGGCACGCGCTACAGCTTCACCGCCGACTCGTTCGCCCTCTCGAACATCCAGACGCTGTCCGATCTGCTGGCCCACATTCCCGGCGTGTACGTGGCGCGGGGCGGGATCTACGGCGCGGCGGAGCCAGTGCTGTACGGGGGGCGCGGGCCCGCGGGGCTCGAGCTCTATTGGGACGGCGTCCCGTATATCCCGCTGGGGCGTGATTCGCTGTATCTCGACCCCGCCCGCATTTCCCTTGCACCGCTCGAGCGCGTGGACGTCGTCGTGCTCCCGGCCTCGCTGCGTGTGTACCTCGTCACGCTGCGCCAGCGCTCCACGGCGACCGCGTCCCAGGTGGGCGTCGCGAGCGGCGAAGTCAGCACCGCGAATTACCGAGGCGCGTACCTGCGCCGCTGGCGCTCGGGGCTTGGTCTGTCCCTCGTCGCCGATTACAACAACAACGGCGGCGTCTCCGGCACGTCGAACACGCCGTTCAACTCCGTCGACCTGTGGCTCAAGGCCGAGTACCTGCCCAACCCCCACCTGGGCGCTCAGTACCAGGTCCTGAGCTCGACCTGGCATCGCAGCGGTGGCACCACCACCGCCGACTGGCAGAGCCAGCGGCGCGACGGGATCGTGCGCCTGTTCGCCGCGTCGCGCGACGATGGGCTGGGACTCTTGGCGCAGGCGAGCTTCGCGACGGCGAGCACCAGTCGCGACACCGCGGTGCGCGACCGCCAACTCTCCCAGGGAAGCCTCGAGCTGTCGAGCGACTGGCCGCGCGCGCACGTGGGCCTCGGGGTGCGGACGCTGGACGAAGCCCGGCCGTGGCAGCTCGAGGGGAGCGCCGGCTGGAGTCCGTTCCCGCAGCTCACGCTGTGGGGCGACGTCCGCCGCGCCCGCTACAGCCTGGGGCGGACCGGCGACCGCGCCCGCCTCGCGGCGGGCCTCACGCTCCCCGCCGGATTCTCCGTGCACGCAGATTTCGCGTGGGCGCGCGACCTCCAGGCCCCCGTCGATTCCACCGACACGCTGCAGCGCACCGTCGACCTCGGCGGCGCGCTGCGCTGGGATCGCGACTGGATCAGCGTCGAGGTCGGCCAGGTGCGACGCGATGCGTTCGCGCCGATCGGCGCTCCCGTGGGCTTGGGGTCCGTGGCCGGGCTCGGGCCGGGCCCGCGCACCCGCTATTTCACGACCCACGGCGTCGTGCGCCTCCTGCCCGGACTCGAGCTCGCCGGGTGGTACTTCGATCCGCTCGTCCGGGGCGGGACCGACTTCGAGCCGCCGTACCACGCGCGCGTGTCGCTCACCTTCTATTCGAGGTTCTGGCGCGTGTACCGGAGCGGGATCTTCGCACTGCGCGTGGAGGCCGCGGCGGAGTCGTGGAGCCGGGGAACGGCGGGGCTCGACTCGAGCGGCGCGCCGCTGGCGCTTCCCGGCAAGACGTTCGGGGAGCTGAACGTCGAGATCCGCATCGCGGGCGTGACGATCTTCTGGATCGAGCGCAACGCGACCCTAGCGAGCGGCAGCTACGTGCCCGGGCTCGACTACCCGCGTCACTATCAGTTTTACGGGGTGCGATGGCTGTTCACGAACTGATCGGCTAGCTTTAGAGTCTGTGCCGCGGAGCATGACGGGTTTCGGCTCGGCCGAAGGCAGCGTCCTCGGCGGGCGGCTCTCGATCGAGATCCGCTCGGTGAACCACCGCTATTTCAACCCGCAGCTGAAGCTGCCGTTCGAGCTCGCGGGCACGGAGAACCAGCTGCGCGAGCGCTTGCGCCGGCTGCTCGATCGCGGCCACGTGACGGTGGCGGCGCGCTGGATCGAGGCGCCGGCGACGGAGTCCGCGGTCACGGTCGATCTGGCCCGCGCGCGTCAGGTGCTGGCGGCGGCAAAGCAGCTCAAGCAGCAGCTCAAGCTCAAGGGCGAGGTGGATCTGGCCTTCGTGGCGCGGCATCCCGACGTCCTGGCGCTGGAGCGGGACGGCGCGGCGGCGGAATGGAACGAGGTGGAGCCGATCGTCGAGCGTGCGGCACAGCAGCTGGTCGCCATGCGGGCGCGCGAGGGCGCGGCCCTGGCGACCGAGCTCGTGGGTCGGCTGGACGCGCTCGCCGAGGGCGCCCTCGCCGTCGAGCGCCGCGCGCCCGAGCGTCTCGGCGCCGAGCTCGCCCGCCTCAAGAAGGCCGTGACGGAGCTGGCGGCGGGGGTGCCGGTGGACGAGCAGCGCCTCGCGGTCGAGGTCGCCCTGCTCGCCGACCGGGTCGACATCACCGAGGAGCTGGTGCGGCTGCGCACCCACCTCGGGGCGTGCCGCGAGGCGCTGGCCGGCGACGGGGCGGTGGGGAAGCAGCTGGGATTCCTGGCGCAAGAGCTGTTGCGCGAAGTGAACACGATCGGGTCCAAGGCGAACGACGCGGTGATCGCCCACGTGGTCATCGCCATGAAAGGCGAGCTCGAGAAGTTCCGGGAGCAGCTCGAGAACCTGGAGTGACGCCGCCCGCGCGCGTCGTCGTCCTCGCCGCCCCGTCCGGCGGCGGGAAGACGACCATCGCGCGGGAGCTCGTCACCCGGCACCCTGGTATCTTCGGGTACTCGGTGTCCGCGACGACCCGCAAGGCGCGACCCGGCGAGCGGGACCGCGAGGCGTATCACTTCCTGACGCAGGACGAGTTCCTGCGGCGTCGGGACGCGGGCGAGTTCCTCGAGTGGGCGCCGTACGCGGGCGAGCTGTACGGCACGCTGCGGAGCGAGGTCGAGGGCGTGCTGGCGAGCGGCAGGCACGTGGTGCTGGACGTGGAAGTGCAGGGAGCGCGGCAGGTGCGGCAGGCGTACCCGCAACCGGCATCCGTGGTCAGCTTCGTGATCCCGCCCTCACCCCGGGTCCTGATCGAGCGGCTCCGCAAGCGGCGGACCGAGACGGAAGCGGAGTTGTCACAGCGGATCGACATAGCGATCCGCGAGGTGGAAACGGCGCGGCGCGACATCGGAGACGTGTACGACCAGGTGCTCGTCAACGACGACCTGGACACGGCGGTGCGAGAGGTGATCGACCTGGTGCAGGGGCGCGGTGTCGCACCGCACCCGCCGCGCGACATGGCGAGCCTGCTGTCGGGCTTTGTGCGACAGCTCAGGACCGAGGCAGCCCAACTGAGTCAGTCTACCGGAAGGAGCAGGTGATGCGGATCGTAACCCCGGCCGAAGTGGCCGCGCAGACACAGAACAAATACCTGGGCGTCCTCGTGGCCGCCAAGTTCGCCCGTTTCGTGAACGAGTTCCCGCGCGATCGCTCGGTAGATTTCGAGGAGAAGCTCACCACCCGCGCGTTCGACGAGCTGGTGCGCGGCCGCCTTACCTACAAGCTCGTCCGGCGGCGGCGCCAGGAAGGCTGATGTCGTTCGCCGGCCGGCACGTCCTTCTCGGCGTGTCGGGCGGAATCGCGTGCTACAAGAGCTGCACGCTCGCCCGGCGGCTCGCCGAGGGTGGGGCGGCCGTGGACGTGGTGCTGACCGCGTCCGCGGCCGAGTTCGTGCGGCCCGTCACCTTCGAAGCGCTCACCGGGCGTCCGGTCCTGACCTCCCTGTGGCAGCCCGACCGAGCGCTCGCGCACATCGCGCTCGCGCGCCAGCCGGATCTGGCGATCGTCGCTCCCGCCACCGCGCACCTGCTGGCACGTGCCGCGCTGGGGCTCGCCGACGATGTGCTCACGGCCCTGCTCCTGGCGCGCACCGGTCCCGTGCTCGCCGCGCCGGCCATGAACGACGCCATGTACGCCCATGCGGCGACGCGCGCCAACGTGAAGACACTGGCCGGTCGCGGGTGGCACTTCATCGGACCGGATACCGGGCCGCTCGCGGAGGGTCCGAGCGAGCGGCCCGGCCGGATGAGCGAGCCCGAGGCGGTGCTCGCCGCCGCGGCGCGCCTGCTCGAGCAGCGCGCGCCGTGGCTGGGGAAGAAGGTCGTCGTCACCGCCGGTCCGACGCGGGAGCACCTCGATCCGGTGCGCGTCGTCACCAACCCGTCGAGCGGGCGCATGGGATACGCCATCGCCGCAGCCGCCCACACGCGCGGGGCCGACGTGGTCCTCGTGTCGGGACCCTCCGACTTGTCGCTCCCGTTCGGCGTGACCGCGCATCGGGTCGAGACCACGGCGGAGATGCAGCGTGCCGTGGACGCCCTCCTGAAGCACGCGGACTTGTTGGTCATGGCGGCGGCCCCTGCCGACTATCGCCCCGCCCAGCCCGCGGCCGGGAAGCGCCCGCGCGCCAACGGCACGCTCACGCTCGAGCTCGAGGCGACGCCCGACATCCTCGCCTCGCTCAAGCCCCCCCACGGGTGCGTAGTGGTCGGGTTCTCCCTGGAGGCGGCGGGAGCGGCAGGGGAGAACGGCGTGACACGGGCCGAGGCGAAGTTGCGCGAGAAGCATCTCGACTACATCATCCTGAACAACGCGCTCGAGCCCGGCGCGGGGTTTGAAGTCACCACGAATCGCGTCACCATCATCGGGAAGAGCGGCACGCCGATCGAGCTGCCGCTCCTGGACAAGCGCGACGTGGCGGAACGAATCCTCGACGCGGTGGAGCAAGCGCTGACGTGAGCGACGGGCGGGCACTGGCGCGCGAATTTCTGGAACAGCAGCGGCTGCTCGGCGGCGATCCGGTCATTCTGCCGGCGCTGCCGGGTGCTCCTCCGCCGCCCGCACCGGCGCCTCCGGCATCGCGCATCCCGTCTCCCGATCTTCCCCCGGCCGGCCTCTCCTACGATCCCCCCGGCAGCGACCTGTTCTCGAACGACCCCGTGCCACAGGCCGGCTCGCTCGGCGCGATCGCCGAGCTCGTGGCCACGTGCACCAAGTGCCGGCTGTGCGAGGGGCGCCGGCACACCGTGCCCGGCGAGGGCGCGGCCGAGGCGCGTCTGGTGGTGGTGGGCGAGGGCCCGGGGCGGGTGGAAGACGAAACGGGCCGACCGTTCGTGGGGCCCGCCGGGGAGCTGCTCACCAAGATTCTCGCGGCGATCGAGTTAGCGCGCGAGCGGGTATTCATTTGTAACGTCGTCAAATGCCGCCCGCCCGAGAACCGCGTCCCCCAATACGACGAGATCGCCGCCTGCCTCCCGTATCTGCTCCGCCAGATCGAGCTGGTGCAGCCGGCGGTGATCCTGGCCATGGGCGGAACGGCGGCGCAAACGCTCCTCAACACCAAGCAGTCGCTCGGCGCGCTGCGCAATCAGGTGCACCGCCTGCGGGGGATCCCGGTGATCGTCACCTACCATCCGGCCGCCCTGCTCCGCAACCCCAACTGGAAGAAGCCGACCTGGGATGACGTCCGCATCGCCCGCCGTTTCATCGGCTGAACGCCACGCCGAGCCCGCCGGCCGCCAGATTCCGTGGAGCAACGAAGCGGAGCAGGCGGTGCTCGGCGCCATGCTGCTCGACCAGGACGCGGCGCTCAAGGCCGCCGAAGTCCTCGACGACGCGATGTTCTACCGCGAGGGACACCGGCTGCTGTTTCGCGCCATGGTCGCCCTGACCGAGCGCGGCGACGTGATCGATCCCGTCACGCTGCGGGACGAGCTCATGCGCCGCGGCGACCTGGACCGGGCCGGGGGCATGGAGTACCTGGGCGGCCTCATCGATGTGGTCCCGACCGCCGCCAACGTCGAATACCACGCCAGGATCGTCCGCGACAAGGCCGTGCTGCGGCGGCTCATCGAGGCCGCCACGTCGATCATCCAGGATGCCTACGAGGGTCGCACCACCTCCGCCGAGGTGCTCGACAACGCGGAGCACCGCGTGTTCCAGGTCGCCCAGCTGCGCCGCTCCGAGGAGTTCGTGCGGCTCAAAGAGCTGATCTGGCCGACCATGGAGCGGATCGAGCAGCTGCACACGAGCCAGGGCGCGCTCACCGGCGTGGCGACCGGCTTCAAGGACTTGGACCTGCTCACCGCGGGCTTCCAGCGCGGCGATCTGGTGATCATCGCGGCGCGGCCCTCGATGGGCAAGACGGCCTTGGCGCTCAACATCGTCCAGCACGCGGCCATCGAGCACACCGTACGGGTCGCGGTGTTCTCGCTCGAGATGTCGAAAGAGCAGCTGGTCCAGCGGCTGCTCTGCTCCGAGGGTCTGGTGGACGCCCAGCGGCTGCGGCGCGGCCAGCTGCGCGACGACGACTACCCCAAGCTCGCGCGCGCCGCCGGCCTGCTCGGCACGGCCCCGATCTGGATCGACGATTCCGCCATGCTGACACCCCTGGCGATGCGCTCCAAGGCGCGGCGCCTCAAGGCGGAGCACGACATCGGCATGGTCGTGGTGGACTACCTGCAGATGATGCAGGGCCCCACCGACGCGGAGAGCCGCCAGCAGGAGATCTCGTTCATCTCGCGGTCGCTCAAGGCCCTCGCCAAAGAGCTGGACGTCCCGGTCGTCGCCTTGTCGCAGCTGTCGCGCGCCCCGGAGCAACGCGGCGGCGAGCACCGGCGGCCCCAGCTCTCCGACCTGCGCGAGTCGGGCGCCATCGAGCAGGACGCCGACGTGGTCTGCTTCATCTACCGTCAGGAGTTCTACGACGGCCCCACCGACCCCAAGACCAACGAGAGCCTCGAGGGTCTGGCGGAGCTGATCGTCGGAAAGCAGCGCAACGGGCCCACTGGCACCGTGAAGCTGTTTTTCAAGAAGGAATACACGCGGTTCGACAACTTCTCGCCGCGCGAGCCGCCCCCCGAGGCGAGCCGTGGCTAGGGCGCACTCGGTATTCCGCTGCACCGATTGCGGCGCCGAGCAGCCGAAATGGGCGGGCCGCTGCGACAGCTGTGGCGCGTGGAATACGCTCGTGGAAGAGGCGGTCGGGCGGGCGGGCGGACGGGCGGACCGAACGCACGCGGTCCCGTCCGGCAGTCCGCCCGTCCGGCTGTCCGCCGTGGGGGCAGGGACGTTCGAGCGCTGGCAGACCGGCCTCGACGAGTTCGATTTCGTGTTGGGCGGCGGCATCGTGCCGGGATCCGTGGTGCTGGTCGGTGGCGAGCCCGGCATCGGAAAGTCCACGCTGCTGCTGCAGTGCGCCGCCCGGCTGGAACACGCCGGCATTCGCACGCTGTACGTCTCGGGTGAGGAGTCTCCCGACCAGGTACGGCTGCGCGCCGACCGCCTGACGCTCGACGCCGGCGCCGTGCACGTCCTGGGAGAAACGCGGCTCGAGGCGATCACGCACCACGCGCGCGCGCTGGACGCGCAGGTCGTGTTCGTGGACTCGATTCAGACCACGTACACCGACGAGCTCGAAGGCGCCCCCGGCAACGTCGGCCAGGTCCGCGAGTGCGCGGCGCGCCTCATGCGCCTGGCGAAGGAGGCGGGACCCGCGGTCCTGCTGGTGGGACACGTCACGAAGGGCGGCGGCATCGCCGGCCCCAAGACGCTCGAGCACATCGTGGACACGGTGCTGTATTTCGAGGGCGAGAGCACGCTCGACCATCGTATCCTGCGCGCGGTCAAAAACCGGTTCGGCTCGGTGGACGAGATCGGCGTGTTCGCCATGACCGGCGCGGGCCTCGAGCCCGTCGCCGATCCGGCGGCGGCCTTCCTGGCGGGCCGCAGCAGCGGCGTCTCGGGATCGGCGGTGACGGCCCTCATGGAAGGCACCCGGCCGCTGCTGGTCGAGATCCAGGCGCTCGCCGCCAAGAGCGGCTTCGGCACGCCGCAGCGCGTGGCGACGGGCCTCGACCACCGCCGGCTGGCGGTGCTGCTGGCGGTGCTGGAGCGCCGCGGCGGGCTGCCGTTCGGCGCCCTGGACGTGTTCGTGAACGTGACGGGCGGGGCCCGGCTGGTCGAGCCGTCGACCGATCTCGCGGTGCTGGCGGCGCTGGTGTCGAGCGTGCACGACCGGCCGCTGCCGCCGGACGCCGTGTTCCTCGGGGAGGTGGGCCTGGGCGGGGAGATTCGTCCGGTCGCGGGTCTCGAGCGGCGACTGAGCGAGGCGGCGCGCCAGGGTTTCCGTCGCGTCTTCCTCTCGGCCCGCTCGCGCGTGACCCTGCCCGGTCTCGACGTGATCGCGGTGGACGGCATCGGTGACCTCGCCCGGCGCTTCGCCGCCTGACGTCGGGGTGGTGATCGTGGCCGCGGGCGCGGGCGCGCGGGCCGGACCCGGAGAGCCGAAGCAGTTCCGCCCCATCCTTGGTGTCCCCATGCTGTTGCGGGCATTGCGTCCCTTCACGTCGCACCCCGACATCGGCCACGTGGTCGTCGCCCTGCCTGCGGGTTTTGCGAACCGGCCCCCCGACTGGCTCGCGAAGCTCGTGGGCGAACGGCTCGCGCTCGTCGCGGGCGGCGCGACCCGGGCCCACTCGGTGCGGGCGGGGTTGCGCGCCTTGCCCGAGCACGTGGGCACCGTCCTCATCCACGACGGCGCCCGTCCCTTCGTGACCCGCGATACCATCGACGGCGTGCTGGACAAGGCGCGCTCCGGCGTCGGGGCGGTGGCGGCGATTCCGCTGAGCGATACGGTGAAAGAAGTCGTCGAGGACAGGCGTATCACGAGAACCGTCGCACGAGAACGTCTGTGGCGCGCGCAGACCCCACAGGGGTTTCCGCGCGCCATGATCGAGCGCGCCTACGGCGGTCTCGAGAGCGACGCCACGCCCACGGACGATGCCGAGCTGTGCGAGCGCGCCGGCCTGCCCGTCGAGGTCGTGCCCGACTCGCCCTACAACCTGAAGGTGACGACGGCCGACGACTTCCGGATCGCCGAGGCGCTCGCCCGTGAGCTGCGGTGAAGCCCGTCCCGTTCCGCACCGACGAGGACGTGACGGCGGCACTGGCTGGGACGGTGGCCCATCTGCGCGCCGGCGGCCTGATCGCCTACCCGACGGAGACCGTGTACGGCCTGGGGTCGCGGCCGCGGGCGTCCGACGTGCAGGCGCTGGCCCGGCTCAAGGGCCGCCGGCCCGACAAGCCGTTTCTCCTGTTGGTCGCCGACCGCGACATGGCAGAAGCGCAGGGGCTTGCCTTCGGCGAGGCCGCGAGCGCGCTGGCGCGGGCCTTCTGGCCGGGTCCCCTGACGCTGGTGCTGCCGGGCGGCAGCGGCCGGCTCCCCGACGCGCTGCGCGGCCCGGAAGGGGGGATCGCCGTGCGCTGGACCTCGCACCGCGGGATGGCCCGGCTGGTCGGCGCGCTGGGGGAGCCGGTGACGTCCACATCGGCTAACTTGCCTGGAGCGCCGCCGGCACCCGGAGCGGAGGCGATCGCCCGGGACTTCGCGCCGGCGCTGGAGGCGGGGACGCTGCTCGTGCTGGACGGCGGCGTGCTGGGCAACTCGCCGTCCTCGACCGTGGTCGACTGCACCCAGCCGGCGCCGCGGCTGATCCGTGAAGGAGCGGTCACGCTCGCCGAGCTGCGGCGCGCGGCCGGGCGGCTCGCCCCGTAGGCGCTCGACCCGAGGAGCCGAACACGAAACGCATCCTCTTGGTATGCACCGGCAACATCTGCCGCAGCCCGCTCGCCGCGGCGCTGCTCGAGCGCGCGCTCTCAGAGCGCGGCAGCGAGGGCCTCGACGTGTCGTCCGCGGGGACCGGCGCCTGGGACGGCGCGCCCGTGTCCGAGGGAGCCTACCTGGTCGGGCTCGAGCGCGGGCTCGATCTCTCGGGCCATCGCGCGCGGCTCTTGACGCGCGAGCTGGTCGAGGGCGCCGATCTGGTCCTCACCATGGCGCGGCACCACCGGGCGCGGGTGGACGAGCTCGGCGGCGAGGGTCGCGTGTTCGTGCTGGGCGAGTACGCCGGACGGGAGGGTGACGAAGCGGAAGTGAGCGATCCGTTCGGCGGCTACCTCGACGTGTACCGCGACACCTGCACCGAGCTCGAAGGACTGATCCAGGCGGCGGTGGAGCGCATCGTCAAAGAGTTCGCGAGTGGAAGTCAGCGCTGACACGCGCCTGTTGCTGGTGCTCGGCGATCCCGTCGCCCATTCGCTCTCCCCCGTGATGCACAACGCGGCGATCCGTGCGCTCGGGCTTGATGCCGTGTACGTCGCCCTGCCCACGCCGGCCGCGGCGCTCCCCGGGCTCTTGGCGGTGTTGCCCGCCGTGGGCGGGGCGGGGAACATCACCGTGCCGCACAAAGAAGCGGCGGAACGATGTCTCGCGCAGAAAACGGAGCTGTGCGCGCGCGTCGGCGCGTGCAATACGTTCTGGACCGAACGCGGAGCGCTGGTGGGAGACAACACCGACGTCGCCGGAATTCTCACGGTGCTGCGTCAGCTGGGCGTCGACGGCGGCGGCAGCTGGCTGCTGGTCGGGACCGGGGGCGCCGCACGGGCGGTGGCGGTGGCGGCGGCGACGGCCAAGGCGAACCTGCACGTGGTGTCGCGCGACGCGGCACGGGCGCGGGTGTTCAGCGACTGGGCGCGGGGCGGGGGCGCCCGCGTCGAGCCGGCGCGCGGCGCCCTCCAGCCCGACGTCGCGATCAACGCCACGCCCCTGGGCCTCAAGGACGCGGACCCGCTGCCGCTCGACCCCGAGCGCGCCCGGCGCCTCGCCGTCGCGCTCGACCTGGTATACGCGCCGGGTGGCACGCGCTGGGTCCGCACGCTGCGTGCGGCGGGCGTGCGGGCGCAGGACGGCCGCGAGGTGCTGGTGCATCAGGGAGCCGCCGCATTCGGCCGCTTCTTTCCGGATCGGGCGGCGCCCGTGGAGGTGATGCGCGCGGCCGTGGACCGCGCGCTGCGTGCGTAACGCGCTCGACCAGCTCCTCTTACCGGCCGAGTGCCTGCTGTGCCGCGCCCTGCTCTCGTTCCGCGATTCGCATCGCCTCGTGTGCGACGTCTGCCGCCACCGCTGGCGCCCCGTGCGCGCGCCGTGGTGCGGGCGCTGCGGTCAGCCGGAGCCGCTGTTCGGCCGCTGCCGGTTGTGCGCCGACTGGCCGGCCGCGCTAGTGCTGGCCCGTTCCGCGGTGTGGCTCGACCCCGGCGCGCGTGACGCCGTGCACGCGCTCAAGTACGGGGGCCTGCCGCGGATCGCCGCCGATCTGGCCAGCGCGATGGCGTCGCTCGACCTGCCGGGGCGCGAGGGCGCCTGGCTCGTGCCGGTACCGCTCGGCGCCGGGCGGCGGCGCCGGCGCGGCTACAACCAGAGCGAGCGCCTGGCGCGCGCCCTGAGCCGGCGTTGGAACCGGCCCCTCGTGGAGCTGCTCGTGCGGACCCGGGAGACGGTCACCCAAACGGCGTTGACACCCGAGGCGCGGCTGGCGAACGTGGCGGGGGCCTTTGAAACGCGGAACGGCGAACGCGGAACGCGGAACAGAAGCCCGGGTGCCCGTTCCGCGTTCCGAGTTCCGCGTTCCGCGTTCGAACGGCCGCTTGTTCTGGTAGACGATGTCTTTACGACCGGCGCGACGCTTGCCGAGGCGGCGAGGGCGTTGGAGCGTGCCGGGGCACGCACGGTGCTGGCCGTGACGTTCGGCCGGGCGCTCGTGCCGGACTTCACCTAGGGGAGAGCAATGGCAGTGCGCGTGGGCATCAACGGGTTCGGTCGCATCGGGCGCAACGTGCTGCGCGCCGCGGTGCTCATGAAGCAGCAGGCGCTCGAATTCGTGGCGGTGAACGACATCACCGACACCAAGACGCTGGCCCATCTCCTGAAATACGACTCCGTCCACGGCCGCTTCCCCGGAACGGTCGAGGCCCAGGGCGACGCGCTGGTCGTCAACGGCAAGCCTATCAAGGTGTCGGCGATCAAGGAGCCCGAGAAGCTGCCGTGGAAAGACTTGGGGGTGGAGCTGGTGCTCGAGAGCACCGGGCGGTTCACCAACCGACCCGATGCCGAGAAGCACCTGGCCGCCGGCGCCCGGAAGGTCGTGATCTCGGCGCCCGCCAAAGGGGAGGACATCACGATCGTGATGGGTGTCAACCACCAGAAATACGACCCGGCGAAGCATCACGTCCTCTCGAACGCCTCGTGCACCACGAACTGTCTCGTCCCCGTGGTGAAGGTCGTGCTCGACAACTGGGGCTTCAAGCACGGCTTCATGACGACGATCCACAGCTACACGAACGATCAGCAGATTCTCGATCTGCCGCACAAGGACCTGCGCCGTGCCCGCGCCGCGGCGCTCAGCATCATCCCCACCACCACCGGTGCCGCCAAGGCGACGGGCCTCGTGATTCCGGAGGTGAAGGGGAAGATCGACGGCATTTCGCTGCGCGTGCCCACGCCCGATGTGTCGATCGTGGAGCTGACGGCGGAGGTCGAGAAGAAGACGACCATCGAGGAAGTGAACGGCGCCTTCAAGCAGGCGGCCCGCGCGGGCCTCAACGGCATCCTCGACGTGAGCGACGAGCCGCTCGTCTCGGTCGACTACATCGGCAGCTTCTACTCGAGCGTAGTGGACGCGCTCTCGACCAACGTGATCGACGGCACGTTTCTGCACATGTCGTCCTGGTACGACAACGAGATGGGCTACTCCGCGCGCTGCGTGGACCTGCTCGCGTACCTCGCCGGCAAGTGAAGAAGCGCAGCCTGCGCGATCTGCCGCCCGCGGCGTTGGACGGCAAGCGAGCGCTGGTTCGAGTGGATTTCAACGTGCCCTTCAAGAACGGCGCCGTCACCGACGACACCCGCATCCGCGCCGCGGCTCCCACCATCGCGTACCTGCGCGAGAAGGGCGCGCGGGTGGTGCTGCTGTCGCATTTCGGCCGTCCCAAGGGCCCCGACCCGAAGTCGTCGCTCAAACAGATCGTGCGCGACGTCGAGCGCGTCCTGGGAACGCCCGTGGAGTTCATCCCCGATCCCGCCACGGGTGTCCCCGCCACGCGCCGGCTGCCGCGCGGCGGTGTGGCCCTCGTCGAGAACACGCGCTTCTGGCCGGGGGAAGAGGCCAACGACCCGGCCTTCGCCCAGATGCTGGCCGCCCTGGGTGACTTCTACGTGAACGACGCGTTCGGGTCGGCCCATCGAGCGCACGCCTCCACCGAAGCGGTGGCTCGTCTGCTCCGGCCCGCGGCGACGGGGTTCCTGATGGAAAAGGAGCTTCGCTACCTCGGTGAGGCGCTGGACCAGCCCAAGCGGCCGTTCGTCGCGGTGCTCGGCGGGGCCAAGATCTCCGGAAAGATCGACGTCATCGAGGCGCTGCTTCCCAAGGTGGACGAGATCCTGGTCGGCGGCGCGATGGCAAACACCTTCTTCCTCGCGATCGGGTTTCAGGTGGGCGGGTCGCTCGTCGAACGCGACAAGGAGCACCTCGCCAAGGGCCTCCTGGCCAAGGCCGGCGCCAAGCTGATCCTCCCTCGGGGTGCGGTGGTCGCGCCGAGTCTCGCGCGCGCCGCCGAACGGCGGGAGGTGTCGAGCGATCACATCCCCGCCGACTGCGCGGTCTTCGACATCGATCAGCCCACCCGACTCGACTTCCGGGCGCGAATCCTGAAAGCCAAAACGGTCTTCTGGAACGGCCCGATGGGCGTGTTCGAGACGCCGCCGTTCGACGAGGGCACCCGCGCCATCGGCGAAGCGCTGATCGAGGCCGGGAAGCGCGGCGCCACAACGATCGTGGGGGGCGGAGACTCGGCCGCGGCCGTGGCGGGGCTCGAAGACAAGCTCAGCCACGTGTCGACCGGCGGCGGTGCGTCGCTCGAGTTCCTCGAGGGCAAACCCCTCCCGGGGGTCGCCGCCCTGGAGAACGCGTGAGGCGGCTGCTGTTCGCCGCCAACTGGAAGATGCACCTCGGCCCGGAAGACACCCGGGGCTACCTCAAGGCCTTTCGCGCTCGCTACAACCGGCGCGGCGACCGCGACGTCTGGTTCTTCCCGCCCGCCGTGTCGGTCGAAGCCGCCGCACAGGCGGTGCGCGAGCGCACCGATCTGCTGGTGGGCGCACAGGACATCTACTGGGAGCCCAAGGGCGCATTCACCGGCGCTGTTTCCGCCGCGCTCGCCCTCCAGGCCGGCGCGCGCGCCACCCTCATCGGGCACTCGGAGCGCCGTCACGTGTTCGGTGAAACGGACGAAGACACCCGCCGCAAGGTGGCGGCCGCCCTCGCGGCCGGGCTGGTGCCGATGCTGTGCGTGGGCGAGACCCTGGCCGAGCGCGACGCCGGGCATACCCTGGCCGTGGTCGTACGCCAGCTCGCCGGCGCGCTCTCGAGCCTCGACGGCCCGACGCTCTCGCGTCTCATCGTCGCCTACGAGCCGGTGTGGGCGATCGGGACCGGGCGCAACGCCACGCCGCGCGACGCCGCGACGGTGCATCGGGAGATCCGCGCCTGGCTCGGGGGGCGCGGCGCCTCCG
>Ga0066678_10000375_pt1 | contig 14424 bp, 14 predicted proteins | sample GraSoiAngelo_127_FD_62300 | JGI IMG/M metagenome (GOLD analysis project Ga0066678, IMG submission 62300) | Grasslands soil microbial communities from the Angelo Coastal Reserve, California, USA - 14_0927_09_40cm | ecosystem: Environmental > Terrestrial > Soil > Grasslands | place: USA...
CGCGCATCGTGTCCCGATGGTAGAGCTACTCGCGCGAGAAAATCGGGCCGGAGCCGGAGTTCTGAAAAAATGGCCGGATTAATGGGGAAACATTGTAACGCCACTGTAGAGCAAACCATCTTTCTTTCTGAACCAAGCAGCACATTTCCATGTCGAGGTGTACGCATGATTAAAGGTATGACTCTGTCCAAGGGCGGCAGCAGACTCCCGCTAATCCTCGGACTCATCCTGGGTCTCGTGGCGGCGGTCCTTGTGGTCGTCTACCTGACCAGTGCCAAGGATGAAGGCGGCTCCACGAGCAGCAGCGGTGAAGGCGTGCCTGTGGTGGTTGCCAGCCAAAACGTCGAGGCCGGCGTTCGGCTGACGCCGGCAATGCTGGCCGTCAAGAGCATCCCCCAGAGCGATCAGCTCGCCGGCGCCTTCCAAAGTGTCGAGGGGCTGGCCGGGCAGGTCACGCGCGTGCCTCTTGTCGCCGGCGAACAGGTAATCCAGACGAAGGTCACCGGCACGACGAATATCAGCGAATTCGGGAACAACCCGCCGCTCGCCCTCATTGTTGAACCCGGTCAGCGTGCGGTCTCTATCGAGCTGAGCAGCGTCATCGGCGCCGGAGGAAACATCCGGCCCGGAGACTTTGTTGACGTGATTCTTATCGTCCAGATCAAGCCCGAGGGGGACACGCAGGGCGCGTCTGACCAGATAGCCGCAACCATTATCCAGAACGCCAAGGTGCTGGCTGTTGACCAGACGAGGACAAACCCCAACGCCGAGACGACAAGTAATCCCGACAAGGCGAAGGAAGCCAGCCAGACGGCCACGACCCTGACCATCGGCGTAACACCCGTACAGGGTGAGATCGTGGCCATGGCTGAAGTATGCGGGCACAACCACGGCGGCCGCCTGTCCGTCTCGCTGCGCGGTGTCGGCGACGGCAATGCTCTGGGGAACCGCACGCAGTGGCCAACGGACGGCCCGCCTCCGAGCTGTGCCAAAGTCCTCGGTGTTTCGTCCCTCGGCCAATAGGAGCCAAGCGGCAAGAGTCTGAAGGGAGCTAAGGAAGGCGATGGCACGAAATCCGCGAGTGATTGTGATTGGCCCCGAGCCGGTGAACCGGGACGAGGTCCAGAAGATGCTGGCTCTCTCGGGGTTCAGCGTCCTCGGTGAGGCCGGCTACGGCATCGAAGCGGTCTCGCTGGCCAAGAAGAGCGAGCCCGATGTGGTCGTAATCGCCATCGAAGAGCCCCTCATCCGCGCCCTGCAAACAGTCGAGGCGCTGGCAGACCTTCTGCCTCAGTCCCCGATCATCGGCCACTCTTCTATCAAGGGCTCCGGGTCGATGCGCAGGGCGATGGTGGCGGGGGTCAAGGACTACCTCGTCAGCCCTGTGAAGGAAGAAGAGCTAATCAATTCCATTCACGCGGTCCTGGCCCAGGAGGAAAGGCGTCGCGCGAGGCTCGCGGGCGAAACGGACGAGCCCGTCGCCGCCGGCACGGTCGTAACCGTGTTCGGCGCCAAAGGCGGCATCGGCAAGACCACGATTGCGACCAACCTCGCGACCGCGCTCGTTCAGAAGACCAAACAGTCGGTCGTCGTCGTTGACCTCGACACCCGGTTCGGGGACGTCGCGATTCTAATGGACATCCCGGTGGAACGAAGCATCGCCGACCTGGCCATGCCGGAGGAAGACATCACGCGGGAGATCGTCGAAGAGTGCACCTACACCCACAATACCGGCGTCACGATCCTTCCGGCCCCGATCAGGCCCACCGACTGGCGCAACGTCCACGCCGGCCACATCGAGCGCGTCGTTACTCTTCTCATGCAGACGCATGACTACGTGATCCTCGACACGCCGGGCACCTTCAACGACATTGTCGCCCGGGCGCTTGAGATGGCCACGATGGTCGTCCTCATCTGCACCGTCGATATGGCGAGCCTGAAAGACACTCTTCTCGCCATTGACATGCTGCGCTCCTGGAACTTTCCACAGGACAAGATCAAGCTAGTAATCAATTCGACAAACGAGGCCAGCAATGTCCAGCCGCAAGAAATCCGCCGGATGCTGGGCCGCGACGTCTTCTGGAACGTGCCTTACGACCGAAACATCAGCGCGGCGACGCAGCTGGGCATGCCCGTCGTTGTTGCGAAGCCGCAGTCTAAGGCGTCCGAGAGCATCACCGAAATGGCATACGCCCTCAGCGGCGTGCGGCGGCAGCAACAGCCAACTAAGCCCCGCGAAGTGCAAAAGAGCGGCTTTCTTAGTCGCATCCTTGGATCGGTCCCTGAAGACAAAACTGAAGTAAGTGTGGAGTGACGAGATGACAAGCTTTCAATCAGGCAGACCCCAGGCGCCCACGCTCCGGCCGGCCATGGGCCCGAGCCGGACGACTCCCGGCCGCTACAACGAAGATATGGAGCAGCTTATCTTCCGCATGCACCAGATGCTCATCGATGAGCTCGACGCGGACCAGATCAGCGCCATGCCTGCGGATGAGCGCCGCAAGGTCGTCGAGCAGGCGGCTGAGACGCTCCTGCGGCGTGAGATGCCCGGCGTTGGTGGCATCACCCGCGACCAAATCGTGTCACGCGTGGTGGATGAAATCGTCGGCCTAGGGCCGATCGACGCTCTCATGCGCGACCCCTCCATTTCAGAGGTCATGGTCAACCGGGCCGATGAAGTCTATTTCGAGCGCGAAGGTATTCTCTACCTGAGCGACGTCCGCTTCCGCGACGATCAGCACATTCAGCGCGTCATTGAGCGCATCATCGCGCCGATTGGACGGCGCGTCGACGAGTCGTCTCCGATGGTTGACGCGCGTCTGCCGGATGGCTCGCGTGTGAACATCGTAATCCCGCCCGTGGCTCCCAAGAGCCCGACGATTACCATCCGAAAATTTCGCGCGGACAAGCTTCAGATGAACGACCTGGTGAACGCCAGTACGGTCACCGAAGATATGGTGGAGTTCCTCAAGGCCTGCGTGCAGGTCAAACTGAACATCCTTATCTCCGGTGGTACCGGTACCGGCAAGACCACGTTTCTCAACGCGCTCTCGGCCTATATTCCTGAGACAGAGCGCATCATCACGATTGAGGACCCGGTCGAAATAAAGATGCAGCAGCCGCACATCGTCAGCCTGGAGGCCCGTCCGTCGAACATCGACGGCAAGGGAGAAATCTCCCAGCGTGACCTCCTCAAGAACACCTTGCGTATGCGGCCCGACAGGATCATCATCGGCGAGGTCCGTGGTCAGGAGGCGTTCGATATGCTCAACGCTATGAACACCGGCCACGAAGGATCCATGTCGACAGTCCACGCCAACTCACCGCGTGACGGCCTGGCCCGTATCGAGAACATGGTCCTGATGGCGGCCCTCGACCTCCCTGACAGGGCGATCCGTGAGCAGGTGGCCTCGGCTCTGCACCTCATCGTCCAGCTCTCACGGTTCACGGACGGTGTCCGGCGCGTTACCCACGTAACTGAAGTCAGCGGAATGGAAGGCCAGATCATCACGCTGCAGGACCTCTTCCGCTTCCAGCAGACCGGCGTCAGTCCTGAAGGCAAGATCGAAGGAGTGATGGCGCCTACCGGAATCCGGCCGACATTCGCCGAACAGTTCGAAGCATCCGGCATTAAGCTGCCGGACGGGCTGTTCCTTCCCCGCGCGAGGTAAATCATGGACCCACTGATTATCGGCATCGCCGTCACAATCTTCTTCGCTTTTCTCCTGGCCGCCGTTGGCCTGACCGGCAAGGGCCGCCAGGATGACCCGATGGGCTCGCGACTCGAAGCGTTTCGTTCCGGAGGCGGTCCGCTTCCGCAGAGCGGTGCGGCGCCAGGCAAACAATCCAGCTTCCGAGAGAAGCGCTCCTACAGTGGGCTCCCGGTGCTCAGCGCATTCCTGTCGCAGTTTCGTGGCTCGGAGGCGATGGCCATTCACCTCGAGCGCGCGGCTGTCCCGTTGCGCGTCGGCGAATTCTACCTGATCCGCTGGGGTATGGCCGCTCTCTTCCTGGTGATCCCGTTCATTTTTGGTGTGGCCCTCTTCAACCTGCTCCTGGGCATCGGCCTTGCGGTGGTCGGCTACATGCTGCCCGCTATGTGGGTCAATGGAAAAAAGAAGTCACGGATAAACAAGATCAACCAGCAGCTGGTAGATCTGCTCGGCCTCGTCTCGAACTCGCTGAAGTCCGGCTATGGTCTCATGCAAAGCTTTGAGTTCGCCTCCAGGCAGATGCAGCCGCCCATCGCCCTGGAGATCCGCCGCATGCTTCGCGAGTCCAACCTTGGCATGAGCGCTGAGGATGCGCTCAACGCCCTCGGCGAACGCATTGACAGCAGCGACCTGGACATGGTTCTCACCGCGATCAATATTCAGCGCACAGTCGGCGGAAACCTCGCCGAGATTCTGGACAAAGTTGCGAGCACCATGCGCGAGCGAGAGCGTATTCGCGGTGAGATTGCCACCCTCACCTCGCAACAGAAGATGACGGGCTACGTTATCGGCGGTCTACCTGTGTTCATGTTCGCAATCTTCATGGTCATGAACCCGGGCTACATGAGCCTGCTTATTACCGAAACCGTCGGCAAGGCTATGCTGGTCGCCGCGATCGGCTTGCAGCTCTTGGGCTACTTCTCCATGAAGAGAATCATGGCGATCGATATTTAGGAGCCTGAAATGATCATCGCATTGGCAGCCGTATCCGTCTTCGGGGCGATAATGTCTATCGTCTACTCCATGTTTGGCGGCAGCAAACGCGGCATCAGCATGGAGTCCCGTATACAGGACTTCCGTAGCCGGGCCGTTTCTCCGGAAGCGGATGAGGTCGACCTGGAGCTTCCCTTCGGCGAGCGAGTGCTCAGGCCGGCGATTGAGGGCTTCTCGCGCACGGTCAGCTCGGTACTCCCGGCCTCGATGCTGTCCGGCATCCAGAAGCAGCTGATGATGGCCGGCCACCCGATGACCCTCCAGAGCTACCTCACCTTCTGGGCCGTCATCTGCGCCACGTGCACGGGGGCGGGCCTCATCATGTTCGTGGTCCTCCCCGGCAGCTTCCTCATTCAGAAGCTGCTTTTCGTCGTCATGTTTGGCGCCCTCGGCTTCGTCTTCCCGCGCGTCTGGCTGAAGGGCAAAGTCAAGGCCCGCCAGAAGTTGGTGATTCGGGCCATGCCCGACGCGATGGACCTCATTACGACCTGCGTGGAGGCGGGCCTCGGTCTGGACGCCGCCCTCGCCCGTGTGGCGGAGAAGAGCGGCGGCCCGCTGGCCGAGGAGCTATCTCACATGCTGCGTGACGTTGCGATGGGCAAGATGCGTCGAGAGGCGATGACCGAGCTCGAACAGCGCATCGGTGTCGAGGAGCTGACCACGTTTATTAACAGCATTATTCAGGCAGAGCAGTTGGGTGTCGGCATCGCGCAGGTGCTGCGCGTGCAGTCCGACCAGCTCCGAACGAAGCGCCGGCAGCGGGCCGAGAAGTCGGCCCACGAGGCGCCGATCAAGATGCTTTTCCCGCTCGTGCTGTTCATTTTTCCGGCCTTCCTGCTCGTGATCCTCGGACCGGCTGCCATCCGGATCGCGCAGTCCATCGGGTAAGGAGACATTCGGGGTGACGCTGGGGAAGAAGATCCGGGGACTGCGGGACGAGCTTGGCATGAGCCAGGCGCAGCTTTCTGCGCAGGCCGAGCTTAGTCAGGGCTACCTGTCGCAGCTCGAGAACGACGAGGTGCAGAACCCGAGTGCCGCCGTCATCTTTCGGCTGGCGCGCTCGCTTCACATCGATCCCCGAGTTCTCATGCAGGCGGCGGGCTACGCGGAGATCGCCCAGGAAGGCGGAAACGCCGGCCGCTACGAGGTCTCCGTCGACCCTGATCTCCTGTCGTTTCTTGCGCGCATTCCACGTGAGCAGCAGGCGCGTTTGCTCAAGCTATTCAAAGGCATGGAGCGCGGGACGCCGGCAGCGACGAGGCAAAGCGCGGGTTAGGGAATAGCCGCCCTGCGATCGATTCCCGGGGTGGCGGGGCGAACGAGAAAAGAGAGATTATTGACAAGCTGGCGAGGAGCATCGACAATTCTTGCGACTCCCAGTTAGGCGGAGCAACAAAATGAGGCTAGGAGACAGGATCAGGCAAATACGCGATGAGCTCGGCCTCACCCAGGGCCAGCTGGCGAGCGGTTCCTCGGTGAGCCAGGGCTACCTCTCCCAACTCGAGAACGGCGAGGTGAAGAACCCCTCCGCGGCTGTCCTGCTGCGCGTCGCTCAGGCGATGCAGATCGATCCCGATGAGCTCTTCGAGGCCGCCGGGTATCCCACTGTGCGCATGCTCCGCCAGATCTACCAGGACTACGAGTCCACGGTAGACGCGGACCTCCTACACTATCTCGGCAATCTGCCGAGGGACCGCCAGCGCCGCTTGCTCCTCATCCTGCGGGGTATGGAGCAGGTGCTCAACGGCTCCCCTGCAATCGGCAACGGGTCTGACTGGGCCACCCCGGAAGCTTCCCCGCCGCTCACCGTGAGGACGTCGCCGCAGGCGGCAGCCTTGAAGGGCGCCGGCTCGCATCCGGAGCTCACGCGGGCCCGTCGCTAATGGCAGACCTGCCGGACGACCGCCTCGCTCTCGCCGAAAAGATCGACCCTGAACTCCTTCAGATGCTGGGACGCATGTCCCGCCGCCAGCAGCGTCAGGTGCTGCTTCTGCTCATGATCGTGGAGAACCTCCTCTACGAGATGATGCGCGAACGCCGCGCCCGCGAAGACATCGAATAGCCGGCATCGGCGACGCGCCTCTGAATGTAGCGGAGCGCCTTCAGGCCTCCATCGAGGCGGCGCGGCTCTAGTATGGCGATCTGCCTACCTTATCGGCGATTGCTGAACCGCGCGGTGGGAGGTAGACTCCGGGCCATGAGGGTCGCGGCGAAGCTCATCGGCGAAATGGCTATGCAGGTGTTCTATCTGGTGCTTGGCCTGAGCATCGCTGCGATCTTAATGGCTGGACTCATTGGCCTGCTCATTCTTCTAACGTACGCATTAGGCTGGCCAAGCCCGCAGCCTAAGTACTAGCGCGCCGCGGTCATGCTGTACGCGAGCGCGAACAGCGACGGCGCTTCGGCCTCCGGGCCCGTGTACTGTACGGTCGTCCGCACGTCGCCTCGCTCGAAGACCAATGTCTGCCCACCGCTCGGGCTCCAGGCCGGCCGGCCGTCCACCTGCTGCCACATCCCGTCCACGTAGGTCCCCGCTGTCCCGTCCGATAGCGCGACGTCTGTCGCCGCCCCGCCTGCGACGGCGAAATCTTCGCCCGACGCCCGCTCCTGGTAGATGACCACGCTCGATCCACCTGCGCGCGTATAGGTGAGCGCGTATGTCCCGCCGTTGTCCGCAGTAAGCGCCTGGTCGAAGAACCGCGCCGACGTCAGTTCAAATCCCGCGGGCGGCGTAGTCGGAACTGCGACCGGCGCGCCCAGCCGCTCCGACGCCTCCGCCGCGGTTATCTCGCTGCCCTGCACGACCGCCGTGACGGGCGGCGGCGCCGGCGGCGCGGGGGCTTCGCGCACGCCGAGGTGCTCGCTGATCGACCGCATAGCCCTGGCGACCGGATGACCGTCAAAGCCGGTGGCCGGAAGAGGGGCGAGCGCCACAGAGAGGAGTACGAGCAGTGCGGCGGCGGCGGCCGTCTTCCACCAGCCGGGCATCGTCCCGACGGTTGCTTGGCCGCTGGACGTGCTTCGCCCTCCGGCGCGACGCTCCCCGTCGAATCTCGAATCACCTGCCGCCGCGGCCAGGAGATCGCGGCCAACTGACCGCGGTGGCTTGTGCCTCTTCGGAACGAAGAACGTAAACGGCCATCTCCGCTGCGGCTGCGCCTGTATTCGTGATTGCACCCGCTCCCAGACGTGATCGCGATGCGTCTCGGCGATGGACGCCGCCTGCTCGGCCATCTGCCGGCGGAGGCGCGCGATTTCGCGAAGCTCATCGATCTCCATCTCATCGAGCGCCTTCGCTGCCGCCGCCTCTTCCGGGTTCGCCGGTTCGTCGAGCGGCCGGACTTCGCGTGAACTGCGGCGTCTGTCCAGCCGTTCGAGTACGCGTCGCCAGACGGCGCCTTCATACTGGACGCCGGCCTGCATCGACGCATGGCCCCGCTCGGCTCGCGCGTTGGCGATGCGCAGCAGGGCGTTGAGTTCCTGTCGCTCGAATTTTGGGGGTGAGGGTTCTTTGGGGCGCGAACGATCGCTACTAAGTAGATCGTCGATGGCGCGGGCCAGCCAGTCGGCCCGCTCCTCTTCGTTCATGTACGATCGCCGCTGACCTGGAGCCGCTCCCGCAGCTTGCGCAGCGCGCGGAAGACGGTCACCCGTACGTTGACCTCACTCGTGCTGAGAACGTTCGCGATCTCACGGTTGGAAAGCTCGGCGTCGAACTTCAGAGCGATGATCTCCTGCTCTCGCCGGGGCAGCTGGCGCACGAGCTGCGAAAGCGAGGCCAGTCGTTCTTTGTGAAGCACGGTCTCTTCGGGGCCGCGCGGCTGCGAGTGGAGCTCGGTTTCCCAGGCCGCTTCCTGAGCGGCGCGGGCGGCGGGCTTGGTCTTTCGCCAGTGTGATGAAACTTCGTTACGGGCGATCGTGAACAGCCACGATCCGAACGAATCCGGCGAGCGCAGAGACCGCATCTTGATGAAGGCTTTCTCAAACACGTCCGAGACGATGTCGAGGGAGATTTCCTTGTCCTGCACCCGGCCGTAAACGTACGCGAAGACTTTGGGAAAGTACTGGTGGTACAGGTCGGTGAATTCGACGGGCTTGGTCTCGCCATCCGCTTTCACCCGTTCCGCCGGAGCTTTCGTCTCCTCGACCTTGACCGGCTGTTTCAGGGCTTCTGCCATCGCTACGCGCATCGTTGTCATAGTGTGGTCCTCGTCATCTACCGCGTCGAAGACGCGGGCTAACAACGGCTCTTGCGAACCTTCGACTTTTGGGATGAACAATAGACGCCCCTCCGGCCACCCTGTTACACGTTTCTATATTGAAAATTAGCTGTGCTGTTTCTCGCGCGGCTCATAACACGCAAACTCTGGGGTCAACATCCTTCAAGGCGTAGTATGGCACCGGCCGCCCGCAAATACGGTTAACGCGACGCGGTAAGCGGTTAACACCCGGTGAATTCAGCGTAAAGGAACGGTGTGCTATACGCGGGCGGCGGCGCGCGGGTATGCCTCGTCCAGCAGCTCGACCACGTGAACGACGCGGCCTTTCATGCGGTGACGCCGCAGGCCGGCCTCCAGTTGCGTCATGCAACCGGGGTTTGCCGTCGCGATGACCTCAGCGCCGGTCTCACGGATGTCGCGCATCTTCTCATCCAGCAAGCGTAACGACATCTCGCCCTGCGTGAGCCCGTACACACCCGCGCTGCCGCAACAGCGGTCCCCGTGCGGCAATTCGACGAACCGAACGCTGGGAATCGAGGCGATGATCTCGCGCGGCGCAACCGTGATTCGCTGAGCATGGGCCAGATGGCAAGAGTCCTGGTACGTGACACGCGCGTCCAATGGCGCTCTTGGCGGCTCGAATGGCAGCGAGGCGAGAAACTCGGTCACATCCCTTATCCTCGACGCCAAGAGCCGAGCGCGGTCGACGTACTCACCGTCCTCCGCAAGCAGCTGGCCGTACTCCTTCATCGCTGATCCGCAGCCCGCGGAATTCACGATGACGGCATCGAAATCCTCCGCGAGAAAGGCATCGACCTCGCGGCGGGCAAGTCCCATCGCGGCCGGGAGGTCGCCGTTGTGCCCGTGCAGTGCCCCGCAGCATGCCTGCATCGCCGGAGCGACCACTTCGCAACCGTTGCGGGCAAGTACTCGAACGGTTGCGGCATGCACACGGCCGTAAGCCAGGGGCATGATGCACCCGGTTAGCAGCGCGACCCGATACTTGAGGGCCCCTTTCGGACGCGCGAGCACGCCTCGGCGCTTGAACTCCTTCCCGGCGATAGTCGGCGCCAGGGCAACCCGGTCGCGCAGGTGCGGAGTTCGCTCAGCGAGCGCCCGCAGCCCGGACGCGCGGTACAACCGCAAGGCCGAGGCAAGAAGCGAGAGGCGGCCTGGATGCGCGATTACCTCGCGCAAGAAGAGCGCCCGCATGCGCCAGGCGAACGGCGCGCGGCCGGTGTGAAGGACGTGGGCTCGGCCATGCTCCATGATGCGGCCGTAGGGCACCCCGGAAGGGCAGACCGCCTCGCAGTTGCGGCACTGGAGACACATATCCATGTGACCGGTAACGTTCACCGTCGGCTCGATGAGGCCCTCGGCCATCGCCTTAATCAGGTACAGCCGCCCGCGCGGGGATTCGGCCTCGAGGCCCGTTTCCACGTACGTGGGGCAGTGTTGCAGGCAGAGCCCGCAGCGCACGCATTGGGCCAGGTCCGCGTCTGACGGGGCGAACCGCTTGGTAAACGCCGCTTGTTTACCCAATCAGAGCCTCCCCACGAACCGGCCCGGGCTGAGGATGCCCTTCGGGTCGAACTGCTGCTTGACGCGCCTCATGAGTGCGAAGGCCGGCGGCGGGTCGCCGAAGACATCGATGCGCTGCTTGAGTTCGACGGAGCAGTGCTCAACGACACAGACCGCCTCGTGCTTCGCAGCGACGGCGCGGGCGCTTTCCAGCACGGCCGCCGCATCGACTGCCGGCCAGGAAGCGCGCAGTACCCCAGTAATGGGTTCCGCAACCATGAGTGGCGACTCCAGGCGCTTGATCTCCTCTATCAGCGCTGCGAGCTGCGAGGCGAGGACACTCAACCGGCAAAGCAACTGATCGTCGTTCGATTCGCCGGCGCTACGTGTCTCGTTCGCTTCGTTTGAGGCCGCCAGTTCCGCCTTGAAACGGGGCGCTAGGCCGAGAAGTTCTTTCTCTGATCGATCGACAGCGCCTTGGCTTCCGGCCAGTAGTATCTCAAGGAACCAGCCGACGTCGTTACCGCCCCCGGCGCTCGAAAGCTCCACGTGGCTAAACGCGAGGCCCCGCCGGTACAACTCGGCCGCGAGCCCGCAGGCATCCGACGGGCTCCGTAGACGAAGCGCGATGCTTCGCTCTCGCCGCGAGACTGGCATCACCTTGAACGTCGCCTCGACGATCACGCCCAGCGTGCCCAGCGACCCGGTGTACAGCTTGCACAGGTCATAACCGGCCACGTTCTTGACGACCTTGCCGCCTGCGCGCGTAATCCTGCCATCTGCCGTGACCACTCGCATTCCGATTGTGTAGTCGCGGAGTGCGCCATAAGCGGCGCGTGAAGGTCCATTGGCGTTCGCGGCAAGGACTCCCCCGACCGAAGCCTGATGCCCGGACCCTGCATTAAACGGCACTCTCTGGCCGTGGGCTTTGAGGCGCTGTTGAAGCTCCGCAATGCTGATTCCAGCCTGGCAGGTGACGGTCAGGTCCGCCGGCTCGTGCTCGATGATCTTCTCGAGACGCGAGAGGCTCAACGCTAGGTCATAGCGCGCGGGAAGATTGCCTATATGCCTCCTACTCCCGCCGCCGAGCGGGATGACGGCCAACCCCGCCTCGCTTGCATAGCGGAGTACAGCGGCCACCTCTTCGTACGAACCCGGCTCGACAACAGCCTGCGGGCTGATACCGTCAACTACAAACCTCCCCGCCTCGTCCGGCCGGAAGGCATGCTTATTGCCAATGATGGCGTGCAGGTCATCGAGAACGGTTGCTTGAGCGACCAAGTCTCGTGTCCTACACGTAGGCGTCCGCGCCGACCTTGGCGATCGCCGCTCTCATTCGCGACGAGACCTCGCCGCAGCCTTTCGAGGTCGGGAAGACCTTGCCCGGGTTGAATCGCTCCGAGGCGCCGAATGCCGCCTTTAGCCGCGACATAACCTCGAGGTCATCCTCCGAGAAAATCCAGCTCATGTAGTTGCGCTTCTCGTAGCCCACTCCGTGCTCGCCGGTAATGGAGCCGCCGGCGTCCACGCACAGGCGCATGATCTCCTCGCCGAGGTCGAGGACCTTTTGCGTGGCGCCCGGGACGCGCTCGTCGAACATCACATTGGGGTGGAGGTTGCCGTCGCCGGCGTGGAAAACGTTCGCGACCCGGAAGCCAAACCGCTCGCAGGCCTCGTAGACGCCGTCCAGCACGGTTGGGAGCAGCGTGCGCGGTATTACACCATCCAGGATGTAGTACGAGGGCGCGAGGCGTCCCAGCGCGCCCAGTGCGCCTTTGCGGCCGGCCCATAGCCTGTCCCGGTCCTCCTGGGAGAGGCCGATGCGGATCTCACGGGCCTCCAACTCGCGGCATATCGAGGCGACAGCGTCCGCCTGCTCTTGAGCATCTTCCTTCAGGCCTTCGACCTCGATTAGGAGCACGGCCCCCGCGTCCGGCGGGTAGCCCGCGTGCACGAACGGCTCGACGGCGTCCATCGTGTTCTTGTCCATCATTTCGAGCGCCGCCGGGACCATTCCCTTGCCAATGATCGCCGATACTGCGCGGGACGCCTGCGTAACTGCGTCGAAAATCCCCAGCAGAGTAATGGTCGCTTCGGGCTTGTGCAGCAAGCGCACGATCACCTTGGTGACGATCGCCAAGGTGCCCTCGGACCCGACTATGACGCCGGTGAGGTCGTAACCGGGCGTATCCGCGGTCTTGCCACCCAGCCATAAAACCTGGCCGTCGGCAGTCACGATCTCGAGGCCCAGAACGTGGTTGGTCGTTGTGCCGTAGCGCAGGCAGTGGGGCCCGCCCGCATTCTCGGCCACGTTGCCTCCGATGCTGCAGGCCTTCTGGCTCGACGGGTCAGGCGCGTAGTACAGGCCGTGCGGCGCAGCAGCACGCGAGATGTCGAGATTGATGACGCCCGGCTCGACGATTGCGATTCGGTTCTCTGAATCGAGTTCGACAATGCGGTTCATCCGCGTGGTGACGATCACCACGCCACCCTCACACGGGATCGCGCCGCCTGAGAGGCCCGTCCCGGCGCCTCGTGCGGTCACCGGCACATGGTGCTTGCGTGCGATGCGCACGGCCGTCGCGACGCCCTTTGCGTCTTCCGGCAGCACGACGGCCTCGGGCAGACCCCGGTCGATTGTCCCGTCGTATTCGTAGACGAGCAGGTCCTCCGGAGCGTGGAGCACCCAGGAGCGGCCGATTGCCGCTTGGAGGTCCAGGATTAGGTCGCTTCGCTTCACGGGCTAAGTCTAGCAGTGCCGTTTGTAATCACAAAAGCGGTTGCAACGCCTGCATGCGCTGAGGCGTCATTCTAGCGAAGCCGTAAGTGAGGCGTGCGCATTAGCCTGCTTTTGGTATCCTTGCAGCACTATACCGCGTTATCAGTATCACAGCGCTTGAAAGGCGGTCAGAAGGGAACCGTGTTTCGTCTAGACCGGAGAGTGATGAGGATTGCGTCCGGCGTCGGGCTGGCCTCAGCGCCGGTGGCGATCGGTGCCGTAATAATCCTGGCATCGTTTGACGGAAGCGCAAATGATGCCGCCAGTTCAGGAAACCCAACGCGGTCAACAGCCGCCGTAAGACGCGCGGACGGACAGTCCTACTCGGGCATCACGGTTGAAGGCGTAGTCGACTGGAGCAGATCGTCCGCCTCTCCCCCGCCCTCGGAGACTCCCGCCCCTTCGCCACAAGAAGGCACGGGAGGCGACCAGACGTCGGCGCCTCTTCCCCAGACGTCTGGAAACAGGCCAGAAAACAACGCTTCGCCTGACTTCCTCGCGCTGCGCGACCAACTCGAGAGCTCGATCGTCGCCTACGATGCTGATGTCGGAGGTATCGATGTGGCGATAGCCGTGACCGACCTGCAAAACGGGGAAACGATATCGGTTGGCGGCAACGTGCTCCACCGCACAGGCTGCGTGATCAACTTGTTCGCTTTGCTCGGCGCCGTAAGCCAGTTCCAGGTAGGCAACGCCAGCCCCGACGGCCTCGGTTACAGCATCAAGAAAGGGATCGGCGGCAGCTATCCGCCGGAGGTCAAGAATTTCACGCAATCCATCTTCGGCTCGTATTGGGAAGGCACGTATTACGCTCGGTCCCTCATGAGCTCCTGGGGAATGACCGCGTCGAACTTCGACCACATTCCGTTCTACGGCGGCGAGTACCCATCACCCAACATCCTGACAGCCCTCGAGACAAACGACATCCTGGCGAAGCTCTGGAACGAGCAGCTCTTCAACTACGAGTGGACGGTCTATACGCTGCGCGTGCTGCGTGACAGCTACTCGTATGTGGACTACATCCTCCCTCGCCGTCTACCTCCGGAGGCCACCGTCGGGCACAAGATCGGCTACTACGCGGACTGGGACGGATGGGTAAACAACGACACCGGAATCGTGACCTTCCAGGGAGCGGACGGGAAGCAGAAGGCCTACGCGATCACGTATCTGTCCCAGTTGGCGAACAGCGAGAAGGACG
>Ga0066678_10000378_pt1 | contig 14409 bp, 15 predicted proteins | sample GraSoiAngelo_127_FD_62300 | JGI IMG/M metagenome (GOLD analysis project Ga0066678, IMG submission 62300) | Grasslands soil microbial communities from the Angelo Coastal Reserve, California, USA - 14_0927_09_40cm | ecosystem: Environmental > Terrestrial > Soil > Grasslands | place: USA...
ATCGTGCTGATCGCGCTGCTGACGGTGGTTTATGGCAACCTGGCTGCACTCCCACAAACCAATCTAAAACGGCTGCTCGCTTATTCGAGCATCGCCCACGCCGGCTATCTCCTTATCGGCGTGGCTTGCCTCGACGGCGATGCGGTCGTGTTCTATCTCGTCGCCTATTTGCTCATGACGTTACTCAGCTTCGGTGTGCTCGTGATCGTGGCGCAGCAAACCGGCGAAGAGATCGGCGACTTCGACGGCCTGTCCAATCGCTCGCCCTTTCTCGCCTTCGCCATGTTGATTGGAATGGTGTCACTCGCGGGGTTGCCGTTCACCGCCGGGTTTCTTGGAAAATTTTTCATCTTCTACAGCGCCATCGCGCAACGGCAGATTGCGCTCGTGGTCGTCGGCGTTGTCACGGTCGCATGCGGTTTTTATTATTATCTCAAGGTCGTCCGCGCGATGTACTGGGAGCCGACAGCGAATCCAGCCGGCACGATTCCCTTGAGCGGTTTGTCGCGCGCCGCCATCGTGGCGATGATTATCGCGACTATTTTCCTCGGCATTTATCCGCAGCCAATTTTGCGGGCGCTCCGGCCGCAAGCTGGCCAAAGCATCGCCGCAAGATCGACAATCACCAGGTAGGGGCGCCGCGCTGCGGCGTCCGCGGACAGCGCAGCGCTGTCCCTGCCAACCTAGTCGCTCAACTCCACATTCCAGTAGGCAAGATCGACAAAGTGCCGCCAGCTTTCGTGCTGCGGCGACGCGAAGGTGACCTGCACGAACGGCCGCCATTTCGGCCGTTTTGGTTTGCGGATCAGGGTCATCTGCGCTTCGCGCGGCAGCCGGTTGCCCTTGCGCGTGTTACACGGCACGCAGGAGCAAACGACGTTTTCCCAGCTGGTCGTGCCGCCGCGATCGCGCGGCACCACGTGGTCGAGGTTCAATTCGCTGCGATCGAAAATCTCGCCGCAGTACTGGCATGTGTTCTTGTCGCGCTCGAATACGTTGTGGCGCGTAAACTTTACCTCCTTCTTCGGCAGCCGATCGAAAAAGAGCAGCACGATCACGCGCGGCACGCGGATTTTCCACGAGATGGTGGTGACCATCTCATGATCTGGCGCGGTTGCGGAGAAATCGCGCCAACTTTCGAAATCGTGGGTCAGAAAATTGTTCACCTCGTCGCCTGAAACGACATGGGCGTGGCCGGCATAAACGAGAGCAAACGCGCGCCGGGCGGTGCAGATATTGACCGCCTGCCAGAGCCGATTGAGCACCAAAACCTGACTATTGAGCAACGAGTGCACTGTCGGGATATCCCAGCGTTGAGGGGCGACGGCTTAACACGTCGAGCGCCGAAAATCGCGCGACGGTATCACTCGCATTTTTCCTTGTCAACGAAGCCGCCGTCTGGCTAGCGCGTCGCGATGCCGTGGATGGAGAGGCGTTTGGCGCGCCTGCTCGGCCGCTCTCGCTCATCGACTGCGCCAGCCGCATCGCCAAGATGCGCTTCCTCGGCGGGCAGAAATTCTTTAAACCGACTCTTGTCGATCGCTTTCATGAAGGCTTCGTATGGCGAAACGATGCCTTTTTCCAGCAGGACAAAGATGGCTTCGTCCATGAATTGCATTCCCTGGGCGCGCCCGGAGATGATTACGTCCTGAAGTTTCTGGGTTGCGCCTTCGCGGATGATCGCGGCCACGGCCGGATTAGCAATCAGGATTTCATTGACGGCCACTCGGCCGGGGCGATCGCACCGCTTCAGCAGCAGTTGCGCGACGACGCCGCGCAGCGAGTTCGCGAGCATCGCGCGCGCCTGGGCCTGGCGATCGGCCGGAAAAACGTCGACCATGCGGTCGACGGTCTTGCGCGCGTTGTTCGTGTGCAACGTCCCGAAGACGAGTAGACCGGTCTCAGCCGCCGTCAACGCGAGCGAGATTGTCTCCAGATCGCGCATCTCCCCAAGCAGCACGATGTCGGTGTCCTCGCGCAGCGCGGCCTTCAGCCCGTCCGGAAACGAGCGCGAGTCGGTCGGCACCTCACGCTGCGTGATGGTGCTTTTCTTATTATCGTGCACGAACTCGATCGGCTCCTCGATCGTAACAACGTGCCGCGAAAACTTCTCGTTGATGTAATCGATCAGCGCCGCTTGCGTGGTCGTTTTGCCGGAGCCGGTCGGGCCGGTCACCAGCACGAGACCGCCGCGAAGCTCGGCAAATTCCTTTACCACCACCGGAACACCCAGTTCCTCCAGACTCGCGATCTTCGTCGGAATGAGACGAAAAGCGGCCGCGTAACCGTTGGACTGTTTAAAGTAATTGGTGCGAAAACGTGAGGCCGCATCCATTTCGTAGGCAAAGTCGAGATCGCCGCCCTTTTCGAAGTTCTCCCAGCTCTGCGCCCCGCAGATCTCGCTCAGCATGCGCTTCGCTTCGTCGTGGCCGACCGGCTCATCGCGAATCGGCACGATATCGCCATGCCTGCGCATCTTCGGCGGCTGACCTTCGCTGATGTGCAAATCGGAGCCGCTCTGTTGCACGATGACGTTGAGGAATTGATCGAGGTAAGGCATGGCAGAAACCGCGGATTACATTTTTAGGTGCTGGCGCACCATCGCCTTTTGGTCGGCGCGTGCGTGGGTTTCCTCGGCGGTGATGAGGCCCTGTTCGTAAAGATCGATGAGCGAATCATCCATCAAGCGCATGCCTTGTTTTTTGCCGGTTTGAATGATGCCCGGCAGCATGTAGGTCTTGGATTCGCGAATTACGTTCGCCACCGCGGGCGTGTTGGTGAGCGTCTCCAGCGCCAGCACACGGCCACTGCCATCCGCGCGCGGGACCAACTGCTGACTGATGATGCCGCGCAATGACTCGCTGACCATGGCGCGGATTTGCTCCTGTTGATCCGGCGGAAAGACATCGAGCAATCGGTCAAGGGTACGGGACGCATTACCGGTGTGCAGTGTGGCCATGACCAGATGGCCAGTTTCTGATGCCGTGATGGCGAGCGAAATCGTCTCCAAATCGCGCATTTCACCCACCATGATCACATCCGGGTCCTCGCGCAGCGACGCGCGTAAGGCTGCGCCAAATGATTCGGTGTGCGTGAACACTTCGCGCTGACTGACGTGGCAATTCTTTGAGCTCAGCATGTATTCAATCGGGTCTTCGAGCGTGATGATGTGGTCACGGCGTTCCATGTTCACCTGCTCGATCATGGCTGCGAGCGTTGTCGATTTGCCCGTGCCGACTGAGCCGGTCACAAGGATCAGCCCGTTCTGATAACGAGTCAGCAGTTTGAGGTGCTCGGGCAGCCCCAGCTCGTCCATCGTGCGCACCTTTGTGTTGATGACCCGGAAAACAATTTCAATTCCGAGCCGCTGGCGAACCACACTGGTGCGGTAGCGCGCAAACTGGTTTTGGTAAGCGAAATCCGAATCGCCGCGAGTGTTCAGTTCCTCCTTGTAGTTGTCCGGCATGAAACTCTCGGCCAAAGCCGTCGTCTGCTTGCCGGTGAGCAGCGGCGCGTCCGGCCAGATCGGCTCCAACATCCCGTGCATGCGCCAGATCGGCGGCGCGCTTACCGCCAGATGCAGATCGGAAGCGCCTGCTTTCTGCGCGATCTCGAGATAATCGTCAACGTGTCTGAGCGGATGCGATCGCACCGCGGCTGGCTGAAGTTGTGATCGCATGAGCGCAAATAATTATGCGGCGCAGCCCGCACGTAAACCCGAAAAGAACTTTACCACTTCCGCGGCGGCGGCGTTTTTGCGCCGGAACCAAAGAGCCGGCTGCGGATAAGATCGACAATAACCGGCCGGGCAAACGACGCGGCAATTTTCAACGCGCCGAGGACGAATCCCGCTTCCAGCAGCCGGTTTTTCGGTTTCCCACCGGTCCGAGCGCTGACGTAAATCTTTTTCCTGCGTGCCGGTAACGTCACAATGAGAATGCCAACCGCCGCCGCCGCCGCGATCCAGAGAATGGTTTCACGCCGAAACGACTGCCGGACTTTTCTCGGAAAATCCAGTTCGTAACGCAGCCCGCGCAAATCGCTCGAAACTACTTCACGCGAGCGCGCAATCTCCTCGGTCAACTTTTCGGTTGAGTCGTTTTGCCCAGTTCCTTCAGCCATTCGCGGTCCTTTTTCAGTTCAGAGGCCGTCGCACGAAACAGCGGTCTTGTCACGCGGTCGCGTGCGACAAAAAGAAAAATCAGCGCACCGACAAAATGCAGCCCGGCGGCGCCAAGCGCGATCCAGAGCCAGGAAACGCGCGCGAGATGCGCCACGCCCGCGATTGCGCTCACGATCAGGAACACATAACCAAAAGCGAAAAGCATGATCGCGGCGACCAGACACGCCGCGAGCGCGACCAGTTGCGCCAGGGCGGCTTTTGAATCGAGCGCGACTAGCGCCCAGCGATTCTGGAAAAAACCCGCTAGCGCGCTCGTCAGTGCAAGCAGGTTATCGAGTAGACCGGCGTGCCCCGCAGGATTGCGGGAGCGACTGCCTTCTTCAGCCATTCAGCGCAACTCGATCAACGCCGAAAGATCAAACCCAGGATGAAACCGATCCCGAGTGCCGTAAAGATCGCCTTGGTCGGATTCTCCCGCACATATTGCTCGGCATCTTCCTGGATGGTGCGCGCGCGACTGCGCGCTTCGCCCCACGCTTCCTCGGCGCGGCCACGGGCTTCGCCCCACACTTGTTCGGCCTTATCGCGGTACTCGCCCGCGATTGAGCCGGCCGCGGCTCGTAAATCTTCGGCCGCTTTGCGCGCATGCCGTTTGCTGCTCTCCAATTTGTTCTGCGCGTCGGTTGTTCCTTGTTCGTTTTCTTCAGCCATTGGTGTTCTCCGGTTAAATTTCCTCCAATATCCGTGCGCAACGTGTTTGAGCAAACGTTGCGCTGCTAATTTTTCGTCCAAAAGGAGAAACGGAAGTCACACCCGCAGCGGACGTTAATTCGTTAAAGCGTCGCAGCGTTGAAGCGAGCCCGCTTTAACGGTTGAACGTGACGCGGAGCGTGCTCATTGCTCGCGAAAGATGATGCGCGCCTTGGTCAGATCGTAGGGCGAAAGTTCCAACGAGACTTTGTCGCCCGGCACAATGCGAATGAAATGCTTGCGCATCTTGCCCGAGATGTGCGCGAGCACATTGCGCTGCCCGGCCAGATCGACGCGGAACATCGTGCCCGGCAACACTTCGGTCACCGTACCTTCGGTTACGATCTGTTCCTCTTTCGGCATCGGGCCGAAATATAACCGCGCGCGCGGACGCCTCAAGAGCCACGGCCCTGCGAGGCCCTCAACCTCGTATAGCGAGGCGGCTGCAGATTCTCGATCTTACTGAAACTGGTCGAGCGACACGGTCGGCAAATATTCGCCCAGCTCCTGGCGTTTCCACCACGCGCCGGTTTGTCGATGTTCCGCCGCCGTCGTGAAACGATACCGGAACAAGATCGCGCGAATGTAAGGGGGCGGAGCGTTGGGAAACGGATTGCGCGCGAACAGAGCGGTCACGTCGCTTTTGCCTTGCAACAATCGATAAACAAGGTTTTGAAACCACAGTCGCTCGCGCGGCGAGCCGAGCGCGGCAAACCACATCTGCCAGTCGAGCCGCGGTTGATGCGGTGCGCACCAGCCGGGCGCGCGCATGACGTCGCCCGGTTTCCATTTGAATTCATAGGGCAGCCACTCGATCCCGTCGGCGCTGCCTTCGATGACGATTTCCTTGCGGTCCTTGGTCATGACGCGAAAAAGGCCGTAGCCGTTCACGATCCGAAAGCGGTCGAGAAAACCGTAAACGCGTTCCAGCGGCCGCGGCGGCTGCGTTTCGGGTTCAAACGCGCTGTAAATCAGCCACCCATTGATCGGCACAGTGACGATCGTTACCGCGACCGCCGTGTAGATCGACAAGCTGTGACCAAAATAATGGGACACGACAGCGCGTGTCCCTCCATGGAGGGCGCCGCGCCGTCGGCGCCAAATCGCGTCATCGATCAGCAGCAAGCAAAGCGCGAGCGTGAGCAAATTGAAGAAGCAATAGTTGCCCGTGAGCGCGATCACGATCTGGAGAAACACGAGCAGACCGCACGCGAGCAGCCGCAACCGCCGCGGCGCCCAGATGAAAATCGGGACGACGATTTCGACGCCGAGACAAAACGCGACCGAGAAATGCTTGAACCACTCCGGGTGTTGATCGGCCCACCAGCCGAAGATCGTGGGCAGTGGTTGTGACCAGTAGTGATAATCGAGCGCGGTCAAATCCCACCAGCATGGATCGCCACTGGTGAGCTTCACCACGCCGGACATCACCATTAGTTTGAAAAGCAAAAATTTGAGTAAGAAAATCGCCGCGCGCGAAACCGGCGCGGCTGTAGCCGGAGTCGCCGACCCCCGCCACAACAGATCTCCCTTTGGCCAAAGCTGCCACGGCGCGAGGAAGATCGACAAGAACCCGGTCTCGAGCAGCAGAATGTCCCATTGAAAACTGAGAAACGTTTGCCCGGCGATGGTGAGCGAGAGGTAAAAAACAAACAGTCCGCTCAGACAAATCGCGGGCGCTATGCCGGCGATCAGGATAGCGGAGAGAACAACCCCGCCACCACAAAGAAAATGCAGGAAGGCATTGCTGGAGTTGAACCAGCAAAGTGTTGGTAAGATCGACCATGCGTGCGCGCCGATTTGCTGGCGCACGTAGGACAAAAATTGACCGACCGGCGAAATCCCGTCCGTGCCGGCGAGTCCGTCGATCTGCGCCGAGAGCGAAATAAATGCGATCAGGTAAATGAGACCGAGCGCACGTAGAAACCACCGGCGCGCCCAAACGTAAGTTGGTGGCCGCACGTCTTTGCCCCACCACAAATGGGTTACGAGCGAGGCCAAGCCGCGATGGCGCGCGACGACTTTGTAACTCAACTCAGCGATCGCGGCGAACCCCGGAACGTGATCGTAACTCCAAGCCAACCATCTTCGTGAAGATCGACATTGCACTGACCGAAGCACCGCTTCGGCTGCGAAAAACACTCGCCCCTCATTGTCGAGGTAAACAACCGAGCGTTGAAATTGCTCGCGCGAGATTTCGGGAAATCGCTCCCCGATTTCCTGAGAAGTTGCGTCGTCAGTGGCGCCTCGAGTGATTGCGCGCCAGCGCTCGATCCACAATCGGCAAAAATGACATTCGCCATCCCAGATGAGGAGCGGCTTCGCCGGCGGCTTGGAAACGCGCGGACGAGGTTCGTTAGGCATTAGCGCCGAACGTCCAACGCCGAACGCTGAACGTCCAATCCAGAAAAGTGGGTAGGGCGACGCTCTGCGGAGCCGTCGAATTTGTCGGCTCGACAGAGTCTCGCCCTACCGATCGAACTGCGCCCAGATCACGGCGTGGTCCGACGGATCCTTGCCTTTGCGCAGCTCGCGATTAATCCCCGAAGCGGTGCACTTGTTCGCGAGCGCGTTCCTCGCCAGCACAGCGTCGATGCGCAGCCCGCGGTTCTTTTGAAATGACAGCATCCGATAATCCCACCAGGTGAACAGGCCACTTTCTTTGTGGTGCAATCGGAGCGTGTCGCGCAAACCGAGCTCGCACAATTGGCGAAACGCCGCGCGCTCGCCATCGGAACACATGATCGCGCCGCGCCACAATTGAGGATCGAAAACATCCACGTCTTCCGGCGCGACATTGAAATCGCCGCACACGATCAGCTCGGCGCAATTTTCTTTTGCCAAACAATCGTGCAATCGGCGGTACCATTCCAGTTTGTATTGATAAGCCGGCGAACCGACAGCCTGCCCGTTCGGAGCGTAAACCGAATAGACGAGATGATTGTCGATCTTGGCGGAGATAACGCGCGCCTGCGGATCGACCACTTCATCGCATAACGAGGCACGTACCTGGCGCGGCTCGCTCGGCGAAAGAATGGCGACGCCATTGTAAGATTTTTCGCCGTGATAAGCGGAGTGATAGCCGATCGCCTGCAACGCGAGCACGGGGAATTGCTCGTCGGGGCATTTGGTTTCCTGCAAACAAACAATGTCCGGCCGCTCAGTCTCGAGCCAGGCGAAGAAGCGGTCCTGACGTTTGCGCAATGAATTGATGTTCCAGGATGCTACTCGCATCGGCGATGTGAAAAGTGATTCTCACCTCTCAGCGCTCATAATTCCACCTCCACGCCTGGCGTTGGCACAATCACTTCCGTTGCCGCAAGATCGGCACTCAAGGTTGCGCGCATCCACTCCACCGCCGGCGGATCGCCATGGACGAGCACGATCTTTTTCGGCGAAAGCTTCTTCGCATATGCGATAAGATTTTCGCGCGCAGCATGGGCGCTGAATTGGAATTGCTCCATATGGCAGCGCACCGGCAGCGCCGGTTCATCCGGATCGAGCATCACCGGTTCATCTGCTTGCGCGGTCCGCAAAATGCCGGCCGGCGATTCCGGGTCGGCGTAGCCAACAAAAAAAATCGAATGCCGCGGGTTTTCGACGATGCGTCGCGCAAAAATGTTGGACAGAGTTTTTGGCGTCATCATTCCGCTCGAGAGCGCATAGACGCGGCCGGGCCGCGCGGGCGCATCGTGAATGTTTTGTCCGCTTAAGACAAACGGATCGATCTCGGGCAACAATTGCAGCCGCGGCAATTGACGCCGGCTCATCCCGGCGCGGCGATCGTAAGTTTCGGTCATCTTTGCGCTCAGGCCGCCGATGTAAACCGGGAAATCGCGCAGCAACTTTTCTCGCCGAAACTTGTAAAGCATGGCCAGCACCTCCTGGGTTTTGCCGAGGGCAAACACCGGAATAAGGATGCAGCCGCCGCGTTGGAAAGCGTGTTCGATCGCTTCCGCGAGCCGCCGTTCTTCTCCCGCCCGCGTCCAATCCGGCGCTTTGGCGTGGTCGCCGCGGGTGCATTCCATGATCAAGATGTCGATCTTTTGCTCGGGAAAAATCGCGGCCGACATGATCGTTTGGTCCTCGAAGTTCACATCGCCGGTATAAAAAATCGTCGCGCCCTGCGCTCGCAGCGCGATGCCGCTCGAGCCAAGGACATGGCCGGCATCGAAGAACTCAAAGCTTAGCTCGTCCCGGTCGCGCGCGCTGGCGCGTTCACCCGAGATGGTGATCGGTTCGCGCAGCGGGCACCACCGCCACTGCCCGGCGCGCGATTCCGTCTCGCGATGGGTAAAAAGCGGATAAAACGTATGACCGAGCTCCTCGCGCTGGCGCGTCATGACATTGACCGAGTTGTGCAAAAGCGTGCTGCCGATCTCGGTCGTCGCTTCGGTCATGAAAACGCGCGCCCGCGGTTGACGCCGCATCAACACCGGCACCGTCCCAATATGATCCTGATGGCCGTGCGAGATCAGGATCGCGTCCAATTGTCGATCTTTGAGCGCACCAAAATTCGGCAATGCGTCTTCGCCCAGATTTTTCGGATGCATCCCGCAGTCCAGCACCAGTCGCTTGCCGGCGAGCTCCAGATAATATGAATTCGCGCCGATTTCAGTCTGGCGCGTCAGATTAATGAACTTCACGAGGTCTGTGGGTCGGCGCGTTTTTAACATATCGCCGCGGCGCGCAATTTTATCCAACGAATCGCTTCTCGACCGGGTCTAAGTTCGAACCGGATGAATGCTGCAGGGGGAAACGGCAACAATCGGAACACCAGTCTTGAGCAGGATATCTGCATTCACATTTTCACCGTCTCCTCGGCGATGGTGGGCGTTTGTCTGACCGTGATCGGCCTGATCCGCGTCGTGATCACGCTGGGTAAGGCCGACACGCTGGCCGACGACTTTCTCGCGCTCGACGCGCTCTTGTTTCTGGTCGCGTGTCTTCTTTCCTATTGGGCGCTGCGGTCGCGCGGCTTTTCCCGAATGCATCATGTCGAGCGTATCGCCGACGTGATTTTTATCGCAGCGATGATCGGAATGGTGGGCATCTGCGCGCTGATCACCTACAGCATGACTCTGCCCGCTCCGCCGGCTCATTGAGCCGGACTAGAGCCATTCGCGAAAAATCCGCATCCAATTCTCGCGCAGAATTCGCGATATATCGTCGTCGCTAAAGCCGCGCTCAATCAATTTGCGCGTGAGATTAGACGCGTGGGAATGGTTGCGCAGATCGGGGATGAAGTGCGGTGTCGTCAGTTTGCTCGCCAGTTCCGTTTTCTTCGTTTCCGGCCACTGCCCGTAGATGAACTCGAAAAAATCGAACCCGATACCGACGCCACCGATGCCGATCAACTCGACCACGTGCTCGATGTGATCGATGTACCGATCGAGCGTGCTCTCTTTCTGGTTTGGACTAACGAGGATCGAATTGATTCCCACGACTCCGCCGCGCTGGCCGATCATCCTGATCTGTTCGTCGCTGATGTTGCGCTCGACGTCGTAAAATCTGCGCGCATTCGTGTGCGAAACGATCGGCGGCTTGGTTGTGATGGCGAGGATTTCCTCAAAGCCGGCCGGGTTGATATGGACAAGATCGACAATCACGCCTAACGACTCGCACTCGCGAACCAGATCGCGTCCGAAACTGGTCAAGCCGTCGCGGGGCGATCCGCTTGCCGCAAAGATCGCGCCGCTGCCGGCCGCGTTACGCCGCGCGTGCGTCAACCCGATCGAGCGCACACCCAGTTCGTAAAACACGCGCAGCAGATCCAGATCGGTCCCAAGCGGCTCGACGCCTTCCATGGTGATGAGCAGCGCGATCTGGTTGCGTTCTCGAGCACCCACAATTTCCTCATACTTCTTGCATACCGTGAACTCCTCGGTCTGCTCAACTTCGCGATAGAGCCGCGCGATTTGATCAAGCCCGACGCGCAGCGCCATCTCGGGCAGGTAATGCTCCTCGATGTAAATGGCCGCGCCGACAACGCCGATGCCGCCGGCGCGAAAGTCTTCGAGAAAATCGATGGCGAGCACGTTGCTGCAGCCGCGTTTCTCGTAGAGATCCATCAACAAGTCGAAGTGAAGATCGACAATCCCGGCGGCGTGCAGTCGTTCGATTCTTTGCTCGATTGAGTCGGCCATTGCGTTTGTCGATTTAAGGAATCGGCGGCGAAGCCGCGACGGCGACCGTACGCGTCGATCGTTTCGGCTTCGGCAAAATGAAACAGAACAACACCGCCACCCAGAGCGCGCCGAGCGGCAGACCCGGCAACCAAATCGACCAGCGCGTTAAAATTCCCAACGCGATCAGGCAGTAACCGGCCGAAAACGCAATCGCACCGAGGAGCAGATCGATGCGCGAGAATCGGCGCAGACTGCCGCTGATGGCCGACACGGTCACCAGGAATACACAATCAAAAATCCAGCTCACCCGCCGGATGAACGAATTCGTTTGGATCGTCGCGATGGTGGAGGCGAATACATCGGCATCGTTAGCCGCGTCGGCGGCCGCGCGCGCGAGCACGACCTGATCGCGCATCTCGTCCAGAGTGCGGACCCGTTTGCCTTGCTCACGCTGCTGCGCGGCCAGGAGCAACTCGTTCAGATTGAGCCGGCGCGCCGCGTTCGCCGCATTGGGATTGATCACCACCGTGCCGTCGGTTTCGATCGGGATTTTTCGGCCCTGAGGCAGTTCGATTTCTTTGCCAAGGTGGACCTTTACTTCTGCGGGAGTGATCCGCAGCCAAAGCAGCATCGCCTGCAAAGCAAACGAAGGAATGACTTCGCCGCGATATTGAAACAACAGCGGAACGTGAATGTCGTCCGCAACATCGGGCGGGAGGTTAGTGAAGCCGAGCGTCGATATGAGCCGCACGTCTTCATTCGGCTGACGCGCGACTCCGGAAAATTCGACAAGGTCGCCGCGTCGGCCGGTAACTTGCGAAAAACCCGGGATGTCCGCGACCGGTGCATCGGGATCGGGCGTGGCGGTCAATTCAGCGGCGAGCAACAGCTTCGGCACGCGCATGGCCTGATCGACAAAGACCTGTTCCTCATCCTGCGCGTTCTCCGGCCATTGCAGGACCGGTTCAAAGGCGACGACCGTCGGTTTGAATTGCAGTGCCGCCTGCAGAAACAGCGCCGCTTCGAGTGGCGAATTGGCCGACGCAGTGCCGCGCAAAAAGTCCGCCGCCGAAGCCGACTCGGGATTTTGCTTCGCTGTGCCGTGAGGCCGGCCGATCTCGATAATCGTGAGCGGCGGCTGTACGTTTTCGACGACCGAATTCTTCAGCAGCCAGCGCAGAAAAATTTCATCGCACCGGCGCAGGCGCGGCTCGCGCAGAAAGAGCAGTCCGAGCAGCAGCACCACCAGCATCAGCCACAGCGACGGCCGTTCCATCGTTGGCAATCAAGAGTGACCAGTGACGAGTGACAAGTGACAAGTTGAAGGTGACGCGCTAGGAAAGCGCCGCACGCATAGCAGCCACCGGTGCCTCGCGTTCGCACCAGAGCTGAAACGCGAGCACGCCTTGGTGAAGCAACATCGACAATCCGTTGGCGGCGCGCGCGCCAGCCGCGAGCGCCGCCGCCACAAAAGGCCTTTGGCTCCGGGCGTAAACCGTGTCGTAAACAAAAAGATGTGGCGCAAGCAAATGCGCCGCCAGCGGTGGCGGATCGGTGCGATTCAAACCGAGCGGCGTCGCGTTTACGATCAGGTCAATGTTCGCAATTTGAAACCGGAACGCGGCTTCCTCCCACGGAATTGCCTGCAACCGCGGCACCGGCCCGAGAACTTTCGGGCCGCTGAAGAATTCGCTCAGCCGATCAGCAAGTTGTTTGGCTTTGTCACCCGTGCGGTTCGCGATCACGAGCCGCTCGCAATTTTCCAGCGCGCATTGCATCGCGATCGCGCGCGCCGCGCCGCCCGCGCCGAGAAGCAGCACGCGCAGATCACGCAAATCGACGGCGAACTCTTCGCGAAGGGCGCGGCTGAAACCAAGACCATCGGTGTTGAAGCCAAGCAATTTTCCGCTGCGATTCGCGACTACGTTAACCGCGCCGGTCTTGCGCGCGGCAGAATCGACATCGTCCACGTGTGCAAGCGCAGCGATCTTGTGCGGCACGGTGAGGTTGAGGCCCGCGAAATCGAGTTCTCGAACCAGCTTGAGCGCGTCACCCAATTCGTTAGGCGAAATTTGGAAAGCCGCATACTGCATGTCGATCTTGTGATGCTTGAGCGCGGCGTTTTGCATCTGCGGCGACAGCGAATGCGCAACTGGGTCGCCGAACACGCCGAGACGAATTGGCGGATCAATGCCACGGGTGACCTCGCGCCAACTCTGAAGCTCGCCGAGTGAGTAGATTTCCTTGGCGCGCTTCTTCTTCAATTTGTCGGCTCGACCGAGTCTCGCCCCACCGGCTCACAGGCTACATTTTGAACCGCTCGCCGAGGTAAAGCTGGCGGCTGATGGGATCGTTGATGAGAAAATCCTTTGTGCCTTCGCTTTCGACGCGGCCTTCGTAGATCAGGTAGGCGCGGTCGACAATGGAGAGGGTCTCACGCACGTTGTGGTCAGTGATCAAGATCGCGAGACCGAGCTTGCGCAAATTAATGATGATTTGCTGGACATCGTAGACGGCAATCGGGTCGACGCCGCTGAAGGGCTCATCGAGCATGAGGAGTCTCGGCTTGGTCACGAGCGAGCGCGCGATGGTGAGGCGCCGCTTTTCGCCTCCGCTCAACGTCAGCGCCTGATTTTTCGCGATTCGTTCGATGCCAAACTGGTGCAGCAACTGGTCGCAGCGATTGCGTCGCTCGGCTTTGGTCAGCGGCAGCGTTTCCAGAATGGCGAGGATATTTTGTTCCACCGTCATTTTGCGAAAGATCGACTCTTCCTGCGGCAAATAACCCATGCCGAGCCGGGCGCGTTTGTACATCGGGTAATTGGTCACATCGGTGCCGCAGAAAAGCACGCGGCCACTGTTTGGCCTAACGAGTCCAACGATCATGTAGAAACTCGTAGTCTTGCCCGCGCCATTCGGGCCGAGTAAACCGACGATCTCGCCGGCACGGGCGGTAATATTGACGCCGTCGACGACGGAGCGGCCGCCGTAGATTTTCACCAGCTGCTCGGTGGCAAGAACGTTGTCGATCTTGGCAGTCGGCGGAGTCGCGACTTTCGTGGCGGTGGAAGGAGCGGCCTCGCTGATCATGGCGTGGGCGAAGGCGTTGCGGAGGGACTGGCCTGCCCTGGCGGCGGCTGGCGAATCTCGGTCCGACTCGGTCCATGCGTGTTGAGCTCGCCCTTTTGGTTGATGATCATGACCGTGTCGGGGCTGGTCGCCACGTGCGTGTTAATTCCTTCCTGGACGCGCGGGGTTCCCTGCAACTCGACATCGCCACTCGCGGCGAAGTAAGTCGCTTTGTCGGAGCGACCGACCGAGCGCGAGGGTGGCCCGCCATTGGGATCGGGTCGGTCCCGCACCACCGCCACGTTGCCTTCGGCAATCGCCTTTTCGAGCCCCTGCTTT
>Ga0066678_10000399_pt1 | contig 14206 bp, 11 predicted proteins | sample GraSoiAngelo_127_FD_62300 | JGI IMG/M metagenome (GOLD analysis project Ga0066678, IMG submission 62300) | Grasslands soil microbial communities from the Angelo Coastal Reserve, California, USA - 14_0927_09_40cm | ecosystem: Environmental > Terrestrial > Soil > Grasslands | place: USA...
CTCGCAGCGCTCGGAGCAGATGCGGCGCGAAGCGCTGGTGCTCTCGAACTTCCAGCGCTACTTCTCGCCCAACATCGCACAGGTGATCGCGCAGCAGCAGGATGCGGGCCGGCTCCCGAGCGAAAAGCGCCCCGTCGTGCTGTTCTTCTCGGACATTCGTGGCTTCACGCCGATGTCGGAGACGATGAGCCCGGACGCCATCGCCACGCTCCTCACGGAGTACTTCACCGAGATGGTGGAGGTCGTGTTCGAGCACGGCGGGACGCTCGACAAGTTCATCGGGGACGCCATCATGGCGCTGTGGGGCGCGCCCATCGCCCACGAGGACGACGCCGACCGCGCCATGCGCTGCGCGCTCGATCACCTGGCCGCGCTCGAGCGGCTCAACGCGAAGTGGAAGGAGCAGGGTCGCCCCGAGCTCGGCATCGGGATCGGCATCAACTTCGGCGAAGTGTTCGCGGGCAACGTCGGCTCGGATCGGCGGCTCGAGTACACCGTGATCGGCGATGCCGTAAATACCGCCAAACGCCTGTGCGACACCGCGGGGGCCAACGAGATCCTCATCTCGGAGCCCTTCTACCAGCAGTTGAAGCAACCCCCGAAGGTCGATCCCCTCGAACCGATCCAGGTCAAAGGCAAGTCCAAGAAGATTCCGGTTTACCGGGTGAAGCGGTAGGACACCCCGAAGCGCTCCAGCAGATCGAGCGCGAGCCGCAGCGGCAGCCCCATCACGCCGAAGAAGTCGCCCCGGATGCCTTCCACCAGGGCGGCGCCCTTCCCCTGGATCGCGTAGGCGCCCGCCTTGTCGAGCGGTTCTCCCGTGGCCACGTATTCCGCAATCTGCTCGTCGGAGAGCCGCCGGAACGTCACGTCCGTGACGTCGAGCGCATGCTCCACCCGTCCATCCAGGGCCACCGCCACCGCCGTCATCACCTGGTGTTTGCGCCCCTGGAGCCGGCGCAGCATGTCCGTCGCTTCGGCGGGGTCGGCGGGTTTGCCGAACACCCGTCCGCGCAACACCACCGTCGTGTCGGCCGCCAACACCGGAGCGCCACGCGCGCGCGCCGCCACCGTGCGGGCCTTTTCCCGTGCCAGCCGCGTCACGTACGCCTCGGGCTGCTCCGAGGGAAGCAGCGACTCGTCTACGTCGGGCGCGATCACGCGGAACGGCAGCCCCAGCATCTCGAGCAGCTGGCGGCGCCGCGGGGAGCCGCTCGCGAGGATGATCACCTTTCGAGGATCAGCGTCACGGGCCCGTCATTCACGAGCTCCACCTGCATCATCGCGCCAAACTCTCCGGTGGCAACGAGGGTACCGCTCCCCGCTCCCCGCTCCCGCAAGAGGGCCACGAAGCGGTCGTACAGCGGAATGGCGACGTCCGGCGGCGCCGCGTCGATGAAACTGGGCCGCCGCCCCTTGCTGGCGTCGCCATACAGCGTGAACTGCGACACCACCAGCATCGCTCCGCCCACGTCGGCGAGCGCCAGATTCATTTTCCCTTCCGCGTCGCCGAACAGCCGCAGCCCCAGGATCTTGTCGGCCATCCAGCCGAGGCGCTCCTCGGTGTCGGTCGGGGCGAAGCCGGCGAGGATCAGGAACCCCACCCCGATGGATCCCGTGACGCGACCGCTCACCTGGACGGCGGCGCGGGAGACGCGCTGCAGCACGACCCTCAAACCCCACCCCGTTTCACGACGCCACGACGCCAAGTTGCACGGGTCTTGGAACGTGGCGTCATGGCGTCGTGCAACGTTTTTCGCTCACTCGACCGTCACACTCTTCGCGAGATTGCGCGGCTGGTCCACGTTGCAGCCTCTCCGCACCGCGATGTAGTACGCCAGCAGCTGCAGCGGCAGCACGCTGAGCACGGGCGTCAGCAAGTCGAGCGTCTCGGGCACTTCGATCTTGTGGTCGGCCAGCTTCGCCAGCCCCGAGTCCCCTTCCGTGACCACCGCGAGCACGCGACCGCCCCGCGCCTTCACCTCCTCCACGTTCGACACGACCTTCTGGTAGACGGCGTCCTTGGGGGCGATGAACACGACCGGCATGAGGTCATCGATCAGCGCGATCGGGCCGTGCTTCATCTCGGCCGCGGGATAGCCCTCGGCGTGGATGTAGGAGATTTCCTTGAGCTTCAGGGCGCCCTCGAGCGCCACGGGGAAGTTGTAGCCGCGTCCCAGGTAGAGCACGTTCTGTGCGCGCATCATGCGCTCCGCGATGCGCTCCACCTCCGGGGCTTTCGCGAGCACGCGCTCCACCAGCTCCGGCAGCCGGCCGAGCGCCCGCACCACCTCGCGTCCCTGGAGGATCGAGAGGGCCCGCAACCGGCCCATCTTGAGGGTGAGGACCGCGAGGGCGGCGATCTGACTGGTGAACGCCTTGGTCGAGGCGACGCCGATCTCCGGTCCGGCGTGCAGATAGATCCCGCCGTCCACTTCCCGCGCGATGGTCGAGCCCACCACGTTCACGAGCCCCAGCGTCCGGGCGCCGCGGCGCTTCGCCTCGCGCAGCGCCGCCAACGTGTCCGCCGTCTCGCCCGACTGTGAGATCCCCACCACCAGGGTGCGCTCGTCCACGATCGGATTGCGGTAGCGGAACTCGGAGGCGTACTCGACCTCCGAGGGGATGCGGGCGAGCTCCTCCATCATGTACTCGCCGATCAGGGCCGCATGCCACGAGGTGCCGCAGGCGGTGAAGACGATGCGGTTCACCTGGAGCAGCTGCTCGTCGTCGATGTTGAGCCCCCCCAGCCGCGCCGTGCCCTCTTCCTCGAGCAGGCGGCCGCGCAGCGTATCGCGCAGGCTTTCGGGCTGCTCCAGGATTTCCTTGAGCATGAAATGCGCGTGGCCGCCGCGCTCGATCGTCGCGAGGTCCCAGTCGACCCGCGTGACGGCCTTCTCCTTCTCCACCGAATCGAGGTCGAGGATGCGATACTCGGCCGGCCGCACGACGGCGATCTCGCCGTCGTCGAGGTACACCACCGAGCGGGTGTGCGCCAGCACGGCGGACGCGTCCGACGCGACGAAATTTTCTCCCGTCCCGATCGCGACCAGCAGCGGCGAGCCGCGCCGCGCCGCGACGATCGTATCGGGCTCGCGCGTCGACACGACCGCGATGCCGTACGTGCCCTCGACCTGGTGCAGCGCCCCCGCCACCGCCTCCACCAGCGCGCCCGCCGAGTGCTTGGCGAGCAGCTCTTCGATCAGATGCGCCAGCACTTCGGTGTCGGTCTCGGAGCGGAAGACGTGTCCGCGCGTGGCGAGCGCCGTGCGCAACACGCCGGCGTTCTCGATGATGCCATTGTGGACAAGGGCGAGGGTGCCGCCGCAGTCGGTGTGGGGGTGAGCGTTGACGGTGTTCGGGGCGCCGTGCGTCGCCCAGCGCGTGTGGGCAATCCCGGCGTGGCCGGCGGGGAGCGTTTTCCCGAGCTGTTTCTCGAGCACGGTGATCTTGCCCGGCGCCTTGTGCACCTCGATGCGGCCCTCGGCCACTAGCGCGATCCCCGCCGAGTCGTAGCCGCGATACTCGAGCCGCCTCAGACCCTCGAGCAGCAGGGCCGCGGCTTGCCGGGGACCGGTGTACCCTACGATGCCGCACATGGTGGGGAAGAATAACACCCCCCGAGCGGCTGTTGCGCGCCGGTATGAGAGGGGGGGAGATTGTGGCAACTCATGCTACCGACGTGGATTCGCCCGCTCGGGCTCGCCGAGCACGTCATCGTGGGTGGACTGCTCACGGCACTGCTCGCGGCCCTCGGCGCGCCCGCCCTGGCGCGGGTCGTTGCGGTCGCTGCCGTAGGGGTGGCCCACGAGTGGGGGGACGGGGATTACGTCAGCGCGCCGGGCGCCCCCTGGAACGGCATCCTCGATACGCTGGCGTTTCTCCCCGTACCACTGCTGTGGTGGAGCTCAGCGTGGCTCGGCTAGTCGCCGTCCCTCGTGCACCAGGTCCCACGCCGCCGCGGCGCTCGGGGCCTCGGCGATCAGCCGGATGATCGGCTCGGTGTTGGACGGCCGCACGTGCAGCCAGCGGTCGCGCCAGGCGAGGCGCAGACCATCCTGCGTGTCGACGCTCGCGTCCGGAAAGCGCTTTCGCAATGCCGCATAGACGCTTGCCATTTCCAGGCCCGGTTCCCCGTTCCCGGTTCCGCGTTCCGCCTTTGCTTTGACGATCACGTAGCGCGGCGCGGCGGACACGAGCTCGCTCACCCGCTTGCCGTCCCGGGCGAGCAGCGCGAGCAGCAGCGCGGCGGCGACCGGCGCGTCACGCCCCGCATGCAACGCCGGATACATCACCCCGCCATTCCCTTCCCCACCGATCGCAGCCCCAAGCCGCAAGATGGCGCGGGCCACGTGCACCTCCCCGACCGGAGTGCGGACGACCTCGGCGCCGCACTCGCGCGCCGCATCCTCCACGACAAGGCTCGTCGAGAGGTTGCAGACCACCGTAGCACCCTTCCCCGTTCCTCTTTCCCCTTTCTCCAGAACGGAACGCACCGCAAACGCGAGCGTGTAATCCTCGCCGATCGGCGCGCCGGTTTCGTCGACGATCGCCAGGCGATCGACGTCGGGGTCGACGGCGATGCCCACATCCGCGCCCGAGCGCCGCACCAGGGCGGCGAGGTCGCCGAGGTTCTCGGGGACCGGCTCGGGCGCGCGGGGAAATCGGCCGTCGGTCTCGAGGTTGATCCCGGTGACGCGGCACTCCAGCCGCTCGAGCAGGTCGCGCATGACGGGGCCGCCCGCCCCGCGCACCGCGTCCAGCGCGACGCTGAAACGCCGCGTGCGGATCCGCTCGACGTCGAGGCCGGGGAGCCGCAGCACACGCTCCAAGTGCCGCTCGACGGCGTTCGGATCCGCCCTCACGTTTCCCGGTTCCCGTGTCCCGACTCCCGGAGATGCCGCGACCAGATCCGCCACCCGTTTCCCGTCCGGCCCGTCGAGGAAGATGCCGTCCGATCCGATGAATTTCAGGGCGTTCCACTCGATGGGATTGTGGCTCGCGGTGATCGCGATCCCGCCGCCCGCGTGGTGGTGCTCGACGGCCAGCTGCACCGTCGGCGTGGGCACGAGGCCGATGTCGATCACGTCACAGCCGACAGATGTGAGGCCGGTCGTGACGGCAGCTGCGAAGGCGGGTCCGGACGCACGCGCATCCCTGCCCACCACGACGGCGCTCCCGTTCCCCTTTCCCCTTTCCAGTTTCCCGTCTTCGAGCACCCAAGTCCCGAACGCCCGCGCCCAGCGCGTCACCACCTCGGGCGTCAGGTCCTTGCCCACGATGCCGCGCACGCCGGACACCCCGACCATCAATGTGTCGGTCATGGCGGCAATTTAGTCGGAGGGGGGCGAGCGACGTGCCGTGTCGGGTGACGGTGCGGGAAGATGCAGCGGTTGAATCTCGGGGGTCGAGACCGGCAGCGCGGACGGGTCGGGGAACGCGGCGAGGAAGGCCTCCACCGCCGGCGCATGAAACTGCGTTTCCTTCCCCTCTTCGAGCTCCTGCAACGCCTTCTGTACGGACAGCGCCGGGCGATACGGCCGGACGCTCGTCATCGCGTCGAACGAATCGGCAATGGTGACGACCCGCACCTCGACCGGGATCTGGTCGCCCCCCAGGCCGTCGGGGAAGCCCCGGCCGTCGAGGCGCTCGTGGTGGGACCGCACGATGGCGAGCGCCGCCGGCACGTCGCGCATCAACGGCGCCAGGATCCGGGCGCCGATCACGGGGTGCTCCATGATGTGGCGGTACTCGGGGTCGCTGAGCTTCCCCGCCTTGTGGAGCACCTGCTCACTGACCCCGATCTTGCCGATGTCGTGCAGCTCGGCGCCGAGCGTGATGACTTCGATCACGGACTGGGGCAGCCCCATCTCGCGGGCGATCCGGGTCGAGTAGTTCGCGACCCGCACCGAGTGGCCGCGGGTGTAGGGGTCCTTTTCTTCCAGGAAGTGCACCAGCGCCTGCAGCCGCTCGAGCGACAGCTCCTCGATCCGACGCGCCTGCTCCTGCACCCGCTGCTCGAGGTTGTGGCGATAGTCCTCGAGCTCCATCTTGAGGCGCCGTTTGTCGAGCGCCTGCATCACGCGGGCGCGCACCTCGTCCAGGTGGAACGGCTTGGCGACGTAGTCGAGCGCGCCGAGCTGCAGGCAGGCGACGGCGCTCTCCACCTCGGCCACGGCGGTGACGACGATGACGGCGGTGTCCGGCCACTTGGCGATGATCTCCCGCAACAACCCCACCCCGTCCATCTGGGGCATCCGCAGGTCGGAGATGACGAGCGGCACCTGCTCGTGGTGCAGCATCTCCAGCGCCTCCGTGCCGGACCCCGCCTCGGCGCACGTGAACCCTTCGCCCTCGAGCAACCGCACGAGGACGCGGCGCAAACGCGGCTCGTCGTCGACCACCAGGCACTTCACGGAGTTCGGCTGCGGCATCGTCGGCGTAACGTAGTGGTCGCTTGCTCGGCGCGGAAGGCGCCCTTACGTTCCCGCCATGACGGAGATCTCGCGCGACGACCTGGCGACGCGGTTTGCTACCCGTGCCGTGCACGCCGGCAAGATCGCCGATCCCCTCGCCGGCGCCGTCATGACGCCGATCTACCAGACCTCCACCTACATCCAGGACGGCCTCGGGCGGCACAAGGGGTACGAATACGCCCGCACCCGCAACCCGACGCGTGAGGCGCTCGAGCGCAACGTCGCCGCGCTCGAAGGGGGGCGTCATGGCTTCGCGTTCGCCTCGGGCCTCGCCGCCGTCGACGGCGTGCTGAAGCTGCTCGCCGCGGGCGACCATGTAGTGTCCGGCGACAACCTGTACGGCGGCACGCACCGCCAGATGACGCTCATCTGGTCCCGCGTAGGACTGGACTTCAGCTTCGTCGACGCCAGGGACACGCGCAACGTGGCCGCGGCCGTGACGCCCAAGACCAAGATGATCTATGCCGAGACACCCACCAACCCGATGATGCGGTTGTGCGACCTCGCCGCCGCGGGCGAAGTGGCCCGCAAGTCGGGCGCCCTGTTCGTCGTGGACAACACGTTCGCCACGCCCTACTTCCAGCGGCCGCTCGAGCTGGGCGCCGACATCGTGCTGCATTCGACCACGAAGTACCTGAACGGTCACAGCGACATGGTGGGCGGGATGCTGGTGACGAACAGCGGCGCGCTGGCGGAGCGCCTCGGGTTCATTCAGAACGCCTCGGGCGCGGTGCCCGGACCGTTCGACTGCTGGCTGGCCCTGCGCGGCACGAAGACGCTGGCGCTGCGCATGCGCCAGCACGACGCCAACGCCCGCCGCATCGCGGAGTGGCTCACGCAGCATCCCAAGGTCGAGCGGGTTTACTATCCGGGGCTGCCGTCGCATCCGCAGCACGACCTGGCTTGCCGGCAAATGAAAGGGTTCGGCGGCATGATCTCGGTCGAGCTGGGCTCGCTCGAGCGTGCCAAGCGGTTCGCCGAGCGCACCCGTATCTTCGCGCTCGCCGAGTCGCTGGGAGGCGTGGAGAGCCTGATCGGGCACCCGGCCTCGATGACGCACGCGAGCGTGCCCGCCGAGATGCGGCGCGCCATGGGGCTCACGGACAGCCTGGTGCGGCTCTCGGTGGGGATCGAAGACGTGGACGACCTGATCGCGGACCTGGAGCAGGCGCTGGCGGCGGCGTGAGGCCGAAACACGAGCCGCCGGCCGGCGTAGTGACGGCCTACCTTCTGAGCTGGAGCATCGTATGACCGAGTCGACCAGTCTTCCCGCGGCGCGCCCCCGTCGCATCCTCACCCAGATCGCTCCGGTCACGTGGGAGCACCCCGCCGACCGCGCGGCCCTGCAATCGCTCCGCTCGGTGCCCGGGTTCGACGAGGTGGTGAAGAAGATCTACGGCTTCATCGGCGAGCGCGGCGTGCGGCTCATCTTCCAGGCGGACGCGGTGCGGGTCGGGCCGACACAGTTCCCCCGGCTCAATCAGCTCTACACCGAGGTGCTCACCTCGATGGACTGGCCGGAACGGCCCGAGCTGTTCGTGTCGCAAACGCCGTTCGCCAACGCCGGTGCGTTCGGCATGGACAAGCCGTTCATCGTGATCAACTCGGGCACCTTGAAACTGCTCGACGACGACGAGCTACGGAACGTGCTCGGCCACGAGCTGGGCCATGTCATGAGCGGGCACGCGCTGTACCACACGATTCTCGTGCTCATCCTCAACGTGAGCCTCGGGGCCCTGCCGTTCCTCGCCGGCATCGCGCTTCTGCCGATCCAGCTGGCGCTGCTCGAGTGGTTCCGCAAGAGCGAGCTCTCGTCCGACCGCGCGGGGTTGCTCGCATGCCAGGACGCGACGGCGTCGTTGCGCGTGAACCTCAAGTTCGCGGGCGGCGGCGACATGTCGCAGATGGACCTGAACGCGTTCCTGGCGCAAGCGAGAGAGTACGAGGCCGCGGGCGGGGCACTCGACCGCATCTTCAAGATCCTGGGCGTGCTGGGACGCACCCATCCGTTCAACACGGTGCGGGCCGCCGAGCTGCAACGCTGGATCGAAGCCGGGCACTATGACCGGGTGTTGCGCGGCGAGTACACCCGCCGCGGCCCCGAGGCCGAGGCCCGACCCGTGGATCAGGACATCGACGAAGCCCGCGAGCACTATATGAAGGAAGCGAAGGCCGTCGTGGACGACATGGTGGACACCGCCAAGCGGGCCGCCCAAGCCTTCTCGGACGCCTTCAAGAAGAAGTGAGAGTCCTGGTCGTCGGCGGGGGCGGCCGCGAGCACGCGCTCTGCTGGGCGCTGAAGCGCGACACCCCCGACGCCGCCCTGTTCGCCGCTCCCGGCAACCCCGGCACCGCGCAGCTCGGCACCAACCTCGACATCCCCGCCACCGCCCTGGACGACCTAGTCCGGGCGGCGGAGCAGCGCGACATCGACTATACCATCGTCGGCCCGGAGGCGCCGCTCGCCGCGGGCCTCGCCGACCGGCTGCGGGCCGCGGGCCATGCCGTGTTCGGACCCAGCCAGGCCGCCGCGCGCATCGAGTCGTCCAAGGCGTTCGCAAAGGACGTGATGCGGCAGGCGCGCATCCCCACCGCCGCGAGCCGCACGTTCACCGCGCTCGACCCGGCCCTCTCGTACATCAAGCGTCACGCGGAGCCCCTCGTGGTCAAAGCCTCGGGGCTCGCGGGCGGCAAGGGCGCCGTGGTGTGCGCCACGCGCGACGAGGCGGCCCGGGTGGTTCACGCCATGCTCGCGCAGGGAGCGTTCGGCGACGCCGGCCGCGAAGTGGTGGTCGAAGACTTCCTCGAGGGTGAGGAGCTCTCCGTGCTGGCGCTCACGGACGGCGAGCAGCTCGTCGTGCTGCCCGCCGCCCAGGATCACAAGCGGCTCGGGGAGGGCGACACCGGGCCCAATACTGGTGGCATGGGCGCGTACTGCCCCGTGGGCATCGCCACCGAAAGCCTGCTGGAAGCGGTGCGCCGTCGGGTGCTGGAGCCCGCGCTGCAGGAGCTGGCGGCGCGGGGGGCGCCGTATCAAGGCGTGCTGTACGCCGGCATCATGCTCGCGCCCGACGGCATACCCTATGTCCTCGAGTTCAACTGCCGCTTCGGCGACCCCGAGACCCAGGCCCTGCTTCCGGTGATTCCCGGCGTCACCGCGCAGCTCCGCGACATCGCGCTGGAAACCTGGAGACCACGGGAGACGCTCCTGTCCGCGAGCCGGGCCGCCGTGGCCACAGTGCTCGCCGCGCCGGGTTACCCCGACAAGCCGCGGCTCGGCGCGGCCGTCGTGGTGCCGCGCGATCTCGAGTCCGGGACGCTCGTGTTCCACGCGGGCACGTCCCGCGATCCCGACGGAACGCTACGCGTGGCCGGGGGGCGCGTGCTCACGGTGACGGGGCTGGGCGACACGGTGGCGGCGGCGCGCGAGCAGAGCACGCGCGGGTGCGAGCTGATCGGCTTCGAGGGGAAGACGTACCGCAGCGACATCGGCTGGCGCCAAATCAGCAGAACGGCGGAGCGTGCCGGAGCTCCCTGAAGTTGAGACGATCGTGCGGGATCTGGCCCCGCGGCTCGAGGGCTACCGGATCGCGCGCGCCCGCCTGACCAAGACGGACGTGTTGCGTCGGGTGTCGAAGCCGCGCCTGCTCCGCACCCTGCGGGGCAACACCATCGAGGAAGTGATCCGCCGCGCCAAGCACGCGGTGTTCCGCCTGGCGAGCGGCCACCGGTTGATCGTGCAGCCGCGCATGACGGGCTCGCTGGTCGTGTACGACCGAGCGCTCACCCGGGAAGAAGCGAAGTATGCGGTACTCACCTGCACCATCGACGACGGTCGGCTGCTCGTGTACCGCGACGTGCGGCGACTGGGCACCGTCTGGCTGCTCGACGAAAAGGGATGGGACGCGTACACGGGCCGCATCGGGCCCGAGCCGCTGGAGGACACGTTTACGCCTTTCGTGTTCGCCGACCGGCTGAAAGGCACGCGGGCGGCGATCAAGAAGACGATCATGGACCAGCGCCGCGTCGCGGGCGTGGGGAACATCTACGCCAACGAGGCGTTGTTCGCGGCGGGGATCGACCCGTCGAAGCCCACCAGCACGCTGTCGCTCGACGAGTTCGCCCGGCTGCACGCGGCCGTGACAGGGGTGCTGGAGCGTGCGGTGGCGTCGTCGGGGACCACGGTGCGCGATTACCGCACCGGAACCGGGGAGCAAGGCCGGTTCCAGTTCGAGCTCAAGGTGTACGGTCGGGGCGGCGAGCCGTGCGTGCAGTGCGGCAAGAAGCTCGTCACCACACACGCGATCGACCTCAGGGCGACGACGTTCTGCCCCAGGTGCCAGCGGTAGGGTCCTGAATCATGGCCACGGGTCGCTCGTAATGTCGGAATCCTGGCGGCACAATCGTCGTAGAATACGGAGGCAGCTGGTGCGGCGGCGGTCTACCGTTTCCTGACACCCCGGGCCTACTCCCGGGATCACTCTTTTCGGTTAATTTTCGGGCCATATGAAACTCTCCGAAACGTCCATTCGACGCCCGGTGCTGGCCAGCATGATCTCGGCCGCTCTCGTGTTGTTCGGCGTCATCGGGTACACCCGTCTGGCGGTGCGCGAGCTCCCCGACATCGACCCGCCGATCATCTCGGTTTCGACCACGCTGCCCGGCGCCAATGCGCAGGTGGTGGAAACCGCGGTGACCGACGTGCTCGAAGAGGAGCTGTCCACGATCCAGGGACTGCGCACGCTCTCGAGCTCCTCCTCGGAGGAGAACAGCCAGATCACCCTCGAGTTCAACCTCGACCGGGCCGTCGACGTCGCCGCGCAGGACGTGCGCGACAAAGTGTCGCGGGTACGCGGGCGGCTGCCCGTCGACGTGCTCGAGCCCGTGATCGCGAAGCAAGAGGCCGACGCGCAGCCCTTCTTCTGGCTGGCCTTGAGCAGCCCGAACTACGACCTGATGCAGCTCTCCGACGTCGCCGACCGGCGGGTCAAGGCGCGGCTGCAGAGCCTGGCGGGCGTAGGCAGCGCCGGGGTGTTCGGCGAGCGGCGCTTCGCCATGCGCGTGTGGGTGCAGCCCGACCAGCTGTCGGCACGGGGCCTCACCGTGCAGGACGTGGAGAACGCGATCACGGCGCGTAACGTCGAGATTCCCGCCGGTCGCATCGAGTCGACGCGGCGGGAGTTCTCGGTCCGGTCGCTGGGCGAGCTCAAGACGCCGCAGGGATTCGGGGAGCTGGCCGTGGCGAGTCAAGGCGGGCAGGTCGTCAAGCTCAAGGACGTGGCGAAGGTCGAGCTCGGGCCCGAGGACAATCGCTCGATCTTCCGCTACAACGGGAATCCCGCGGTCGCCATCGGCGTGGTGCGGCAGTCCAAGGCGAACCTCATCGACGTGGCACGAAGCATTCGCGCGGCCATTCCGAGCATTCAGGAGACGCTGCCGCCGGGCGTGAAGCTCGAAACCGCGTTCGATGGGTCCGTGTTCGTCACGCACTCGATCAACGATGCGCGCCTGACACTCGTGATAGCTGCCATCCTCGTCGTGCTGATCATCTTCGTGTTCCTGCGGAACCTGCGGGCGACGGTGATCCCCGGGCTCGCGATCCCGGCGTCGATCGTCTCGACGTTCGCCATCATGTACTTCCTCGGCTTCTCGATCAACAACTTCACGCTGCTCGCGCTCACGATCGCGATCGGCATCGTGGTGGACGACGCCATCATCGTGCTCGAGAACGCCTACCGGCACCAGGAGGAGCTGCACGAAGCGCCGGAGCAGGCCGCCGTCAACGGCACCAACGAGATCGGCTTCGCCGTGATCGCGACGACCATCGCGCTGGTGGCGGTGTTCACGCCGCTCGGCTTTCTGCGAGGCTCTACGGGACGGCTGTTGAGCGAGTTCGGCATCGCGGTCGCCGGCGCCGTGGTGATTTCGGGATTCGTGGCCCTGACGCTGACGCCGATGCTGTGCGCCAAGGTGCTGCGCGTCCCGCACGAGCACGGAGCGATCTTCAAGGTGTTGGAGCAAGGGTTCAATGCCATCGCCGAGCGCTACGCGACGCTGCTCCGGACCGCGCTGCGGCACCGGGGCATCGTGGTGGCCGGGACGGTCGTGACGGTGGCCCTGGCGGGGTGGTTCTACAGTCACCTCCAACAGGAGCTCATCCCGGACGACGACCGCGGATTCTTCCTCGTGGTGGCGTTCGCGCCCGAAGGCTCGTCGCTCGAATACACCGACGGCTACGTGCGCCAGGTCGAGCAGATCATCGGCAAGACCCCGGAGGCCCAGGGGTACTTCACGATCATCGGCGGCTTCGCCGGGGGCGTCAACCGGGCGTTTGTCGGCGTCATCCTGAAAGATTGGAGTGAGCGGCATCGTAGCGTCCAGCAGCTCGTGGGTGCGCTGTTCCACCAGCTCTTCGGGATCGCCGGTATTCAGGCGTTCCCGTATAGCCCGGGCGCGCTGGGGTTCAGCCAGCCGGTGCAATTCGTAGTGCAGAATCCCGATATCGCGCGGCTCGCCCAGGCCATGGACACGCTGGTGCCGCGGGCTCGCGCGATCAAGGGCCTGACGAACATCGACACCGACCTGCGCTTCAACAAGCCGGAGCTGCGCGTGAACTTCGACCGCGACCGCGCCGAGGATCTCGGGGTTCCCGTGCGCGACGTCGCGGCCGCCTTACAGACATTCCTGGGCGGTCGCCGGGTGAGCACGTTTACGCGTAACGACAAGCTGTACTACGTCATGGTGCAGCTCGACTCCACTCACCGCAACACGCCGAGCGACATGTCGGGGATCTACCTGCGGGGACGTGGCGGGCAGCTCGTACAGCTCAGCGCCCTGGCGAAGGTCGATGAGGGCGTGGGCCCGCGGCAGATCAACCACTTCAACCGGGTGCCGTCGTTCACGCTGTCGGCGTCCCTGATCCCACCGTTCGCTCAGGGCGAGGCGCTCGATTCGCTCGATGGGTTGGCCCGGCGAGTGCTGCCCCCGGGCAGCACGACGGCGCTGGCGGGTGACTCACGCGAGTTCAGAGAGAGCGGTGGCGCGCTCTACTTCGCGTTCGGCGTCGCCTTGCTGGTGGTGTTCATGGTCCTCGCCGCGCAGTTCGAGTCCATGCTCCATCCATTCACCGTGCTGCTCGCGGTGCCGCTCGCCGTGACCGGCGCGCTGGCGACGTTGAAACTGGCCGCGGTGCTCCACCGATCGGGCGCCACGATCAACCTGTACAGCGAGATCGGCATGATCCTGCTGATCGGGCTCGTGAGCAAGAACTCGATCCTCCTGGTGGAGTACACGAACCAGCTGAAGGCCAAGGGCCTCCATACCGTCGCGGCGGTGATCGAGGCGGGCCGGATCCGGCTGCGGCCGATTCTCATGACGTCGGTCGCGACCATCATGGGCGCGGTACCCGTCGCCTGGGGAGTGGGTGCCGGCTCCGCGGCGCGTAAGCCACTCGGCTACGCGATCGTGGGTGGGATTTTCTTCTCGACTGCGCTCACGCTGTTCGTGGTGCCGGTGGGCTACACCCTGCTCGACCGGCTCATCGCGCCCAAGACGCGCGACGTGCGTGTCGGCCAACCCGTCGAGGCCGACTGATGCTCGCCTTGCTCGCGCTGCTCCAGCTGCAGGCGGCGACCGTCGCGCCATCGCCGGACGACTCGCTGCCGAGGGTGACGCTCGGCGAGGCGCTGCGTCGCGCCACGGGGCTCGATCCCAACTACGTGGCGGCCGTG
>Ga0066678_10000428_pt1 | contig 13930 bp, 10 predicted proteins | sample GraSoiAngelo_127_FD_62300 | JGI IMG/M metagenome (GOLD analysis project Ga0066678, IMG submission 62300) | Grasslands soil microbial communities from the Angelo Coastal Reserve, California, USA - 14_0927_09_40cm | ecosystem: Environmental > Terrestrial > Soil > Grasslands | place: USA...
CGCGCGAACTTGACGTGTTTTCCAACCGGGTTTTGTCCCGGCCAGAATCGCTGTGCGGACGCTGCGGACACAATCGCTACCGCAGGATCCCCGGACTCATCCGCCCGGTTGAATACCCTGCCTGAGAGCAGCGGAATGCCCATCGCTTGAAAATAGCCGGGAGTAACTACGTCGAGCCAGAAAAGCGGCAAGGCTTGGTCGGCTGAAGGTGCCATGAAACCCTCGATCTCGAGTGAACGCTTGCTTACCCTTCCGCCCAGAGGAAGCGTATTCACCAACGCAGCACGGCTCACACCCGGAGAAGATTGAACCTGACTCAAAACCTCGCGGTAGAAGGTGAGGCATCGCGGCGCCTCAGCGCAGAACGATTGAATAGGCGTAATACGCGCTGTCACGATGCGCTCCGGCCGGAAGCCCGGGTTGATGTGCGACAACGCCCAGAAACTTCTGATTAGGAGGCCTGCAGCTACCAGGAGCAACATGGCGAATCCCACTTCGCTAACGGCCAGGGCACTGCGCAAGCGTTGCGACACCGAGACCGCGTCACTGCGACCGCCAGTCTTCAGAGACTCCGTCAAACCGGTGCGCGAAGTCTGATGTGCAGGAACGAGGCCAAAGATAAATCCGGTCAGGATGGTCAGGGCGCCAGCAAATGCCAGTACCCGCCAATCTATTCGCACATCGGCAAGGCGCGGGGTGCCGGCAGGGAGAGATGCCTTCAGTATCCAGAGTCCCACGACGGCAACAGCCAGTCCCAGCACCCCGCCCAACGAGGCAAGCACGGTACTCTCGGTGAGCAGTTGCCGGACAATACGCTGACGCCCTGCCCCCAGGGCTGAACGGATACCAATCTCTTTTTCGCGAGTAGCCGCCCGCGAGAGCATCAGGTTGGCGACATTTGCGCAAGCGATCATAAGCACCAACCCCACTGCTCCCAGCAATAGCAGGAGCCGCGTGCGAACGTTCGAGATCATGCCGCTTTGCAGCGGAATGACGCTGACGTCTGCGTTCCAGCTGGCGGGCATCCGCCACGGGAACAAGGCCCCCACACGGGATTGAAACACTCGAATTTCAGCGCCTGCCTGTTGAATCGTCGTACCCGGGCGAAGCCGTCCAATGACGGGCATGAAATCGCCAGCCCAATACTCCACTTGGTTTCGCGGATCGTTGTGCAGCGGAACCCAAATCTGCGTCCTGGGCGAGGGAAAGCGAAAGTCCGGCGGCATCACTCCGACTACCTGACGGCTCACACCCTCGATTTGGACCGGGCGGCCGATGATTGCAGGATCGCTTGCGAAGCGCTGTTGCCACAGGGCGTGGCTCAGGATTACATAATTATCCTGCCCGGCAGCATCTTGGCCGGAATAGAAGGTTCTTCCAAATTCCGGGCGTACGCCCAGAATTAACAACAGTTCGGCGGAAACCAGAGTGCCAGTCAGACGAACCGGCTCTCCCACGCCGGTCAAGTTGAAGTCGTGACCCTCGGCGTATGCCCCGATGTCCAGCCTGCGCACTTGCTCACGCATTGCCACCACGGCACCTCGCGGATAGCTGCCGGTAACGCTGACCAGTCCACTTGGGTTGGCGTACGGCAGCGGAACAAAAAGAATCCCGCTCACCAGGCTGAAGATGGCGGTATTGGCCCCGATGCCCAAAGCCAGCGTGAGCGCAACGATGCTCGTGAATCCCGGATCGCGACGCAGAATCCGCAAAGCGTAAACAACGTCTTGAGATACAGCCGTCATAAGCTCCTCACTCGTACCTCAGTGCCACCACGGGATCGACCTTGGCCGCACGGCGCGCGGGAAGGTAGCAGGCCAGCAGGGCCACCAGAAGCAGCAATCCCACAACGGCGGCAAACGTTGTCGGATCGGTTGCGGTTAAGGCGAACAGCATGGATTGCAGAGTGCGAGTGACGGCTATCGAGGCGAAGATGCCGAGGACCAGGCCCACCGCGGCCACCACCATTCCTTGTCTCAGCACGAGTCGCAAAACACTGGCAGGGGTGGCGCCTAGGGCCATTCGCAAACCAATCTCACTGGTGCGGCGGCTTACCGAGTACGCGATGACACCGTACAAGCCGGCACTGGCGAGCAGCAAAGCGGTCGCGGCGAATACGGCTACCAGGAGCAGGTTGAAGCGCCGTGGACTCAAAGAGCTGGCTACGACCTGATCGAAGGTCCCAAACTGCGGAGGAACATTGGGATCGAGTTCGCGCAGGATCTGACGCGCCATCGACACCACTGCAGGTGGATCTGCCGCGGCGCGAATGACAACCGCGAAGTCATACGTAGACTGGGGCCGCTGCGCAATATCTACGTAGATGGTCGGAGGAGCCGGACGCTCCAGGCTTTCAGTGTGCACGTCTCCGACAACTCCAATGACGGTGAGTGGCCGAAGATCGCCATCCATGTTGCCGAACTCAATCAGGCGGCCCAGCGGGTCCTGGTGGGGCCACTTCTCACTCGAGAGAGATTGGCTAATCAGCGCTACATGCGGCGAGTTCATGGCGTCACGCTTGTCAAATAAACGGCCTCGCAGCAACGGAATCTCAAGAGCGCGGAAATAGCCGGCATCGGCGGGAGCGTATTCGGCATCACCGGTGCGGCTTGGATCATGGAACATCTGCTCCAGCACTTTCATGTCGGCGGGAACCGACTCGCCGGGATTCAGCAGAATATAAGTTCCATCGGAAAGCGTGCCGGTGAGCGGCAGGCGGCCCGTGCCGCCCACTTCCTCGACGCCGGGAATGCGGCGCAGCCGCGCCAACAATCGGTCGAGGAACTGGACCCGGTGGAGTTTGTCTTCGTCCCGCCCGGCAAAGGGGAGGGCCACATTCATGGTTAACACGTGCTCAGTCCGGAAACCTGGATCGACGGAAAGCACGCGCAGCAGGCTTCTCCCGAGTAGGCCTGCACCAACCAGCAAGACTAAGGCGATCGCGAGTTGCCCAGCGATGATGATCCTTCCGATACGCTGGGCGTGCGCACTCCCGGTGGAGCGCGTCCCTAATCCTTCGACATGCTGCGCATCATGCGATGTGGCGCGCACCGCGCTAAAAAGGCCCAAGCCAACGGCCACAAGCAATACCAGTCCGATCGCTGCCAGCAACACCGGAAGGTTGACCGATAGGTCTTCGAGACGCGGCAGACTATGCGGAGCAACCGCGATCAGCGCGTGAACTCCCCAGCTGCCGGCAAGAACGCCGAGTGCGCCTCCGGAAAACGCCAACAACAGGGACTCTGCAAGAAACTGGCGAATAATCCGGCCGCGCCCGGCTCCCAGAGCGGTTCGGATAGCAAATTCCTTCTCGCGCGCAGCGGACTGCGCGAGGAGCATATGCGCTACATTCGCACAGGCGATCAGAAGCAAGAAGGTTACGGCTCCCAGGAGCATCATTAAGGGTAGGCGGACATTGCCGGTCAGGGCCTCGCGCAAGGGCAGGATCGACACGTTTGTCATCATCGTGTCTTGGCCGTACTGCTGCCGGAGTCGATGGGCGATGATCGCGAGCTCTGAACTTGCCTGGGTTATCGATACTTCGTCTTGGAGCCGACCGATTACGTGCCAATTGTGAGCTGAGCGGCTCGGCAGCCGCTCATACAACTCTCGTGGCACCCAGATTTGGCTATCGAAGGGAAAGCGGAATCCAGGCGGAAGGACGCCGAGGACCCGCGCTGGTTGATTGTCGATGTTCAGCTTGACAGTCGAAAAATCCGAGGCTCTACCCAGGAACTGCTGCCAATAGCCATAGCTGACCAAAGCGGTTGGTGCCGCGCCAAAGTGCTGATCGTCGGGAGAAAAGTTACGACCTAGCACAGGCTCAACTCTCATAATCGAAAAAAAATCCGTGGACACGGCAGCAACCATCGTGCGAGTCGGCTGCGATCCGCCCCCAATGGAGACAGTCATGGCGCGGTATTCGGCCAGTCCACGCAGGCAACGACTCTGTGTGCGGATATCCTCGAAATTCGGGTCCGCGAATTGCATTCTCCCGCCCTGCTCGTTGACCTCTCTCAGTTCTACGATTCGGTCGGGATTCTCGTAAGGCAGAGGCCGCAGCAGCACGCCATATACAACACTGAAAATTGAGGTAGTCGCCCCAATACCGATTGCGAGTGTCAGCATTGCAATGGTGGAGAACGATGGGTTCTTCCGCAGGACGCGGAATGCATGACGAAGATCGTGGAGAAAGCCTTCCATTGGTCCTCACTCGTACCGCAGCGCCACTATGGGATCTACTTGCATCGCCCGCCGTGCTGGAATGTAACTGGCAAGCAGCGCGACAGAAGCGAGCACCACGGACGCAACCGCAAACGTGATGGCATCAGTGGAATGCACACCGTAGAGCAGACTCGACAGCAGACGCGTGCAGGCGAATGCACAGGCAAGTCCGAGTGCCATGCCAATGACGGTAAGGCGCAATCCGTACCCCAGCACGTGACGCGCGATTTGCCCTTGCGTGGCACCCAGCGCCATGCGAACCGCGATATCGCGCGTGCGTTGCGCGACCACGTACGACAGAACTCCATAAATTCCCACGGAGGATAACAACAGCGCTATCCCAGCAAACAGCGTCAGCAGAAAGGTGTCAAAGTGGGATTGTTCGAGCGTGACCGCAATCTTCTCCTGCATGGTCGAGAGTTGATAAATAGGCACACCCGGCGCAATCGAGGCCACAGTGGTTCGCAAATCGTTGGCCGGAAATGTGCCGCTTCGTGTCCGCACTACCAGGTCCATGGTGCGTCCGAGCCAATCCCAGGAGGCGGGCGGCATCTGCGCCAGCGGAAGGTAAAACTCAGGTTGAACCTGTATATCGAGGCCGCGGGCGTGTACGTCTCCGACAACGCCGACGATCTGATGCCACACGGGATCCAACTTGCCTCTCGGCCCGTATTCGCAGCAGGCGAATCGTTTGCCGATCGGGTTCTCGCCGGGCCACATCGTGCGAGCGAGCGTTTCGTTGACGATGGTGACCAGTGTTTTATCGCGCGTGTCCTGCGCAGCGAAGGCACGTCCTGCCTTCAACGGCACCCGCGCGGTAGAGAGATAGCTTGGGGAGACAATCTGCAACAGCGCGTTGACCAGGTTCGATGGATCAATGGCCTTGCCTTCAGCGATCAGGCCGTTGCCGCTCCAGCCCTCGGCGAGCGGAGCGCGGGAAACGACCGCGGCTGACTGGATGCCAGGTAAAATGGCCGATGCCTCGATCATGCGCTCGAGAGTCTGCCGCGCAACGGCTGGATCGTGATAAGCGGCATCCGGAAGTCCGACACGACCGACAACGAGGTTTGCCGTATCGAAACCTGGATGCACATGCGAAACAAGCAACGCGCTGCGGATCAGCAGTCCGGCGCCTGCCGTCAACATCAGCGCCAAGGCAATTTCGCCGACCACAAGGACGCTCCGAACCCGATCGCGGCTGCCGCTAGAGGTGCTCGCTCCTTCTTTGAAGGCTACGCTCAGCCGCATCGAAGCGGATCGCAGCGCCGGTGCAAGGCCGAAAAGGAAGCTGGAGAGCAAAGCAATCCCGCAGGCAAATGCGAGCGCAAGTCTGTCGATGCTCGATAGGTCCAGCCGCGGCACATCCGGTGGGCCGTTCGCGACGATCCACAGCACGCCCCCGTAGGCCAGCAGAACACCAACCGCGCCGCTGGTTACACCCAACACGGCATTCTCAATCAGGAGTTGACGGGCGATCCGTTTGGCTGAAGCTCCAAGCGCCGCGCGCACCGCTATTTCGCGTTGCCGCGTACGGGCGCGTGCAAGTTGCAGATTGGCGATGTTGGCGCATGCAATCAGGAGCAAAAATCCGACCGAAGCGAGCAACAGGCGCAAGGTCAATTGCTGGTCACCCAGCAATGCCGTTGCCAGGGGCGTCAGGCGGAGGCCCCGATCTTTGTCATCCATCGGGTATTGCTGCTGTAGGCGCTGCGCGATCACATTGAGTTCCGACTGGGCTACGGCCAGTTTGACACCGGGCTTGAGCCGGCCGACCACACTCAGGTAATGGAGATCATGATCGGCCAATTGCTGCGCTGTGTATGCTGCCGGAATCCACAGATCACTCTTTTGCAGCAATGGATCGAAGGTCTTGGGCATTACGCCCAGCACGATGTAGGACAGTCCGTTAATGCGCGAGCCTTGCCCGATTATCGCGGGATCCGCATGGAACCGTGTGCGCCACAAACGCTCGCTGATGACGGCGACTTGCGAGAACCCAGGTTTATCCTCGTCGGCAGTGAAAACGCGTCCGGCTATCGGCTGAACGGCGAACGTGGCAAAGTAACTCGCGGTGGCGATTTCGCCCTCCACCCGTTCGGGAGTTTCCTGGGTTGCTAGGTTGAAACTCGCGCTGTTCGATGCGCACAGGTTCGCGAACGAAGTGCTTTGCTGCCGCACCGCGTCGAAGTTTCCCACCGAGAGCCCGGCGGAGATGTCTCGCCATTGCTCCTGCACATAAGTGACGCGAGAGGGTTCCTGGATTGCGAGCGGCCTGAGCAGGACGGCATTCACAACGCTGAAAATCGCGGTATTCGCTCCGATCCCGAGCGCCAGCGTGATCAGGGCCACGGTGGTGAATCCCGGGCTCCTGCGCAGTTGCCGCAGGGCGTAGCGAAGATCCTGGAGCAGTCCCCCCATCCCTCACCTCGCTGATACCAAGCATGACCAGGAATCCGGAACAGCGGTGGCGATTGCCGGACTCAGGCCGGCTGGCCCTGCATGAGTTTCTGCAGCTCTTCTTCGGCCACGACTTTGCCGTCGAACAAGTGGATTTCCCGTTGCGCGTGCTTAACGAACCGTGGGTCGTGAGTGACCATGCAGATGGTTGCGCCTTCGCGATGGAGATCTTGAAGCAGCTCCATGACGGCTTCGCCGTTGCGCGAATCCAAATTCCCGGTGGGCTCATCCGCTAGCAGGATGGAAGGACGTCCGGCTAGTGCTCTGGCGACCGCAACCCTCTGCTGCTGGCCTCCCGAAAGTTGCGAAGGGTAATGCCTGATTCGGTGCGCCATACCGACGCGTTCCAGCGATTCCATTACGCGTTTCTTGCGTTCAGCCGCGGGCATTCTCTGCCGGTAGGTCAGCGGCAGTTCCACGTTTTCGTAGACCGTGAGATCGCCAATCAGATTGAAACTCTGAAATATAAAACCGATCTCGCGATTGCGGATACGGGAGCGCGCCGCAAAATCCAGATTTTCGACCGGCTCGCTATTCAGCCGGTACTTCCCTCCCGTCGGCGTGTCGAGTAAGCCCATAATAGAAAGGAGGGTGGACTTCCCACATCCCGACGGACCGGATATCGCCACATACTCCCCCTTCCGAATTCCCAAATGGACTCCGGAGAGAGCGTGGGTTTCGACCTCGTCCGTATAAAAGACTTTCGTCAGGTCTTCAATCTGGATCAGCGGTTGTCCTGGTTCGCTCATACGTTATTCCTCGATTCGTGCTAATCAAGCCGGACGCGGTCCGTATTATCGTAGCGAGACATGTCGGAAAGGATGACGGTATCCCCTTGGTGCAAACCTTCGAGAATCTGGATTGAGTTCACGGACGCGCGCCCAACTTTCACCGGAACCCGCAGGGCGCTCTTGCCAGTGGGATCGAGTCTGAACAAGCTGATTGTGCTGTTCTCTTGCCCAAAGGCGGGGCGACCCGTGTAGAGCACGTCGTCCAGACGTTCCAAGTCAATTGTTCCGTCGACGCTCAGATCTGGGCGCGCTCCTTTGGGAAGCTCGCCTGTAAGCTTCACGTCGACTGTAACGGTGCCGTTTTGCACCGCTGGATCGACACGCATTACGGAGCCGGCGACTGTCCCGTTGTGAGTGTCAATCAACGCGGGCTGGCCGATCTGGACGTCGCGCGCCTGGGTTTCGGCTACCTTCAATTCGGACATCAAATGATCCGGCTGGACGACCTTCGCCAACATCGTGCCCGGCGACACATGCTGTCCAACCTGTAAGGGCAGGTCGACCAGGACGCCTTCAATTTGCGCGCGAACCTTGAGTGCGTCTAGCTGCTTCTGTTTCAAACTAGAGAGCACTCGCATCTGATCCACCTTGGCTTCTTGTTGGGCAAGCTGGGATTCAATCGCTTTCTGGTTAACGTTGAGGCGCTCACCCTCAAGATTGTTTCTGGTGGTGAGCTCATCGGCCTTGCTCTTGGAGTTCTTGTAGGCGAGTCCGGAAATCACCCCGAGATCGTAAAGTGCCTTGTCGGTATCGGCCTGGCGTTGAGCCTGGGTATAGTCGGACGTTACCGTCGCCGCCCCGGCTTTCTGGTTCATCAGATCGCTCTGGAGTTTCACACGCAGGCTCTGGTATTCGGCCTCGGCAGCTTTCAGCTGGAGTTTTGCGTCAATCGCGGACTGCTCCACCTGCGGATTACTCATCTCGACCAGAATCGTGTCTGCCTTGACCTGAGAGCCGGGCAACTTCAGAATCCGCACGACCGTCGCCTCCGTCTCCGCGGGTATTTGGCGTGTGAACTCCTGGCTTGGAATCAAGGAACCTAGGCCTCTCACTTGGCGTAGCATTGAGCCGCGCTTTACCGTATCGGTCCACACGGTGCTCCGTTCAACCTCAGGTGCCGCAGGTTTGAGTCTGGAGACGCCTATGGTTACCGCTCCCAGGCACACGACACCAACCGCCGACCAGATGATCTGCCTCTGCCGCTTTTGTCGCTTGAATTCAGGCCGAGCGATATCCACGGGGGAAGATTATGCAACTACTTGGCCAGAATCCGCACGGTGCTATGCGATTGAAAAGCTTCGCAGTTAGAGTTCCTGAAAGATACTTTCCCACCCCGCGATTGTCCGCTCGCAGAATTGGGTGTCCGTTATCGGACAGGTCGGGTGCCCGGCCCAAGAATCCTTCGCTAGCCAGCCAATCGGCTTGATTCCTGAGATCGGGCTTCATTCTTCCTACGTCATGGATGACAACGACCCCGGGCCAAGGGTCACCCTTCTGATGCCTAGCCACTTATGCCGTGAAGATCGCCCCCAGCCGACACAATTCTCACCTCGGCCATCACATTTCCTCCTCAAGACCGGCGCCGCTCGTCTCCTCCCGAGCGGTGCTGGCGGATGCCATGGACAGAGTAGCGAGTTCTAGCGCGCGACACGCCGTACGGGAAGCTCCAAACCGGATCTCGAGTTCGCGCTCCTCGTATCTTCGAACCAAGAACATCCAGCTGCTGAAATGTTCAAAAGCAACACACAGGACGAACCACACCAACCCATACCGGGGAATATCACCAACCCTCAGTTTTGCTGTGGCTTTGCTTCCTCGGTATAATTCGCTTGTTAATCCGCATCCAGCACATACCTGCAGCTACTTCTGAACTAGCATTCACCTAGGGAACACTTGGAGGTGGGTCTATGACAAGCGTAGATCGAAGTAATGAACATGGAGTCTCAATCGAGGCAAAGTCCCGAAAATCCGGTGATGGGCGGAGATTGCGGACTCCGCTGTCGATTGTGCACATGATCAGAAAAGATCCGAAATCGGGCGCTCGCTCCCCTAGTGCCGCGTAGTTTCCCCGCTCGCGCGCGGTGAACCGTTTCGCGAGAACCTGCTTGGATTGGAACACACAAATACTCTCGGACGTCGTCGTAGCCTTGTTTTGAGGGGCTGGCTGGTGACTCCGTGGCACGTGAGTGGTGCCCGACTCTGAGGCGGGTCACCGATAGAAGGTGACGTCATGTCTGGCTGGGATCAACGCACCAGCCACAAGAAGAACAACAATAAGAGCAGCTAACTCCATCGCGAAATCCCTTTCACCGTACTCGGGTGTACTCTGCCGTACAATCTCCTTATGTAACTCTCTAAGCAACAAGTCAAGCATAAAATGCATTGCTTGCTTAGACGAGGTGGGGACTGCAGATAGCTGCAGGTAGCAGCAATCAACTGCTTCCAGAAGGGTGGCCAGATGATTAACCTAGGGTTCACAATTGCGGAATACCCTATAGTAAGGATGGGATCACTTCGGCTAGCGAGATTCGCATTACCGCTCCAGGTTGCTGCCGTATGCTACCGCTGGAGAGGATCGTCGGCTGAATTCTTGCTTGTCAACACCAATGGCGGCGGCAAGTGGACTTTCCCCAAAGGAGATCCCCATCGCCATCTATCTCACAGCCAGGCCGCAAGACGTGAGGCCCTCGAAGAGGCTGGCGGGACGGGACGGATCGAGCCCCGTCACTTCCATTTGTATATCCATTCCAAAGGCGTATTTTGGCAAACCGCGAGGGGTACAGGAGTTTGTCATCAAAGCGTTTCTGCTTGAAGTGGAAGAAATCCGAACACCTTACGAACCCGAAACGAACCCGAACGCAACCCCACGTGGTTTTCCCCAGAAGAAGCCAAGAAGATGCTCGCTAAGGGTCGCGAGGTGAAATACGCTCAAGAGTTGCAAAGTGTCGTTGATCGAGCTCTCGACCGCATCCGGTTCCGACGAAATGGGTCGAAACAAAATTAGCTCCTTCATTTCGTCACGGTGCTCCGGATAACTGCTGGGCGCCGTCTATTGCTCTATTGCCGCGCGAAACGAATTTTCTTCTTGCACATCACAGACGCAAGGCTGCCATGGTTTTACAAATGTCTCGGTCGAAACTCCATGGCGGAGGGCAAGCCGGAACTTCTCGCCTGACCCGGTGCGTGATCTTCGGGTAGCGCTAAGACGCTGCCGGTCCCTTGCTGATGGCATGAGATTTGTGGACCCGGATTCTGCGTGGAAAAAATGCGGCGCTGCGGTAAACAGTTATTCAGTAGCCTCGGCGCTCTGCGCGATGCACGAAAAGGGGCGCACGCCCTGTGGGCTGCGGGGAGAATTGCCCCTACGTGCCAGGACTGAGAATCGTGGATTGGGCCTTGCCTGACCCAAAGAGACAACCGCGCTAGCTTATTCGCTCGATTCGCGACGAGATACACGAACGAGTTAAAGCATTAATGCATAATGAATGTTCGGAGTGCCGTGTAGTCCGGTGAAGCGCTATTACACTGCTAGAGGCGCAGCCGGCTGCCACCCGGTGCCGAGCCCTCGAATTCGAACTGAGGGCTATTCGGAGACTCGTGAGCCTCAATGAAGCGTAGCAAGATTAAAACCGATTCAACCCAAGAACTCGTGGATATGATTTGCCGGGCGTGTCTGGTCGCTAAGGATGCCGCGTTCAACGTTGGAGACTACATCGCCAGCTCATCTCGGATTGCCTTTGTCGCGGTGCAGCAGTGCGAAAAAGAGCTGGATCAGATCGAGCGCGATGTCGATCAGGCGCTCCCCTCTGCGATCGCCGAGGTAGGAGAACTGCAGGCCCGCCAACTCCTCGCCTGCCTGAAATTCATTACCGACCTGGAACGAATCGGCGATCTGCTCTGCTCGGTAGCCAATGGTATTCACCGCCTGACTTCTCCTTTGCACAAGGAGGACGCTCGTCATCTTCTGGAAATGTCCGCGACTCTGCAAACGATGCTCGAGGATGTTTATAAGGGGTTCGTTCGATCCGACGAGGAGCCGGCCGCATTGGTTTTACGAAACGACGCCAAGATAGACCATGCATGTCATGACCTGTTTCGCCGGCACTTGCAACTGTCGGGTGACAAGGCAACCAGCGACAGCACCAGGCTGTTATTCATCGCCCAGGCTTTCGAACGCGCGGGTGACCATGCCAAGAATTTGGCGGAGGAGATCATTCACCTGGTTCGAGGGCACACTCTCAAACATGCATCGCGAACTCGCCTTAGGACAGACTAGCTGGAAGGATTCTGCTCTAACTTCCTCCCTCGCCAAAGTCGCCAGATACCCAACCGAATGTGGGATTCGCGCTGGTGACCAAGTAGAGCCACGCCATGGCCGTATCCAACTCGAGGTGCTCTGTTGACAGCATCTTTTTTCTCATTAAATTGGTAACCGTATGGTTACCAACTCACGGAAGCTCGACCGTGCCTTTGGGGCTTTGGCCGGTGCGACCCGGCGCAAGATCCTCGGACGGCTGGCGCAGGGCGATGCCACCGTTGGCGAAACTAGCGCGGCCCTTCCGCGTGTCGCGGCGGCCAGCTATCTCCAAGCGCCTGCGGGTGCTGGAGCGGGCCGGCCTAGTCATGCGGAAACGGCAGGGGCGCATCAGCCGGTGCAGGCTGGACGCGGCAGCCATGCGCAACGCCGCCGAATGGGTCGAGCGCTGCCGCGCCTTCTGGGAGGGCGGTCTGGATCGGTTGGCACGCTACATCGAAGAGACGAAAGCATGAGCGCGGTGACATACCAGTTGCGCGTTTCACGAACAATCGGCGCGGACCCTGAGACCCTGTTTCAGGCTTGGACGGATCCCCAGAAGCTCATGCACTGGTAGCGCCAGGAGGGAGAGGGGCTGGGCATTCGCCGGGGCGTCGATTGATCTGCGACTCTGGTTTGAAAACGGAATGAAACAGATTTGAGGGCGGTATTAAGGCAAACCGCTTAGCTTCGAATAAGGGGATCAATATATCTCTAGGTTAAATAACCTAGACCAAGTTAGGAGAGTTGCCGGATTGTAGACAGAAGACGCGACTGTTACGGTGAGGAAACCCTAACCCAGTTTCAGGAGTTCACCCGTGTTTCGCAATTCCTGTCTGGTTATATTGCTTGCGTTGGTTACGATCATTGCTGTCGGATGCTCAGTTGTTTCCAATCCGGCAACTCCAAACGCGGCACTTCCAAACCCGCCAGCTTCAGGCCCGCCAGCCCCATCGCCACTGTCCATCACCAGCAGCGCTCTGCCCGTCGCGACGGTAGGATCCGGTTACAGCACAATGTTGCAGGCGAGCGGCGGCATCACACCCTACAGTTGGTCAGCGACTGGTTTGCCTGCCGGTCTTGCGCTCAGTAGAAGTGATGGGCAGATTTCGGGTACTCCCTCGGCGGCAGGCAGCTACATGGTTACCGTGTCGGTAAGTGACTCGCAAACCCGGCCTGGCACTGCAACCAGAACCTTGAGTTTGAGGGTTGCTAGCGTCGCACCTCCTCCGCTGTCGATCACGACGGACTCTCTGCCAGGTGGAACCGCCGGATCTAGCTATAACGCGGTGTTAGAGGCGAGCGGCGGGATCTCACCCTACGGTTGGTCCGCGTCCGGCTTGCCTGCCGGCCTGGCACTCAGCACCAACACTGGGCAGATTTCGGGTACTCCCTCGACGGCGGGCAGTTATACCGTCAGCGCCTCGGTGCGTGATTCGGAAAGCTCGCCTGCCGCTGCCTCCAAGACACTCAGTTTGAACGTCGCGAGCGCTGCAGTTCTACCGTTGTCGATCACCACGACTTCTCTGGCTGCCGGAACGGCAGGGTCGAGCTACAGTACGGCATTGCAGGCGAGCGGTGGTGTAACGCCGTACAGTTGGACAGTGACCGGTTTGCCCGCAGGACTATCCCTGAACGGCGGTACGGGACAAATTGTGGGCACTCCCTCAACGGCAGGGCTTACGCTGTGACCGCCTCGGTGCGCGACTCGGAAGCCTCACCGGCATCTGCCTCCAAGACATTCACTCTCAGTATCGCCAGCACTGCCCTTCCGCCTGTATCGATCATTACTACGTCTCTTCCCAGCGCCACCGCCGGGTCGAGCTACAACATCATGCTCCAGGCCAGCGGCGGAGTAATGCCCTATGTGTGGTCAATTGGTACAGGTCAGCTGCCTCTGGGCCTGAGCTTGAACGCGAGTACGGGGGTGATTTCCGGTACGCCCTCGGCCTCGGGCAGCTATGGCTTCACGGCCGCGGTCAAGGATTCGGAAAGCACTCCGCAAACGGCCAGTCAGTCCCTCCAGCTAACGGTGTCGCCGCCAGCCCCCACCCCGCAGCCGGGAGTTAACTGGTCTACAAATCCCAGCCTGGGACCGCAATTTTATGTTTCGCCGTCCGGCAGTGACACCAACGATGGCTCCGCGGCACATCCGTGGCTCAGC
>Ga0066678_10000430_pt1 | contig 13914 bp, 9 predicted proteins | sample GraSoiAngelo_127_FD_62300 | JGI IMG/M metagenome (GOLD analysis project Ga0066678, IMG submission 62300) | Grasslands soil microbial communities from the Angelo Coastal Reserve, California, USA - 14_0927_09_40cm | ecosystem: Environmental > Terrestrial > Soil > Grasslands | place: USA...
ATGCGTCCGCCGACCACCCGCCCCGGCGGCTGCACCAGCCGCAAGATCGCCATCGCGGTAGTCGTCTTGCCGCAGCCCGATTCACCCACCAGCCCCAGGATCTCACCGCGTCGCAAGCCGAAACTGACGCCGTTGACGGCGATGACCTCGCCGCTCGGGGTAGCGTAGTGGACCCGCAGGTCGCGCACATCGAGCACAAGATCGCGATTCGCCGCGTACGCCTCGCCGACGCCGCGCGTTGCCTCCGGCGCGGTCACGCTTCGGCGGCTGCCCCTCTCAAGCGCGGATTGGCGATCTCATCCAGCCCTATCGCCATAAGAAACAGTCCGCTGAAGATGACGATCAGGATCAGGATCGGAAAGCCCCACCACCACCACATGCCGCGGATCACCGCCGACGAGCGGATGGCATAGTAGATCGTCATCCCCAGGGTTGGAATACGGGCTGGGCCGAGGCCGAGCGCTTCGAGGCTCGTCGCCGCCAGGATGGCGCCAGCCACGTTGCCGGCCAGACTGGAGGCCAGATACGGCAGCATGTTGGGCAACATCTCGCGGAACATGATGTCGAACGTCGGAACGCCTGACAGGCGCGCCATCCGCACGTAACCGCGTTCACGCAACGACAGCACCTGGGCGCGGATCAGCCGCGTTGGACCAGCCCACGAAAAGAGCGCCAGAATCAGCGCCATGGTGCTGATGTCGACGACACGAACATACGACGACACCACGATCAGCAAGGCCAGCGACGGGATGGTGATCACCGAGTCGGCCAGCGTGCGAATCACGTTGTCAACCCATCCCCGCAGGAAGCCCGCGCTGAATCCCAGGACGATGCCGATCCCCAGCCCCAGCCCCGCGGCGATCAGGCCCACCTGGAAAGAGCGCGGCGCGCCAGTGATGATCACCGCCAGAATGTCCCGCCCGTTGCTCTCGGTTCCGAGCGGGTGCGCGGCAGCGGCTACACCGAATTGAGGATCGCTGACCCAGGCGGGGGGGAGATTCAGCGGCGAGGATGCCACCAGCGCCAGCTTCTCGTCCCAGAAGCGGGTGCCGACCAGACCCATGAACAGCACCGCGAGGACCATGGCCAGACCGCTGACGAACTTGCGGTTGACCCAGGGCGAATCCCATCGACTGACACCCGCTGGGGCCGTCAGCGACTCTGGAACGGTGATGGTTGCCATGTGAGCCTCAGCGCTGATAACTGATGCGAGGATCAACCAGTGGGTACGCCAGGTCGATCATCAAAACCGCGGTCGCGGTGGTCAGGATCAAAATGAACACGATGCCCTGAATCAGGGTGTAGTCGTTGGTGATAATGCCCTGGTAGAGCAGGTAGCCCATGCCAGGATAGGAGAACAGATACTCCACCAGTACGGCTCCGCCGACAATGCTGCCAAGCGTGAGAGCGAGCGCCGTCACCTGGGGGAGCACCGCGTTGCGTACTGCGTAACGCAGGAACAGACGCGCCGGCGACAACCCCTTCGCGCGGGCGAGGATGATGTAGTCCTCGCCCGCGTTGGTGATCATCATGCCGCGCATGCCCAGCGCCCAGTAACCCATGGACGCGATGACGATTGAGAGCGCCGGCAGCAGCCCATGCTGCGCCACGCTCAGCGCGAACGGAAGATTCCAACCGAGTGTCAAGTCACGCCCGTAACCCCCCGAGACTGGAAGCAGGTGGATGCCGAAACCGAAAACGTAGATAAGCAGGATGGCCAGCATGAAGTAGGGAATGGACGTGAACGTCAGACTGAGCGGTAGCAAACGTCGCATCCATGCAGGCGTCGGGCGCCAGGCCATCAAGGCGCCAATCAGGTTGCCAACGATAAAAGAGATCAGCGTCGCCAGCGCCAGCAATCCCATCGTCCACGGCAGTGCCTGGGACACCATGTCCTGGACCGTCGCCGGAAATTGGCCGAGCGAGTAGCCCAGGTCGAAGGTGATCGAGTTGCGCAAGAAGCGGAGGTATTGGATCGGCACTGGCGCGTCGAGTCCGAACCGAGCGCGCCAGGCCTCGATGATCGCCCCGCTGTTTTCGACGCGGGCTCCGCCCTGCTCCATGCGGCTGATCATGGCGCCAACCGGATCGCCGGGCACCATGCGAGGGATAATGAAGATGATCGTCGACCCAAGCCACACCGTGAGGAAGTACATCCCCACTCGACGGATCACGTAGGTTCGGGTCAGTCCGCGCATCTGCTGGCTACGCTCGCCGATCTAGCGTCCCGTGGAATGCAGGTTCTGGAGAATCACCGGGAACATCTGCCACCAGGTCGTCGCCTGGATGAGGTTGTTGTCGTGGGTCGGCCACCCGGACCAGTGCGTGCTGTCGAAGGGGATGAGCTTCTTGGCTTGCGTGATCGGGATGTCCGGCAGGTCGTTCAAGTAGATATCGGTGGCCTGCAGGAATAGATCTTGAAGCTTCGGATCACCGAGCGGCAGCGTTCCCATCTGGTCGACGATGGCGCTGTACTCGCTGTTCTTCCACCGCCAGATATTCTTGCTGCTCGGCGACCGCTCGCCCACCGGCACGGCCCACTTGGCGTTGAAGCGATCCATGGATGCCCACGGCTCGTTCACCGAGTCGCAAGCGTCCCAGCCCTGGCGTGCTTCGAACCGGCCGAAATCGCGATTCTCGTTCCACACCGCTTCGGCTTCGTTGCGCTGCACGGCATTGATGCCAACGGCCTGCAGTTGTTCGACCTCGACCTGGATGATGCGCTGGTGTTCAGTGGCGGTGTCGCCGGCGGTGATAGTCAAGCCCAGCTGCTGCCCATTTTTCTGATAGTAGCCGTCACCACCCATCGTGTAGCCCTTGGACTCGATGATCTGCTTCGCCCTGTCAGGATCGTGAGTGAGCAAGGGATACTTGTTGTACAGGCCGGCTTCGTCCGCGGCGTCGACGTACTTGTTCAGTGGTCCGTAGGCCGGGAAGAAGAACTTCGACGGGAGCGTGGTGCCTTCATACGCGATGGCAACGATCTGATTGCGGTCGAGTGCGAAGTTCACCGCCCAGCGCATGTCTTTGTCGTCCCAGGGCGCGACGGCGGTGTTGAACTCCAGGTTGCGCGCGCAAGGATCCAGCCAGGCATACGGCAGCTGCGGGTACCAGGCGATGACGTTGGGGTTACGGGCCTGGATGGCCTTGAAGGTGCCGAGCGTGATGTCCATCATGCTGTCGAGGCCACCGTCGGCCATCAACGCCGCGCGCGTTTCCTCGGGCCCAGCCCAGGTCCAGATCAACTTTTGCGGCTCCGGCAGCTGGGCGAAACCGGTTTTCGCGGCCCACCAGTTGTCGTCGCGCACGTAGGTGAACTCCGTCGGACCGATGCTGGCAAGCTTGTAGGCTCCGCTGCCCACCGGCCAACCCTTGTCCGGATCGTAGTTCTTGAACGTCAGCGGGTCCTGGCCATCCCAGATGTGCTTCGGGACGATATTGATGCCGCCCCAGATGCGCACAGAAAAGTAGTCGAGCTGGAAGCGCGGGTTCGGTTTGTTCAGTGCGAACTGTACGGTTTGATCGTCAACTTTCGAAACGCTGGCGACCCAGTCCTTCATGTCGGACGAGCCGATCAGGTCTGGCGCGTGGCTCAGCAACATTTGAATGCTGAACACCACGTCGTCGGCGGTGTACGGCACACCATCGCTCCAGGTGACGCCGTTGCGAAGCTTGAGCGTCCAGGCGTCCTGGGTCGCGTTCGGCGTCATGCTCTCGCCGACCCAGCCCTGAATCTGGCCGGTCTCGTAATTGAGAATGAACAGCGGCTCCAGGATGGACTGGTGATAGCCGACGTCCAATCGGCGGCTTGGCAGGTAGGGATTCCATATGTCGGGCGTCAGGTCGCGCCCGCCATCGATGTCCAGGATGAGTGTCTTGGTTCGGTCGATCGCTTGACCCGCGGGAGTCGACGCCGGTGCAACGGTCTGCACCGGCGCGAGCAGCAGCAGAAAAGCCGCCGCCAGCGCACCGCGAGTCAGGAACTTGAATCGTCCAGGCATGAGCGTAAATGAAACCTCCTCGGTGGTTAGTGCCCGCCGTTAGTGTGTGAAGTACCTCCTTTCTCCGCTTGGTCACACAGGTAACAAGCGCACTGGTGACCATCTCCGTTCACCTCATAGCGCGGCGGCATGGCCGCCCGACAGCGTTCCATGTGGTAGCTACAGCGCGCGTAGAACGGGCAGCCGTCTACGCCAGCCTGTAGCTGGTCATCCTCCGAAGGAATGTGCACGCTCGTTTGCCAGCGCTGCTTCGGATCCGGAATCGGAATCGAACCCAACAGGAGCTGTACGTAGGGGTGCCGCGGATGCTCGATCACTGACGGCGTGGGCCCCTTCTCGGCGATGGACCCCTTGTAGAGGATGTACGTGTAGTCGCTGATCTGATAGGCGGTGCTGAGATCGTGCGTGATGTAGATGAACGAGATGCCGTATTCGTCGCGCATGCGCAACATGATCTCGAGGATCATCGCTCGGAGCGACGCATCCACCATGGACACCGGTTCGTCGGCCACGATCAGACGTGGCCTCAGCAAGAATGCTCGCGCGACCATGATCCGCTGGCGCTGTCCGCCGCTGAGCTGATGCGGGTACTTCTCCAGTACTTCGGCGTCTCGGAGCCCGACCACACGCAGGGCAGACTCGATCATCTGGTCGGCCGAGCTCCGGTCGCGAGCGAGGTGGAAGCGTTGGATGACCATGTCGAGCACGTGTTTGATCCGATAAAAGGGGTTGTAGACCTCGTACGGATCCTGAAAAATCGCCTGAACCTCGCGTCGGTAGGTGATGTGCTGCTGACGACTCAGCTGTGAGACGTCCTGGCCGCGATACAGGATCTGGCCAGAGGTCAGCGTGGTAAAGCCGAGCACACTATTGGCCAGGGTGGTCTTGCCGCTGCCGCTTTCGCCAGCGATCGTGACAATCGCGGCGGGCTTCTCAGGTAGGGTGAGGTTGAAGTCGCGTAGCGCGACGACCCGCTGACCACCTTGTAGAAGGCCCCCACCATAGATCTTGGTCGCCCTGCTGATCTCCAGCAGCGGAGGCGGCGGGGCAAGCTCAACGAGCCCACGCTGAGTGGATCTGGCCGCCTCGTCCCCTTGCCGCACCGCCAACGAATGCCCACCTTCCTGGTTGCGCCTGGCTAGCGAGCGATTCCATACCCGCGTAGTCGGTCGTGTCAAGCTGAGCCGTGTCTGGCGACGCTTGTCATAAGTCGCGCGGGGACGGCAGCCTCGAAGCCGATACTGGTACCCTCGCGCACTGACAGATCGGAGACCTGATGGAGCTACTGGTCGAACGGCTGGCGCGGCGTGGTCTCGAGCTGGAGCGGTGGTTCGAGCTGGAGCGCAGCGAGCCGGCCGAGGTTCGCGTTGTTCGCGAGGACTCCCTGGCCGCGCGTCTGCCTGACTACGACGATTCGCAGGCGCCAGTGCTGCGGCCAGGTGGCGATTGGCGCGAGCCGCTCAATACCACCGTCTGGCTGCGATTTCGCCTCTGTCGCCCGGCCAGCTGGCCCGTCCAGGACACGGCGCTGGTGGCCGAGCGCTTCGGCACCTATCCGCTCGAACCGGCGTTTCGCATCGGACGCGAGCTCCAGCGCATTCAAGGCATGCTCTACCTCGACGGCAAGCCCTATCACGGGCTGGATCAATTCCACCGCCTGATCTACCTGCCGGAGGGTCCGGAGTATCAGCTCGCGGCCTCGGTCTGGACCGGCTTCGCGTCGCTGGAGTGGCAGCCGAATCCAGTCTTTCGCCTGGTGCGCATCGACCCTGGTGCGAACCAGCTGGCACACGATCTTCGGATTCTGGCAGACGCGCTCAAACGCCTGGACGCTGACGACCCCGCCCGTCCGGCTTTGGAGGAAGTGGCGGAGGCGGGCCTGCAAGAGATCGACTGGACCTGCCCAGGTGGCGCCAGTTTTCGCCACAGCCTGACGCGCGCCCATCAAAAGGTCGAGCGCTGTCTGGCAGCGCTCGAGCCGGCGCCGTACGAGCCGACCCTCGTCGCGGCCGGGCACGCGCACATCGACTGTGCCTGGCTGTGGCCGCTCGCCCAGACGCGGGAGAAGGCCGGCCGGACCTGGACAACCGCCCTGCGTTTGATGGAGCGCTACCCGGAATACCGTTTTCTCGCGTCGACGCCGCTACAGTACGAGATGGTCCGCCAGAGTTTCCCCGAATCGTTCGAGGGCATCCGTCAGCGGGTGCAGGAGGGCCGTTGGGAGACACTCGGCGGCATGTGGGTCGAGGCCGATTGCAATCTGCCTGACGGTGAGTCGCTCGCGCGCCAGATGCTCGTCGGCACCCGCTACTTCGAGCGCCACTTCGGGATCGAGACGCGCGTTGTCTGGCTGCCGGATACCTTCGGCTTCAGCTGGGCCTTGCCGACGCTGATGGCGGCGGCTGGACTGCCGTACTTCGTCACCCACAAGATGAGCTGGAGCCAGACCAACCGTATTCCGCATGACACGTTTCGCTGGCGGGGTCCCGACGGCGGCGAGGTGCTGGTGCACTTTCTCTGCACGCCGTCGCTCTGGCCGGGCGAGCACACCACGTATAACGGCACGCTGCTGCCGAGCGTCGCCCGCGGCGCGTGGACGCGCTTTCAGGACCGCCAGTTGCAGAATGAGCTGCTGGTGGCGTTCGGTTACGGCGACGGTGGCGGAGGCCCAACGATCGAGATGATCGAGGCCGGCAGGCGTCTGAAGCAGCTGCCAGGCTTCCCGCGCGTGGAGATGGGCCGCGCGCGTGACTTCTTCGAACGCCTCGAGCACAAACTCGCCCAGCGGCGTGATGTGCCCGTCTGGGACGGTGAGCTGTACCTGGAGTACCACCGCGGAACATACACCGGCCAGGCGCGCCAGAAGCGGCGCAATGTGCTGTCCCAGCGGCTGTACCACGCGGCCGAGCTGTACGCCGCCAGCGCTCGAGCCCTGCGCGGCGCCGAGTACCCGCGCGAAGCGCTCGAGCAGGGCTGGCGCCTGATCCTGACCAACCAGTTCCACGACATCTTGCCCGGCTCGGCCATCAGCGAGGTGTATGAGGATGCCGAGCAGGACTACCAGCGGCTGGCGGCGATTGGCGAGCAGGTCCTCGATCGGGCTACCAGCGCGCTGGCGAGTGGGTTGGACCTGCATTCGGAGGCGCTGGTGGTCTTCAACCCGGGGCCGTATCCGTCTGCCGATTACGTTGAGCTACCCTCTGCGACCATCGAACGCTTACCGCTTCCGTCACAGACCTCGGCGGATGGGGGCCAGCTCGTGTGGTGCGAGGGGGTGCCGGCCAACGGCTATCGGGCGTTTCCGCTCGACTCGGTGGCGCCGGCTCCGATCGCAAATGCGTTGCGCGTTTCAACGCGTGAGCTGGAAACGCCGTTCTGGGACATCGAAATCGACGACCGCGGTCGCATCAGCCGCCTGTATGACAAGAAGCTGGGGAGCGAGGTGTTGCCGGCCGGTGAGCTGGCCAATCGGCTGGTGGTATTCGAAGACAAGCCGTTGAACTTCGACGCGTGGGACATCGACGCGTACTTCTACGCCAAATCGCGGGACGTCGATCGATTGGAGGCAGCTGAGGTCCGCGAATCTGGGCCCGAGCGCGCTGTCCTCCAGCTCACGTGGCGGATCGGCGAGCAGAGCGTCATCGTTCAGCGCATGTGCGTGTATGCACGCCTGCCGCGCATCGATTTCCAGAACCAGGTGGAGTGGAATGAGCGGCAGTCGCTGCTGAAGGTGGCTTTCCCAACAGCCATCCGCAGCCGCCGCGCAACGTACGAGATCCAGTTCGGAACGATCGAACGGCCAACGCATCGCAACACCAGCTGGGAGGAGGCCGCGTTCGAGGTTCCGGCGCAGCGCTGGGCGGACCTTTCCGATGCCTACTACGGCGTCGCCGTGCTGGCGGACTGCAAACATGGCTACAGTGTGCACAACCGGACGCTGTGGCTCAGCCTGCTGAAGGGCGCCATCGACCCGGACCCGGACGCGGATCGCGGGCAGCATTCCTTCACCTACAGCCTGTTCCCGCACGCGGCGGGGCTGGACGGCGTGCGGCGCGCAGCGTACAGCCTTACGCGGCCGATGCTGTGGCGGCGCGAAGCCGCCCACCGTGGCAGCCTGCCGCTGCAATTCTCGGCCGCGCACGTGACCAATCCAGGCGTGCTGGTGGAGACGATCAAATGGGCCGAGGACGAGGACGCGATGATCGTGCGTCTGTACGAGGCTGACGGCGGTGCAGGCCCGGCGACGCTCGTGCTGGGTACGCCGACGCAAGCTGTCGACGAGGTAGACCTGCTCGAGCGCAATCCACAGCCTGTCTCCGTTGACGGCGACGGCAGAGCCGCGCTCAACTTTCGCGCGCGAGAGGTAAAGACCGTGCGCATAACTCCCTCTCCCTCTGGGAGAGGGCAGGGGTGAGGGTGCCGTACGGGCGACTCATCCTCTCCCTGCTGCTGGCGCTGCTGCTTGCCCCCACCACGGCGACTGCGCAGGCCCAATCAGACGATGACCTGCCGATCTTCGACGCCCACATCCATTACAACCGCGACGCATGGGGACTGTATTCGGTTGACGACGCCCTGGCCCTGCTCGATCGGGCGGGCGTACGCAAAGCGTTCGTCTCGAGCACGCCGGACCAGGGCACGCTCATGCTGTGGCAGCGTGCGCCCGAGCGGATCATCCCGAGTTTGCGCCTGTATCGCAGCTCCGCGGACCAGGCGACGTGGACGCGAGATGACAGCTTGCTCGCGGACATTCAGGAGCGACTCCAGAGTGATGTCCCTTACCGAGGTATCGGGGAGTTCCACCTGTTCACTGGCCAGTCGGACAACATCGTCCCTCGCGCGATATCCGAGGTCGCCGCGAATGGAAAACTGATTCTCCACGCTCACGCCGATGCACGCGCGCTCGAGGAGCTCCTCGCCACGCGGCCGGACATCATTGTCCTGTGGGCGCACGCTGGAATGGCCGAGACGCCTGCCACGGTCCAACGCATTCTCGACAGCCACCCCAACGTTTGGGTTGAGCTGGCGCTGAGGTCCGACATCGCGCCCGGTGGCCGTCTGGATCCGCTGTGGAGAAGCCTGTTCGAGCGCTATCCCGACCGGTTCATGATCGGCACCGACACGTGGATTCCCTCGCAGTGGACCCGGCTGCCCTCACTGATGAACGACGTGCGAGTGTGGTTGCGTCAGCTCCCACCGGAGCTTGCCGCGGCGGTCGCCTATACCAACGCAGAGCGATTACTGACGGAGTCGTCACAAACGTAAGCAATCAATTGTAAAAAAGGCCGTCGCCACTTCGTTGCCGACCTGCAACAAGTGTTATCGAAAGGCCCGAACAGAAGGCCAGTGCTATGCGTTCTTGTTGATAAGTGACCGGAAAAGGTCACGTCAGATTCCTTCCCGCAAGGAGGCTTAAACGGATGTACGTCAATCGACGAAGCTGGTTTTTAACCGCGCTTTCGCTCACCACCGCCGGGGTTATGATGGCCGCTCCAGCTGTCTGGGCCGACGACGATAAGAAAGGTGGCGACGATCACGACAAGAATGTCGTGAAGGTAGAGAACGAGAACGAGAACGAGCACGCCGCTCCGGCGGTCGTGAAGGTGGAGAAGGAGAACGAGGCGCCCGAGGTAGAGAACGAGGCGGCGGAGCCTGCGGTGCCGGCAGCGAACATGTCTGTCCGCGCCGCCAATCTGGTCGCCGCGTTCAACACCCAGACTGCCGAACTGGCAGCGCTGACGGCGATGACGGCCGCTCCGACCGATGTCGAAGAGGACAACGACGACATCGAAGCCAATGAAGCATTCGGTGAGTTCCGGGTGGTCAACCTCTCGACCCTGACCGCCGGTTTGACCGGTGCCGACCTGGCTTCGGTGAACAATGCCGCGAATGCGGACGCATCGGCGGCCGCGGCATTCTTGAACGGCAGCAGCGCCGCTGGCATGGCGATCAAGGCGCAGCTCGCCGCCGCCGGAATCAACCCGGCCAACGTGCTCGCCATCCTCTCACGGGGCGAGGACCACGTCACCATTGTCCTGAACGCATAACCCTGGACTCTCCGCATTCCCGCACGAAGAGTCCATGTTGAACGGAGGGCTGACCCGTAAGGGTCAGCCCTCCACACTTTGTCTCAAAACCGAGTCACATCAATTGTCTCCTCCGCCGCGCACAGCCAACCGCGCATCAATGACACCGCTGCCCATCAGGCTGGGCGAGACACCCGTTGCGCCGTAATCCTCATCGAAATTGAAGAAGCGGCTGTGGCTGGGATCGGTGGCGATCGCGGGCGTTGCATTCGGGTTGGCGAAAGAGGTCACCGAGCGGCGGAGCAGCCGGGCGAGGCCGTCGGTGGTGAGGTCGCCATTGGCAGCCAGCGCCAGCGCGGCTACGCCGGCGACCTGTGGCGTGGCCATCGACGTGCCCTGGACGTCGACATAGCAGTCGTTGCAGGGCGCATTCGTCGCGGGATTCACGCCCCAGGCGCCAAAGTCCTCCGGATTATCGGTCCGACCAGCCGCGGACGGATCGGCCCGCCTGCAGTTGTTGGTCAAGCAATCGAAGGCAGGCACATTGTAGTTGCGTGCCCCGCCCGGGGCCGACACGTCGATCCGCTCGCCGTAACTACTGAAGTAGGTTAGCTGGTCGCGCGAACCGACGCCGTACTGGCCGAATCTGGTCTCAGCCGCGGTGCCAGCGGCGGTTGTACGGTTGAGTGCCGCCACGGCGAACACGCCCGGTACGCCGCCCGGCGCCTCGGCCAGGCCGCGCAGATCGTTGAACTTGCTGGCAGCCTGGACGGCGAAAGCCAGGCTGCCGTTGGCCGTCACCCGACCGGTTGCGCCCAGCCGAACGTGGTCGTTGCCGGCGGCCGCCACCACCAGCGTACCGTGGTCGTGGAGGAACTGGACGACGTTCAGCATTGCCTGCCACAGGATGGGGTTTGAAGTCGTCCGCAAGGGTGAGTTTGCGCCGCAAAATGTCGAGTCGGGCACGACTCCGTCAGCGCACAGGTAGCCGCCCAACGACATGCTTTCGATGCGCGCGCCGACCGAGTTGGCGTACATCATGCCGGCCATCACCGCGGTGAAGGAGCCACTGCCGCAGTCGCTGAGGACCTTCACAATGATCAGCGTCGTCCTGGGCGCAATCCCGGTCATCAGCGCGCCGTTGACGCCCGCCACGTGGGTCGCAGTCCAGGTTCCGTGGCCGTTGCCATCTTCGATGGTGCCCGTTTCCGCGGGGCAGCCTGCGACGGCTTTGGGGATGAACGACCTGGAATCCGCCAGGTCGAAGTTGGCGCCGACCTCCTCATGCGTTGTGCGAAGGCCAGTGTCGAGCACGGCTACCCGGACGTTGGGGGACCCACGCGTCTCATCCCAGGCTCGCGGAACGTGTATCCGCGCAAGGTCCCACTGGAGTGGGCAAGACGCTTCTGTCGTTGCGCACCCATTATCAGCCCGAACCCGGTCTCGATCGTCGACGGCCACCGGGTGCTCGTCGTCTGGCACGCGCAGCACTTCGTCCGGGGCGACCCCGATCACCCCGTTGATCGTGCTGAGATCGGCTGGATTGGTGGTGCGGACCACGAGCACACCGGCCGCGCTCAGATCGGCCGCCACCTTGTGCCCACGGCCTTCCACTTCGGTTCGGCTCGCCTGTCCTGGCGAGCCGTAGACCACGACATAATCGCTATCGGCGCCGGCGTCGGCCGCGACGTGCGCGGCGGGCGCTCCAGCCATGGCCGCCGGTAGGATCAGGGCGAACGACAGCAACCACCGACGGTATCCGAGACGGCGCAGCATTGATACCTCCCCGGGTGTATGTGCCACCTGGCGCCGGGCCCACCCGTCCCCAGCGCAAATCAAGCGTACAGCCCCGCCCTACGCGTGGTCACCTGCGACGAAAGTCCTGTAATTGTTTGGCGCGATCCTGCGCCTATACTCGCCGGCAGTGATGCTTGGCGCTCCGAAGCCGAACGTGCTGGTCGTTGACGACGAGCCGATCGTGGTCGAGGTCGTCGGCCGCTACCTGCGGCGCGACGGCTTCGCGGTGCTCACGGCGGCTGACGGCGAGCAAGCGCTGGCCGCGGCGCTGGACCCGGGCACCGTACCCGACGTCGTCGTGCTCGACGTCATGCTGCCGGGCGTGGATGGCCTCGAGGTCTGCCGCCGTCTTCGCGCGGCGAACTTCAAATCACCCATCATCCTGCTCACCGCGCGCAGCGAGGAGGCCGACCGCATCGCCGGGCTTGGCATCGGCGCCGACGATTACGTGGTCAAACCGTTCAGCCCGGGCGAGCTGGTGGCGCGCGTCAAAGCGCAGCTGCGCCGCGTGCGGCTGGACACAGAACCGCCGTCGGACGGCGTGCTGCGCGGCGGCGACGTCGAGCTGGATGGTGTCAACCGCGCATTGAAGGTGCGCGGACAACCGGTCACGCTGACCGCCAAAGAATTCGACCTGCTCCACCACCTGATGAAGCATCCGGGCGAAGTATTCAGTCGCGACGACCTGCTCGATTCAGTCTGGGATCGCAGTTTTGTGGGTGGGCCCGCGACGGTGACGGTGCACGTCCGCAGATTGCGCGAAAAGATCGAACGCGATCCAAGCCGGCCCAGTCACCTGAAGGTCGTATGGGGCACCGGCTACAAGTTCGATCCTGGATGAGCACGCGTCCAGGCCGACCGCTAGTGGTCGCGGGCGCACTCCTGCTGGCGATCGTGGGTGCGACGGTGTTCGCCGAGCGGGTCCTGGGCGCCCCGCGCCGCGAGGTCGAGCTGCTCGCGGCGTTCCTGTCCGCCTCGGGCATCCTGTCGCTCGTGGTTGGGGCGCTCGCGATCCGCTGGGCCGGTCGTCGCATTCCGAGCCTTCATGTGCGGCTCACCCTTGCCTACGGCATCGGCCTCGTGGTTGCCCTGGTGAACGTGGTGACGACGTCCGTGCTCATGTTTCTGTCGGCGCACGACCTGGCGCTGCTATCGCTGCTGCTGGTGTTCGCCGCGGTGATCTCGGTCGCCTTCGCGTACGCGGTCGCCGGCGCGCTCACCGCTGATCTCGGGGCGCTCTCGCACGCGGCGGGGCGCCTGGCCGCGGGTGACCTGGCCGCACGCGTCGGCACGCGGGGCTCTGACGAGGCCGGTCGACTCGCCGTGGCGTTCGACGACATGGCGGACCAGCTGCAGCAGGCATTTTCCCGCGAGCGGGCGCTCGAAGCCGGCCGGCGTGAGCTCGTCAGCGCGGTTTCGCACGATCTGCGTACGCCGCTTTCAACCACTCGGGCGATGGTCGAGGCGCTTGCCGACGGTGTCGTCAGCGAGCCGGCCGAGGTGCAGCGCTACCTCGGCCTCATCCTGCGCGACATCGAGCACCTGAGTCGTCTCATCGACGACCTGTTCGAGCTCAGTCAGATCGAAAGCGGGGCGTTGCGCCTGCGCTGTCTCGTCGTGGACGTCGGCCAGCTGATATCCGAGACGCTAGCCGCCTATCAGGCGCCGGCCGCCGAACAGGGCGTCCAACTGGAGGAGAAGCTCGCCCCCGGCATGGATGTGACGCGCATCGAAGCGGATCCGGACCGCATCCAGCGCGTCTTGCGCAACCTGCTCGACAACGCGCTCAGGCACACGCCAGCGGGCGGGACCATCGAGGTCAGCGCGGACCGTGACACCGCTCGCGTCGAGCTGCGGGTCAGCGACAGTGGCGCAGGCGTTCCCGACGAGGAACTGGAGCGCATCTTCGATCGTTTTTACCGGGGCGAGCGTTCGCGTCGGCGCGACGAGGGGGGTGGCCACGGTGCCGGCAGCACAGGCGCGGGTCTCGGGTTGGCCATCGCGCGTGGCCTGATCCAGGCCCACCACGGACGGATCTGGGCCGAGCCTTCGCCGCTGGGCGGCGTCTCGATCCGCATCGCGCTGCCGGT
>Ga0066678_10000431_pt1 | contig 13910 bp, 23 predicted proteins | sample GraSoiAngelo_127_FD_62300 | JGI IMG/M metagenome (GOLD analysis project Ga0066678, IMG submission 62300) | Grasslands soil microbial communities from the Angelo Coastal Reserve, California, USA - 14_0927_09_40cm | ecosystem: Environmental > Terrestrial > Soil > Grasslands | place: USA...
TTCGGGAGGTAATTTTGGGAGAATTCACCGGCATTTCGTGGTGCGATCACACTTTTAATTATGTCTGGGGCTGCAGCGAGATCACGGAAGAATGTAATTTTTGCTATGCCCGCGAGCAGGCCAAACGCTTTGGCTTTCCTGATCTATGGAGTGGGGCGTACCGCATCATGTCGGATAATTACTGGAACGACCCCTTGCGCTGGGCGCGGAAGGCTCACGAAGCAGGCAAGCGGCACCGCGTCTTTACCAGTTCAATGGCCGACGTCTTCGACATGGACGCGCCGGAAGATCAACGAGTGCGGCTTTTCGATCTGATCCTGCACACACCAGACCTTGATTGGCTGATATTGACCAAGCGTCCAGGGCAGGCACGATCGTTTCTGAGGCGGCTGTGGGGTAATTCACCATGGGCAAACGTCTGGCTCGGCGTTAGCGCAGGCTTGCAGAAAAATGCCGATGCCTTCGTACCGATCCTGCTGACCATTCCTGCAGCGATTCATTTTGTCAGTTATGAACCGGCGCTGGAATTCGTTGACTTCAAACCATGGCTACCCGGCCCACATCCACACATGAACGGTTGGCGTGATGGACTTAACTGGGTTATTCCTGGCGGTGAGTCCGGGCGGAACGCGCGGCCATGCGATCCGGCGTGGTTGGAACGGGTTGTGATGCAATGCCGGGAAACCAATGTGAAGTGCTTCGTGAAGCAGATGGGGACCGTCTGGGCGAAGGAACATTACCGGGCTAATGAACATTTCTATCTGAAGGACACGCACGGCACCATCAAGGAAGAATGGTCAAAAGTATTGCGCGTCCAGGAGTTTCCGCGATGAGGATTGAGATCACTGAAGAAGAAATCAGTGAGCTTGGGAAGTTAACTAAACTGGCCGCGGATAGCACAGAATCGATGACGGTCAATTGGGAGATTATTTCCAGGTTTCTCGCCAAACTGGACAGACCATTTCTGCCTTCCAGGCCAGAAGATTTCTCACCAGTTTAATGGAAATACGAGGCTCAGATAAATTGGCCTGCTGGCACTGCCTCGGGTCGAACCAGTGCGATTGCATCTTTTGCGGCTATGCGCTGCCTCCAGACTGGGTCCGCTCGATCCCTGGCTGCACCTGGAAAGCCGGTAAATGCAGTTTCTGTGCAAATCTGGCAGCCTTCGATCTATTGCGACCGAAACTGGAGGCCGCCAATATCAACCCAGCCGACAGGCGTTATTGGACACGCGACGCTGATGGTCACATGCTGTTCGATCCCTTTTTTGAACACCGCCATGCACAGGCGGCAAATCGCGCTGGCGGCGATCCTGGCGCGCCAGAAGGCAAAATGAATATTCACTCAGCAGATGAATATTTTGTGATGGACGAGCCTGAACTTGTCGAGCAAAGACCCCAACGAAGACGAGGAAAGAAGAAATGATTCGAATCAATCTTGCGAAATCTCAAGTCCTGCGCTGGGCGCTGTATTTCGATCACTTCCTGCGCCGGATGCCTGAGCGTGAACGCGACTCGGTCTTGTCCATTCTCTTCTTCGAATATGTATGGAAGAAACGGCAAAACTGACGATCGAATACTGGCCGCTCGGCAAGCTGCAGAAGCACCCCCGAAACCCTAAAAACCACCGCCTGGACGAAATCCATAAGAGCATGGACCGTTTCGGCTACACATCGCCGATTTTGATTGATGAGCGCAGCGGACAGGTCTGCGCCGGGCACGGCCGGATCGATACGCTCATGGAGCGCTTCGCAAAAGATCCAGCACTGCCGCCTCTTCATATCGACCGCCAAAACGGGGAATGGTTGGTGCCTGTGATCCGCGGGCTGTCCTTCAAGAACGAAGGCGAACTGGAAGCTTACCTTATCGCCGACAACCGGCTGACGGAAGTAGGTGGCTGGGATAATCAGAAGTTGATCGAGATCCTGAACGCGCAACTGGCCGCGGGCGTCTTGGAAGGCACCGGCTTCACCAGCGCGACCCTGGAAAAGCTTTTACGTGATGCCGCCACGCGAAGCAGCCAGACCCTGGCAGAGAAATTCCTCGTGCCGCCGTTTTCCGTCTTCGATACCCGTCAAGGCTATTGGCAGGAACGCAAGCGCGCATGGCTGGCCCTGGGGATCGAATCTGAAATCGGCCGCGGCTCGAATCTCTTGAAGATGTCGGCGACTGTTCTACAGCCAGATCCAGCAAAGAGAAAGTTTCAGCAAACGCCGAGCCTTAGGGGTGGCCTGACATTCGGGACAACGATGGACCCTTATCGGTACGATGGAATGACTCAACAGTCTGCTGGCTCGGCGACAGGCACTAGCATTTTCGATCCGGTCTTGTGTGAATTGATCTACCGCTGGTTTGCGCCGGAAGCCGGGCGCGTGCTTGATCCCTTCGCCGGTGGCAGCGTGCGCGGCATCGTGGCCGCGCGTCTGGGCCTGAACTATACCGGGATCGATCTACGGTCCGAGCAAATCGAAGCGAATCAAGCGCAGGCGGTAAGGCTAAAGGTGGCTCCGGAATGGATCGTTGGGGATTCGAGCGGCATGGGCTTGGACGTGCTTCTGGCGCCGGACTTGCGCTTCGATCTGATTTTTACATGCCCGCCATATTTTGACTTGGAACAGTACAGCGACAACCCGAGGGATCTATCGAACGCAACGGATTATGAAACCTTCTTTGATAAATTCAGCGGAATTATCGAGCGGGCAGTCGCGCGGTTAAAGCCGAACCGTTTTGTGTGCGTCGTGGTGAGCGACATCAGGGATAAGCGCGGCTTCTATCACAATTTCGTTAGCGATACGATCGAGGCGGTCATGATGGCAGGCCCATGTCTTTATAACGAGTGCATCCTGGTTAACGCGATCGGTTCGCTGCCGATCCGCATTAATAAGCAATTCACGGGCTATCGGAAGGTCGGGCGCTGCCATCAAAACGTGCTGGTCTTTTTTAACGGCGACCCGAAAAAGATCCTGGGTGATTTTTCGGAATTGATCCTGCCTGATGAAATGGAGTGGCCCGAATGACGGCGCCAGACATCCCCTCATTGCGCGTGGACCTGATCGAAGGCATCCAGGTGGTGCGCGATGATCTCGTTCCGGGCGGGACGAAGCGACGCGTACTGGCCCGATTGATGGAGCCCGGTTATGAATATGTCTACGCTTCGCCGGGTTGCGGTGCGGCTCAGGTCGCCCTTGCCTATACCGCCATGGGGCTCCCGGATACCAGCGTCACGATCTTCACGGCCGACTGCAAAAAGCCGCACGCGCGAACCCTTGAAGCGTTAGACGCCGGAGCGAAAATTATGATGGTACCTTTCGGTTACTTTTCGAACGTCACGGCGAAAGCTAAAGCCTACGTCAACGAAAAGCGCGATACGAAGTGGGTGCCCTTTGGTTTGGATGATCCATTATTCAACGAACTGCTGGTCGCGCTGATCCGCTCACTACCGATCGCACCGCCCGAGGAAGTCTGGTCGGTGATCGGCAGCGGCACCTTATCGCGAGCGCTGCAGGCGGCGTGGCCGGGAGCTATCGTTCATGGCGTACATGTCGGAATGAAGTCTGATCCTGGCCGTGCGATGGTCCATCAAGCCCCCGAACCATTCCCGCGGGATGCGAAGATCCGGCCGCCCTTCCCCTCCTGTTTGAATTACGACGCGAAGGCGTGGCGCTTCATTAAACAGTTTGCCAAGCCAGGCGCGCTTTTCTGGAATGTGGCGTCATGACGGCGCAGCAGGTCTACGACGGCTCGGATGCTGCCGCGACCCGTTGCTTCTATGGGCGCCTGATTTTCTGTGGCCCATTGGGTTTGATTGCGATCAATTTATTTCGCGCACAGAAATGCAGCGCCCGCGCGAAACAATACCGTGGCGGCATTCGCGGCGTTGGCTCATATAAAGTGCTGGCCTATCAACGCAAGGAATGGTCGCTCGCGCAGCTTTGTACCGTGCTGCAGCAGGAAGCCGTGAAGAAAGATATCCGGTGGGGCTGGAAGCCCGATCCGCTGGTCCCTTTCGGTGATCAGCCATCCTATGTTCTTTATATCGATCTACCGTTCATCATCACTAATCCAGCGCGCATGTCGGCCGCGGCCATGGAAAGCGGCGCACCGGAAGAACTCGTTTACCGGCAGGTATCGTTTCATGCACCAAGCCGCGGCATCGGGCCGGACTATCCGGACGCCTGGGACGGGTCGCATGCCAGCGCTCAGCGCATCATTCAATTCTGCGACAATCTTCTCGCCGATCTATCGAAGCAGCTACCCTTCTAACCGTTTGCACTCGGATTGATGATCATCATATAATCCGCCAATGGAAAGGTGGTGATGCCGTTAAGGGTAGATCGCGTGAACGCCGAAGCAAGCCGTGGGTGGCGCGGGCTACAAAGTGCGAAGGGTGCCTGCGCCACTCAAGGCTTTTTAGAAAGGAGAAACGGATGGGCAAACGGCAGTTCCTCTTAGAAATCGGGGAAGACAATCAGGTTCGGGTGTTCATGTTCCTAGATCAGAGCCTGTGTATCGCTGGCACTATCGAATTGGCCTACGTCCCCAATCTGCGCGAAGCCTTCGTGATTGTCGAAGCGCAGGCAGCAGTTGAATAGCACCAATGACACGGAACGAAGCGATCAAACTCATCGGCGATTACAAGACGCGCTTCCTGAAAGACAAAAACAGGATTCCAACCGCGGAGCGGCCAGCCTACAAAGAATTCACGGCCGCCATCTATGAATTAAGCGGCAAGGTCGAAAGCACTGGAAAACCATGTCCTGGCTGCGGCAAGCCTGATCAGTATAAGCGCCGCCGGGTGGATCAGGTCTGTCAAGCCTGCCGTCAGAAGTTGACCAACTATGATGCGTTGGTCGCGCAGCGCGACCGCAAGAATGAAGTAGAAGCTGAGCTTCCGGCGCGAGTCGGCGGCTGGCCTTATATTTACTGGACCGGGCAATTGTTGGGAAGCGAGAAGGACACCTGTGATCCGAATAAAAGCTTTCGGCGGTGGCTATGGAAGATCGCCAGCCTTTTGGGGCGCCCGGCGATTCCTGGCTGGAACCGGCCGAATGGTCATACGGCCGATGAAGCCGTTCAGAAATTACCTGATCTCTATACGAAGAAGAAGATTAACGGAGGCGACCGATCCTGGTATGACCATTCCCTGATCCGATCCATGACGAAGGAAGAAGTCGAAGCGATCGAAGAATTAGATCTCGCCGCGCGCCAAATGATTTCGGCAGTCTATGCGCAGGGCGTGCAGGACGGACAGAATCTGCTGCGCCAGATTGCGTCGGGTGAAATGACGGCGGCGGATTTCAATAAAGAAGCGCTGCGTCTGCAGCGCCGGAAGTAGGGAACCGGTTATGGAAAAAGAAACGCTGACGCTGGCTGAGCAATCGTTCCTAGATCGTGCCTTCGACCAAATGAGTTCGTGCGATCCCTGGGACTATTCACAAGAGTTTATTGATTTTCTACGCAAATACGGTCAAGCCGCTAAAAGAAAAAGTCTTGCGGCAGTTCGATCTTGAAAAAGCCGAGGCAAAGCATGAATAAATGCACGCCCGCGCCATGGAGACGCGGCGGAATCTTTAATCCTGATAGCGATCACGCCTCTGTAAATATCTGGGGACCGACGGCGGAAGGCAAACAAAGCGGCACCATTGTGGCCTACGACGTGTCTTTGGCGGACGCGCCGCTAATCGAGGCTGCGCCCGCGATGCTGCATCTACTTGGGCTGATCGCCGCCGAATTTAAAAGCGATCCGATGAGCGTGCAGTGCTTCGATAACGAAACGATCGTTCAGCCGACGATTGCGATTATCGACCGGCTTCTTAAGCGAGGCGTACAGCCATGATCTGCCCGCAGTGCTGGCCCGATCCTCCGGAGATGGAGCCGCGGATCGATCCGCAGTCGGGCGGCTGCGTGCAGTGTCCGCGTTGCAAATTGACAATCGATTGCGAGGATGACGAAGCATGGTAACTACAATTCCAGGAACCGACTGGGCGGCCTACTTCGAAGAGATTAAGCGCCTGAAGACCGACATGGAAAACCTGACTAAACGACGACTGGCGCAGGTTATCGAAGTTGACACCTTGATGCAGGAGGCGGAAACGCGACAGGCTGAGATCAGATGCCTAAAGGCCGAACTTGCCGACATGGAAGCCGAGATCATGCGCCTAACCGTTGAACTGGCGCAAATGACTGTTGAATCGGCGAAGCTTAAACAAGAATACGATGAAGAAGTCATATCTCACGATATCGAGGCGGTGAACATGAAAACTGAGAACGCGACGTTGCGCGAGGCGCTGATCTTTATTCGGCCGTATATTAAATCCGCGTGCTTGACATCGAACGCGCCGCTCAATGTTATTGATGTCGCCCTGCGCGAGAAGAAGGCGTGACAACGATCAAGCCGTCTGAAATCAATCCGACGATAGCGGCGATTCTGGAGCCACGACCAGATCAGCCGCCTGATGTTCACATCGGCTGCCCTGGTGCGAAATAATGGAAACGCCAGATCAAGCAAGGCTCTTCGATCAACTACTTAAAGGCGTAGACCGCCTGACGGCGTGGGCGACGAAGGCCAACGGCGTTGGCTGCACGCTGCTCGCCCACAATCTAATCGCCCATGCGCAGGACATCCGGGAATCCGTCGCGATGCAAAGGCGGGCGCTGATCGATCCTGGCTTCACCGGGCCGGTGATCCGGCATGGCGCTTGTCCGTCCTGCGGGCAGCCGAAAGAAGAATCGATTCGCAATCATTGCCAGGAGCCATTTCATTTGTGGTTTTGCTCGGAAGAGGCGTGTCCAGGCCATGCGCCTGGGACCGTCAAGCAAGACTGTACTTCGTCATGAATCGATCAACGGCATCTGCGGCCAGGTGGCGAGAACGCAATCCAGTCCGGGCTCGGCTTTATATAATGATCAATAATCTAAAAAGCCGCGGCGCCGCTCCAGGCAAGATCCGTAAGTTTGAACGGTTGCTGGCAGCCAACCGGTTGGCGAAATGTCCTGTGTGTTTCCGTTCATATCGTGAATGCGACCGGAAGGATTCTGAATGCCGGTCTGCGTGGCCAAACTGAATTATTTATGAGCTCGCTGCTCGATGATTTTATTGCTGATGAATTAAACCGGCGCACGGCGATTGCTGCCGCGTGGTGGGACCGTATTTGTTTCACGTTGGGTACACACCCACTGGGCATCACGCGCGATCAATATATTATCGATGTCATCGTACTGATGGGACCGATCTGCTTTACCGGAGCGAGCACGGCTGATGGAGTGATCCTTCTGCCTGCAAGCGAACGGACGGACCGCCTGAATTAGCTCGCTTGATCCTTAATGGTCTTCAGAAGCCTTTTGATGTCGTCCATCGCGACTTCCAGTTGTTTCGCTTCCGTATTGGTGCTGCGGATTCTTCCGTCGGTGTCCTCTTTCCAATCACGCAAGCGCGTCAATTCCTGCTCGATCCGCGTATGCTCCTTCCCATGTCCTTCGATGTAATCCTTGATGGTGTTGGCCCGCACGAAGTCATCTAATTTCACGTCCATCTTGTCCATCAGATCGAGCTTCATGGTCGCCAGATCTGCCCGGGTCTTTTCTGCAGACAGCGCCGCGAGCTTCGCTTGGCCGGATTGATAGATGCCGGTAATTACAGAAATTGATGCCACGAGAATCGTTATACCTAACGCAATCCATTGCACAGTCATAGGAACACCTCTTCAATTTGAGAATGTATTGATGGAAGTTGTAAGCCGGTGTCGCATGGGTTCACAGCGAAATCGAATGAATTAAAAAAGCGGAGCCTACACCAATATCTGCGCCGAAATTTTGTGTGAACCCGGTTGGCGTATGGCCTGAAGCGTAACATTCTCGTGGGTTGACTGCCGCAAGAAAGTGAACCGCCTTTCCGCAAAGTGGTAAGGCTTAACCACATACCGCAAAAAATAAAATAGAATGACCCCATGCCAGTCCCACCAGGACGATCGGTAAAACCGTTCGATGCGGCCCTGCACTGCGGCGCAAGAACGCATCAGCGCGGCGGACTATGCCAGCGCGTCAAGGGTTACGGGACGGCGCATCTTGGGCGAGGCCGGTGTAAATACCACGGCGGGATTTCCAAAAAAGGGGATCGCCGAATCAAGACCGGTCTTTTCTCGCCCTATCTTCAGGGCACGCTGAAGGAAGCTGCTGATCATGTCGAGAAATCGCAACATGATCTGATGGATCTTACGCCCCACCTGAAGCTGCTCAATATTTTCTTGGGCCATTTGATGGAAGAGCGCGAAAGCGACAACGGCGCCCTGGTCGATTGGTATAACAAGTTCGGCGGCACCGTGAATATGATCATCAATAGCAATGACGCCGCGGAAGTGGCTGGCGCCGTCGCGAAGCTGAAGGCCGCGGGCCGAATCCCGGCGGGCCGCATGGATCTTGAAGGTTCAGCGAAACTCATTAAAGATATCGGCGTGCTGGTTGAGAAAATGCACCGAATGAAGCAGACCAGCAGCGTGACGCTAGAATCGGTATCGATCTACGCCGAGCGGTTGTTGCTCGTTGTATTCCGCCATGTCAAAGACAAAGACATTCTTGCCGTTATCAAAAGTGAAGTCGCACGTATCGGAGTCGATATGGACGAAAGTCACGCAGCAAGCGATTGAACGCCTCGAATTCGAACAGCAGCGCCTGGGCACGCCGGAAACGAAGATGCTGCCCTTCACGCTGCGCACCTTTCCAGAATACAGGCCTGGCTGGTTCCATCGCGTGTTGTGCTCCGAAGTCGACTGGTTTCTTGAAGAAGTCGCAGCGAAGCGATCGCCACGGCTGATCATTTCCGCACCACCCCAGCACGGTAAATCCGAAATCATTTCGCGGCGCACGCCTGCGATGGCCTTTGGGCGCTGGCCCGATCTGCGCATTATCGGCACCAGCTATTCGGCCGACCGCGCTGAAGATTTCTCGCGCGACGTGCAGAAGATCATCGATAGCGAGAAGTATCACCGGATCTTTCCGAATACGCGCGTGGTCGGGGAATTCAGCGATCCAAAAGAAGCGAAGCGGACGAAGGCTGAGGCGAAACTGTTCGAAATAGTTGGCCACCGCGGGCGCTATCGCGCGGCAGGCGTTGGCGGCGGTATCACCGGCGAACCGGCCGAGATCCTGCTGGTGGATGACCCGATCAAGGATTACGCCGAGGCTATTTCCGAAACGATCCGTGAATCGACCTGGAATTGGCTGACGTCGGTGGCCTTCTCGCGCGTGCAGGAAGGCGGCGGCATCATCCTGATGGCCACACGCTGGCACCAGGACGATCCCATCGGCCGGTTGCTCGATCGGCAGCGCGGAAAGTGGCGCTATATCAATTTCCCAGCCATCGCCGAAACATCGGATGATCAATTACACTTCCGGAAGATCGGCGAGGAGCTGTCAAAGGAGCGCTTTTCGCTGCCATTCCTTTTGGACATTCGCGATGGTGGTACTGTATCGAAATATGTCTGGTCGGCGCTGTATCAAGGGCGCCCAAGCCCGCTTGGCGGCGGGATCTTCAAACGCGATGACTGGCAGTTCTTCAAGCAATCACCGGATTCCTTCGACGAGATTATCCAGTCCTGGGACTGCGCGTTTAAAGAAACGATTGGATCGGACCGCGTGGCTGGCGGCATCATCGGCGTGAAGGGCGCCAATAAATATGTCCTGGACGTGATCGCGCAGCACCTGTCCTTCCGTGGGACGAAGACCGCGATCCGTACGCTCAGCGCGAAGTGGCCGGAAGCACATACGAAGCTGATCGAAGATAAAGCAAACGGTCCTGCAGTCATCGACGATCTTAAAGACGAGGTTCCTGGCCTAACAGCCGTCGAGCCCGAAGGCGGTAAGATCGTGCGCGCCCATGCAACGTCTGGGGAAGTGGAAGCACATAACGTGTATTTGCCCGATCCCACGTGCGTGCATTACGATCAGCGCATCACGCCAGGCTGGGTGCATGATTTTATTGAGGAGACTGCGAGCTTTCCCACGGGCACCTTCGATGATCAGGTGGACATGCTCACGCAGGCACTGGCCTATCTGCGCAAGCGGGCCTATGGACTGTTTGAGCTTTGGAAGCGGGAAGCGCAGCGGATACGGCCGGATCAACCGCAGTTGCCGCCATCAGCGCAGGAATTGGCCGACGCCCAGAAAAGAGAGGCTTCCGGTATGAACGAGAAAGTGCGAACCTCAACGCTTGCCAAGCCGGTGATTAATGAGAAGACGCCGAAGTGTGGCAATCCAGAATGCGGCAATCGCTACTTGACGCGCCGCGGGCGGCTGCTGGAATGCAATGTCTGCGGCTGGAAGCAAGAAATAGACGAAGAGCCCAAACGGCCGTTGCGCAAATAGATCGTAATTGATTATCATCATCCGATGCGACCACTATGTATTGATCTCTTCTGCGGCCTCGGTGGATGGACAGAAGGCTTCCTTGCTGAAGGCTATGACGTGATCGGCTTCGACATTGAGCGGCACGATTACGGAACTGGCAGTTATCCTGCACAGCTTGTCCTTCAGGATGTGCGCACACTCCACGGCGCCCAGTTCAAAGATGTGGCGGTCATTGTCGCAAGTCCACCATGTCAGAAGTATTCGTACATGGCGATGCCGTGGTCGCGAGCGAAGGCTATGGCGGCAGAGATTCGTGACGATTTCTGGAAATGGTACGCATTGAACGAACTGTTCGTGCAGCCATTCCGAATCGCCAAAGAAGCTGGCGTGCCGCTGATCGTAGAGAATGTTAGGGGCGCTGAACCGTGGACAGGTCCAGCGAGATGGCATTACGGCAGCTTCTATCTGTGGGGCGATGTGCCGGCGCTGATGCCGCCTAACAAAGCAATTAAGAACTCACGTAATTGGTGGAGCGATGGTGCTGGCAATTTATCAGCGACCACTGGCAGCAAATCACTTAAGCGACGTGCCGTTTCCGCTCAAATTGCGAAGATCCCACTTCCATTGGCAAGGCATATTGCTAGATGTTTCAAACCATACTGATAAGAGGTTACACAATGCAACGCCTACACGCCTGCGAGAAATGCGGCACGGTTCATGTCTGCGCCCTGTGCTCTGATTATCTAACCAAGGAATGGAAGGAAGCCGATAAATACCGGGACGGGCATTATCCGCTGTATCACCCCTTGCATGCGGCGAAAGATTTTGTGTTCAACCGCGTACGTCGTCTGGTCGGGCCGCGGCAGCCCTGGCTATGTGATGGCTGTCGCGCTGGGGTATGATGCGAAGCCATGACTGTCGGTATCAATAAATCGTTTGATGGGAACGCGCGCGTTTCCAATATTGAAGCCGATCTGGCTTTAAGTGCGAATACGACGCCATGGGCAATCACCTTTCCGCAGATTGGGCCGAGCACGCACAATGGTCATTCGGCGCACATCCAGGTATCGAGTGGCCGACCGTTTATGATGCTCTGGTTTTGGCCGTCACTAGATGGACTTTCATATGACTATAGCGATGTTGCGGCCGGAGCTACATGGACGTTCTATGTTGGTGAGCAGGTCGACAAAGGCCTAAAAATGGCGGAGCTTAGCGGTGGCCTGCAAGTACCTGGAATGGCATTGACGGATGCCAACGGCCTTCTGGATATCGATGTTCAGCCGAACGGTGCCGGTAATCCGAAGCTGGCGTTTCAACTTGTTGTCTTCTCGCCGTTGATCGGAAAACCGATCGCTTCGCGCTCGATGACAACGGCGGATTACAGCGCGTGACTTCCGAGGTATTTACAATGGCAAAGAAACCAAGGCCCGTACAGTCCGTTCCCGAAGAACTTGATCAGGCCTGGCCAAACCCGGACGCTGATGAAATTATGCAGGACGCGCCACCGATCAATATCGGCTGGCAGCCGGAAGTGGACGATGATCCACCGGCAATCGAAATAACGGTGCCTGCTGGCTTGCAGACGATCGAGGAAATACGGCGGCGGGAGCATGAAACGCTCGAAGCGTTGAAGCTCAGCCAGCAGGAAGCGCGGCAGGCCAACGCGATAAGAAATTTCTCAGGATCGACATCGCCCGTGCAATCAAGGCCGGAAGCGCAGAACAAGTGCCCGCGGTGCGGAAATCCATATCTGACGGTCTATGAAGTCGTGAAGATGTGCAATCCGTGTGGCTGGCGCAGCGACGGCCATCAGATGGAGCCATACGGATGACGCTGCGGAAACGGTATTCTTAAATCAGGAGGTTTCTATGTCTAAGGCTCCGATCACCACCTGTCCCAATTGCGGTAATGAGAACCTGGCAGGCTACCAGGATAAACAGATCTGCAATGTCTGCGGATGGCGATCCGACAGACCGGACGCTACGCCTGTTGCGCCAGCGCCTGCTGTGCCTGCGGAAGCTGCAGCGCCACCGGCAGCACCGGCAGCACCGGCCGAAACACTAGAAGAACCGATCGAAGGTCCACCCGAAGAGATACCCGACGAACGATGACGCTGCTAGCGGAAAGGGTCTTCCGGACTGGCCTGCAATCGCTGTGGCAGGACGCCGACCAGCGCTATTTTCTATCGATTCGCAATCGGTCTTACTACTCCATGGTGGAGATTCGCGCGGAGAAGGTTGAATTATGGAAAAAGATTCTGCGATCATGCGGGAGTGGCTCGGGCTCTTCGCGCTCTTCATCGACCGTCTTCGTATTCACTGGTTTGCCAACCGCAATCCTAACGCGAAGTGCCCGGCCTGCGGCAACAAGGAAGGCGAAATCCGCTGGATGCCCGACTTCACCTTCGGCAACGAGACGGGACCGGCCACGGGCGCCGTGATTCATCGCTGCAAGATCTGTACGGCCATGTGGGGCGACCGTCCCTTGATCGCCAAACAGCACTGGCATGTGCAGGTCGATCCCAACGCCTTCATCGAGGGAATTCGTTATACGTCATGATACTCATGATGATTGTCGTGCTGCCAGTTCTGTTCCTCTTGGTCATCGTCGTCTGGGTGCTGATCGCCCGCCATCATGAAATGAATACGCCAGCGCGGCCCTTCTTTAAAGATGACGATGACGATCCTTTTTGATTCCTACCTGAGCCATGAACGATAATCCCTGATCAGGAGGACCGCTGCCGATGATCACGGATCAACAATTACAGAATTGGTTTACCTACCACGCCCCACTTGAAGGCCAACCCGATAAATATGAGAAACTACGCCGGGCCGGATTAACGCTGGCGCGCACGATTGTCGAGCTAACGCCGCCATCCGCCGACCAGACGGATGCGATCCGGTCGGTACGCAATGCGATCATGACGGCAAACGCGGCGCTGGCTTGTGATGGGAAATAGCGCATAATTCTTTTCCATGCGCTGGAATCCATTCCGCAAGCAATCCTTTCAGGGTGGCCAAGCTGAAGACGGCGCCAAGTATTTAACGCTGCGCCAGATCCAACCGACCGGCGGAACCGGTGTCGTTCAGGACATCACGCCCCAGCAGTGGTTCTCGCCATTGCAGCCCGTCAGGCCCGGAGCGCCCGAAGGGACGCGCGTTCGTCAGTATTCCTATCCACCCGGCGCGAACATCGTCTGGACGCCCGGCAGCGAAGATACACCCCGCATTGGCTTCGATATCCTGCGCGCCTGCGCGGACTCCTGGGATCTTCTGCGGCTGGCAATCGAGACGGTCAAGGACCGGTTGTGTGCGGTGGAATGGGAAGTGCGGCTGAAGAAAAATCCCGATGAACGCAAGCCGCAATGGCAGAAGCGGCAGGCGGCCGATACGCGGATCAAGCCGCTCGAAGCCTTCTGGGCACGGCCGGACGGCGAACACAATTGGGCCGAGTGGTGGCGCATGGGACTAGAGGATAACTTCGTCCTGGATGCCACATCGATTTATCTGCAGCGGGACAGGCAAGGGCGGATCGCCAGCGCGCATACCATCGACGGCGGAACGGTCAACC
>Ga0066678_10000441_pt1 | contig 13802 bp, 8 predicted proteins | sample GraSoiAngelo_127_FD_62300 | JGI IMG/M metagenome (GOLD analysis project Ga0066678, IMG submission 62300) | Grasslands soil microbial communities from the Angelo Coastal Reserve, California, USA - 14_0927_09_40cm | ecosystem: Environmental > Terrestrial > Soil > Grasslands | place: USA...
GGTCGTCGACAGGTTCACCGCCTCCCGGGCCGAGAAGGTCACCCACGCGACGTGGGTCAGCTTCTTGGAGATGAGACCCGCCGGCGCCAGATCGGTCACCTTCATCACCGGCGGCGTCTCGTACGGCGACTGCGCCTGCGCGCCTGGAACGAGGGGGAACGCCAGCACCACCACGGCCAGCCAGATCCCCACGCTCACCGGACACGCCGGGCGCCAACTCCACCTCGTCTTCGCCGCTGCCGTCATGACCGGCGTTCCCTCAGGTCGCGGATCGTAGGAGGCAGCGCGCGAGCCGGCTATCGGACGAAAGTCCGATGGACCTTCGTCCCATGGCCGCGCGGCGACGATTCGCCGACCATGCCGGCCCAGGCGGCGGCGTTTGAGGAACGAGGAGTTGGCTGGACTGCGTTGATGCATCCGGCGCTGGCCGCGATCCTGCCTCGCTGGAGGGAGCAGCCATGCTCAGGAAATTTGGGCGACGACCACCTGGCCGTCTCGATCGAGGCCCGCAAGGTCGAGGGCGAAAGCTATTCGTCGCTCAAGGGCTTCTTCCGTCAGTACGAGCTGGTCTACGTCGTGGCCGACGAGCGCGACGTGATGAGTTCGGCGTCAGACGACTGGTCGAAACCAGGCGCCTCGCAGCAACAGATCGGCCGCGACACGGGCGCCTTCGGAAAGTCGACGGAGAACTGCTGCGCCGCGGCGTCGGCGGTCAGCGCGCGGAGCAGCAACCCGACGGCGACGAGGACTTCCGACCTCTTCATCCGGGCCGTCGTCTTCTCCTGCACCCCGGCCGACAGCGCGGCGTGCCAGGCGACCCAGGAGTGCGGTTCGGCGGGCAATTGCGTCCGCCACCCCAACCCGGTCGAGCCGGTGGCCTTCAACATCCAGAACCTTCGGTCGGCCACCTAAGTAGTGGCTGGACGAGTAGTGGCTGGACGACGACCCCGGCCGAGGCAACGCTTCACTTCGAGGTCATCGTCGGACCCTGAGGGGTCGGAGATTGCCTCGTCCACAGAGGAGACATCATGCTTACGTCGATCGGTCGCCTGACACTCCTGGCGTTGCTCGCATCGCTCACCCTGACCGGGTGCGGATCCGTCGCGAAGCTGCTCCGCCCGGACGCGGGCAATGTGACAGCGGAACCCGCGGCGGTGACGACGATGTCGCCGCCGGCGGTGGTCGACACGCCGGCCCTGCCGGCGAGCACGGACCGCGCCGCTGGCCCGGACACGGGCCCCGTGCCAGCAGCCGAGGAAGGCACCTCGGCCCCGGGCAACTCACCGGCCGCGCTGGCCGAGCAGCTGACCGACGAGGCGCGCCTCGAGCCGGAAGACTACGATCCCTGGGAGCGCTTCAACCAGAGGACCTTCGCGTTCAACCGCGGGTTCGATCGGTACGTCCTCAAGCCGGCGGCCAAGGCCTATGACGTGGTCATGCCGGAGCCGTGGCAGGCGATGATCAGCCGCGCCTTCGAAAACCTGCGCTGGCCGGTGCGCTTCGTCAACAACCTGCTGCAGCAGAAATGGGGCGGCGCCGGCCGTGAGCTCGCCCGCTTCCTCATCAACACGACCGCGGGCGTCGCCGGCTTCTGGGACCCGGCCAGGGACTACTGGCACATCGAGGCGAGCCCCGCGGACTTCGGCCAGACGCTGGGCAAGTGGGGCGCCAAGCCGGGGCCGTACCTCGTCCTGCCGCTGCTCCCGCCCATGACCGTCCGCGACGGGGTCGGCCTGGGCGTCGACGGCGCCACCAGTCCGATGACCTACTTCGTCGCGCCCTTCTTCTGGGACGGTTTCGGCCTCAAGGGTGGCGACACGGTGAACGACCGGGCGATGAACATCGACCTCTACGAGGGTTTCGAGGAGAGCGTCGTCGACATGTACAGCGCCGTGCGGAACGCGTACCTTCGCAAGCGGGAGCAGCGGATCAAGGAGTAAACGACCGGGCGGCGTCTCGGACCGAGTGGCGTGGGTCGCGTTGGGTGGTCGTCAGCGGCGCTGAAGGCGCAGATGACGAAAGGCGGCCGAGCGAGTCGCCGGCGGTCACCCACGCGACCAGCAGCGTGTACGCCACGGCCAGGATCACCGGCCCGATGAAGAGGCCGACCAGCCCGAACGCGAGGAGCCCGCCGATCGCCCCGGCGAGGATCAAGAGGAGCGGCAGGTCGGCGCCCCTCTTGATCAGCACCGGGCGGAGGATGTTGTCGAAGCTGGTGGTGACGAGCGCCCACAGGAGCATCACGGTGCCCCAGAGCGACTGCCCGTCCACGTACAGCCAGATCACCGAGCCGAAGAGGACCGGCCCCGGACCGATCTGCGCGATGCCCAGCACGAGCATGACGCTCGTCAAGAGCACCGGATGCGGGACGCCGGTGACCGCCAGGCCGATGCCGCCGACCACCGCCTGGACCACCGCCGTCACGACGACGCCGAGCGCAACAGCGCGGATCGCATCCGCCGAGAGGAGCACCGCGCGGACACCATGATTGCCGGCCAGCCGCTGCGCGAAGGCCAGCACCCCGCCGGCCACGGCCTCGCCCCGCGAGTACAGGACCCCGGAAACCGCCACGGTCAGCAGGAACTGGACGAGCAGCGAGCCGATGCTACCCGCCTCGGCGATCAGCCAGCGCACGAGATCCCTGACATGGGGTCCGAGGCGGGCCGCCACCTCCTCGGAGGGCGCGCTCGCGATCTTCGTCCACTCCACCGCGATCTTCTTGCCCACGATGGGCAGGCTCGTGACCCACGCGGGCAGCGCCGGCAGCGGGCGCGAGATGACCGACCGGGACCACGCCACGACGTCGTCGGCCCGATCGATGATGGCGACGGCGCCCAGGGTCAGCGGTGCCGCGAGGACGGCCAGCATCAGCAGCGTCATGACCGCCACCGCCAGGCCTCGCCGTCCCCACAGCCGCGCCTCGACGGCGCGCAGCGTCGGCCACGTGGCCACCACGATCATCGTGGCCCACACCACGGCGGGCAGGAACGGCCGCAGCACCCAGACGCTGGCCGCGATCAACCCGCCGATGCCGACCACGGCCAGCAGGATTCGGGTGAGATCCCAGGTCAGCGACGCAGGCACCGCCTCGAGGTCGGGCGGCTGCTCGACCTCGTCGCCGCGCGCCGTCCGGCTCACGGATGCTCGCCGTGCGGTATCGCTGCCGGCGGCACGACCACTGGACGCTTCGACGGCTGTCGGGAGAGGCCGAGCTGCTCCACGAAGGCGAAGTTGCCGGGGATGATGAACACACCAAGGAACGTCGCGACCAGCATGCCCCAGAACACCGCAGTCCCCATGACGTTCTGCGCGCCGGAGCCGGCCCCGCTCGCGCGCATCAGCGGCACCACACCCAGGATGAACGCGAAGGCCGTCATGAGGATGGGCCGGAAGCGCAGGCGGGCCGACTCGAGCGCCGCCTGCTCGATCGTGCTTCCCTCCTCGTACTTGGCCTTGGCGAACTCGACGATGAGGATCGCGTTCTTGGCGGCGAGCCCGATGAGCATGATCAAGCCGATCTGCACGTACACGTTGTTGTCGTAACCCATGAGCCAGACGCCGAAGAAGGCGCCGAGGGCCACGAGCGGCGAGCCGAGGAGCACGGCCCACGGCAGCCGCCAGCTCTCGTACATCGCGGCCAGCAGAAGGAACACGAACACGATGGCGAGGATCAGCGTCGGCAGCGCCGGCGGCGCGGTCTTCTCCTGGTAGGCCAGCGCGGAGTAGGCGAAGCCCATCTCCTTCGGCATCGTCTCCGCGAAGACGGCCTCGAGCGCCACCAGCGCCTGCCCCGACGTGTAGCCGCGCGCCGGCGCGCCGCTGATGTCCACCGAGCGGAACAGATTGAAGCGGGTGGTGATCTCCGTGCTCGGGATCGAGCCGACGGTGACTAGCGTGGAGAGCGGGATCATCGTCCCCGTCGTCTGGCTGCGCACGTAGATCTCGCCGATGTCCTGGGGCCGGCGGCGATAGTCGGCCTCGGCCTGGACGTAGACGCGGTAGAGGCGGCCGAAGCGGTTGAAGTCGTTCACGTAGGTGCTGCCCAGCGCCGCCGACATGGCCTGGAAGACGTCGTTGATCGGCACGCCGAGCTTGCGCGCCTTGTCGCGGTCGAGGTCTACCTTGACTTGCGGATAGTTCGGATCGAACGAGGTGAACAGGTTGCCCAGCTCCGGCCGCTGACGGGCGGCGGCGAGATACTTCCGCGCCTCGGCTCCGAGCTGCTCGACGGACAGTGTGCCGCTCCTGTCCTGGAGCAGGAACTTGAAGCCCGCCGAGGCCCCGAATCCGGAGATGGTCGGGATGTTGAACGGAAAGACGATCGCCTCGGGGATGGTGGTGAACTGCTGTTGCAGCCCGGCCATGATCCCCCGCACGTGCAGCGCCGGCCCGTGGCGCTCCTCCCAGGGCTTGAGGCGGACGAGGACGGTGCCGAAGTTCGGCTGGTAGGTGTTTGTGACGAGGCCGAAGCCGCCGATCGTCGCGAAGGAATCCACGCCCGCGGTCGCGGCAACGATCTGCTCGACCCGCGTGAGCACCGCGCCGGTTCGCTCCAGCGAGGCCCCTGGTGGCAGCTGCACGTTGACGCCGAGAAGTCCTTGGTCCTCCTCGGGGATGAAGCCGGCCGGCAGCTGGCGGCCGATCAGGCCGGCGCCCAGGATGACCACGCCCACCAGCATGATCGTCAGCACGGCGCGCCGCACCAGGATGCGCGCCACGCCGACGTAGCGACCGGTGATCCAGTCGAACACCCGGTTGAACCCGCGGAAGAAGGCGCCGAGCGGACCGCGCATCGGCTTGGCCGGCTTCAGCAGCATCGCCGAGAGGGCCGGGGACAGCGACAGCGCGCTGAAGGCCGAGAGCAGCACCGAGATCGCGATGGTGAGCGCGAACTGCTGGTACATGCGGCCGGTGAGGCCAGGCACGAAGGCGACCGGGATGAACACCGCGGACAGGATCAGCGCGATCCCGATCACGGGCGCGGAGACCTCCTTCATCGCCTGCCGGGTCGCCGCCACCGGGTCGAGCCCGTGCTCGATGTGGTGCATCACGGCCTCGACGACGACGATGGCGTCGTCCACCACGATGCCGATGGCGAGCACCAGCCCGAACATCGACAGCGTGTTGACGGAGAAGCCGAGGAGCGGGAAGAAGATGAACGTTCCGATGAGCGAAACCGGCACCGTCAGCAGCGGGACGAACGTGGCCCGGACATTTTGGAGGAATATGAACACCACGAGCGTCACCAGGATGATCGCCTCGACGAACGTCTTGAGGATCTCGTGGATGGAGGCCTCGACCGACGGCGTCGTGTCGTAGACGATCTTGTAGTCCATGTCCGGCGGGAAGAATCCCCTGGCGCTGGCCATGGTGTGGTAGATCGCCTCGGCCGCCTTGAGCTGGTTGGCGCCCGGCAGCAGGTAGACGGCCATCGCGCCGGCCGGCTTGCCGTCGAGCCGGCCGAAGGCGTTGTAGTCCTGCGCGCCGAGCTCGGCCCGGCCGACGTCCCGGATGCGGACCTGGGCGCCCGTCTCCGTCCCCCGGATGATGATGTTCTCGAACTCCTCGGTCGTGACGAGTCGGCCGGGCGCGGCCACCGTGTACGTGAACTGCTGGCCCTTCGGCGACGGGGCCATGCCGATCCGGCCGGCCGGGGCCTGGAGGTTTTGCTCCTTGATGGAGGCAATGACATCAGCAGGGGTCAGCCCGACCTTGGCCAGCTTGTCGGGTCTGAGCCAGATCCGCATGCCGTAGTCGGTGCCGCCGAACAGATCGACCTGCGCGATGCCGGGGATGCGGAGGAGCTGGTCGCGCAGGTTGATGCCGCAGTAGTTGATCAGGTAGTTGGCGTCGTACGTCCCCTTCGAGGAGTACAGCGACACGACCATCAGGATGCTCGGGCTCTGCTTCTTGACGGTCACGCCCTGGGCGATCGCCTCCGCCGGCAGCCGCGCCTGGGCCGAGTTGACGCGGTTCTGGGTGAGGACGTTCGCCTTGTCCTGATCGACGCCGACCGCGAAGTTCACGTCGAGGAGCATGCGGCCGTCGCTGGTGTTGGACGACTGCATGTAGATCATCGACTCGACGCCGTTGACCTCCTGCTCGATGGGCGTCGCGACCGACTGCTCCACCGCCACCGCCGAGGCGCCCGGGTAGGTCGCCGTGACGCGGATCGTGGGCGGGGCCAGGAACGGGTACTGCTCGATGCTGAGCGCGGTCAGGACGAACGCCCCGAGCAGCACGATCAGGATCGCGATGACGATGGCGACGATCGGCCGCCGGATGAAGAACTCGGCCACGGTTACGCGCCGGCCTTCGCGGCCGACCTCGTGACGGGCTTCACCTGCATTCCCGGGCGCACCTTCTGCACGCCCTCCACGATCACGCGCTCGCCCGGCTTGAGGCCCGACTTCACGACATAGAGGTCGCCGATGCGCTCCGCGACCGTCACCGACCGGAACGCCACCTTGTCACCCGCCTCGACGACCAGCGCGACCTTGGCGCCCTGCTGCTCCTGCAGCGCGATCTCCGGGACCAGGACGGCCTCGGGCCGCTGCTCCACGACGCCCCTGACGCGCGCGAACTGCCCGGGACGGATCACCTTGTCGGGGTTGGGGAACACCGCGCGCACGGCGATGGTGCCGGTCTTGATGTCCACCGCGCGCTCCACGAACACGATGAAGCCCTTGTGCGGCAGGGGCTGGTCACCGATCAGGAACAGATCGAGCGGCGTCTGCTCGCCGCGCGGCCGCCCGGTCGGGTCGAGGCGGATCCGTGAGGCGAGCCGCAGATAGTCGGCCTCGGCGATCGAGAAGTCCACGTAGATCGGATCCACCGAGGACACCGTGGCCAGCAGCGTCGGCTCCGCCTTGCCGACCAGGTTGCCCTGGTCGACCATGACCTTGCCGATGATGCCGGTGATCGGCGTGCGAATCGTCGTGTAGTCGAGGTTCAGCTGGGCCCCGACGACCGCCGCCTTGCCGGCCTCCACAGCGGCCTCGGCCAGCTGGATCTGCGTGCGCTGCGAGAGCTCGGCATCCTTGAGCTGGGCCGCGGCCGCATCGACGGCCGCCACGGCCACCTTCTCGGCCGAGAGTGACGTGTCGAGATCCTGCTGGGGAATGGCCCGCGCGTCGGCCAGCGGCCGGTAGCGCGCCACGTCCGCTCGCGCCTTCTCGAGATCGGCCTGGCGCTGAGCCAGATGCGCCCGGGCCCGGTCGATCACCGAGACGTCCCGGGCTCGGGTCAGGTCGGCCTGTGCCTTCGCAAGCTGGGCGCGGGCGGTGACCAGCGCCGCCTGGTACTCCTCGCGCTGGAGGACGAAGAGCACCTGCCCCTGCCTGGCCTCGGTCCCTTCCTTGAAGAGCACCTGCTCCAGGACACCGGAGATGCGGGCCCGGATCTCGACGGTCGGAGACGCCTCCGTTCGAGCCGTGTACTCGCGCTCGATGGCGACCGTGCGCTGCTCGACCTCGGCGACGACGACATCGGGCAGCGGCGGCGGCGCGGCCTTGGCCTTGGCGGCCCGGTTGCACCCCGCGGCCGCGCCCAGGAGCGCCACCCCGATCAACAATGTTGCAGGTCGTCGACGAATCACGAGCATCACCTGGTCCCCCGTTCCTCGGGCAGGGGCCCGCCGGCTGACGCCTCCCGTTCCTCCTGCCAGCCTCCGCCGAGCGCCCGGTACAGCCGCACCACGGCCAGCAGCTCGTCGCGGTTGGAGCGCACCAGGCCCAGCTCGGAGTCGAAGAGCTGCTGCTCGCTGTTCAGCACCTCCAGGTAGCTGCTCACGCCGCCCTTGTAGCGGATACCTGCCAGCCGGCTGGTATCCGTGGCGGAGGTGACGAGCGCTTCCTGGGCGATCCGGAACTCGCGGCGCTTGCGGTGCTCGACGAGCGCGTCGGCGACCTCGCGAAACGCCTGAAGGATGGTCTGCTGGTAAACGGCGAGTGTCTGCTGGGCCTGGGCTTCGGCCGCGTCGACGCCGGCCTGGGTGCGCCCGGTGTTGAAGATCGGCAAGGTGATCTGCGGGCCGATGCTGAAGAGTCCCTGGGGCCCGACCCAGCGGCCGTCGATCAGCAAGCCCCCGCCGGCGGCGATGCCCGACAGGAACACGCGCGGGTAGAAATCCGCCTTGGCCACCCCGATGCGCGCGGTCGCCGCCGCCAGCTGCGCCTCGGCCTGCCGGATGTCCGGCCGGCGCTCGAACAGCGACGAGGGCACGCCCGTGGGCACCGTCGGCAGGCTCAGCTGCTGCAGCAGCGGGCGGCCGCGCGGCACCGCATCCGGGTTGCGACCGAGCAGCACGCTGAGCGCGTTCTCGGTCTGCTCGATCTGGCGCTGCGTCTCGACCACGGCCTCGCCCGCCTGGGCCACGAGGATCTCGGCCTGGCGGACATCAATCAGGCTGGCGACTCCACCCCGCTCCCGCAGGCTCACGAGGCGCAGCGAATCCTGGCGGGCGGCCAGCGTGCGCTGGGACACCTCCAGCTCACGGTCGAGGGAGCGCAGCTGGAAATAATCGGTGGCGACGTCGGTCACCAGTGTGCTGATCACGAGGCGTCGCCCTTCCTCGGAGGCGACGAGATTGGCGCGGGCCGCCTCGGTGGCGCGGCGGAAGCGGCCCCAGAAGTCGATCTCGAACGAGAGATCGAATCCGGCCTGGGGCGCGAACTGATCCTGGGGCTGCAGCACGACTCGCTTGCCCTCGATGCGGGAGTAGATGGCGCTGCCGGAGTGATTCACCTCCGGGAACTGGAACGACCGAGTGATCGTGAGCTGGGCGCGCGCCTCCAGGATGCGGGCGGCCGCGATACGGAGGTCGTAGTTCTCTCGCAGCGCCGTGCGGATGAGCTGCTGGAGGGTCTCGTCCTCGAAGACGCGCCACCACCCGAGGTCGGCAATGGACGGCGCCGAGTCGGGCGCCGCCTGGCCTCGGAAGGCGGCCGGGGTGGGGTACGACGGGCGCCGGTAGTCGGGCCCTACCGTGCAGGCCGTCAGCATGAGCGCCGCGAGCAGCCAGGCGGCGCCGCTCGACGGCGCTCGCGCGAGCGTCACGAGTCCCCTCAGCGTGGTCACGACGCGACGACGATGCCAGCCGTCGTGAGCCAGAGCTATGGGACTTTGGTGCGATGGCATGAGACCAAGGTCCGATGGCCGAGGGTCGCACGCGACAGATAGGCTCCCGTTGGCGCCACGATCAGTGCGCCCGGAGGACGAACGATGCCTGCCACGACGGTTTCCATCACAGCCGAGGGCATCAGCGCGCCTCTCGGCGCAACCGTGATGCCCGATGGAGTCAACTTCAGCGTCTTCTCCCGCCACGCGACGGCGGTGGAGATCCTCTTCTTCGACGGCGTGGACGACGCGCGGCCCACACGCACGGTGCGGCTGGACGCCACACGGAACCGCACCTATCACTACTGGCACGCGTTCGTGCCGAGCGTACGTCCGGGCCAGCTCTACGGTTACCGCGTCGAGGGGCGGCTCGATCCGGCGCGCGGGCTGTGCTTCGATCCCGGCAAGGTGCTGCTGGATCCGTACGGGCGCGGCGTGGCCGTGCCCGAGCAGTACAGCCGCGAGGCCGCCGCCCGGTTCGGTCGCGACACCACCGCGACGGCCATGAAGAGCGTCGTCGTCGATCCGCGCGCGTACGACTGGGAGGGCGACGCTCCGCTGCGCCGCCCGGCGTCACGGACCATCGTGTACGAGATGCACGTGCGCGGCTTCACGCGGCATCCCAGCTCGGGCGTGGCGGACAAGACGCGCGGCACCTACGCCGGCCTGATCGAGAAGATTCCCTACCTCAAGGACCTCGGCATCACCGCGCTCGAGCTGCTGCCGGTCTTCCAGTTCGATCCGTACGCCGTGCCTCCGGGCCTCGTCAATTACTGGGGCTACCAGCCGGTGTCCTTCTTCGCCCCGCACCAGGCCTACAGCTCGCGGCAGGACCCGCTGGGCCCGATCGACGAGTTCCGCGACATGGTCAAGGCCCTGCACCGGGCCGGCCTGGAGGTCATCCTCGACGTCGTCTTCAACCACACGGCGGAGGGCGGGCACGACGGCCCCACGCTCTCCTTCCGCGGGCTGGACAACCACGCCTACTACATCCTCGAGGACGGCGGGGCGCGGTACGCCGACTACAGCGGCTGCGGCAACACGCTCAACGCCAACTATCCGATCGTGCGCCGCATGATCGTGGACAGCCTGCGCTACTGGGTCGAGGAGATGCACGTCGACGGCTTTCGCTTCGACCTCGCCTCGATCCTCGCCCGCGACCCGTCGGGGCAGGTGCTGGCGAACCCGCCCGTGCTGCTGGACATCGAGTCGGACCCGGCGCTGGCCGGCATCAAGTTCATGGCCGAGGCGTGGGATGCCTCCGGCCTCTACCAGGTGGGCAGCTTCGTCGGCGACGCGTGGAAGGAATGGAACGGCCGCTTCCGTGACGACGTCCGCGCCTTCTTCCACGGCGAGGACGGCATGGTCGGGCGCTTCGCCGACTGCCTCGTCGGCAGCCCCGAGTTGTACGCCCACAAGCAGCGCGAGCCCGAGCAGTCCGTCAACTTCGTCACCTGCCACGACGGCTTCACGCTGAACGACCTCGTGTCCTACGACCGCAAGCACAACGAGGCCAACCGCGAGAACAACCGCGACGGCGGCGACGACAACAAGAGCTGGAACTGCGGCGTCGAGGGTCCCACCGACGATCGCGCCGTCGAGCGGCTCCGCAACCGGCAGGTCAAGAACTTCCTGGCGACCACGCTGCTGTCGATCGGGCTGCCGATGATCCTGATGGGCGACGAGGTCCGGCGCACGCAGGACGGCAACAACAACCTGTACTGCCACGACGACGAGCGCGCCTGGTTCGACTGGACGCTGCTCGACCGGCACCGCGACGTGCACCGCTTCGTGAGTCTCCTCAATGCGCGCCGGGTGCTGCGGAGCGTCCGCCACGAGGAGCAGCGCCTGAGCCTGGCCCAGCTGATCGCCCAGGCCAACAAGGCCTGGCACGGGGTGACGCTCGACCACGCCGACTGGAGCCGCGGCTCGCACAGCCTGGCGTTCGGTGCCGAGCTCAAGGACGAGCGCCGCCTGGCCCACTTCATCTTCAACGCGTACTGGGAGCCGCTCGTCTTCGAGCTGCCGGCCGTTCCCTCCGGCAAGCCGTGGCGCCGCTGGATCGACACCGCGCTGGACTCGCCGGACGACATCGCGCCCTGGCAGCAGGTGCCGCCGATCCCCGGCCACTCCTACCGGGCCGAGGCGCGCTCGGTGGTCGTCCTCTTCGCCGACCTCGGCTGAGACGGGCCGATGGCCGCCGTGACTCGCCGGCTGTGCGCTGCGTGGCGCCACGTCGCGGCGCCGGCGATCACCGGCGCCGTGCTGGCGCTGCCGCTGCTGGGCGCGCCGGCGCCCGGCCGGGCCCAGGAGCAGATCGAGCAGCAGGAGCCAACCCCGTCGGCGGTCGAGCAGGTGGCGACGCCGATCGAGCGCGCGTTCGTGCCCGCCCCCGCTCCGCAGCCGTTCGTGCTGCTGCCGGAGCTGCGGGAGCGATTGAAGGACGCGCCGGCGTTCTTCCGAGACATGAAGCTCGACGTCAACCTGCGCACTTACTACTTCAACCGCGAGAAGTACGACGACACCCACCTGGAGGCCCTGGCCACGGGCGGCGCGCTCTCCTTCCAGTCCGGCTGGCTGCTCGACACGCTCTCGGTCAGCGCCGTCCTGTACACGTCGCAGCCGCTCCACGCCCCCGACGCTCGCGACGGCACCGCCCTGCTGGAGACGGGACAGAAGGGATACACGGTCCTGGGCCAGCTCTACGCGCGGCTGAAATTCCTCGACCGGAACTTCGTGAACCTCTACCGCTACGCCTACGACACGCCGTATCTCAATCGCGACGACAGCCGCATGTCGCCGAAGACGTTCGAGGGCTACACGCTGCAAGGCAGCGTGGGCGGCCAGGACGGCGCACCCGCCTTCCGCTACGGGGCCGGCTACATCACCAAGATCAAGGACAGGAACGACGACGACTTCATCTGGATGTCGCGGCAGGCGGGCGCCGCGGTCGACCGCGGCGTCGCTATGCTGGGCGCGCTGTTCTCGTCTGGAGGGCTCTCGGTCGGCGGCATCGACTACTACTGCGCCGACGTCATCAACATCGGGTACGGCGAGGGCAAGTACCTCGTGCCCGGGCCGGCCGGCGCCGGGGTGCTCGTCTCGGCGCAGTACGTGGACCAGCGCAGCGTGGGCGGTAATTTCATGACCGGGGTCGCGTTCGACACCGAGCTGTTCGCGGTCAAGGCCGAGGCGAGCTACGGCAACGCGGTCGTCTCGCTCGCCTGGTCCCGGACGGCCCACGGCGCCGACCTGCAGAACCCATGGAGCGGCAATCCCGGCTACAGCGGCGCGATGATCCAGAAGTTCAATCGGGCCGGAGAGCAGGCGCTCCTCGCAAGGCTGTCCTACGACTTCAGGCGGCTCGGCGTCGAGGGGCTCACCGCGTACGCGCTGTTCGTGCACGGCGCGTCGCGCGTCGCACCCACGACGAGGTCAGCGGTCCCCAACGAGAACGAGGTCGACCTCGACGTCCAGTGGCGGCCGGCGTGGAAAGGGCTGACCGGCCTGTGGCTGCGCGCCCGCTACGGGCACGTCGAGCAGTACCAGGGTCCGAAGAATGCGATGACCGAGTACCGCCTCGTCGTGAGCTACGACTTCTCGGTGCTGTGAGCCGGCCATGACGCTGCGACGCTCGACGCTGGTGCTGGCGGGGATCACGCTGGTCGTGCTCGTGCTGTCCGTCCCCGGCACGGTGCGCGAGGCGCTCGAGCGCGGGGAGATCTACCTGTTCTCCCGCGCGTTCCTGGAGGACATCCCCCGGCGCCTCACCGGCCCCGGGCGCTTCCGCTTCATCCTGCAGCCCCTCACCGCGATCGTCCTCGGCATCCGCAGCGGGCTGGCCGACGCGCGGGCGGGCCGGCCGCCCTACCTGTACGGGGTGCTGTTTCACCCCGACCTCCGCCGGCAGCTCATGACCAGCACGCTGGAGAGCGTGGCGAATCTCCTGCTGCTCGGCATTCTCCTGGACGCCGTGGCCCAGTGGCTCATCCTCGGCGTCTCGCACGCCGGCGCCGCCCTCGTCGTGGGTCCGGTGCTGATCGTCACGCCCTACACCGTCGCGCGCGCGCTCGCGAATCGCGCCGCGCGGCTGCGCACGAAGCGCGCGGTCCACGCGACGCTCCTCCTGCTGATCGTCGCGCTGCTGATGGCCGGCTGCACGGTCGGGCCGCGGACGGTGGCCCGCGATCGCTTCGATTACAGCGCGGCCGTGGCCGACTCGTGGAAGAGCCAGATGATGCTGAACCTGGTGCGGCTGCGCTACGGCGACATCGGCGTGTTCCTGGACGTCGGGCAGATCGTGAGCGGCTACACGGTCGAGAGCGTGGTGTCGGCCTCGGCGTTCTGGAACCTCTTCGGCTTCTCGATCGAGCATCCGAACGTCCCGAACAACACCGTCGCCGCCAGCGTCGGCGGCCGTTTCACGGACCGTCCGACCATCACCTACACGCCGCTCATGGGCGAGCGCTTCGCCCGCTCGATGATGACCCCGGTGCCGCCGGCCTCCGTGCTGAGCCTGATCCAGGCGGGGTATCCCGTTGACCTCGTGCTGCGCCTGATGGTCAACGTCGTGAACGGGCTGGACAACCGCCACGGCGGGGACCTGCGAGCCCGGCCCGCCGAGGCCGAGTTCCTCGAGCTCCTCGAGCGACTGCGTCGGGTCCAGCTCTCGGGCGCCATCGGCA
>Ga0066678_10000447_pt1 | contig 13770 bp, 10 predicted proteins | sample GraSoiAngelo_127_FD_62300 | JGI IMG/M metagenome (GOLD analysis project Ga0066678, IMG submission 62300) | Grasslands soil microbial communities from the Angelo Coastal Reserve, California, USA - 14_0927_09_40cm | ecosystem: Environmental > Terrestrial > Soil > Grasslands | place: USA...
GCCGTCGGTCGAGAACTTCGTCTCGGCCGTACGTGAAGCAACCTCGCGATAGATCTCCTCTTGGAGATCGGTGACGTGATCCCAAGACGTGCGTCGCGCCGCAGCGATGCCGCCCCGCGCGAGCCGCGCGCGGAGCTCGGGATCAGCGAGGACGCTGCTGACAGCGTCGACGACTGCGGCGCGCTCGTACGGGACGATGAGTGCCTCGCCTTCCTCGAAGAAGCTGGCGATGCCGCAGCGGTCGGAGACGATCACGGGCGTTCCGGCGGCGGCGGCCTCGGCCGCGACGATGCCGAAGCTCTCCCCGGCTGAGGCGAGTACGAACACATCGGCCTGGGGATACAGGTCGTGCGGTGGTTCGTCCGTCAGCGGAAGCGTGTGGATCCTCCCGGCGGTGGCCGCGTCTTCTTGGGCTCGCTCGACGAGCGCGGACGTCCCGTGGCGGTCGTCCGGCCCTGAGATGACGAGATGCGCTCCGGTGAGCCGGCGCGCGGCCTCGAGCAGGTGCTCGATGCCTTTGCCTGCCGCGATCCGCCCGACGTAGAGAATGACCGGGGCGTTGCCGGCAATGCCGAGGCGCGAACGGAGGTCGCCGTTCGCCTCCGCGCCCGAAGGCTCGGGAAATCCGTTGCCCCGCACACGTACCTTCTCGGCCAGGACGCCCGAGGCAACGACTCCGTCGGCCTCTCGCTGCGAGGCCACCACCACGGCGGCAGCTCCTCGGGCGACTCCTCGATACAGCGTCGCGTCGAGCGCCCGCTTCAGCAACACTTTCCGCAGGCGAGGTTCGAACATCCCGAGCGGCTCGAAGACGTAGGGGATACGAGCAACGCGGCACCACGCAGCGACCCCGGTCGTCACCGGGTCACGGAAGCCGAAGATGTGCACGACGTCGGGCCGGTTCACCCGGGCAAGTGCGGCGGGCAGCGTCGGCGTTATGCCCATCCAGCGGTAGCGAAGCGGTGTCGAGAGATAGTGGACGGTGGCGCGGTCGACGACGCCGACCGAGGATCGAAGGGCCGGGCGCCGATGGAGGTCGACGATCGTCGTCGTGACGACGTCGACGTCGTTGCCTCGCGAGACCAGCCGACGGACAAGCTCGCCGGCGGCGACGACCGGACCGCCGAACGCGCGCGAGGGCGCCCACACCGGTGCGGCGAAGAGGATGCGGAGCCGGGGTTCGTTCACCGGTACTAGCCTTGCCTGAATGTCCGGCCGCCGCAAGCCGCGTCTGCTCGTCCTGAACCAGTACTACTGGCCGGGTATCGAGGCGACGGCCCAGCTCTTGACGGAGCTCTGCGAGGCGCTTTCGGAGGATCTGGACGTCAAGGTCGTCACCGGCCAGTTGCATGGACAGGAGGCGCAGCCACACCGCAGCTTCCGTAATGGCGTCGAGATCCTCCGGGTTCCGTCGACGTCGTTCGAGCGCTCGAAGCTCTTCGCGCGTGCGTCCAACTATGCGACCTACCTGACGAGTGCGCTGCTCCGCGGTCTGCGCGGGCGGCGGCCAGACGTCGTTCTCTGCATGACCGACCCGCCGATCGTCGCGAACGTCGCCCTGCTCGTAGCGCGCCGCTTCCGCGCACCGCTCGTCGTCATCAGCCAGGACGTCTTCCCCGAGATCGCCGTTCAGCTGAAACGACTCGAGAATCCAGTGGTCATGAGTCTCTTGCGCGGCCTCGTCGGCCTCTACCTGCGCCGGGCCGAAAGGATCGTCGCGATCGGCGACACGATGCGCCGACGCCTCGAGGAAAAGGGCGCGCCGGCGGAACGCATGCTCGTCATTCCGAACTGGATCGATACGACTCGCCTGAGCCCGCTCGACAAGTCGAATCACTGGTCACGAAGCTGGGGCGTCGACGAGAAGTTCGTCGTCATGCACTCGGGCAACGTCGGACATGCGCAGGATCTCGACTCGCTCATTCGCGCCGGGACGTTTCTGCGTGACCTCGACGATCTCCTGATCATGATCATCGGCATGGGGGCGCGTCACGCCGAGCTCGTCGCGCTTGCGGGACTGCTCGAGGTCGACCAGGTGCAGTTCCTCTACTACCAGTCGCGCGCGGTCTTGCCTCAGTCGCTGTCGGCCGCAGACGTGCACGTCGTCGGGCTCGCCGCCGGCCTCGCCGGTTATGTCGTTCCCAGCCGCTTGTACGGGATCCTCGCCGTCAGCCGACCGGTGATCGTCGCGGCGGATGCCGAGAGCGAGACCGCACAGCTCGTCAGCGAGGCCGGTTGCGGCATCGTCGTTCCGCCCGGAAGACCGGAGCTGCTCGCCCGTGCGCTTCGCGACGCGCACGACGGGAAGTACGACCTGGAGGCGATGGGCGCGCTTGGGCGCGAATGGGTCGAGCGAGAAGCCGACCGCTCGGTCGCCGTGCGGCGCTACCGCGACCTGCTGCTGGGACTTGCGTCCTAGCTTCGCCGCGGCCGCGCTCGTCGCGGCTCTCGCGCTCGTCGCCGGCTGGAACGTCTACGCATATCCGAGCGGTGCCGGCTACGACGTGCGCCAGCACCGCGAGTACGCCGACCTGCTGATCCACCACGGCCAGATCCCGGGGCCGGAGTCGCGCAGCGAGTACTACACGCCGCCCGTGTTCTATGCCCTCGCCGGTGCCGCGACGGTCGTCGGCGAGCACGTTCATCCCGGAGACCCGCACAAGCTCGGGCAGGTGCTGAACTGGTTCGTGCTCCTCGCGACGGCCGTTGTGCTGTGGCTACTCGCGCGCGAGCTCTTTCCGCGGCGTCCGTGGCTGCAGCTCTCCGCACTCGCGTTCTTCTGCTTCCTACCGGTCGTCTTGCGCGTCGGTGCGATGTTCCATCCGGAGCCGCTGTCGATGCTCCTGTGCGTGGTTGCGTTGCTCCTCGCGTCGCGCATGCTCGGGCGTTACGACTACCGCTGGCAGCTGGCAGTCGCAACGGGGGCGGCGCTGGGAATGGCGCAGCTGGTGCGCGCCTTCTCACTGTGGACCTTCGCCGCCGTCGTGCTGGGCTTTGCAGCGGCGCGCGCCTGGAGACCGTTGCTGGTGATCGTTGCGGCAACCGCCGTCCTCGCGGCGCCGTGGTACGTCCGGCAGGCGATCGAGTACGGCAATCCCGTCTTCGATCGGCCGACGAAGCACGAGGCGATCTGGAACCGGCGTCCCGCCCGCTTCTACGTCGGTCTCGGGCTTCCCGCCGTCATCACGGATCCGATCCGGCCGCACTTTCTCAACGAAGCGATTCCGACGACGTACAGCGAGGTTTGGGGGGACTACTTCGGCGTCTGGCGTGGAAGCCGGGAGAGCCAGAGCATCCTCGGCTTCCTCCCGACTGTGCTCGCAATCGTTGGCTGGGCGGTGTTGCTGGCGCGTTCCCGGCGGGATTTCGCGCGGCTGCCGGCGGCCCTGCTGCCGGGTCTGGGAATCCTGGGCTACCTCTATTTCACGATCAGCTATCCGACCCCTGACGGTGATGTGCTGAAGGCGAGCTACATGCTCACGACCGCACCGGCCTGGGCGCTCGCCTTCGGGTATGCCGTGGACAGGCTGCCGGGTCGCCTGCGCCTCGTCGTGGTCGCAATCCTGGCCGCCTCGGCGCTCGCAAGCCTGCCGTTCCTGCTGTACTGACCGCCGTGACGGCCGTTCTCTTCACGTGTGCCGGGCAACGCGTGGACATCGTGGGCGCGTTCCACCGCGCGGGCGCCACGACCGTGGCGGCGGACGCCAATCCACTTGCGCCCGCGCTCTACCACGCGGACGAGCACGCCCTCGTGCCGAGGATCGACGACCCGGATTACGTTCCGGCGCTGCGCGCGCTCGTCGAGCAGCACGACGTGCGCCTGATCGTGCCGTTGCCCGATCTCGACCAGGTCACGCTCGCGCGCTCGCGCGACGAACTCGGTGCGGTGGTCTTGCTCCCGGACGCGGAGATCGTCGAGCGACTCGGCGACAAGTACCTGGCGCACCTTCTGTTCGAGGAGCGTGGGATCGCGTCGCCGCCGACGTGGCTCCCGAACGGCGTGCCCGACGACGCGACGTTTCCGCTGCTCGTGAAGGCGCGCCACGGCTTCGGCTCCCGGCACATCTATCGCGCCGCCGACGGCGCGCAGCTCGGCTTCTTCCTCGGCTACACGCCCGTCGATTCGATCGTGCAGGTGTGTCTCGGTGGGGAGGAGTTCTCGATCGACGTGTTCTGCGATCTGGAAGGCCGCTGCCTCAATGCGATCCCCCGCACGATGATCGAGTCGAAGGGCGGCGAGTCGATCAAGGGAATGACCATTCGCGACGAACGATTGATCGAGCTCGCACGGGACGTCGCCGAGAAGCTCGAGCTCGTCGGACCGGCGAACATCCAATGCTTTCGCGAGACCGACGGGGCGCACTTCCTCACCGACATCAACACACGGTTCGGCGGCGGGTTCCCGTTGCCGCTTGCGGCGGGCGGACGCTATCCGGAGCTTGCGCTCGCCCTTGCGCGCGGCGAGCATCCCGAGCCACGCCTCGGCGACTTCCGTGAGGGCATCGTCATGACGCGCTTCTTCTCCGATCTCAGCCTCACGCCGAACGGCGACGGGACGCTGAAGCCGCTCGCACCCGCCGAATGAAGTTTGTAGTCACCGGAGCGGCTGGATTCATCGGCTCGCAGCTCGCGGAGAGATTGCTGGACGGCGGTCACGACATCGTCGCCGTCGACTGCTTCACCGACTACTACGACGCGGCCCTGAAGGAAGAGAACGCGGCCGGCCTCGAGGTCGCACGCCTCGATCTCGCAGAGGAGACTCTCGACCTTGCCGGTGTCGACGGCGTCTTCCACCTCGCCGGGCAACCGGGTGTGCGCAGCTTCGGCGACGTCTTCGAGGAGTACGTGCGCCGGAACCTGCTGGCGAGCCGAAGAGTCTTCGAGGCAGCCGCCGCCGCCGGCACACGGGTCGTCTTCGCGTCGTCGTCGTCGATCTACGGCGATGCGGAGCGGTACCCGACACCCGAGGAGAGCGAGCCGCGTCCGATCTCCCCGTACGGAATCACGAAGCTTGGCTGCGAGCAGCTCGCGTACGCCTACTCGCAAGGCTTTGGGCTCGACGCGGTCGTCCTGCGCTACTTCACGTTCTACGGGCCGCGCCAGCGTCCCGACATGGCCCTCGCCCGCATCGTCGGCGCGCTGGCGCGGGGTTCGTCGTTCGAGCTGTACGGTGACGGGCTCCAGTCACGCTCGTTCACCTACGTCAGCGACGGGGTCGAGGCGACGATTGCGGCGATGGAGCGCGGGCGGACGGGCACCGTCTACAACGTCGGCGGCGGGGAGGAGGCGACGATGCGCGAGGCGATCGCGACGCTTGAACGGGTGTCGGGTCGGACGCTCGACCTGGTCGAACGGCCGGCGGCGGCGGGAGACGTCAGGCGCACTTCCGCCGACGTGGCCCGGATCGAGCGCGACCTCGGCTGGCGCGCGACGACCTCGTTGCAAGACGGTTTGCAAGCCCAGTGGGAATGGGCCTCCGCTAGAGTCGCCGCGCCTTGAGCACCCGCGACGTCGACCTCGAAGCCGAGCAAGAAGTCGATCTCGGCCGCTACTGGAGCGCGATCGTCTCGCACTGGTGGCTCCCCCTCGTCGGGCTCCTCGTCGGCGCGGTGCTCGGCTACCTCGTCTCGCTGGGGGGCAACCAGGTCTGGAACGCGAGCTCCACCGTCTACCTCGGCGCGTCGTACAGCATCATCGGCGGCAACCTGCTCCAGGGGCCGCAGGCGAATCCCGCCACGGTCGGCACGATCGCGCACGCGCAGGACTCGATCGCGCAGGCCGCAGCCGCGGCGGGAATGCGCCCCGACGACCTGAGAGGCAGCGTCTCGACCAAGACCATCTCCACCGGTGCCGGTGCGAGCACGCTGCGGGTGACCGCCAACCCGCTCGTGCGGCTCACCGTGCAGGCTTCCACTCGACGGAAGGCGCAGGTGGCGGCAAACACGCTCGCCGGGATCGTGGTCGAACGGTTGTCGCCGTTCGCCGACAAGAAGATCGCGGGCCTGGAAGAACGCATAGCGGCCGACCAACAGCAGGTCGACGCAATCCAGCGCCAGGAGCGAAGTGCGTCGGACGCGACCGCGAAGGCCGTGTTCGCGCTCCATCTCGGCGACGTCCTCGACGACCAGCTGCAGGCGAAGCAGCTGCTCATCCAGGCGCAGGAGGTCGAGCGGCCGGCAGTGCTCACGCGCGCGGCCGCGGTGAAGACGACGGCACGCAGCCGCAGGAACTCGGTCGTCGTGGCGGCGTTCCTCGGGCTGCTGATCGGACTGCTCGCAGCATTGCTGTGGGAGCCGCTCATGCGCCGCCGCGCGCGCTGATGCTGGAGGACAGGACCGTGGCGGTGGTCGTTCCCGCCTACGACGAGGAGGCGCTCGTCGCGACGACGATCCAGGGCGTTCCCGACTTCGTCGATCGGATCTTCGTCGTCGACGACGCGTCGCGCGACGGGACTGCAGCAGCAGCCCGCGGCACGGGCGATCCGCGCGTCGAGGTCGTGACGCATCAACGCAACTCAGGGGTGGGTGCGGCGATCGTGACCGGGTACCAGCGTGCGCTTGCCGAGGGGGTCGACGTCGTCTGCGTGATGGCCGCCGACAATCAGATGGATCCGACCGACCTGAAGAAGATCGCTCTACCCGTTGCCCGAGGGGAGCTCGACTACGCGAAAGCGAACCGCCTCATCTCCGGAGAGGCATGGCGCGTCATTCCTCGCTCGCGCTACCTGGGCAATGCCGTGCTCTCGCTTCTGACGAAGATCGCGTCCGGGTACTGGCACATCGCCGATTCGCAGTCCGGGTATACAGCGGCCAGCAGGGAGATTCTGGAACAGCTCGACCTGGATCGCATCTACCCCGGCTACGGCATGCCGAACGACATGCTCGTTCATCTGAACGTGTGGAACGCACGGGTGCGCGACATCCCGTCACGTCCTGTCTACGGCGTCGGCGAGCAGTCGGGGATCAAGATCCGGAAGGTCATCCCGAGGATCTCGTGGTTGCTCGTGAAGGGCTTCTTCTGGCGGATGCGCGAGAAGTACGTGATCCGGGACTTTCACCCGCTCGTCTTCTTCTACGCCTTCGGCTTCCTGATGACGCTGCTGGGTCTCGGGCTCGGAACCGCGGAGGTCGTTCTGCGGCTCATGGGCAACGCCGTCTCAGTCGGCACTGTAGTGCTCGTCGCGCTCCTGCTGATCTTCGGCTCCCAATTCACGCTTTTCGCCATGTGGTTCGATATGGAGTCGAACAAGGATCTGCGCTAGCCGTAGTACGCCCGGCGGCGGCCACGGCACGAGACAATGTGACTGGCTGGGGGCGTCAGGCGCCAGCGGGGGCAGTCAGTAGCATCCGTCAGGGTGGGGATCGGCGTCAACACCGTCAGCCGCGGGCGCGTCGCATCCCGGCTGAGGGAGGGCCTCTCTTCCCGGGTCGTCTGGATCCTCCCGTTCGCTCTCGTCGGGGCGTTCTACGCCTCGACTCGCCTTGCACTCCTGCGACGATTTCCGGGCTTCATCGACGAGGCCGCCTATGCCTCGTGGGCGCTCCGGGTGCACGACAGCGTCAACGACCGCTTCGTGGCCCTGGCGTACGGGAAGCTGCCACTGCTGTCCTGGCTTGGGGCGGGACTTGTATTCGCCGGCATCGGTCCGCTCGACGCGGTGAGGATCGTCTCGATCCTTGCCGGCCTTGGGACGATGGTGATCGCCGCACTGCTCGCCGGCCGCCTGGGCGGGCGTCCCGCCGCTCTTACTGCCGCCATGTTCTATGCGGTTCTCCCGCTGGCATTCGTTCACGACGTGATCGGAGTAATGGAGCCCTTGGTGACGGCGCTGCTCGCCGTTGCTCTCTACCTTCAGGTCCGTCTGGCGGAGCGACCGCAGGTCGTAACAGGCCTGTTGCTCGGGCTCACGATGGGAGCGGCGCTATTGACGAAGGAGACAGGCATGTTCGCGCTCGTCTTGCTGCCTGCTTCGCTGCTCGCCTTCGACTGGAAAGGCGACCGCCTTGGGCGTCGGCTGCTGTCCTGGATCGGCTGTGCCGGCACCAGCCTGGCGCTAACCGCGATCGTCTACCTGGTGCTCACGCTGAGCGAGCTCTGGGACGACTATCCCAGGGCGCGTGAGTCGTTGGGCATCGTGCGTAGCTTCGGCGACGGTGTTGCGCATCCGTGGCGTTGGATCCAGGAAACGTGGCCTACCTACCGGCCGGAGCTAGTCGGCTACGTAACAGTGCCGATCGCGCTCGCAGTGGTAGTCGGCGTCATCTTCGCGTTCCGCCGAAACGTCCGACTGGCCTCGATCTTCCTGCTCTGGCTTCTCGCTCCGCTGTTCGTCGATTTGATCTTCCTGCCCGGTGCGTTCACGCGGTATCTGGTCCCGATGTCACCGCTTATCGCGCTATTTGCCGGGTATGGAGTCGTACGCGGTGGGCAGGTTCTCGCGCAGGCGACGCGACGGTCACACCAGACGAAGTGGATCACTGCGGGCGTCGCACTCGTTGTCGTTTCGACAGCTCTGGTCCTCGATGCTCGTGTGCTTGCCAATCCCTCGACCGCCCCCTACCCGGGAAGCAGCAGGGGCGAGTACGCGACCGGTTGGGGGGCAGGAACCGGCTGGCCACAGCTGGCCGCGGAGTTGCGCCTACGTGCGACGAACGGCCCAATCGTGGTCGCCTCGTACGCTGGCCAAACGGAGGCCTTGCCCTTGCTGCTGCGAACCGACGGCCGCATTCAAATCGTGCGTGGCCAGCCCGGCCAGTCTGGGCCCGAAGCGTCGGCGGATTACATCGTGGAGAACGGCACGCCTCTTCCGCCTGACGCCGGCGTCGGCACCCTGCGTCCGGTTTGGACATTCCACCGTCCTCAGGCCGGCACACCGATCGTCCTCTACCGTCGCGGCGTCGTCTGGCAGGGGACCTTCTACGAGACCCCGGACGCGTTGCGGCGCGGCCTTGCGGTCAGCGACCCAGCGTTCGATCGTTTCATCGCGGCCCACTCGCGCATTCGCGCCTGGTACGTCGCTGAGAGTTCACGCTAGAACCCCCGTTGGCCTGCGGTGCGCTTACGGATCATGGGCAAGGCGGTCCAAGTGGGAAGGCGGTGCTCGTCGCCCTCTTATTCATCTTCGGGTCGCAGTTCACGCTCTTTGCGATGTGGTTCGATCTGGAATCTCACAAGGATTTGCGCTGAGGCCGCCTGCCTGTGCTAACGCTCGACAAAGCGGCGGTCCACCGGCTCATCATCGTGATGCGATGGCTGCCAGCGCTCGCTGCCGCCGCGTACCTCGCTACTGTGGCAGTGCTTGGTCCCGAGCTCGTCCGTGATGTCGGATGGGACACCGATGCCTCGGCCCGCTAGTACTCGCGGAGCGCCTCCGCGGCAGCGGCCCCGTCTACATCCCGCACTACGGGGAGTGGACGTCGCTCTGGTGGCTGCTTGCGACCCGAACTCTGCCGTGGCACGCGCAGCTCTGGGAGGCGACAGGCTACGCCTTCGCAGTTACGGCTGCGGTGCTGCTCGGGTGGTCTATGACGCGAGTGGCCGGCAGATGGGCGGGACCGACGGCTGCTGCAGCCGCGCTCGTCGTGGGGCCTTTCGCGCTCCGCTCCCTGATGACGGTCGCCTTGCATGTCACGAATTCGTTCACCGCCGCCGTCCTCGGCGGTGCCCTCCTGTTGCTCACGCGGACGCGGTCGTGGCCTCTGGCATTGGCTGTTGGCCTGCTCGCAGGCGCGAACGCTGCCTCCGATCCACTGCTCTGGATCGCCGGGATCGTCCCATTCGCGATCGCTGCTGCTCTCCTCGCGCGGACAACGAGACGCATCGACGTCGCTCTCCGCGCAGCCATCACACTGGCCGTGAGCACGGTGTCCGCGGTCGCGACGAATCTGCTCATGCACGGCCTGGGCTATCACGTGATCGGTCTCAGCGTCGGCCTCGCGCCGCTCCACGACCTCCCCGCGAACACGGTGCACCTCGGGCGCATGGTCGCTCTCCTCGGCGGTGCTAACTATGCGCTTCCGGGCGGCTACCCGCAGGAGCCGCTGCGAGCACTCCTCGCCCTGCTCGTGCTCTCTGCGGTCGTCGCACCCGTTGTCGCGGCCGTCAAGCTGACAGTCCGTCGCGCCGAGCCGACAACGCGCGCGTACGCATGCTACTGGGGTAGCGCAACCATTCTCTTGGGGATCATCTTCGTGATTACCCCAAACGCCGCTGCACTCGGGCCGGACAGCGCCAACTACTTGCTCACACTCGTGCTTGCAGGGGCGGCAGGTGTCGCGCTACTCGCTGCGAAGTCAAGGCGTGGGCAGTTCGCGGTTGCGCTCGCGGTCGCAACGGTCGGCGCGATCAACATCGCCGGCATCGCCAACGGGCATGCGCAGATCTATGCAAGCAACCCGCTCCGCACCTACGAGCCACCGCTTGTCCGCCTGCTCGAGCGGAAAGGCATGACGCGTGGCTACGCCGGCTACTGGGACGCGCAGAACATCACCTGGCAGAGTGGTATGCGTCTGCTCATCGCACCAGTTCAACGCTGCGCTGCGCGGCTCTGCCCCTACAACTTCTTCACAATCCGCTCGTGGTACGAGCCACACCCCGGTCCGACGTTCCTGATCCTCGATGCGAGCAACCGATTCATCGCCGCAGCGCCGGGTTTTGTCGCGGGAGCGACGGCGACGTATCGCCTCGGGCCCTTGACGGTCTATCTCTTCGATTACGACATTACGCGCCACATTCGTCTCTCTGCTACATGACCGCCAGCTCCTAACGAAGTCGGCCCTGGGTGGCGGGTCCTCGAGTGGTCGGCGCCGGAGAGAGGTCGCGCGGCTTTCGGCGGGGTTACGCTTTGTCTCAAAAGCTTGGTCAATCGGCGCTCAAATTGGCCGACGCGAGACGTGTAAAGCCCTGGTAAAGCCTGACGCCTCCTGTCGGACGCCCCGGTAGCATCCCGCCGATGCCCACCGCGGTTGTGACCGGCGGAGCCGGGTTCCTAGGCTCCCACCTCTGCGATCACCTCATCTCCAAGGACTACCGCGTCGTCTGCGTGGACAACCTGGACACGGGGTCGCTGCAGAACGTCGAGCACCTGCGGGGCGACAACTTCGTCTTCATCAACCAGGACGTGACGCTTCATCTCGAGATCGACGAGCCGGTCGATGCCGTCTATCACCTCGCCGCTCTGGCCAGCCCCATCGACTACCTGCGCATGCCGCTGCACTCGCTGAAGGTGGGCTCGTACGGAACGCACAACGCCCTCGGCCTCGCGAAGTTCAAGCGCGCGCGCTTCCTGCTCGCCTCGACGAGCGAGGTCTACGGCGACCCCCAGGTGCATCCTCAACCCGAGACGTACTGGGGCAACGTCAACCCGATCGGCCCGCGCGGGGTCTACGATGAGGCCAAGCGCTACGCCGAGGCGATGTCGATGGCCTACCACACGCAGCAGGGCCTCGACACCTCGATCGCCCGGATCTTCAACACCTACGGCCCGCGGATGCGCCCGAGCGACGGTCGTGCGGTTCCGACGTTTGTCAGACAGGCGCTCGAGGGCAAACCACTGACCGTGTTCGGGGACGGCAGCCAGACGCGCAGCTTCTGCTACGTGGACGACCTGATTCGCGGCCTTGTCCTGCTGGCCGAGTCCGGTGAGCACCTGCCCGTGAACCTCGGCAATCCCGGCGAGTTCACGCTCAACGAACTGGCCGAGATCGTCCTCCGCATCACCGGCTCGAAGAGCGAGGTCGTCTTCGAGGCGCTGCCGGTCGACGATCCTCAGGTCCGCCAGCCGGACATCACCCGGGCGCGCCAGCTACTCGGGTGGGAGCCGCAGATCCAGCTCGAGGAAGGGCTGCGCCGCATGCTGCCGAGCTTCGGACGGGAGCCGGTCGTTGCCTAGGCGCATCGGGGTCGCGGCGGCGATCGTTTTCGTCGCTGCAGGTCTGTGCGTGCCCGTGGCGTCGGCCAAGGCGCACATGCTGGTCGGCATCCAGGACGACGCGATGACGCTGCACGGCAATCCCACGTTCACGTTCCCGACCTTGAAGCAGCTCCGCACGCAGATCGTCCGCATCAACCTGAACTGGAACGACGTCGCCAAGAGGCGCCCGGCCCATGCGCAGGATCCGGCCGACCCCGCGTACGACTGGGACCTCTACGACCGCGCCATTCGCTATTCGGCGCAGTACGGGATGCAGGTGATGCTCACGATCCTGTACACGCCCTCCTGGGCGAACGGCGGCGCTGCGCGCAACGTCCCACCGAGCAACTATACGGACCTACGGAACTTCGCGTACGCAGCCGCCACGCGCTACGGCGGCCGCTACATAGCGAACACCGACCAGTTCGACGAGGTCTATCTGCCGGCCGTGAAGTACTGGACGGCCTGGAACGAGCCGGCCAATCCAAACTGGCTCCAGCAGGTCTCCGGCGGCCGCTTCGTCAGTCCTCGCTCCTATGCGCGCATCTGCACGGCGATCTGGGAGGGCGTTCACTTCACCAACTTCGCCGGCGAGAAGGTCGCCTGCGGCGTGACCGGGCCGCGCGGCAACAACGCTCCGAATACCAGCCGGCCGTCCCTCTCGCCGCTCACGTTCATGCGGTTGACCAAGGCGGCAGGGCTGCGGAACCTCGACGCGTACGCCCACAATCCGTACTACGGGAAGCCGAGCGAGACGCCGGCTTCGCGGCCCGGCGGATCGGCCGTGACGCTCGGGAACATGAATACGTTGATTGCCCTCGTCAACAAGCTCTGGGGCAAGAAGCGGATCTGGATCACGGAGTACGGTTGGCAGACGCCGCCCGATCAGATCTTCGGCGTTTCGTACGCGCGGCAGGCGGCGTACGTGCGCCAGTCGTTCGCGATTGCCCGCGCGAATCCACGCATCGACCTGATGGTGTGGTTCATGCTTCGCGACGATACGAATCTCAACGTCGGCTGGCAGTCCGGCCTGATCACGGCGTCGGGCAAGAAGAAGCCTGCGTTCAGCGTTTTCGCACGTTTGCCCCACTGAGCAGCGACCTGTAGAGCTCGTCGACGTCGGCGACGAGCCGCTCCACGGCGTAGCGCGGCACGACGCGGTCACGGCCGTGTCTTCCCATCCGCGCCCGGAGCGCGGGATCTCGGGCGAGGCGTGTCAGCCGGTCGGCGAGCTCGTCTGTCGCCCCTGCGTCGACCAGAAAGCCGTCCTCGCCGTCGCGGACGACGTCGGGGACGCCGCCGACGCGCGTGGCCACGACAGGCCGCTCGGCGGCAAGGGCCTCGATGACGCTCACGGGAGTCCCCTCGTTGCTCGACGGAAGGACAAGGGCGTCGAAGGCTGCGTAGAACTGAGCCACGTCCTCCTGGTAGCCGAGGAAGAGCGTTTCGCGCGCGACGCCGAGCTCGTGCGCGCGCTGCTCCAGCTGAGGGCGGTCGGGGCCGTCGCCGACCATGCAGAGCACCGCGTCGATTCCGCCGTCGCGTAGGCGCTTGAAGGCGATCAGCACGTCGTCCGTCCGCTTCACGGCCGTCATGCGGCCGATCCAGCCGACGGCGAAGCGATCGCCGGGAATGCCGAGATAGCGACGGCTCTCGTCGCGGCCGTTCTGCTCGGGAGCCACTCGCTCGTCCAGCTCGATGCCCAGGCGGATGACGACGAAGCGGTCGCGGGGAGCGATCCCCAGGGCGACCAGGTCGTCGCGGACCTGAGGGCTCACTGCGATCAGCGCTGTCGTGTGTGCGGCCAACCAGCGTTCGAGCATCCGAAAGAGCAGCGAGCGCACGGGCCCGAAGTACCC
>Ga0066678_10000454_pt1 | contig 13658 bp, 6 predicted proteins | sample GraSoiAngelo_127_FD_62300 | JGI IMG/M metagenome (GOLD analysis project Ga0066678, IMG submission 62300) | Grasslands soil microbial communities from the Angelo Coastal Reserve, California, USA - 14_0927_09_40cm | ecosystem: Environmental > Terrestrial > Soil > Grasslands | place: USA...
AAAAACCCCACCATCGCAAGCGATGGTGGGGTACTTGGGGGAAGGCTGCTCCGGACGTGGAGCAGAAGAACTGTACTCGCGAAAACATTCGAACGTAAACGAATGGATTCAACGATTGGGCAGATTCTCATACGCTCTCGTAGGCCTGTCAATCGAAAAAACATGGGATGTGCCGAATTATCGGCACCAAACTGTTTTGGCAATGATTCGAAAACGATTAATCGTTTCCAGTCGATGATAAATTGTTTCGGAATTATACAGAGAGGTCAGCTTTTTTAATGATGAAATTTTCAGGCAAGCTGAGTCCGATCGCCGGATGCACCGACAAGGCCTCATTTTCCAGGAGACGAGAGCGGTTTTGTATCCTTGATCCCCTGTCCCTCTACAAGAGTATAGATTTCATCTGCTGCTACATCTTTCAACTCTTCCACTTTGCCGCTGGGCCATCGAATTTGGACAGAATCCATTTTGTCGGCGGATCCCAGCCCGAAATGCAGGCGAAGATCATTTTGCGAGAGATAACTCCCGCCGCCGTGGACTTCGTCAAACTGCGTCATCCCTCCGGCGTGAATCGTCACCCGCGCTCCGATCGCTGCTCTATTACTCCGCGTACCCTCCAGCTTGAACAAAACGCGGTGATTGGAATTTTGATTTGTGTTCAATAACAATGACGGCGGCTCACCCACGTTCAGAATGAAAATATCGACGTTCCCGTTATTGGCGATATCGCCGAATGCCGCGCCCCTGCGGGATCTCCGCGGCATGGCCGCTAGTCCCGCTGGAGTCGGAACTTCCGCAAAGGTGCCGTCGCGGTTGTTGCGATGCAGCAGCATGGGTTCGGCATAGGCCGCGCTGCCCGAAACGCTGTCCATTTGAGGATAGACGTGTCCGTTGGCAACGAAGAGATCGAGCCAACCATCGTTATCCATGTCGAAGAATGACGTACCCCAGCCGACATAAGGTATGCTCGGCTGGCCCAATTGGGCGCGGAAACTAGCGTCCTCAAAGCCTGACTTGCCCAAATTGCGATAGAGGGTATTAGGCTGGTCGGCAAATTCAGTAATGAACATAGAGAGCCGCCTGCTATGATCGTAGTCGCCCCAAGTTACCCCCATGGAGCCTTGCGCCTGGCCTTCACCACTCAGCGAGATTCCGCTGACCATGCCAACATCGGTGAAAGTTCCATCGTGGTTGTTGTGGTACAAATAATTGGGCGTGGCATCATCAGCTACAAACAGATCAGGCCAGCCATCATTGTCGTAATCGCCCCAGGTCACCCCAAGGCCATAGTATTCGTTGGGATCGCTGACTCCCGCTTTCTTGGACACTTCTTCGAACGTGCCGTCTCCCTTGTTGTGGAAGAGGAGATCGCTTTCGCCCTGCATGCCCCAAGGGCCGCACTGCACAGGCACTCCCTTGAAATTGCAAAACTTGCTGCTGCCAAAGACGGGGAGGTGATCGATATCCACGTGCACATAACGCGAAACAAATAGGTCCACATTGCCGTCGCGGTCGTAATCGGCCCAGGCAGCACCGGTTGAGAAGCCCCCGGCGCGTACACCGGCTTTGTCGGTAACGTCCTCAAAAGTGCAGTTGCCCTTGTTACGGTAAAGCGCGTTGCCGCCGTACCCGGTGACGTAAAGATCAAGCAACCCGTCGTTGTTGAAATCAGCGACGGCGACGCCCATACCCCAACCCTTGCGTGTGAGGCCAGCCTTCTGTGTGATATCTGTGAACTTCAGGTCGGCGTCCTGATGCCACAGGGTAACCAATGGGTCGCCGCCCTGGCGGTAGCGATCAACAGTCGAGCCATTCACCATCACGATGTCGAGTTTGCCATCGTTGTCGCAGTCGAACAGGCCGACTCCTCCGCTCATGGATTCGATTACGTACCGCTTTTCATTGGACGACAGGTGAGAAACCGTGAGCCCTGCTTCAAGGGCAATATCCTTGAAGACTGGTACTGCGGGTTTGTTGTCCCTGCCAGTGCCGGCCTTTGTGAGCTGCGATGGAGGATTCGCTTTCGCCGGTAAGTGGTGCGATTCCTGCGCCAGAAGCGTAGATGCGAGGACACATAAACAGAGGATGCAAGGGAAGTACCCTTTTCCTGGGATACGAACTCTCATGAATAACTGCATTCTATCCAGAAAACGAGAGTCATTTTGGCGTCTGATACTCGTACCGATATCCGCGGGGCTCGTTCCCCGACACGTGGCGAGTGTTGTAGATCAGGAAGTAGTTTAGGTGCTCATCATCCAGCGGAAAGGATTTGCCAGGATAGGGATAAGTCTGCATCGCCCGAAACGGCAGCGGATCGACGGTGTTTCCCTCTGCCGCGTAGAAATCCATGTCCTTCTCGTAACCGTTGGCCAGGAAGAAATAGTCCCGGACCCAGCCTTTGGGTAGCGTAGGCAACGAAGTCGGATCGAATTCGAGAGCGACCTCTTCCCCTGATCCGAAAACCACCAAACGATCGTCAAAATCGGCCAATAGTTCACGAACGTCGCCGTACCGGGTGTAAGTGCCTGCCTGACGCGCGTAGGGGCCGGTGCTGCTGACTTCTTCATAGACGTATTTCACATTCCCCGGCGGCTGATCTTCGATCTGGCGTGGATAGCCGTGGAAATGCAAATCCGCGCTTCGCAAAGACAGGGGCGCCAAACGCACGCTGACATCTTGCGGGGTGCGATCGATGAGAATGTTGTCCCAATAAATCTGCAGGTTGGTCGAGATGCGAATATGCTGCGTGCCTGGCAGCAATTTTCCGCTCAAATCGGCCACAGTCATGCGCGGCAGACCGGCAGGGAACCCCATGTCATCAATGACACGAACCCACTTTCCCTTCGCGTCCATCGCTTCAACGTAAGGCGCCGTGGCTTGAATACCGGCCTGATCCGCAGCGTACATGCCAGTGGCCGTGAAGTATTCGATTTCACCATGCATGAGCAAACGCAGGGGGCCTCCACGGTAAGGCTCGCCGAGATCGAGTTCCAGGCTGTGCGGTTTAGTGAATCCTTTAAACGGCAGCAAGTCGAAATCGCCGAAGTAGCGATGAGCAAGCAAGTCAGGCAAAACGTTCTGACCGTGTTCGTCCCATGCGCCTGCCGGTGGAGTGGCGTTGCGGCTGCCGATCACTTTGAATGTCGGATACGGCGGGTTGCTCGCGAAATATTCATTAGGATATACGTCGACGTCGCTGGCATGATCCACTGCAAGCAGACGGACTCGGTCGAGATAAACAACTTCCTCCATTGGCTCCATCAGCCGAAAGCTCAACTTGCCGTCTTTCTCTCGTATCATGTTCCTATCGACTTTGACATACTCAGTTGGGCGCGCGATATTTCGCTGGCCACGTCCGACCCAGTGACCGACCACCCCCGCCCCAAGCAAGTCAGAAACTAGGTGGAATCTTCTTCCATCCCAGACGAAAAGCGTAGGACAAGAGCTGCCACGACGGTCGATTTCCGTGTAGGCCTGCTGGTGATCTGCCGGGACTTCAACCTCGTCCTGCACAATGCCAGTCGGCCAAAGCATGCGAACCACATCGGCTTGCTTTTCCTGACCAAGTCCAACCGTGATTTCTGTCGAGTTCTGCCCCAGATAACCAGAGGATCCTGCAATCTCAAACTTCTGCCGGTTAGCACCTGCGAATACTTCAATTTTGGTGCCGATGCCGCTTTTGTTGTCGTTCAGACCTTTAAGCACAAGCCGCAGCCAATGATTTTTGTTGCCGCCCTGGTTGCGCAGAAGAACGGCAGGACCGTGATTCTGAGTGATCAGCAAATCGGTGGCGCCGTCACCATCGTAATCGCCGGTAATCACTGCCCGCGGGTCTTTCAAATTGATCTTGTCGAGACCGACGTCAGCCGTGACGTCTTCAAATCCGTCAGGACCGAGATTACGGAAGAGACGGGCTTCGCCGCGTCCATCAGCAGTTTCGCCAACCGCTACGAGATCAGTCCAGCCATCATTGTCATAATCGATCGCGGCGACGCCCCAGGCGCGCACCCAGTTGGTCTTCGGAAGTTCCACGGCCTCGAAGTTCTTGCCCTGGTTGTTACGCCAGAGGGTTAGTCCGGGCGAACCCGCGTGAGTAAAGGCAAGGCCCATCCAACCGTCGTGGTTGAAATCGAGGACGGCGACCCCTTCGGTCGGGGCCGGCATTGGTGTGGACCACGGCTTGCGTGACAAGAATTTGCCTTCGCGGGGATTCTCGAAAATCGTGGGTACATCACCGGTAACGACGATATCGACTGCACGATCATTGTTATAGTCGGTCCCAGTGGAGGAAATGTTGCGCGTGCCGCCTGCGAGGCCGATCGATTCAGTTATGTCCGTAAAGGTGCCGTTACCATTGTTGCGGAACATTACATTGGCGAAATGCGGCTGGGGCTGACCTGTAGATTTCTCAGGAAGCTTCGAGTTCGGAAAGCCTGCCTCGCGCGTCACATAGAGATCGAGGTCGCCGTCATGGTCATAGTCAACGAACGTTAGCCCCAGGATGGTACCATCTGACCGCACGCCTGCATCTTGCGTAACGTCCTTAAACTTGCCGTTCTTCTCGTTGTGGAAGAGAAAAAGACTTCCGAAGGTGCTCACGGCCAGGTCGGTAGCGCCATCGTTGTCGTAGTCCCCGGCTGTACAGCTGATCGCTCGTAAATCCGGATCCAAGCCTGCTTCCCGGGTCACATCAGTGAACTTACCGCCACCCCGGTTGTGGTACAGTGCCATACCTCCTGACTTGCCGCCGCCCGGCAAAAACAGATCCAAGCGTCCATCACCGTCGTAGTCAAGGAAGCACGCGCCCGAACCCTCTGCGGGAGGACGGGTCGTTCCTTGCAGCATGGTGGCTTCGGGCATGGCTGACAGACCTGATAACTCTGTGGCATCAACAAAGCGCACAGAAATCGCGGGTGGCACCTTGGCTGGCGCCGCTGCTGAATCTTCAGCGCGCGAGTACTGACCCTGCTCCCCGTACGCCAGACTGATGGGTGATCCGAGTTTGTTCTGTGTGATGTACTGGAAGCGCGCCAGGTGCTGGCGAGCCTGCGGCGTATCGCCAGACTGCTGGCAAGCGCGCGACAGTCCGAATTCCGCCGAGGCGTGCAGCGGGTTCAACTTGAGCGCGTGCTGGAACGCGTCAATCGCTTGCGGATATTGCTTGGCCTGCGCATACACCGAACCTAAGAAATACCAGGCGTCGGGATCACTCGGATCTATCTCGGCGACATGGCGGAAGGCATCGGCGGCAGACTTCGTGTCACTGGTGTTCTTGTAGAGCAGTGCGAGATTGTACCAGGCATGCGCATCCTTGGGATCACGTTTGATCGCTTCTTCCAGAATACGTTTGGCCTCGTCCACACGTTGAAGGTTGAGCAGGGCGATGCCACGATTGATCTGCGCACTTTGCTGCTTGGGGTCAAGGGCCGCAGCCCCTTCAAATTCCTTCAATGCCTTTTCGAAGAGCTGCTGGTTCATGTAGGCCACGCCAAGATTGTTGAGGCGCGCGGCTTCGATTGATTTGTCGGAGCCGCTCCCTGCTGTCGCAGGCTTTTGTGGCGCGGCGGCAAAGATGCCAAAGGCTACAAGGGAAAGAGCAATCAACACAACGATGGAACGAGTTGATTTCATGAATTGAGAAACTCTGCGTGGTCAGTTGGTTCTTGCCGAGTTTTTTCGCGCGACTGAGGCAGTGCTCTTCCCAATCTTTCGTTCTCTATTACCGTTCGCGGGCTTGCCATAATGGCGTGACGAAATAATGCCCTTTCCTTCCTGAATCGTAACTGTCTGGTCGCCTGGAACATTTGCCAGTTTATCCAGTTGCCCGCTGGGCCATTGCACTTCGAGATTATCAACTTTTTCTTGCAAGCCTAATCCAAACGTCAGCACCAGTTCGCTTTGCGAGAGGTAGCTCGATCCGCTGCGCAGCATCTGCCACTGTTTCCCGTTCCCCAGGTTGACGCGGACGATCGCACCGATGCCGTCGCGGTTGGATTTGGTCCCCGACAGCTTTACCCGCAGACTGTGGTTGGCGCCACCCTCGTTGTGAAATAACCATGTGCGCCCCGCATTGGTTGTCAGCAGAACATCGAGCGCGCCGTCGTTATCAATATCGGCGTAGGCAGCCCCACGCGCCACTTTCGGACTGGCAAAGGCGGTGCCCATTTGCTGGGTCACTTCCTGAAACCGCCCGCCACCGAGATTACGGAACAGATGGGGCGGCTCAGCGTACGCAACACGCTTCTGCACTCGCTCGATTTCATTTTCAATGTGGCCATCGGCGACAAATATGTCGGGCCAGCCATCGTTATCGTAATCGAAAAAGAAGCATCCGAAACCGAGTGTCACCAGCGTAGCTCGTCCCACTTCTGACCGCGGCGCTTCGTCCACAAATAGTCCATTGCCTTCGTTGTGATAGAGCGAGAGCATTTGGTTGGCAAAATTCGTGATTAGAATGCTGGGATATCCCGAGCGGTCATAATCAGCGGTGTCCACACCCATCCCGGCGCGGGCAATCCCATCTTCACTGAAAGCGATACCGGCAGCGACCCCGCGCTCCTCGAAACTGCCGTCCTTCCTGTTCAGATAGAGCTTGTTGGGTTGGGTATCGTTGGCCAGCAAAATATCGGGCCAGCCATCGCCGTTGTAATCAAGAATCGCAACGCCAAGACTTTTCGAGGTCGGGTCGTGGAGTCCAGCTTTCTGTGTGACGTCCTCAAACTTGCCGCTGCCCAGATTGTGCCAGAGCCGCGCCGAAGATCCCTTGTAGGACTCCGGTGTGCAATAAGACTTGTGAACACCATCGAGAGTGCAATAGATGTCCGTCTGCGGCGACCACTGAACATAGTTGGCGACGATCAGGTCGAGTTTCCCGTCGCGATCGTAGTCCACCCAGGCGGCGCCCGTGGAAAACTCGTTCGGACCCCACAGACCAGCCGCTTTGGTCACATCCGCGAAAGTGCCATTGCCATTGTTATGAAACAACCGGCTCTGGCCAAGAGCGCTGATGAAGATGTCATCGTAGCCGTCATTATCGTAGTCTCCGATGGCAACACCGAGGCCAAAGATGGAGACCGCGAGCCCGGCTTTGCGCGTCACATCGGTGAAAGTGCCGTCGTGATTATTGTGATAAAGCTTCAGCGTGGACAACGTGCGCTGGTGCCCCCGCCAATCTTCTCCATTCACCAGCAGAATGTCGGGATAGCCATCATTGTCATAATCAATAAAGGCACAGCCTGGGCCCATGGTCTCGGGCAGCCACTTCTTGCCGAAGGCTCCGTTGTTATGAATAAAGTGAATACCGGCTTGAGAAGTAATGTCGCGGAATTGAATGCTCTGGGCAGCAAGAGGAAGGGTTATTAGAGTGAAAAAAAGTACAGCGATGATCTGCATTATCTTGAGGCCCCGAGGGATGCGGCACTTCTAACGCGTGCCGAGCTTTGCTCAGCCGAGCGGCCGGTTTTAGAAACCTCAAGCGGCACGGACACGTGTTCGTGGATTGCTTGCCGCTCATTGTTATCTTCGGGATTGAGCTGGCGGTAGGGACCTGTGATCGCCTGTGCGGCTTCGTCAGCTTTGAAACGAAGATATCTGGCCTGATGCTCTTTGGCTTTTGTCTCGTCTCCCAAACCGTTATAGCAAAGCATCAGATTATAGTGCGCCTGAAGATCCTCGGGATCGATGGCAAGTACTGATTCCAGCACCTTCACCGCTTCGCTGTATTTTCGTTGCAGAAACAGAATGCGTCCCAGGTCGTTTAATGCCACGCGATCGCGTGGGTATTGCGTAAGCACCTTGCGCAAGTGATCGGCAGCTCCCTCGTAATTACCATCAGCACGCATTACCTTGGCATAAAAGAAATGGGCACGCGCGAGATCAGGACTAAGCGACAGCGCTTTCTCCAGCACGGCGCGCGCGCGATCCATATCACCTTCCTGGACAGTAGCCCGGCCAATGTTCACCCACCCGTCAGGATTCTTCGGATCGATTTCTGTCACCTTCTGAAACGCAGCCTGCGCCCCTTTTAGATCGCCCTGCAGAAGCAAACCGATTCCGTAATCGTTCCAGCGTTGCCAGTCCTCCGGTTGCAAGGCTACCTTGGGTTCTGGTGCAGATGCTGACTGTGGCGCCGTCTGCAACGTAACTTCATCTTCGGCGAGAACCACTGTGGGCAGATCAGGAATTTGTTCACGCCTGGCAGAGACTCCCGTCAGAGGAGCGCTGAAGACAAACTTAGAGTCGTCATAGTCGGGGGTGGTCTCGTGCTCAGGCTGTTTTGGGTCGGACATGCCGGCAAAAGCGAACTGCGTGTTCCACCAGGCAAACTTGCGATAGCACAGTCGGGCATGAAGCGTAATTTTGTTACCCACGTTTTCTGGAACATGCAGCCGGTAGTGGACGGTATCAGCGGCGCCTGGTGGTATCAGATGCACATAGACAACCGCTCGCGATGCCCAGGCGTTGCGCTTGTTGATCGGATTTCCATGAGCATCCACTTGAAGCGAGCGGTAAAAGTGCGCGCCCTTCTCGACTGGACCTTTCCCTTGGTCCTCGATTTTCCCGCTCCAAAAGACTGTTTGGTCCTTATCATCCGTAGCCTTAAGTTCGAGCCAGGTGTCGTACGCATCGACCGTGCCGCCGGGAAAGAAGTGGCCGATTTTCTTTGTGCGCACCACCACGTCAACCCGCACGTTGTCGCCGCGGCGAAGCGCTGGTTGCACACGATTCAGCGGAGCGGTAACGGGCGCCGCTTCCCCCACAGCGCCGGGCGTAATCTTTGCCTCGGCTTCCTCTCCGACGGCGAACGTAGTGGCTATTTCAGATTGATTGACCACAGCAGGCTTCGCTTCCGAGCGGGCTGGAGACAAGGCAAAGATATCCACGCTCACGATCTTATTTTTTAGGAAGTCTTCGCTGATCTTTAATTGTTCTGCATCTTCGTTGGCAATCGGCAGAGCTGTATTAGCCCCCGGAAATCGATGGGAATGCACGAAACCGTTATTGTTACCTGCATCCTTCGATTGTTGTAACGGCATATGGCAGTCAGCGCACTGTGACGGCTTAGCAGGGTAATAGAAAGACCGCGCGCCCTGTCCAGAGACGCCGCTGGCTTGCCAATTGTCGTACTCATTAAATCCGCGTATCCAACGATAGTGGTTTACCGGAACGTCGAGGTGCACCTTGTGACAGGCAGAGCAGAATTCCGCCGTCTGATCGCGCATGAACGGCTTCAGAAAGACGCGGCGATGCGGCTCGGGATTCAAGTTGATAAGCAAATCATGCAAGGTGCGCACAAGCGGATGCTTGCTGGCCGCCAACTCGTGCAGCGTTGGATACTCTAGGTAAAAATCCCCCTGCCCCATAGTGCTCTTCACTTCGGCAATAGAGTGGCACATCATGCAGCCCAGCCCAGCCTGGGCCTCCGGCGTGTGCACAATCTGTTTGATGGGCGTATCCATCTTGCCGGCATAGAGCACGGCGGGATCGTGGCAACCACCGCACCATTTTGAAGGACGAGTGCCAATGGTGTCCTGCATATACTCAATACTTTTGCGATACCACTGATTGTTGAATGACGAAAAATGATGGGCAGAGCTGTACCACTGGTTGTAAATGTCCTGGTGGCAGCGCTGGCAGGAGTCTGACTCCATGAAGAACTTGCTGGGAATTTTCTTGCCGCCGAACACTTGTGCAGAACTGGGGAAGAATGGGCCGTTGGGCCCGTCACCTTCGCCGTCCATGTTAGCGGCCGGCATTAATGGGTTCTGAATTCGTGCTCTGGTCTGCCAGCGTGAGTGTCGCAGGTACCGAGCTGCCGCTCCCAAAACCACGAGAACGGCCAGGCAGATCGTAACCCTAACAATCGCTCGGCTCGTGCCAGCGCGCAACCAGCCACGTTTGCCCACCCAGTCTGCAAATATGATTCCCGCTCCCGCCAAGCTAAGAACGATGTGTGCGTACAGCCAGTTCCATTCCGACCGGGGAGTGCCGGTGTAGATGAGCGCCAAACCTAGAACAGCTCCGACTGCGATAAGAAGCCAACCCAGCCGTGAGAGAAACTTGCCATTGCGCAAGAAGTGCAACAGGTGAAGAGCGAGCAGGAGACTGGCACCGATGCCCGCCGTCGCGTGCAGCAGCACGATTACCGCGTAAAAGACATTTGATTGAGGAAAGCTGTAAAGATAAGCGGCAGAAAACACCAAGAAGACGAGCAGCCCAGGAAGTACGCGATGGCTGGCGGAAACTTCAGAACGTGGCATTTTCTGATCAGGAAGCCGAGTCGGCCCGAGTCGAAACAGGACGACACAGGAGACTATTATGGTTACACAGAGTACCGCTTTTGGGGGTGTACCGTCATAGTATAAAAGTATTACTGTCGGCCGAGCGTGCGTCGCATTTCAGGCAAGCTTCAATTTAGTGGTGGCTGCCGCCATCCTCCGCGTTCCCTTTCCAGGGCGGCAGCGACCGCAAGCACGATCTCTTCCTCCCAAGGACGGCCCACGATCTGCACTCCGATCGGCAATCCCTCAGGTGAGCGGGCGACTGGCACCACCGCGGCGGGATTCCCTAGCAAATTGAACCATTCCGAATAGCTCCAAGCGTCCAAATAGTCCACCTTCTTACCCTCGATTACCCAACTGCGTTCGCCGTGTCGAAAGGCAGGGACCGAAGCCACCGGGCATAGGAGAATTGGGAACTCTCGCATCTGTGTGAGCACCTGAAGACGAACGATGTCTCGCTCCACCCAAGTCTGAAGCAGCGATTCGCCGGTGTGTGGCGGCTGCGCTGCTACCCAACTCGAAAACTCTCTAAGGATCGGGCTCAACTCTGACTCATGACCTCTGGTTAAGGGTCCCAGTAACATTCCGCCTGCGGTACCGAACAATTTCCACCAGAGCTGCCGCGCGAGTTCGAGGCCATCGGGACGAAATGGAAATACATCGAAACCCGCCCGCTTCAACGACTCTGCAGCCGTGCGAACGGCAGCACGCGTCTCCGGAGTAACAGATGTGCGGCCATCATCTTCGAAGTAGCCGATCCTAATGTTCTTCAGGTCTGCAGGGGAAATGTCGCGCAGTAGAACGGGGGCAGAGCAAGGATCTCCGACATCCGGTCCGGCCATCGCGTCAAATAACATTTGCAAATCTGCAACGGCGCGCGCCATCGGCCCAACGACGCCTAAGAGCGCAAAGGGGCCAACCGAGTTAGGATAATGTCCAGTGGACGGGATACGACCGGGAGTTGGCTTCAGCCCGCAAATCCCGCTGAAATGCGCTGGCACTCGGATGGAACCCCCTCCATCGCTGCCAACACCTCCTGCCGAACAGCCCGAAGCGATTGCTGCCGCTTCCCCGCCACTTGACCCGCCTGCCGTGCGCTCCAGATCCCAGGGATTATTCGTTCGTCCGTATAAAAGATTATCTGTCTCCCAGGCCATCAGCAGTTCGGGTGTGTTGGTCACTCCAAGAATGATTGCTCCCGCAGTCCGTAGTCGTCCGACCAGAGGAGCGTCCTTCTCGGCAACCAATCCTGCCCGCAGACGCGTGCCCGCCTCACAGCGCAGACCTGCGACCTCAATCGAACTCTTGATGCTGATTGGAACGCCATGTAGCGGCCCCCAAACTTTACCGCCCATTACGGCTGTTTCTGCGGCCTGCGCCTGGCTACGAGCCCGTTCGGCAGCTAGTTGCACAAATGCATTCATCTTGGGATTCAGCGTTTCGATGCGGCTCAAATGCGCTTCGATCAGTTCTACAGGCGAAAGTTGTTTTTCGCGGATTCCCTTGGCCATTTCTGTAGCTGAAAGAAAAGTCAGGTCAGGCATGAAAACTTTGTTTCCCAGGGTGGAATCGTCGAGTCTAGCATGAGCGGAATGGCGACTTTTTCAGCGATTCGGACTGGACTGGATAAATGCAGGCGACTAATGCGCAGATGAGACGGTGGCGCGCGCTTTTTGGGGACGCGTTGTCGGACGGGTGGCGGCTTTCTTATTGCCCTTTGCCATCCAATTCTTCAGTTGTCTGCGGGACGAGGCAGAAAGTTCCTTAAAGAGAATTCCGGCGCGGCCGTTCTCGTCTGCCCAAACCATTTCACCGGTTCCCTCAATAAGGTGTGAAGTCCCGGGCAGAATGAAGCGCAAAGGAAGCTGCGCCGATGGCAAACTATCTGCTGCCTGGATCGCCACTCCCTCTTCATTCAGGTCAAGCACGATAGCTGGCAGGGCACGAGCATCCCCGAAGCGCAGGTACACAAGCGTCTCGAGTTTGAGGCGTGTAGAACGCCGCCGGTCCGGCTGCATAAATCCCCTTCCGGCACGCAGCGAACGCGAAACCTGCGCAAGGGCGAGCGGCTTATAAAGCACAAAGTTGGCACCCGATTGAAAGCTGTCTGCGACATCGGTGCGCGCGCCAATCATGGCAAAGACGACCGGCCGACGCTCCGGAGGTGCAAGCCGCGCCATCCGCGCCACTTGCGCCGCTGACAGCAAGTCGAAGTCGACGACCAATGCTGAAAAGTATCGCTGAGCCAAGAGTTCCAATGCGTCTGGCGCCGAAGCACAGACGTCCGGTTCTATTCCAAGTTCCCCCAATCCAGCGGACAAGGTTCGCAGGCATTGATGCTCGCGACACAGCAGCAGAGCGTTCAACCTCATACGACCGCAGCTTATGCTGCGAGGACATCCCCGTAAAGTGACCCCGGTAATCGCCAACTCTTACCAAAGATGGAACTTAAATGGTAGATGCGCATTGTTTTCGCGCTGGGCCGGCTACGGCTTACGGGCGACCTTGCAAAGGGAGCTTATCCATTCCTTTGGGAAGCGTAAGGCAGGAAGACGGAGAAGGATGTGCCAGAGATTTCCGGTTTGGTGCTGCTTCTAAATCGAATCGAGCCACCGTGTTTTTCAATGATGCCGCGGGAAACCCATAAACCTACTCCCGTACCTTTCTCACCCTTCGTGGTATAGAAAGGTTTGAACAGGCGTGGGTGATGCTCCCGGGCAATGCCTCCGCCATTGTCGGAGACAACAGTCCTGACGCCCTTGACGCTGGGATTCCTCCAATCCAGCGAATCAAATACGTGCACGCATAATTGATTACCGGTATTGGCGAGAGCGTCCATGGCATTGACAACGAGGTTGGAAAAGACTTGCCGCAGCTCGCCCGGGTCGGCGTGTACAACTCCTGTCCCGTGATAACGCTTGTTCACAGCAATCCCCAAAGTCATAGCTTTGCGCTCATAGAGAGTCAGGGCGTCGTCGATCAGATCCATAATCTTCACCGGAGTTTGCCTGCTCTCTGAGCCACGATGGAATCCCAGCGTCAATTTCGTGATCTGGCTGATGCGCTTCAATTCGGTTTGGGCGGCACGAACAAACTCGCGGGCGCTGTCATCGAGTTGTGCAGAATTCTCCAACAAATAAAGAATATTGGTTACAGCTTCCAAGGGATTGTTAATTTCATGGGCGACCATGGCCGCCATGCGCCCGGCAATCGCGAGCTTTTCCGAACTGCGAATCGCCTGCTCCGCCATTTTGGCCTGCGTAATATCACGGGCTGTCGTGGAAGCGCCAACAATCTTGCCCAGATCGTCGCGAATTGGAGAGATTGTGAGTATCACGGTTAATTCACGTCCGTCCTTCGCCTTGCGACGGCTTTCGA
>Ga0066678_10000457_pt1 | contig 13635 bp, 9 predicted proteins | sample GraSoiAngelo_127_FD_62300 | JGI IMG/M metagenome (GOLD analysis project Ga0066678, IMG submission 62300) | Grasslands soil microbial communities from the Angelo Coastal Reserve, California, USA - 14_0927_09_40cm | ecosystem: Environmental > Terrestrial > Soil > Grasslands | place: USA...
GAAAAAGCGCACCGTTTCATCGATCACGCTGTTGATGTTTTCCGCGTGCAATTGTGGCCGGGTCGGGCGGATGGCGCGGAGGAACTGGCCGACGATTGAGTCGAGGCGATTGATTTCGGCGCGGGCGACATTGATTGACTCCTGAAGCTCTGCGCGCGCGGCGCCATCGAGCTTGGCGACCTGGCGTTGCATCAGCTGGAAGTGAATGTTGAGCGAATTGAGGGGGTTGCCGATTTCATGGGCGACACCAGCGGCGAGCAAGGTCAGCGCGTTCAATCGCTCGGTTTCGATCGTCTCTTGTTCGGTGCGCCGGCTCTGTGTGATGTCGCGCAAAATCATGGCGTGGCCCACTTTTTCGCCGGAGATCGTAGCCGCGGTCGCTGACCGCGGACCGGCGTCAGCGACGCCGGCTGCAGACTCGCGCTGCTCGATCACGAGCGGCACGATGTAGAAGTTAATGAACCGATTTTGCGGGTAGAAAATTTCCATGTCGCGACTTACGGGCCCGCCGCTGTGGGTAAGCGATTGCCAGTCGAGCCCGCGCACCCGTTCATCGAGGCGTTTGCCGATTGACTCCTCGGCCTGCAACCCGAAGAGCTCGCAAGCCGCCTCATTTAGATAAGTGATGCGGCCGTTTGAATCGGTGACGATGATCCCTTCCTGAATCGCATTGAAAATCGTTTCGAGGAAACCTTTCTCCTCGGCGAGGCGCAGAAAATAATTCTGCACCTCCTGCGGCTCGATCCGCCCGAGGCGGCCGATTAGTTTGTCGATAAACCCTGCTTTCATCGCGCCATGGTCGATTGATCGAAATCGAGACAACTGCGGGTGTCAAACCGATGAGTGTTGCTTGACCATCTCGCCGAACGTCGCAAGATCGCGCGTAGCGGTTGCATGAAGGTTTCGATCGTCATCCCATGTTACAACGAAAAGAATACCATCGAAAAGGTGGTTGAGGCGGTGCGCGCCGCCCCGGTGGCCGAGAAAGAGATAATCGTAGTGGATGACGCTTCGACCGACGGGACGCAGGAGGTGTTGCGCACGAAGTTGTCCGCTGCGGTCGACCGGATCATTTATCACCCGGTCAACCGCGGCAAGGGCGCGGCTCTGCGCTCCGGGTTCGCCGCTGCCACCGGCGACGTCGTTTTGATCCAGGATGCTGACCTCGAATATGACCCGCAAGAGTATCCGGTGCTGCTCGAGCCGATCATCTCCGGCAAGGCCGATGCCGTTTTTGGCTCCCGATTCATGGGGGGCCGCCCCCATCGGGTCGTTTTTTTCTGGCACATGGTCGGGAACCGGTTCCTGACGCTGATCTCGAACATGTTCACAAACCTGAATCTGACCGACCTGGAAACTGGCTACAAAGCGTTTCGCACCTCTCTGATCAAATCGATCGAACTTGAAGAAGAGCGATTCGGGTTCGAGCCGGAGATCACGGCCAAGCTGGCGAAGCAACACTGCCGAATCTACGAGGTGGGGATTTCCTACTACGGGCGGACTTACGAAGAGGGGAAAAAGATCGGCTGGCGCGATGGCTTTCGCGCGTTATACGCAATCGTGAAGTACAACTTTGGCCGCTGATCGCGCGCTGAGACAATGAAAATACTGATCACTGGAATCTGCGGCTTCACCGGCAGCACACTCGCGCGCGCCTTCAAAGAATTCGGGGTAGATGTCGATGTTAGTGGAATCGACAATTTCCTTCGCCCGGGCAGCGAACATAATCGGGCGCCGCTCAAGGCTGCGGGCGTAGGCGTGTTTCATGGCGATACCCGTTGCGCGAGCGATTTTGATCTGCTGCCGAAGGTCGACTGGGTGATCGACGCGGCAGCGAATCCCAGTGTGTTGGCGGGGGTGAGTGGTGAGTCGAGCAGCCGGCAGGCGGTGGAGCACAACCTGAGCGGCACGATTAACCTGCTCGAGTACTGCAAGAGAACCGATGCGGGGCTTGTCCTGCTTAGCACAAGCCGCGTGTATTCCATCACTGCTCTGGCAAATCTTCCCCTCACGGTGGAGAACGGCGCCTATCGGCCACGGCTTGATTCTGCTACGCCCGCTGGTCTGACCACCGAAGGCATCGCGGAAGAGTTCTCGACCGCCCCGCCATTGTCGATCTATGGCGCGACCAAACTCGCTTCCGAAGTGATTGCGCTCGAGTACGGCTCGGCTTTTAGCTTTGCGGTATGGATCGATCGCTGCGGTGTGCTCGCTGGCGCCGGCCAATTCGGGAAAGCTGACCAGGGAATTTTTTCCTTCTGGATCAATTCTTACCTGCGACGGCGCCCGCTTTGCTACGTCGGCTTCGATGGCGCAGGACATCAGGTGCGCGATTGCCTCCATCCGCGTGACCTCGCGACGCTCATCTGGCAACAGATGCACGCACCCGATTGCGCCGCTGAGCGCATTCAAAACGTCAGCGGTGGTGTGGCATCAGCGATGTCACTGGCGCAGTTAAGTGCCTGGTGCGCGGCGCATTTCGGCGAACACAAGGTCGGACGCGAGCCGACAGCTCGCGCCTACGATCTTGCCTGGGTGGTACTGGACGCCACGCGAGCGCGCCGACAGTGGGACTGGCGGCCGAGCATATCACTTGAGCAAATCCTGGAGGAGATCGCGCAACATGCGCAGTCGCATCCTGATTGGCTTGAAATTTCCAGCGCACAATGAATAGCGGAGCTGGCGAGTCCTCACGAGCGCTGCGGTTGCTCTCGGTGGTGATTCCGGCGCGCGACGAAGAAGGGTGCATCGCGTCCACAGTCGAGCATCTGTATGTGGAACTGCGGCTCCAGGAAGTGCCGCATGAAATTGTAGTGGTGGACGATGGCAGTTGCGACGCGACCTGGTCGATCCTGCAATCGCTCCGTCAGCGTGTCCCGACGCTGCGGCCGGTGCAAAATCCCTCGCCGCATGGCTTCGGACGCGCCGTCAGCCGCGGCTTCGATCATATGATGGGCGACGCGGTTGTTCTGATGATGGCGGACGAATCGGATGACTGCCGCGACGTGGTGCGTTACTGGAAGAAACTGAACGAAGGCTATGATTGTGTTTTCGGCAGTCGCTTCGTCCGCGGGGGCGGGGTGATCGATTATCCGAAACTCAAACTGCTGCTCAACCGCCTCGCCAACTATTTCCTCAAGGTGCTCTTTCGCATCAGTCTCAATGACACAACCAACGCTTTCAAAGCCTACCGCAAGGAGGTAATCGATGGCTGCCGGCCGCTGATCGCGCCACACTTTAATATCACAATCGAAATTCCATTGAAGGCGATTGTGCGCGGCTATTCCTGGACAACAATTCCTATTACCTGGCGCAATCGCCGCACCGGGACGGCAAAACTGAAGCTAAAAGAGATGGGCAGCCGCTACTTGTTCATCTGCTTTTACGTGTGGCTAGAAAAATACTTCAGCCGCGGAGATTACCGGCGTAGCGATACGTAGTTACTTCCAGGCGAGCATTTGTACCTGGGAAGGTTGCGCAATGATAACTCATCTTTCGCTCACAGGTGTAAGGTTTAAGATCACGCCGTATCGCGCCGCGCTCGTTACGGTCCATTGATAACCATCAACTCTTGGCAAGCGCGGTCCTACTGAAGTCGCTTCCTCCAAACTGGTAAACAGCGCGTAGACCGGAGTGGAATGCGTCACCCCATATCTGGCAAGAGCAAGGGCGTCTTCTGATCGATACCGCCAGATCTGGCTCCATCCGTACGGCTCGACGGCGGCGGCGATGAATGGTTTCGGTAAGAGTGCGTTCAGGTAAACGGGATTGATTGTTGAGAAAACGATGCCCGGGTTTCGTGCACACATTTTAGTGAACCATCTCTGGCCCATGAAACGCGGCGACGAAAGCTGAGCGCGGGTAAAGTGCAAAGCGTCCCATGCCTGCGATCGCCCCCGCAACAATGGCTTGTATTCTGAGTTTGACGGGTAACCGGTGCAAGCAGCGGCGAAGATGAGCAGAATAAGAAAGGCAGCGAGTTTCTGTCGACCATGGCAAACCCGCGCCATGGCCCACTCAACCGGCAGAACTGCCAGCGCAACTGAGACAACCAAAAGCGGCAGGTAAAAGCGGCCGTCCACGAAAGCGTAAAACATGGTTGCGATAAAGAAAACAAGGGCAGCAGTCAACGCGCAGAGGGTAAATCGCTCCCATCGCAGGAAAGTTACGCCGGCCAGCAGGAGAGCAATGTAAGCCGGCACGTAGTAAGTGCCGGTGCCAAACATATGGGCAACGTTAAACTCAGTCGATTGCAGCGTGCAGTAGTTCCACAGCATTGTCAGATGCCATGGAATGTGTTTCGGCAAGAAAAGCAGATGGCGTTCAAATAGCGCTGGGTTCCAAAAGTGATAACCGGTTTTGAATGGATCATGGAATTGAAGAGCGTTGAGCGCAAAGGTCGGGCTGACGGCGAGACCAAAGCTAAGCAGACACCCGCTGCAATGTGCGAACCAGCGAATACGGCTGGTCGGCACCGGGAAGATCGCCATCGCCAGGAGTAAAGGGATAAAGAACAGCATTTGAGCGCGGATGTTGAAGGCAAACCCGAGCAAAACTGCGCCAGTATAAATCGCCCAGCGGCGCTCACGCTTAAGTCCTAGGTAAACGAAAGCGAATGCCCCGTAAACGAACGCCGACGCGCTGATCTCACTTAAGGAAGATCGACAATAAGTAAAGAACGCCGGCAACGTCGCCAGTAGGAGGGCCGCGACGCCGCCGGCCAGTGGACGCTTGAGGTAGGAATAGAAGGCAAACACAAGGATCAACATCAAAAAGCCGATTGTCTGATTGGCTCGAAACGGCGCAAGAACGCTGTCGGGTTCCGGAAGAGCTTTCAACCACGGCAGCATCAGAACCGGATAACCCATCGGATATTGAGAGGGTAATTTGTCGAATCCGATCTGAATCTTGGGAAGACCGCCCGCGGCGAGCGACTTGGCCTGCGCAAAATATTCCGTGGCATCGGGGTATGGGCGGAGGTCCAGAAGCTTGGTGTTCTCGTAGCCGATATTTAAAACTGCGGCGTAATAAAAAACCAGAGCACAAAGCAGTAACGCCATTCCCCAAAGAAACTTCATCTCCCACAAGCCAGCTCGGACAAGGTGACGTGACGCAGAAAGCAGCTGCGCCCTCACACGCTCTGGCTTGTCGAACATGCGGTGAAGTTTGGGATTTACATTGGCAGGCGGCAATCTCCAAATCTGCAACCGATTGAGATTGCTTGATGTCGCATCTCAACCAGAGTACTAGATCGACAGCGAGAGGAAAAGGCGAACCAACGTCGTTTCAGTCTGCTCTTGCGACAGCTGTAAACCTGACAGGAGAACACCCATCAAGCTCATGGAGTGGAGCTTTCGAGCAGCCGCAGAACTTGTCACCCGGATCTATGCAGGAGTGGCTGGTGCGGTGTTTCTCGTTTCTGGGCTATTATACCTCTGCCTGGGCCACTGGCAGGTTACTCATTTAGATTTCTGGCGGATCTACGATGTTTGTTTAAACCGGTCCTGGCTGGAGAGCGCGCTTCTAAAGTACAACGGACACTCTCATTTCTTTCCGAGCCAGCTTTGGCTCGCGGACCTGCGCTTCTGCCATGGCAACATGGAGCTGCTCTTTGTTGCAGGCCTGGTTCTGCTAGGTTTGACCGTCGCCGGATTAATCGTCGTGGTGTGGGGCGACGCACAGATTGGGCTGAGCAGCAAGATCCTCGCTACATTCGTAATTATCGCGGCCAATTTCTGGATGGGTCGAGCTACGACCACGGCATCGGGTGGATTCAACTGCTGTTATTCGCTTACTCTTGGAGGTGTCGTTCTCGCATTCTTGGGCCTACGCCTGCTGCCTGCGAGTGCGCACCCAGTTGGGCTGACCTGTGGGATCGTGATCGCTGCCGTCGTGAGTTCTTTCAGCTTTGCCACCGGCCTCGCTCTGTGGCCAACCCTCTTGTTTCTCGGTTACTGTATGCGGTTTCGCCTGCACCGTCTTGTTGTTCTGGGCCTCGCCGGCATTGTGACTGCCGCCGTGTTCGTTTCACTCCCGTCGCGCGAAGCGTCTGGTGGCCTGATGCTCGGTCCTGATGTGGCCGCTGCTTTCATCAAGTTACCAGGCTTGTTGTGTCGGCTCATTGGCAGCCCGATTGCCCATGTTGTCGGAGCCTGGTTCGACGACAAAACGGCTCGTGAGTTAATCGATGCGTCGGGCTTCTCATTATACATAGGGGCGCTGGGCGCGGCCCTCTCAGGTCTCATCGTTTTTAACTGTTTAAGGCAACGTAATCTCGGGAGGAGTAGCGTCGAGCTAACTGGTTCCGCGCTGGTGACTTTCAATTTGATTGCGTTGTCGCTGATCGTGCTCGGTCGGTCGCAGCGCATGTTTTCGATTCCCGCTGAGACGATGGCCCCGCGTTATCTTTTTTGGAGCAGCCTGCTCTGGGCCGGCATCTTGGTGGTGATGATTGCTCAAGCTGAAACGATCCACTGGCTTCGTGCTCCGACTTGGGTGGTAATTCTCGCGGCGCCGATCGTTCTTTTTCCTTCACATTTCAAAGAGGGACTGCGATGGCGCTATATCAGGTGCCGAAGTGACTCTGGTGCTATTGCCTTGCTCAATGGTGTTCAAGACAGCGAGCGCGCTCAGTTCCTGGCACCTTATACCGACATCGTCTACCGGGTCGGCGGCCAAATGCGTGCTCGACGACTTGATTTTTTCGCGCCCGGTTATCAGGAGTGGATTGGTCGAAGCGCCGCCGATTTGTTTGGCGATCGAGAAGCGCCGAGAGCTTGCACGTGGCACTGCCGTGTGGACAAAACCGTGACGGCACATGACGGAATCGCTGCGCGCTTGTTCGGGATAGCGCCACGAGGAGAGAACACCAGGGCTGAGCTCTTCGTTGTGCTCGATCCAAACGGTGTAGTGCGTGGGCTGGCACGCGCCTGCTCAACAAGCGCCTTATTGAACACGGTTTTGTACTTGAACCGAGCTCCAAACACAACACTTACTGGCTATGTTCGCAGCTACGATCCCGCGCTGCAGTATACGTTGCGCTGTGTCGAGGACGGCAAATTGTCTACGGGTACGACGCGTCTCCCTGCTACCATGCCCAGACAATAGCCAGAAGATCGCCAAGAGGCAGTTATCGCGTTTGAGCAGCCAATAGACCGCCCTCACTGTACTCGCTACTCACGAACTCAAATAGGTCGCGAGAAAAAGATTCATGATATGTCTCGTTACTTCTGGGCGAACATGCCGCAAATCTGGATCCCATGTTTGGGCGCGCTCGGAGTTGAGAACAATTTCGTAGCTTGGGAAGTAGTCAACGTTCTCGTGCGCCGTCGCCCATTGCTGGGCCACGGTCCTTAGTAGCGATTTGGAGTAGGTGTTAGCCAAAACAATGTCTTGATTTGAAAAGGTCGCCATCAAAGGCACGGGCGACACCGTTACTACGATTTGCACATCGGGGTGGCCAAACCGGGAAAGTAACGCGTGAATGCGCTCAAGGTTCGCCAGGTTTTGTGAAAAGTTCGTGACGTGGAACTCGTAGCGCTCTGGATGCAAATCCAGGCTAAAAAAGGGCGTTGAATTAATAAAGCTGTCCGCCTCCTTGTCGCGCCAAGCTTCGACCAGGCCTAAGGTGATGATGACGACACGACACTCGGCCGCACGCCGGTTAACCGTTTGCATGAGCGTCCGCCGCTGCCAGGTTTCCTCTTCCCCCGCAAGTGGCAGCGTGGGATTGATGTGCGGATCGACCACCAGTCCGTTGCCAAGATCGACAATGCTGTTGGCTGGGAATTTTGCTTCCGGGTCGAGCGCCCAATGAAGCTCGTTATGAATCGAAAAGGTGTTGTACTTGTTGGTAAAGCCGAGCCCGGTTACATCCTTGTTGATTGTCTGGAAGGAGGCAAACTCCGGTGCTGCACTCAGCACCTGCATCTTGCGCCCGAGCAGCGCCTGTTCGATTCCGCGCGCAAAGCAGGAGCCGATGGCAAAGAGTTTGTCGTCGCGGTGGAACTTGAAGCGCGGTGTTATTTTCGGCGTGAATAGCGGTTGGCGCAGACGTTGGAACGCCAATTGACCACCGGGTTGATCCGGCGCAGCACCTTTCTTGTACCAGCGACTGCAACTATTGTGATCGAAATTGCGCCGCGCCGTGACCGCGTCCGCGATGTAGGTGGAGCCCTCGAAGTCCAACATTGCTTTCGCCCTAGGACGCCGCGCGTTCTTCCGGGCGCTGGCCGGTTTCGGCTTCGGCGCGCTCTTTGAGTGCGGCCTTACGCGAGAGTTTGACGCGCCCCTTGTCATCGATGCCGATGCATTTAACCCAAATCATGTCGCCGACGTTCGCTACATCTTCGGTGCGCTTTACTCGGAAATCGGCCAGCTCGGAGATATGCACGAGACCGTCTCTGCCCGGGAAAACTTCAACAAACGCGCCGAATTCTTTCACCGAGACAACGCGGCCCTGGTAGGTCTGCCCAATCTCGATTTCGCGCGTCATGCCGCTGATAATTTCCTTTGCTCGCGCCATGCTCTCGCCGCTGGTGGCGTAGATGTGGACGGAGCCGTCGTCTTCAATATTAATCTCCGCGCCGGTTTCGGCCACAATGCCCTTGATCGTTTTGCCGCCGGGCCCGATGAGGGCGCCGATTTTCTCCGGATTAATCTTGATCGTTTCGATGCGGGGCGCGTATTTCGACAATTCCGATCGCGGCTTATCAATGGCCCGCCGCATGAGCTCAAGAATTTTGGTGCGCGCCTCCTTGGCGCGGACGATGGCTTCGCCGATGATCTGGTGACTGATGCCTGGTAGTTTCAGGTCGAGCTGATAACCGGTAATGCCAGCATCCGTGCCGCATACCTTGAAGTCCATGTCGCCGAAATGGTCTTCCGAGCCAATGATGTCGGTGAGCAGCTCGTAGCGCTTCAATTGTCGATCTTCACCATGCTCGGTCACCAACCCAACCGAAATTCCAGCGACCGTTCCTTTCATCGGCACGCCCGCATCCATGAGCGCGAGCATTCCGCCGCAGACGCTGGCCATCGAGGTCGATCCGTTTGATTCCATGATCTCGCTCGAGATGCGAATCGCATAGCGAAAATCATTTTCACTCGGCACGAGTGGTTCAAGGGAGCGCTCGGCCAAGGCGCCATGACCGATCTCACGCCGTCCGGGCGCTCCGGTCCGCCCGGTTTCGCCCACGCTAAAGGGCGGGAAATTGTAATGTAAAATGAAACGCTTCGATCGTTCGCCACCGCCATAGGCATCGATCATCTGCGCTTCTTCGATCGGCGCCAGCGTGGCCAGGGTGAGCGCTTGGGTTTCGCCGCGCTGAAAAATGGCCGAACCATGTGCGCGGGGCAATACGCCCACTTCGCAGGTGATCGGCCGAAGGTCCTGATAACCGCGACCGTCCACACGCTTTTTCTTGTCGAGAACGCTGATGCGAAACGCTTTCTTCTGGACATAATCGAACGCCTGCGAAATGGAGAACGCATCCGTTTCAGGATATTTTTCCAAGATCGACATCTTCACTTCTTCACGCAGCGCCTCGATCGCCTTGGCTCGCGCGACCTTGCCCTCGGTATAAAGCGCGGCTTCGATGCGCTCGCCCGCGACTTGATAAGCGATTTCAAGCAACTCTGGCTTGACCTGCAGCAAGGCCATCTCGCGTTTCGGCTTGCCGATCTGCTCGGCGAGTTGCTTTTGGATCCGAATCATCTCGCGCGCGTGGCCGTGAGCGAATTCGAGCGCTTTTATAAAGTCGGCTTCTGCAATTTCATTCGCCGCGCCTTCGATCATGATGACGTCATTTTCAGTTCCGACATAAATGAGGTCGAGATCACTTTGTTCGCGTTCAGTGTGTGTTGGATTGGCAACAAATTCACCGTTCAGCCGACCGACCCGCACCGCGCCGATCGGCCCGGCAAACGGAATATCCGAAACACTTAGCGCCGCCGAGGCGCCGTTGATCGCGAGAATGTCAGGATCGTTCTCGCCGTCGGCGCTGAGCAGGATCGAGATGACTTGCGTGTCGTAAAAATAGCCGTGCGGGAAAAGTGGCCGCAGCGGCCGATCGATCATGCGCGAGGTGAGGGTTTCCTTTTCCGTGGGGCGGCCTTCGCGTTTGAAATAGCCTCCGGGAAATTTGCCAGCGGCGGCTGCCTTTTCGCGATAATCGACCGTGAGCGGGAAATAATCCTGGCCTTCCCTGATCGCGGCCGCCGAGACGGCGCTGACCAGCACCATCGTGTCGCCGCACGAAACGATAACTGCGCCATCGGCGAGCTTGGCGATTTTGCCGGTATCAACGGAGATGTGAGTGGACCCAATTTGGGCTGTGACCTTCTGTTGCATTTTACTTTTCCTGGATGTGCGAGTTCCAGGCCGGTCACCCTGACTGTAGGTTTTAACTCCGAGCGCTTTCGGAACTAGAACCTAAAATCCAAGGTGATGCTGTCGGCCTGGACTGGCTGGTTTGTCTTTGGTTGTGGTTATCGCCTGGCTCGAAACCAGCGGGAAATTGAACACCGACGCCTGGATCAGGCGATTATTTCCGCAAGTTCAACTTGTCGATCAGCTCCTTGTAGCGATCGGCTTTGGTTTTGCTCAGGTAATCGAGCAAACTCCGGCGTTGCGCGACCATTTTGAGAAGGCCGCGGCGCGAAGAGTGATCCTTGGCGTTGCTCTTGAGGTGTTCGGTCAGATGCTCGATCCGGCGCGTGAGCAGTGCAACTTGCACGTCCGCGCTGCCGGTATCTTTTTCGTGCAGCTGGAACTCCTTCAGGTTCAACGTTCCCGGGTTTTCTGCCATAGCAAGGGCGCTATTGTAAGCGATCCGGGCATCTTCGCAAGCTGGATCATCGGCGCCGGGACCGACGAATTCAGCCGGCGATATAACAAGTTCCGTGCAGTGCTATTGGTCGGTGATCGAAAGTGTCGCCTGGCTCGGCTGGCCCACCGTGTAACCGGTGCCGGCCTGCAGAGTCATCGTCGCCGTTTCAGTGCCTTCCGTCACGTGATCTTTCTTCGCTCTCGCCGTGACCGGCGCGGAACTTTGACCAGCAGGAATTGTCGCTTGGCCGGCCGTGCCACTAAGTACGTAATCAGCACCCTGCGTCGCAGTGCCGCTCATCGCATAGTTCACGGTCGTGGCCTGAGCTACTGCGGCTGAAGCAGAAACTGTGTAGGTAGCGCGGCTGCCTTCTCTAATCTGAGTTGGCGACACTGTTACGCTAACCGTTACCGGCGCCGGTGTCGGTGTCGGAGATGGAGTTGCCGTAGGCGTCGGGCTGGGCGTCGGAGCCGGAGCAGGTGTAGGACTTGGGCTCGGACTTGGCGTTGCTGTTGGAGCTGGAGTTGGTGTTGGCGTCGGCGTCGGCGTAGCTGTCTGGCTCGGGCTAGGTGTAGGAGTAGCAGTAGGATTCGGTGTGGGCGTGGGGCTGGGACTTGGGGTGGGATTCGGAGTAGGTGTCGGAGTCGCCGTTGGCGTAGGCGTTGGGGTTGGGAACGGAACACACGATGGAAATGCGAACGCACCAATGCGTGTACTCCATATCGGCGGCGACGTGCTCCCATTGGTTTGGCTGGTGTAGTATTCGCTCGTATACCAGAAAGTGCAGCCGTCGACAGGATCGACACTCATCGAGGCGTAATCGCCCCAGCGTGTGCAGGGGCTGCCGCCGCACGTCCCAGTTTGGGATCCACTGCCGGCGACAAGCTGCGTTTCGGTCTGCGGCAAACTGTTGAGCGGATCGGTCGCCAAACGCCCGGAGTATTTGATGCTGGGAAAGTTTGGACTGGTACCATTCGAGGTGGAATAACCAACCGCGACATTGCCGTCCTTGTCCGCGGCAATGCTTCCCATCCAGCGGTGAATCGTTGTGTCCGGGGCATAGATTTGCTGTTGCACCGGGGTCGTAGAAATTGTGCCCCCGGTGACATTGAGCTGCGCCCACTGTGGGCGGTTTGTCGCTCCAGAATTTTGCGAATCATGGACTATCCAGAGCGATTCGGCGCTGCCGACCTTTCGATATTGCACCTTTTGCATGAGGCGGTCGAACAGCGTGTCGAGAGTAACAGTTGTGTTTGGCTGAGGCACACCCGTACCGCTGCCGTTGTAGCTTGTCTGGGTGACATTGATCGCCGCGCTGAGTGTGCCGCCGCCGCCGCAGTTTGGACCGGCGGTGAACTTGCGTACTTCAAACGCGAATGCTGTGGTCGACTCTGACACGTAGTAATTCGGTGTTCCCGCAGATGGCAATCCGGCGGTGCCCGGTGCGGCGAGATGGCTGGGGATCATCGTGAATGGATCCTGGTTGTTGGCAATGAAGCCGAGCGCACCAGTCAATGGCAGACCGGCATACATATCGCTCCGACTGAAAGACGCGAACTCGGCACCATTAAAAATGCCGGCGGGCATCAGGAAGCCGTTAGCTGAGTAGTAGAGACAATCAGTCCAGATGCCGAACTTCGGATAATCGTTAAGGGTGTTGATCGGCGGCTGACCAACCGCGCCGGTGTCGGTGCGAATGTCATAGAGGTACCAACCTCCGCTCACCGGATCGTTCGTTCGCGAGACTGCGATGCATTCGTCAAACGGCCCCGACGTTGCGGAGCCGCTGTAGGCGAGGTGCGTCAGGATCCAGCGATCCGCCACGGCATCGTAAATAACAACCGGGTCACCACCGCCGTGGCCGTCGCAGAAGGTTCCCGTGCCCGCCCAAAGAGCGTTTTCCGTGAAGGAGGCGAGCAGCGTGCCAGTCTTGCCATAGATTGCGTAGGCGGAATTAACTGCCTGAATGTAGTGATTACGCCCAACCTCGCCGTTCGTGTCTGGAGGCGTGCCTGCGCCGCATTGACCGCCGGTGCAAATGTCAGTGCGCGTTATTCCCGGAAAATTTTGAATCGGCGCCGGCATCGGAGCGAGCGGAATGTTCGGCTGTTCCGGTGTGGGCTTGAGCGCTTCTGCCAGCAAATACTTGTTGCTGATCGGTTCTTTCAACTCCGGCCGCGTTATTTCTCGCTGCGGGACTTGCGGCAGATCGCGGACATCGCCGCGAAACACGACTGGCGCTACTTTCGGCAGCGCGACCGTGCGCGCCTCGACAGAAACGCCGGCTGCGGCTTGGTCGGCGCTGGCGCGCCCGACCGGCCCAAAACTCCACGCCAGTAAAATCGCCGATACGGAAACGAGAGCCGCAGAAACGGTGACGCGAAGCGCAAACGCGCGGACAGAATTCTTTTGTCGTTTTTTCATTTTATTTCCCTGCTGAAGATTTGGGCCGCCGCGTTACCCATGGACGCGAGCCGATGTTTTGCAGCGTTCTTTGTACCATTTCGGGGGGTATTAATACGGCGAGCGAGAACGCCACTTGATGCAGAAGTGCCAAGGCGTCAATCGCTGGTTTCCTTTTCCGCAGATTCGTTCGCTCGAACCGCGCCAAGAAGATGTCGCTCCTGAAGCCTGCGGCTAAATCAGCGCATCCCGGTGTCGCATTCCCACTGGACGGCTGTCATTTTTCCGCTTGTAACATCGACATCAAACGGGCCGCAGCCGCGAATTCCAATCTTGCGACCGGCGGAAATCGTGTAGTGACCCGGCGCAAGCGCGATCCGGAAGTGTCCCTGCGCGTCGGTCG
>Ga0066678_10000464_pt1 | contig 13593 bp, 10 predicted proteins | sample GraSoiAngelo_127_FD_62300 | JGI IMG/M metagenome (GOLD analysis project Ga0066678, IMG submission 62300) | Grasslands soil microbial communities from the Angelo Coastal Reserve, California, USA - 14_0927_09_40cm | ecosystem: Environmental > Terrestrial > Soil > Grasslands | place: USA...
CCGGGCAATCCGGAAAGATTCTTTTCTGAATATAACCAGAGAATCATCGCCGATAGCGACGAATTCTATTCCTACCGCGAGCCGTCGGACTTTCGTCTGGACCGGCGCGAGGTACGGGTGTTCAGCACGCGAGAAGTTCCCGATGCGAAGCTCGAAGCCAAGGTGCGTGGAACCAATTCCGAGTTCCTGCGTTTTACATCGCCGGTGCGCACTCCATTTCCAGAAAATAATCTAGCGAATGCCCGCTGGTTTCCAGCGCGCGGCCGCCGGGCCGTCGTGTTGTTGCCACACTGGAACTCCGACGCAATTGCCTACACAAGTCTCTGTCGCGTACTGAACTGGCTTGGCATCGCAGTGTTACGCCTGAGCTTGCCGTACCACGATATCCGCATGCCGGCTGAAATCAGGCGCGCGGATTACGCTGTGTCCGCAAACATCGGTCGCACGCTGGATGCCGTTCGCCAGGGCGTGGTGGATACCCGCTGCTGCCTGGATTGGCTGGAGCAGCAGGGATACAACCGGCTCGGGATCGTGGGTACCAGCCTGGGTTCCTGCTGTGCGTTCATCGCATCGGCGCACGATCCTCGTATTCAGGTTGCCGCATTCAATCATGCCTCTACATATTTTGCTGATGTGGCCTGGCACGGCCAGACGACGCGGCATGTCCGAGAAGGACTTGAACCACAAATTGACCTGGATCGATTGCGGGGCCTCTGGCTTGCGATCAGCCCCATGGTGTACTTCGATAAATTCGCACGCTTTCCAAAGAAGTCGCTTATCGTCTACGCCAAGTACGATATGACTTTCCTGCCGGAATTCTCAAGGCAGGTAGTAGCTGAATTCAAAAGCCGCAATCTTGGTCACAAAGTTGTTGTGCTGCCTTGTGGCCACTACACCACCGGTGAGACCCCTTACAAATATATGGACGGCTGGCAGCTCGCCTCGTTCTTCCGTATGACGTTTGAGAGTGTGTAGCAGCGCCGTCCCACCCCGCTGTACTATCAATACATGGCTATCACGACGGCAAAGCGGCCAGCAGATCTATACGAATGCCGCAAGGACGAGTTTCTGGTGAGTACAGATCGGTCCCGTTTAGATCTGAATCTAATCCACCACTTTCTAACTGACTGTTACTGGGCAAGAGGAATCCCCAAGAAAACCGTCGCGCGTTCCATCGAGCACTCTCTGTGCTTCGGCATGTACAACGCAGACAAACAGGCAGGCTTCGCTCGTATCATCTCTGACTATGCGACTTATGCCTATCTCGGCGATGTGTTTGTTCTGGAACCATACCGTGGCCAGGGCCTGGGCAAGTGGATGATGCAATGCATCATGGCGCATCCCCGGCTGCAGGGTCTGCGACGTTGGAGCCTGCTTACACGCGATGCCCACAGGCTCTACGCTCACTTTGGCTTCACGCCGCTTAAAGCGCCGGAGAGATATATGGAGATTCACAATCCTACGGTATACAGCCCGATTGCTGTGCAAGAATAAGGGTGAGAAAGATATGAAGCCTGCTGCCATGTATCGCCCGCTAGCGGAGATCGATCCACAGATTGCCACGGCCATTGACAACGAGGTTCGCCGCCAGCACGAGGGACTGGAATTGATCGCGTCAGAGAACTTCGTCAGCGAGGCCGTACTTGAAGCCATGGGTTCGGTTTTTACCAACAAATACGCCGAGGGCTACCCGGGCAAGCGCTACTACGGCGGATGCGAGTTCGCCGATATCGTGGAAGAATTGGCGCGCACGCGCGCTAAGCAGTTGTTTGGCGCCGAGCATGCCAATGTGCAGCCGCACGCTGGTTCGCAGGCCAACATGGAGGCCTACGCAGCCGTACTGCAGCCCGGGGACACGATCCTGGGATTGAACCTGGCGCATGGCGGTCATCTCACTCACGGACATCATCTGAATTTTTCAGGGAAAACGTATCACATCGTTCCCTACGGGGTGACCAAAGAAGCGGAAACGATTGATTACGACGATCTGGAAAAACTTGCCGAGCGCGAGCGTCCCAAGCTGATCATCGGCGGTGGTAGCGCCTATCCTCGAATCATTGACTTCGCTCGCATGCGTCAGATTGCTGACAAAGTCGGCGCACTTTACTTGGTGGACATGGCGCACTTCGCTGGACTGGTTGCAGGCGGCGTGCATCCATCTCCCGTGCCGCATGCTCAAATCGTGACTTCGACGACCCACAAGACGCTGCGCGGACCCCGTGCCGGAATGATTCTCTGCAAACAAGAACACGCCGCCGCCATCGACAAGGTAGTTTTTCCCGGAATGCAAGGTGGGCCGCTGGTTCACATCATCGCCGCCAAGGCCGTCTGCTTTCACGAAGCCATGCAGCCTTCGTTCCGTGATTACGCGCTGCAGATTGTGGCTAATGCCAAGGTTCTCGCCGAGACCCTTGCAACCGAGGGCTTCCGCATCATTTCCGGCGGCACCGATACGCATTTGATGCTAGTCGACGTTTTCTCCCAAGGGATGTTTGGCAGTGAAGCAGAAAAAGCTTTGGGCGAGGCTGCGATTACCGTCAATAAGAACGCCATTCCTTTCGATACTAACCCGCCAATGAAACCGAGTGGCATTCGCATCGGCACTCCTGCACTCACCACTCGAGGCATGAAGGAATCCGAAATGCGTCAAGTCGGACGCTGGATTTCCGAGGCGCTCCACAATCCCACTGACGCTGTCGTGTTGTCCAGAATTCGTAAGCAGGTGCTGGAACTTGCTGAGACATTCCCGCTCTATTCAGAGCGCAGAGTAAGGGCTCAGGCAGAAGTTCGCGCCTAGGCAACATGGAGTGCGGACATGATGCGGGTATACTCGTCACGTGAAAATTGGCATTGATATACGCCGGATGACCGAGTTCGGCGTGGGCACCTACATCCGCAACGTGGTGCGAGCCCTCGGGCGGCTCGATCACAACAACCAATACTTCCTTATGGGTTCGCCGGTGAAGGTAGAGGAGATAGGTCCCTTGCCGGCTAATTTTCATACTGTCCCGCTGCTTGATCCCGACACCGAGCCCAAGGGTTATTTTGAATTCCGGAAAATTCTGAAGCGACTGAGATGCGACCTGGTACACATCCCACACCTGTTTTGGTTGCCGCGAGCGCTGCCATGTCCCTACGTAATGACGGTTCATGACGTGCTAGAGCACTTGTACCGGGCACGGGATCATTCCAGTGTCCGTCGTGCTTTGCACTTGCATCTCACACGACGTGTACTGAAAAATGCGGACCGCATTTTCGCGGTCTCGCAATTCACCAAGAACGAGATTGAAAAACTATTCGGTATCGCTCCCGCGTGTATCGAGGTTGTTTATAACGCTATCGACGAGCGTTTTCTGCGAGGTCACGCTACCGACGCCGACCGTCAATTGATCGCCGAGCGCTACCTGGTGAATTATCCCTTTGTGCTCTATGCGGGGCGGATCAGTCCACATAAGAATCTGGTGCGCATCATTGAGGCTTTTTCGGCACTGAAGACCGAACTTGACAAAGAAAACAAGCTCCGCGATCTGAAGCTGATCATCATTGGAGACGACCTTTCCAGCCATCCTGACTTGCGTCGCACCGTGATCAGGAGCGGAGTGCAAAATGATGTGCGCTTTCTAGGGTTTGTGCCCATAGAAGTGTTGCGGATCTTCTACGATGCCGCCAAGGTTTTCGTATTTCCTTCACTGTACGAGGGATTTGGCCTGCCGCCACTGGAGGCGATGGCGCATGGAACGCCGGTCGTGACCTCGAATACATCTTCTTTGCCCGAAGTAACCGGCAACGCGGCAGTGCTGGTGAATCCAGAGAACGTGTTTGAGATTATGCGCGCCGTACACCGCGTGCTCGTCGATAAAGCACTGCGGGACAAGCTCAAAGAGCGTAGCTACGAGCAATCCAGCAGGTTTTCCTGGGATGGTTCGGTGCGGCGGATTCTTTCGGTGTATGAGCAGGTCGCGGGTAATGCCAAGCTGTCTGATGATTCCAAAACCCGCCCTGGGGTCCACAGCATCCCCGCGTAACCCTGAGTTGCTTCAGTCCTGTTTCAATAGCGGAGTTCCAGGCGAGCTCAAACCGAGGCGATTGATCTTGCCGGTGATGCGGTTCCGATCGGTGTCCGAGGAGGCCGCAGCCAAGCGCTTCCGCAACTTTAGAATTTTTTCTTTACGTGCGCGCCGACGACGAATCTCCGGCCGGCGGCTAGGTGCTGACATAAGCATGACTCCTGACTTGAAATTAAAGGTTGCAGGCAATTCTATCTGCTGGGGAGAGATCCCGGAAATATTTGTTGCGCGGATGTAGAGGATTCCCCGAAGCTAGGCTTAATGTGTTCGGACAATAGAGCGGGCTGGAGCCCGCGCCATTGTCCGAACTAGCCAGTTCGCAGGAGCTACGGGTTATGCCACTTTTGAACCTTTTCCGGCTGCTTTCGCCGCGGCCTTGGGAGTCAACGCCGAAAGTAACCTGGTTCCATCTGGAGTTCCCCAACCGGTGCAGGGATCCCACCCGATGCCTGCCGTATACGTGCCATTGTTGCCTTGGGTGATGTCATGGAGGGCGCCGGATTGGGAAAGTGGGCCGTAGAGTAGCGGGTTGAGATAACCCAAAGTATTTCCCAGTTGCTGATTGATCCTTGCAATCAGTCCGGCCCAGAGTGGTGCTACGGCACTGGTTCCTCCGATGACCTCTTGTTGTCCGTCCACGATTACCGCGTAGCCAGTGTTGGGGTCGGCGTCTCCCGCGATATCGGGCAAGCCTCTTCCTTTGTGGTGATCAGGGTTGGCCGATGAGGGCACGTTGGTTCCGGATTGCCAGCCCGGTAGCGGGAAGAAGTCACTAATTCCACCGCCGGTGGCGCTAGTAGGAGCATCGTCCCAGACGGTTTCTGAAGAAATCGTCTTCCCAGAGGCTTGCAGACTTGTCCCACCACAGGCCAGAGCAAAAGGACTGGACGCAGGAAAATCCACGTGCTGCAATCCATCGTTCACACCATCGGTTGAGCCATTGTCGCCAGCGGCGCAGCACACGGTTACGCCGACGGCTGCGGCATCCTGAAATGCCTGGTCGAAAGCCTGTAAGGCCTGCGTGGTCCAGGCGGATTCTGGCCCACCCCAACTGATGGAAATGACGGAGGGATTGTGCTGCTTATCGTGAACCGCCTTGATGATCGCGTCCAGGAATCCCTGGTCCGTATTGGGAGCAAAGTACACGATCACCTTGCTCTTGGGCGCCACGCCAGCAGCCACTTCTATATCCAGCATGACCTCACCGTCGGCATCCGAGCCGGGATGATTGTGACCGCCATCCACAGATACCGCCCTTACAGTGGGATGTGGCAGTCCAAGCTGATCGAAATATGTTTTCAGATCGCGAGGACGGTAACCGCCGCCCAATTCAATCAGCGCAATGCATTGTCCGGTTCCGTCTCCAGAGGGGAAGTTGTACAGATCTGCGATTTGAGTGGGAGTAAAGGACGTTCCGGCAGTGCGCGCGCCTAAGCCTCTTGGCCGTCGGGTCCTCTGAAAATGCGCTTTCGCCTGCGGGCGATTGTCCAGTCCAAAAACACCTTGCACGATGTCCGCAATATCGGCAGGTATGTGCACTGGGCCGGTGCGTCCACGATAGGAACCTTGGGGATGTTCGAACCGCTGCAGGTCGACATCGAAGGCCTGGTTAAAGCTGGCGACTGTGCCTGAGAGCACAACTCGTCGCTCAGCCGGGTTCGCTTCAACCACGGCGAGGCGATGGTCGTGGGCGAACGCTTCTATTTTGGCAATATCCTGAGGATCAGCGCCGCGATTCTTGCCGAGATCTTCGCGGGTCATGTGTTGACGTTCTTGTGGCATACGTGAAGCTAGCAGTTCGATGTTGGGCGCATCCTTTGCAGCACGCGGACGGAGAAGTACGGTGACTTGAATGGATTCGTCTGGATTGGCCGCGCCCACGGCACGCGCGCCCGGGAGCGGAGCCCGCTCACTGCCTGGTACAGGAATGCGATCTTTCGGAGATGACATATATCCTCTCTGTTCCGGGGAGAGGTGAGAATGCACAGCTACGGAACACCAACAGCCAAGATCCGCTAAGGTAACGGGTCTACTGAAGGCAAACTAGGGGAAGAGAGGGTTCGGCCTGAAAACCTCTGTACATTGAAAGATGTCCCCGGAAACTGCGGGCCAGCTTATCAGAATAATTGAGAGGCGGCAAATGGGATTCGCGGTAATTACGGAAGCCCCATCCCGTATTGGGAAGTCTCCGCCTCTGAGACTCTGCAAAGTCGCCAACCGAAGAATATACAATTCTCACAGTATAGACCGGGAGCGTTCACGCATTTAGTGTTGCGGTGAAATGGTAGTTGCCGGGAATCTTGCAAGATGTAACCCAGGGTTGTACACGCTCTGATCTTTGTTCTGTACGGGAAAGACTATCTGTAGATTGCTGTTAAGCGGGGGCTCAACAGAGGTATTGTCCATGCAACGTCGTGAGTTTCTGAAGGGATTGGCAGTTCTAGGGATGACATCTTCAGTAGGGAGTGATTTTATGGCAGCACAGAGTTCCCAAGGAGACATGCCGTACCGCACGCTCGGAAAAACGGGCGAAAAGATTTCAGCGCTTGGAATGGGTGGCTTTCATATTGGCCAGCCGAAAATCGAAGAGGCTCAAAGCATTCGCCTGATCCGGTCCGCCATAGACCGGGGCATCAACTTTATGGACAACTCCTGGGATTACAACGAGGGGCAGAGCGAGATTCGCATGGGAAAAGCTTTGCAGAACGGATATCGTCAAAAAGTTTTCCTGATGACCAAGCTCGACGGCCGCACCAAACAAGAAGCCGCGAAACAAATCGATGAGTCGCTCAAACGGCTACAGACCGACCATGTGGACCTGATGCAGCATCACGAGATCATACGCTTTGAAGATCCGGACCGGATATTCGCCCAAGGCGGAGCGCAGGAGGCTGTGCTCGAAGCCAAGAAAGCGGGCAAGATTCGCTACATCGGGTTTACTGGGCACAAAGACCCACACGTACATCTCTATATGCTAAAAGTGGCGGCGGACCACGGATTCCGCTTCGACACGGTGCAGATGCCGCTCAACGTGATGGACACACATTTCCGCAGCTTTGAAAAGCTGGTATTGCCAAAGCTCGTCGAACAGGGGATCGGCGTGCTGGGAATGAAGTCTATGGGCGACGGAATTATTTTGAAAAGCAAGACCGTGCGGCCGGTCGAGTGCCTGCACTATGCGATGAATCTGCCGACTTCTGTGGTAATTACAGGCATCGACGGCGAGAAGATTCTCGAGCAGGCATTCGAGGCGGCGCGTAGCTTTCGTCCTATGAGCAAAGATCAGATAGCAGCACTGCTGAAAAAGACCGAGCAGGCGGCGGCGAGCGGATATTACGAGTTGTTCAAGACCTCGGAACACTTCGATTCTACCGCCCATCATCCGGAATGGCTGGGTGGGCAGGCGCCGCATGTGGAACAACTGGCGGGGCCGTCGTCGTAAGATGTACCGACAGACCCGGAATGTTGATAAGTGAATTGAATTGAAATTAGCAGCCGGACCTGTAAGCCGAATTCTGTCTGCCGGAGTGATCCGGCAGGACGGTCATTCCTCTGGGCCACGCATTACTGCGAAGCTCTAGCGACCTACCCGGAGGTGGGACGCGCCGAGCCAGCACGTGTCCCGGCCGAAGCCGGGACTCCCTCCCTATTTGGTCTTGCTCCGTGTGGGGTTTGCCCTGCCCGCCGCATTACTGCGGCGGCGGTGCGCCCTTACCGCACCTTTTCACCCTTACCGCGGCCTTGCGGCCGAGGCGGTATGTTTTCTGTGGCACTTTCCGTCGAGTCATCCCCGAGCTTGCAAAAAATGCAAGGACGGGGCGCCCTCCCGGACGTTATCCGGCACACTGCTCTGCGGAGTTCGGACTTTCCTCTCCCACCGCCCGAAGGGGCGGAAGCGACCGTCCGGTCCGGCTGCCAACTTATTTATTATATTCGATGCCGGTGGGGGTCATAGGAAGCAGGTGGCAAGTTCACAGGGACAGGCCCGCCGATCGCACGGCGCGACGAACTCCTACTTAAACAACCTCGTAAGGGCGGCTGCATCGTGCCTGCTAAACTGATGCTTAGGCTTGCGGCAGGGCTTGCTTCCTGCCATCTGTCACCTCATGAACCTCATAGAAGCCATTCGTATTTCGCTGCAATCCTTGTGGGCGAATAAGCTGCGCTCCGTTCTCACGCTGCTTGGCGTAGTAATCGGCGTGGCTGCGGTAATTGCGGTGGTGACGTTCGTGAATGGGATCAATGGCTATGTCGCGGAAAAGATTTTCAATCTGGGGGCGGACGTGTTCCTCATCAGCAAAGTCAGCCCTGTGATCACGAACATCGATCAACTGCTGGAAGGTCAGAAGCGCAAGGACCTCACCATGGAGGACTATGAGGCAGTAGCCGGAGCCTGCCGACATTGCAGGATGATTGGGGCGTCAATCCTGAATGCCAACGGCCACGTGAAATATGGCGAGCAATCGATCAGCGACTCATGGGTGCGAGGTCTGACGCCTTCAATGGCTACCATTCTCGACCTGGATTTGGGCGCAGGACGCTGGCTCAATCAAAGTGATGAGAATAACCGGTCCAACGTGGCAGTAATCGGCACCGACGTGGTTGATACCCTGTTTCCAGGCGTTGACCCCTTGGGCAAGGAAATCAGAGTGGAGGGCCAGCTTTACCGCGTGATCGGCGTAGGCAAAAAGCAAGGCAAGACCCTGGGACAGAGCCGAGACAATTTCGTGGGCATCCCGATCAGCACTTATCTCAAGCAGTTCGGAGTGCACACTAGCATTCGCATCTCGGGAAAGGCCAACGGAGTCGGCAGCCAGCTCGATGCCGCGATTGATGAAGCTCGCGCCATACTGCGCGCCCGGCGTCACGATTTGCCGGGCAAGCCAGACAGTTTTGCCGCGGAGACTAACGCCGGCTTCCTAAGCATATGGTCGAATCTGAGCGGGACGTTCTTCATCGCGATGATTGCGATCGCGGCGATTTCGCTGATTGTGGGCGGCATCGTAATTATGAATATCATGCTGGTCTCGGTGACCGAGCGCACGCGTGAGATCGGGATTCGGAAGGCCATGGGGGCCACGCGGGACGACGTGCTGCTGCAGTTTCTGATTGAATCGGGGACCATGGCTCTGGTCGGTGGAGTGGTGGGGGTGTTGTTTGGAGTCGCGGTTGCGAAAGGAATTACGGCGATTATCGGCATGCCCTCGGAAATCAAGCTTTGGGCGGTCGCGGCGGGCCTACTGGTTTCCGCCAGCGTGGGAGTGTTCTTCGGGGTCTATCCCGCGCGGCGGGCGGCGATGCTGGATCCAATCGCGGCATTGAGATTTGAATTATAGGGATCGCTGCAGTATTCGGCACGTAGACACAGACACAGAGGAACGAAAGGCTTTGATCTTAGCCATAGACTTCTTCTCTGCGCCTCAGTGACTCTGTGGCTGCCAGGCGTTTTCATGATGCGTAAAGGCGATTACGGTGAGATTGTCCAGATGGCCCTGGACACCATTGTCAGCAATAAATTGCGGTCCGGGTTGACCGTGCTTGGCATTGTAATCGGAGTCGCCGTCGTGATCGGGATCTCATCGATCGTGCGCGGGTTGAATGACAATGTGCGGCAAGTCATCAGCAGCCTGGGATCGAACATGGTTTTCGCTTTCCATGTTCAGCCTTTCAAGTTTGGCCGACCCACAGAGGAAATGCGCAAGCGTAAGGAACTGAGCTTCGAGGACGGCCTGGCCATGAAAGACCTGCCGCACGTGAAGGCGGTAACCTCGATTCTGCAATACGTTCACCCGGAATTTGGTCAGGGTACTTACGTAGTGAAGTATGGCAACCGCCGGGCCAAGAACACTATTCTCGAAGGTAATAGCGGCGCCTTCAAAGACGTGTACGACATACAGTTGTCGATGGGAAGGTGGCCCACTGAAGTCGATGACGAACACCACGCGCCCGTGATCGTTCTTGGCAGGGACACGGCTGAGGAATTATTTCCTAATGAGCAAGTGCTGGGGAAAGAAATCAACATTGAAGGCCAGATGTTTACTGTCATCGGAGTAGCAGAGCGGCGTAAGGACGTTCTTGCGAGCGGCAAAAATCCCGCGGACAATGTTGTCTATTTTCCACTCAGTACATTCCGCAAACTTCATCCTGAGCTGAAGCAATACTGGATCGTTGTCAAAGCCACATCCCACGAAGATATGCCCAAGGCCATGGATGAGATGCGTGAGTTGCTGCGCCGCCGCCGTAAGGTAGCTCCTGACAAGCCCGACAATTTTTCGATATTTACACAGGATTCGCTCTCAGACGTGTGGAACCAGATCACAGGAGCGGTCTTCATTTTTATGTTTGCCGTATCGAGCGTTGGACTTATCGTAGGCGGAGTGGGTGTAATGAACATTATGCTGGTATCGGTCACGGAGCGCACGCGGGAGATTGGCGTACGTAAGGCGATTGGCGCGCGCAAGCGCGACATCCTGCTCCAGTTCACGCTCGAAGCAATCACACTCACCGCCATTGGCGGGATTCTGGGTGTGTTGCTGGGCGCGATCATCACCTGGACGATTCCGGCAATCTGGAGTTCATTGCCGGCACGAATGTCAGTGTTTTGGGCGAGCTTCGGCTTCACTGCCGCGGCCGTGGAAGGGTTACTGTTCGGAATCTATCCGGCATGGAAGGCAGCCAATCTGGATCCCATCGAGTCGCTGCGCTACGAATAATCTCAAAAGATGCATCACGCCCGCCAAGCAATCGAAGTGATCGCTGCAATGGGCACGATCGCGAGCATTGCGTATTTCACGCTCTGCTTGTGGAGTGCCGTCGGATTCTTGCGCGGAATGAGAAAGTCAAAATCGGCGGCCGGGAGCGCCCGCCCGATACAACCTGTTTCCATCCTGAAACCTTTGCGAGGTGCTGACCCTGAAATCTACCAGAGCCTTCGAAGTCATTGTGTGCAGGACTATCCGGAATACGAAATCGTCTTCGGCGTAAACGTTCAAAATGATGCGGCGGTGGAGACGGTTGAGCGCCTGAAGACGGAATTCCCGCGGCTCGCCATCCAACTTGTTATCTGCGAGCAGAACCTGGGAGCGAACATCAAGGTGAGCAACCTGGCGCAAATGCTGCCCGTCGCGCGTTATGAAAATTTGATCGTTAATGATAGCGATATTCGCGTGGAACGGGATTACTTGCGAAGGGTGCTCCAGCCGTTGAGCGATCCTACGGTCGGAATGGTTACCTGCCTCTACCGCGGGGTAGCGGCTCCAACCCTGGGATCGCGCCTGGAATCGCTGGGTATCAGCACGGATTTCTGCGCAGGTGTGCTGGCGGCGCGTCAGATCGAGGGCGGTATGCGCTTTGGGTTGGGCTCGACGTTAGCGTTCCGCCGTCGTGATCTGGAGGCCATTGGCGGCTTTGAAAGCATTGTGGATTACCTGGCGGATGACTATGAGATCGGCCGTCGCTTGGCCGCGCACGGCTACCGCGTATGTCTTTCGGAGGTAATTGTGGAAACGTTCTTACCTGACTACTCATTACGGGAGTATGTCCGCCATCAATTGCGGTGGGCTCGCAGCATTCGCGATTCCCGGCGCTGGGGTTACATGGGATTGCTGGTTACGTTCGGATTTCCCTGTGCCTTCGTAAATTTGTTAGTAACTCGCGGCGCCGGGTGGGCGTGGGGACTGCTTGCTATTGCACTAGGGTTACGTCTTTCAGTCGCATGGTTGGTGGGAGGCGTAGTATTGCGGGACCGGCAGATTATTGATCACTCATGGCTAATTCCTCTGCGAGACTTAATCGCTCCGGCAATCTGGGTTCTCAGTTTGACCGGTCACACGGTAGCCTGGCGCGGGGATACGTTCCTTTTGAAGCACGGCAAAATGGTGCGAATGAGCCTGTAGGTTGACAGTTTGTCGGACGCCTGGGGTATGTCTTTAAACACTGCATTTCGGCCAATACCGCATCCGCTGACGGTCCGCTACTTGTGAACACTAGGCGTCGGTAGTATCTTAATACTTTAAGACGCTACCTAACGCCTCGTGTCTTTACATAGATTTACGTTCCATTAGAATTAGAGGTTTGTGCTTCTCGCGGACTGGCCTTGATGACTGGCCTACCGCGTCTTCTTAGATAAAGGTCATACATATGAGCCGAGTTCTGGTTACTGGAGGTGCCGGTTTTATTGGCAGTCACTTGTGCGAGGCATTGCTCGCTCGGGGAGATGAAGTATCCGTCGTCGACGATCTATCCACTGGTCGCGTCGAGAACATCGCACATCTCCAGGATCGTGAAGATTTTCACATGACTGTGGGCTCAGTTTTGGATGCTGCCAGACTGGAGCCGCTGGTGAGGAAGACCGACGTGATCTTTCATTTGGCGGCCGTCGTCGGAGTGCAAAAAATCATCAATGCCCCAGTGGAGACAATAGAGACCAACGTGCTAGGAAGCCATAACGTGCTGTCGCAGGCAGCTCGCTACGGCAAGCTTTGCCTGATCGCATCTACCTCGGAGGTCTACGGTAAGAGTAATAAAGTCCCGTTCACCGAAGACGACGATGTGGTGTACGGCCCCACCATCAAGAGCCGTTGGAGCTACGCGTGCTCGAAAGCCATCGACGAATTTCTTGCTCTCTCCTATTACAGAACGCAGGCACTGCCCGTAGTCATCGCTCGATTGTTTAACACAACCGGACCACGTCAGACTGGTTACTATGGCATGGTGCTGCCGCGCTTTGTGGATCAGGCGCTTAAGGGGTTGCCAATCACGGTGTTTGGAGATGGCCGCCAAACCCGGTGTTTCGCCGATGTAGCTGACGTGGTGCGCGCTCTGCTTGCACTGATGGAGCATCCAGATGCGATTGGGCAAGTCTTCAACATAGGTAATCCTGAAGAAGTCTCGATGTATGAACTGGCCGAACTGGTGAAGAAGCTAGCGCACAGCAAGTCAGGGATTCGACTGATTCCTTACGACGAGGCGTACCAGCCGGGGTTCGAGGACATGGAGCGTCGAGTTCCCAACATCGATAAAATTTCCCGGCTGATTGGTTACGCGCCACGGGTAAGATTACGCGAAATTATCAGTCGAGTCGTTGCAAACCGCCGCGAGGAACTCATTACGTCCACGGCGATACCGGTTACGGCTGCTCAGCAGCGGGTTGTGGCCGGTGTTGTGGAATGATTCTTCCGCCCTCGGTAAAACGATATGTTTCCCCTCGCCACGTGAAACTGCCGCTCGCGTAACTAGCCGCCCACGTAAGAAATCCCGCTAGGTCCCGCAAGGGGTAAAGCCAGCATAAGCTCAAAGCTCTGGGGTCACCCACGACTCCCCATCCCACGCTCACCGACTGAATCATGCGATTAAGGAATGACGCCACCAAGAGGCCAAAGCCGAGATATGCATGCCCCAGCGCTGTGGCCGCGACGAATCCCAGCATCCCGAATGGCACGGCAAAGGTGAGGCTGGTGCCCAGGTGCCCTTTTGGACGAGAGTAGCGGGTGCTTTTCATCCATCGTAGTTGATCGCCTAGCGTCTG
>Ga0066678_10000471_pt1 | contig 13508 bp, 13 predicted proteins | sample GraSoiAngelo_127_FD_62300 | JGI IMG/M metagenome (GOLD analysis project Ga0066678, IMG submission 62300) | Grasslands soil microbial communities from the Angelo Coastal Reserve, California, USA - 14_0927_09_40cm | ecosystem: Environmental > Terrestrial > Soil > Grasslands | place: USA...
GCCATCCGCGACCCGAACCCTACCCGTTCCTACCGTCCTCGCCTTCCTTATACATGTATTTGATCGCGGGTTTGTAGATCATCAGGTTGGGCTGGCCGTTGCGGTTCACCTTGATGCAATTCCTGTCGTACCACTCGATGTAGCCGTGGAGCTGCTCCCCGTCGCGGAGCACGATGACCATCGGAGTTTTCGACTGCATCTGCTTCTGGTAATAGAAATTTTCCGCGTTGGTGGTTTCCGGCGGTGGAATCTTCTTGCCCGCAAGGGGTGAACGCTCGGGGCGTTCGCGCCGGTCGATGGAAGTCTGCGTATGGTTGTGGTCGTTACGATTGAGCAGGGGGCGAATCAGTTTACGGTTGGCAAATGCTTCCTGCTCGACAGGCCGCTCGGCTGGAATGGAATCGATTGTATCTTTCATGGTCGCACCACCTATTCGCACTGTTCGCGCGGAATTCCACAATACTGAGCCGCTGAGATTGTGGGCACTGAGGTGTGAATTTCAAATACCCTACCACACCGGCGGGAGACGCACAATGCCTAAGTGATGCTGCGGCAATGACTTTTGGGACAAAGGCAGCATTTGGCAGTCAGCATTGGGCATTCAGCCATTCTCGGGCTCTGTGGCACTGCGGGCAAATCTTGCTAACCGCCAAATCCAACTAGCGGTTTCAACGCCGCTCCAGCGCCGTAGCGAAAGCGTCCAGCGACAGCGAACGCAGCAGGTTGCGGCGGATGCCACGCTCGACCTCGGAGAGACGGTCGGCCGCAAATGCAACCCAGGCGAAGTCGGCGGATTCGGAAAGCTTTTTCAGTTCGTCTTGAACATCAGTGTTCCGGACCAACCTGGGAGTGCCGGAGTTCAGAAACATGATGTCTTGGAGGAGGGAATAGAGGGTCCGCAGCAACGCCTCGATCTTCTCGCGGCCTTCGGCTCCAGAACGATAAGTTTCTGTCACTTTGAAAAGTTGGCTGTGATCGCTGCCGCGCAGGGACGAGGCAAGAATCGTCAGGGCGTGATCTCGGGCGGCGATGTAAGCAGTGAGATCGAAGCCTCGGGCGCGTCCCACGGCGCCTTCGCAGAGTCGTGCCACTAGCGAGCGCTGTTTGGTATCCCAGTCAGGCCGGTGCCTAGTTAAGTAGCGCTCGATCTCCTCGGCACTAAGTGCTCCGAGGCAAAACGTCATGGAACGCGAGCGAATCGTAGCCAGCAATTCGCCGGGATTTTCAGCCAACAGGAAAATAGTCGCGAACTCAGGAGGTTCCTCCAGCACCTTGAGGAGAGAGTTGGCGGCCTCTTTCATGAAAGCCGAATCGGTGAAGATGTAAACTCGCTCTTTGGCTTCGCCGGGCCGGAAGTAAATGCTCTCGATGACGCGTCGCACCTGGTCAACCTTGATCATCAGCTGTGGCGGGTCAGGCGGGATAACGAGCACGTCGGGATGGGTCTGGACAAGGATGCGCGTTTCTTTCTTATCCGTTTCGCGCAAATGCTCGCGGGTGTCTACCGCTTCGGCACAGCGGGATTCGAGGTCTTCCGATTGGGCGATGCGGGTGCAGTTGGAACACTGGCCGCAGAAGTCAGGTAGGCCGTTTGTGGTGGTGGGCGAAAGGCAGTTCATCGCCTTAGCCAGCATGAGAGCCAAGGTATACTTGCCCGAGCCGCCTGGACCGGCAAGGATCACGGCATGTGGCAGGCGCTGATGCACCAGCATGTCGCGTATGCGGTGGACGGTTTCCGAGTTGCCGTGAAAATCAGAGAAGCCCATGTTACTTATTTACCGCGGAGACCTGGAGGTCCAGAATAGTTATCTTACTTGACCTCCCCGCAGTTAGTCTTTGGCTTCGCCCTCCGGACAGTACCGCCAATTTGAGCCCCGGCTTTCAGGCCCAACGAAGAATTTAGCTAAGTGGTAAAGCCCGTCTTTAAGCTGAATTTCCAGAAGAATCCTCTGGATGAACGTCACAAAAAAATTGTGCGAGGCTGGCTTTAAAGCCCAGTCTCAGGCCGAGTCGGCTGCACTTGTACTTAAGTCGTGTTTAGCGGTCACAGACACGCGGCGTTTAGTCGGAAACAATCCTGCAATGGCTTCTGAATCGCTGGTCCGCACGCTTGAGGATTTCCTCGCTGGATCCCGCGACGCCGTGGTTCTGGAAGAGGGCGCGGTAGCGTTCGATCTGGCACGGGCGAAATATTCAATTTCGGGCGAACGCGGCAAATGCCTGCTTCATTTGTGGTCCACAGAACGGAATATAGTGCGTCGGGTGCTCGAGGCGGAAATCAAGAACGATGTTCTGCGATTAGCGGTACAGCGTCTGGGACAGACACGCCCGTCAAAGCTGGAAATCTGCCGTGAGCGGGATCGACGCACGCCGTCCGCCCGCAAGGCCGCCCGATCCGCCTATCAGCAGAAATTGCGCAGGGTGCTCGAGCGGCAATTCGCCGGCTTCACAGTGGCCCAGCTCAGCACGGCGATGGATTTGGAGCGATCGTTTGGTCCGATTTATACGCGCGGCCTGCTCAAGCAAGGGCGCTCGACTTTCGCTGTACTCGGAGTGAACCAGCAAGAGACGCAGGCTTCAATCGATGCTGCGCTTACATTCGGTATTCTCTGGCTGGACGCATTCCGACAGGCTCAGGACGGAAGGGTGCTCGTCGAAGGCCTCAAACTTTTCCTGCCCGCTGGTACTTCGGCGCTCGCGCGAGAGCGTATGGCACATCTGAACCGCACGGCCGCGAAGTGGCAGATCTACGAGCTTGGAGAGCGAGATGAGTCGCTGCGTGAAATTGACTGTGCTGATCGCGGAAATATCGCCACCAGACTCCTGCATTGCACGGATGACACGGTAGCTCGGGAACGCTTTGCGGAGTCCATCGGACGCGTAAGTGAGCTGGTGCCAGACTGTGAAATCGCGGTGCTGTCTGCGGCCGAGGTCGCCTTTCGTTTGCGAGGCCTCGAGTTTGCCCGTGCACGCCTGGCGCACACGGAGTCATTCCGGAATACCCAGGAGATCGTGTTTGGTGTTGGCGCAAATGAGCGAGTGCTGGCGGAAAATAATGTAGGGGATTTGGCCGATCTACTGCGGCGCGCCCGTGACATACGCGATTCGCATGGACCACGCCATCATCCCTTGTGGCGCATGCATCCGGAGCGCTGGCTCGAGTCATTGGTGGTGCGCGATGTGAGCGCCATAGATGAGCGGTTGGATTCATCATCAATGTATTCGCAGGTGCCGGCTTTTTCCGCTGCTGATCGCGCCATGATTGATGTCCTGACTGTGACGCGGGAGGGGCAATTGGCCGTCGTGGAACTGAAGGCCGATGAAGACATTCACCTGCCGCTGCAAGGGGTGGACTACTGGTCACGTGTCGAGTGGCATCGCGCGCGCAGCGAGTTCCAGCGCTTCGGGTATTTTCCGGGACATGAGCTGTCAACTGAGCCCTCGCTGTTATTTCTGGTCGCGCCGGCGCTGCACATCCATCCCGCCACAGACACCCTGCTGCACTACATCTCGCCCGAGATCGACTGGACGCTGGTGGGAATTGACGAGAGGTGGAGGGAGGGAGTGCGGGTAATTTTCCGCAAGCGTGCGCAGGTCCAGAACTCGGCACAGCGGCACGCCGACAAAGGAGATATGCGATTGCCGATTGCCAATTGACGACCTATAGGCGTTCTGCAGCTTTACGAGTTTCATTGCGGTGGTCCAAGGATTCAGATTTTCCAATCGTCAATCGAAAATCATCAATCGCAAATTTTCTCTCATTCCTTCCACGCACTAAGAAGCCTTCGCAACACGACTATCTGTCCCAAATGATACGCGTTGTGATCGGCAACCAGCAGTGCTTCTCGCAGGATTGTCTGGCCGTCACCCCAGGGGATGGGTGCATAGAGGTCGGCCTTGGGTTCGCTAACCAGATCCTGCATCGACTTGAGGTCTTTTCGGAATGACTTGATACTGTTGTTCCAAGCCGCCGCACTTGGTGGCGATTCCGTCTTTGGCCAATAACCGTCGGGCCATTCTGGGGAAATGTGCTTGGGATTGCGGCTGAACTCCAAAATGTCCCACTGCGCGATACGCATATGCTCGAGCAGCATCCATGGCGTGTAGGGCAGGCCCTCCATTTTCTTGCCACGCAAATCCGCTCGGAAATCAGCAACCACATCGTCAAACTTGGCGTGCGCTCCGCCGCCTTTGAGGAGGGAGAGCAGGTGTTCTCGAAGAGATTTGTCGTTTTGGTGTTTCATCATGCCCTCAATCGCAGGGGAATTGGTAGAGCCGCCGTCCTCGGTCTGTCGAGCTAACCCGTTGGCCGCTCCTAGGAAGACAAGATGCCCTCCGAGACAGCAGGCAGGATGCCGCCCCTACAAGAGATTCGGTGGGGTGATCATCGTGGCTGCAAGATCGGTCTCCGGTTTTTCGCCTTTATAGACGCGTGATATGCCCCGCACGATGCGACGCATCGGCAGCCCGCCTTTCTCATCTGCGAGAAAGATTTCTCCGATCCGGTGGCTGCGGTAATACCAGCGCTTCAGGATGGCCAGGTGCTCCATCAGTTCAAGCGCAGTTTTGCACACAGCGGGTGTGATTGTCGTGAGCGCCTCCTGGAGCCGGGACTCCATCGATTGCGACTTCGCATACTCAGTAGATTGGATCGGAAAATTCAGCGGTCCGGAAATGTGCCCGCAATCGATGCGGAACAGGGCGACACATTCGGGTACAGATGAAGGCTGCAACATGACTGCTGCGAGTCGATCAATGCGGCGTACGATTTCCGGCAGTTGGCCTAGCAACGGCGAGAGTTTTTCCAGGCGCGCATGGGTAGCCGCAGCACTCTCGAAATCCAAATGGTTCGACGCCTCATCACGCAGCATGGAGATTTCGCGCACCAGCGAGTCGCCACTAGAATCCAAATAGGCCTGCACACGTGCGACCTCGTTTCGGTATTCCTCGTCGGTACAACCCTTGAAGCAGGGCGCCAGACACATTTTCATTTCCGAATAGATGCAGCCGGGAAACTTCGGATCGGGATGGAGATTCTCGACGCAACGGCGCATTTTGAAGAAGTCGAGTGAGTCGTTGGCGAATTTTTCCGCCACTGTGCGCGAAGGAAATGGTCCGTAATAAAGCGCTGGGCCGTTAAGCCGCCCCAGACGCGTTGTGACCGAAGCTCGCGGGAATTCGTTTTCCATGTGCAGCTTAATCATGGGTGCCAAGCGCAGTCGCAGACGCTTTGAATACGTATTGGGGAAAGTCGCGCGTAGCACTTTGTAGAGCAGGAAGCCGGATTCAAAATGGGACCCGGCGAGCGAGTACTCGATCCAGCGAATCCGATCGCGCAGGTTCAATCGCTTGGTGCGTTCCTCCGGAGAGCCCAGCAGGCGGATGAGGCGGCGGCGCAGGTTTGCACTCTTCGTAACATAGGGCTCGGCTTGCGGATCATTGCCGCGCAGCAGAAAGACCGCGGTCGCGGAAGGAACGGCGGCGAAGATTTCGGCGTCACGTTCGGGAACGAACTCGAGCCGGTGGGTCAGCACTTCTTAATTCTAGGCCACGGATTCGCACGAATGAACACGGATTCAAGATTTCAGACTGAAGATTGCAGATTGCAAACTGGGATTCCTGAAGTACCCGTCTTAGTCCGCGAAAATTCGTACCCCAAGGAATTACCGAAAGCTCGCGCTGCGGAATTTTTGGCGGAAGTCTTCGCCGTCCATCTTGATGATGCGGCACATCTCGTTCAACCGCGAACGCATGCGCTCTCCAACGCGGTCACCGAGTGTTTCTTCGCGGGCGGCACCGCGCGGACCAGCCAGTGCGCCAGCGGGCTTGTTGTCAAAATTGGTGGTGATGATTGTTGTGCGATTGTCGTTGTATCGCGTGTTCAGGATCAGGCTTACTGTGTCCCAAACCCATTCGGTTGGCTTGACCGCGCCCAGTTCGTCGAGCACCAGCACCTCAGTTTCAAAAACGGGACGCAGTACTTCAAGTTCGGTGGTCTTCACCGAATCGTTATACGAATTCTGAATTTGTTTCAGCAGGTCACGGTAATCGCAGAACAGACAGCCAATGCCTTTGCCGAGCAGTTCCTTGATAATGCCAACCGCCAAGTGCGTCTTGCCCACACCGATCTTGCCTATAACTAGTAGGCCTGTCGCATCTTTAGGGTCGTATTCTTCGACATACTTTACAGCGGCAATTCGGGCGAGCGCTAAGGACAGATCCGCACCGGGGAAGTCCGTCGTAAAGCTGACAAGCTCGCAGTGCTCATACCGCTTGGGGATGCGCGCCGCCGCGAGCAACGAATGCGAACGCGCTCTCAACTGACAGTCGCAGCGTGTGACGCGGCGATCGCTTTGAGTCGAAACCGTTTTCCAGCCCGTGCCCTCGCACAAGGGACAAACTTCTGCGGAAACTTTCATGACCTGGGTTGCCTTCCCTGTGATTGAATCTGCACCCGCCGGCGGAGTTCGCGCAAGTGGAAAACCCGGTTCGCCTGTGCACATGTTGTGGAGATGTGTGCGGGATTGTGCAGAGGAGAGGAAAACAGCGATTCACGCCGTTCCCTCATTTCGATCGCCGCCGCGAGCCCCGGAGCGAGTTACCGGCGAATGCGGAAGCCTCATTAACGGCTTCTCTAACCACAGCCAGAAACGCCCGGGCCTCGGCGCGCAGAGCGCGGTGTCGAGGATGGATCAGGTCGAGGCTTCGGCGCAGAGGTTCCGCGTCGAGAATCCTCACGGTGGCGAGCTTGCCTCGCTGAATTTCTCGCCCCACCGCTATCCTGGGGAGAAATGCCACACCTAACCCGCGTTCCACCATTCTCTTGGCGGTTTCGATGGTGTCAACTTCCAGGGCCACGTTAGGGACGAGGCCGGCCCGGCGGAACAGACTGTGAGTGAGCGTCCAATCGCTGGACCCCCGGTCGAAGAAGATGAGCGGCCAGTTCGCCACTTCCTCAAGCCGCGCCCGGCGCACGTTCTTCGGCTCTTGTTTGGGGTGTGCCACTAGCAGAAGTGGATCGTCTCCAAGGCTCAAAGTCTCAACTTCGGGATGCTGAAGAGAGCGCGCCAAACCGATCTCCGCCTCTCCACCCAGGACCATCTCTAACACTTCCTTCGAGTGTCCCGAGCGAATGTTAATGATGACGTTCGGGTGGGCCCGCTGAAAGTGCTTCAGGACATCCGGGAGAAAGTACACACAGATGGAAAGCGCGGCCGCAATCTGCAGTGGGCCTTCGCTCCCCGGCCGTAGTTCATGGACAGCCTGGCGCGCCAGTGAAGCGGTCCGTAAGAGTTGCTCGGCATACGGACGAAGAGTTCTGCCAGCATCAGAGAGGGTAAGCCCACCCCGGGAGCGCGCAAAGAGGGTCGCTCCAAGTGACTGCTCCAGCGCTTTGATGCGAGCACTAACCGCTGGCTGGCTGATCCGTAGCGCCTCCGCTGCGCGGTGAAAACCGTCGAATGTAGCCACCGCGAGAAACGTCTCGATTTGATCGATCTCCATGGTTTGCATGATTTAATTCGATTTGCGTCCAGGCAGTTGCCTAACAACATATTCTTATCAAATCTCCGCATTTTGATCATCTTTTCTTATCAGCTTGATAGAAACAATCAGTTTGACCGCGCCCGGCGCTTGCCTCAAAATCTGCTTGAGGCGCAAAGGGCTCACGGCAGTCGAGCGGGAACCCTTAGTCGATAGCGCGAACTCCCCTCCAGCGCCATTTCCTGGCTGGTCGTGTTGTTCAGGGGGATTTCTGTGCTCGCATGAAGTGCAAGCTTCTTTCACTAGTAGGCGCGCGGACCGCAGCAACTTATTGGATTCATGGTAGGTACAGCAGTTTGATTTGGCAGGCCAATTGCCGCACATGACAAGCGGTTCTGGGTGGAGCGGCTGTAGGCCGCAAGCCGTGAGCTACTCTCCGCCGAATTCCAGCATCTCACCGACGCCGGCCACCGCTGACAGGGACCTGTCCATGCCGAGCAACGCTCGACCGCATCGGCATGTGAATTGGAAAGGACAATGACCCATGAGGAAGAACGGGAAAGATTTGAACCTGGAAAAAGACTGGGCCTCAAATCCACGCTGGACGGGCATTACCCGGCCCTATGCCGCTAAGGACGTGGAGCGGCTGCGGGGGTCAGTCCACCTCGAGCACACCTTGGCGCGGCTGGGTGCGGAACGGCTGTGGCGCCTCTTGCACACCGAGCCTTACGTTCCTTCGCTGGGCGCGATGACGGGCAACCAGGCGATCCAGCAGGTGAGAGCCGGATTGCCTGCGATTTACGTCAGCGGCTGGCAGGTCGCGGCCGATGCCAACGACGCGGGCCAAATGTATCCCGACCAGAGTCTCTATCCCGCCGATAGTGTTCCCAACGTAGTGCGACGCATTAATCAGGCCCTGGCACGCGCGGACCAGATTCATCATGCGGAGGGGCACGATGACACGTACTGGTTCGCACCCCTCATCGCCGACGCGGAAGCGGGTTTTGGAGGAAACTTGAACGCGTTCGAGCTGATGAAGGCCATGATTGAGGCGGGAGCCGCCTGCGTACACTTTGAAGATCAGCTCTCGTCAGCGAAGAAATGCGGCCACCTGGGCGGAAAGGTCCTGGTGCCCACCAACGAATTCATCCAGAAGCTGGTGGCCGCGCGGCTCGCCGCCGATGTTCTCGGCGTGCCCACTCTCATCATGGCGCGTACCGATGCTAACAGTGCGCAACTCCTGACCAGCGATACAGACCCCCGTGATCACGAGTTCCTGACGGGTAACCGAACCCCCGAAGGGTTCTTCTGCATTCGAGGTGGCCTTGATTCGGCCATCGCGCGTGCCGTGTCCTACGCACCCTATGTCGAACTCGTGTGGTGCGAGACCGCCGAGCCCAGCCTGGACGAGGCTCGCCGCTTCGCTGAGGGCGTTCACGCGAAATACCCGAGCAAATTGCTTGCCTACAACTGTTCGCCATCATTCAACTGGAAGAAGAAGTTGGATGACGCAGCCATCGCGCGCTTTCAGAGGGAGCTGGCGGCCATGGGATACAAGTTTCAGTTCATCACCTTGGCGGGTTTCCATTCACTGAATCTCAGCATGTTCGAGCTGGCACAGGGATATCGGCTCACCGGGATGACAGCATATGCTCGTCTCCAAGAGAAAGAATTCAGCCGCGAACGCGATTACGGCTATGAGGCGGTCAAACACCAGAGCTTTGTGGGCACCGGTTATTTCGATATGGTGGCGCAGGTGATCGCGGGTGGAACCTCGTCCACCACGGCGCTCACGGGCTCAACCGAGCAAGAACAGTTCACCGGAACGGCGGCACGGGTGCGTGATGCGCATGGTCCGGATGCAGCTTGCCAGCCGATCTTGGGCGAATGCCCCGCAATCCCGCCTCCCGAACAAGTTATGGTAACCGGCATCAAACCGGTGAAACCGCGCGCCGGCGCCTAAACGACGCATCGATTTTTCGGCCGAAAGCCACTCTTCTCAGGTAGTTGCCGGACCGGGAGAGTGGCTCGTTTTTTGTTCTCGACCACTTGGATACCCATGCGTGTTGCGGACTTTGGATGGCAGGAATACGAAATAACCCGCCCCGTGCGGATTTTCACAGTTGACATTCGGAAAAGACAGCGGAAAATAGCAGCCAACAGGATTCCCTCTCAGCGGGTGCTCTAGTTGCTCACCTCCCCCGGGGTGCGCGCTGGGGAACACAAGGAACCCTGCCAGGAGAGAAGATGAACAAAGCCGATCTCGTAAACAAAATCGCAGACGGTTGCGATATAAGCAAAACACAAGCAACCACTGCGATCGATACTGCGGTGGACAGCATTACCACTGCTCTGAAGAAGGGAGATCGGGTGGCTCTGATTGGTTTTGGCACTTTCTCGGTTTCACAGAGAAGGGCCCGGAACGGGCGCAACCCGCAAACCGGTGCCACGATCAAGATCGCTGCCCGCAAAGTCGCAAAGTTCACACCTGGAGCCGAACTCAAGAAAGCAGTCAACCGTAGCAAGTAAGCTCTTGTTTTAACCAGTACGGCAGGGGGTCGGCCCTGCCGTTTTTTATTTGGATTATGTGTATTTAGATGGCGGGCGCGGTTGGGCGGCCATCTACGACAATAATTGTGCGACAACACCTTTTACATGAATCTGAGTCGTATCTAGAAATGGAATGCCTCGGTCCATGACATCCCGCAAAATTAAGGGCAGTTCCGTCCCGCCTAGAATTAACCCCTGAATACCCTCCCGCTCTTTCAATCGATCTACTATCGTCAGCAATCGCTCACGCGTTCCAGGCCGAATAATGCCCTTTACCAACTCACTCATGTACTTGTCATGAATGTAGGCTTGCTCGTCCTCGTCGGGTACGGCCAAAGTAATCCCTTCCTTAGAGAATACGTCTGGATAGAATCGCCCTTCCATGGTGAAACGTGTGCCAAACAAACCGAGTCTTTTCAACCCCAGGGCTTTGGCTGCCTGGCAAGTTGCTTCGACAATGCTCACCAGTGGAAGGGGGGACCCGCGACGAATCTCGTCAAAAACAATATGCGGCTTATTCGCGGCTAGCAACCCGCAATCTGCCCCCGCCCTCGCAAGCTTTTGCACTTCGCCAACCAGATACTCGGTCAGCTTGGCTAATTCATTCGCCTCGATCAAATCCAGCATCTTCTTCAAATCGATACTATTGATTATGATCGAAGGATAACTTCCATCCCGTTTCTGCTCGTGATACGTTGCAATAATCGAGCGATAGTACTCAACCGTTGACTCAGGCCCGATCCCGCCGATCATCCCTACAGTCTTCATCCTGCGCTCTCCTGCAAATGACTCCCTGCGCTCGGGTGGTCCCGGGTCAAAGGGCGGCTGTTGTAGAAAACCGCCGCAAAACCTACCCGCAGGCTGCCGCCGTTGTCTCTGATAACCATTCTGTGGCCCTTATTTTAGTACAGTACATGGATTTCAAACCGCAGCACACCCGCCGCCCCAAGTTGCTGAATCCCGAATCAATCCTATAGAATCTAACGACTCAAGCAGGGATTTGGAGACTTATGAAGGCAGGCATTCATCCAGCGTACAACGAAGTGCGAGTGCATTGCGCGTGCGGCAATACCTTCATGACCCGCTCGACGCACAAGGGCGACATCCACGTAGAAATCTGTTCCAACTGCCACCCGTTCTTCACCGGCAAGCAGAAACTGGTGGACACGGCCGGACGCGTGGAGCGCTTCCGCCGCAAGTACGCCAAAGCTGGAGCCGAAAAGAAGTAATCTTTTTCGCGCCGATTTGCGCAGTTTACACAGATGAAAAAAGAGGCTCCTCGCTGCGGCGGGGGTTTTATTTTGCGAAGGCGACTAAATTAAGCAGGTGCAGAAGTTTTGGGACAATTCGGCCGATGTAGGCGCGGGCGTCCCCGCCCGTGCTGAGGGTGGTGCGGCTGACCTCGTCCCTATTCCCGACGCACTCAAAATCGGCTCGGTCACCCTCTCCCCTGCTACGGTCCTTGCCCCCATGGCGGGAGTGACCGACACAGTGTTCCGTCGCTTCATTCGGAACCTTGGCGGATGCGGGCTGATCATGACCGAGTTCACCTCGGCTGACGGTGTCCTACGTGCCAAGGACAAGAAGGCGCAACGCTATCTGCACTTCTACGAGGACGAGCATCCCATCTCAGCGCAGCTTTTCGGCAGCAGTCCCCCAGTGATTGCAGATGCCGCTCGCATGGTCGAGGATCTGGGTTTCGATCTCATAGACCTCAACTTGGGCTGCCCTGCGAAAAAGGTTGTCAACTGCAACGGTGGCTCTGGGCTGTTGCGCGACCTGCCCGGGATCCGGCGAATTTTTGAAGCGGTGCGCGCGGCAGTGAAGATTCCGTTTACCGTCAAATTCCGCGCCGGATGGAATGAACAGGAAATCATCTGCGTCGAACTGGCGAAAATGGCGGAGGATTGTGGGCTGTGCGCGGTTGCGCTGCACGCCCGCACGCGCGAACAGGGTTACAGCGGTCAGGCGCGCTGGGACTGGATTGGCGCGGTCAAGCAGGCAGTGGAGATTCCGGTGATCGGCAATGGCGACATCCGCATGCCGGAAGACGCCTGCGCCATGGTGACACAGACCGACTGTGATGCTGTGATGATCGGCCGCACCGCTGCGTCGAATCCGTGGATCTTCCGCCAGATCGCGCAATATGCGAAGAGTGGCGGCTATGGCGAACCCACCGATGCCGATCGGTACGAAATGATCCGCACCTATTTCCAGATGCTGATTGAAGAAGAGATGCCCGGAGCGGCAGGCAAGATGAAGCAGTTCGCCTCGTGGTTCACACACGGAGTGCCGGGCGGGGCTGCACTGCGCAAGGCTATTTACGAAGCGAAGACGGAGCGGGAAATTCTTGGGCATGTGGAAGAATTCTTCGAGGGAATTCTCGGAACGTGCGGTGCGGGCACCCTCGCCCGCGCAGATGTAGGTACGTGCGTCTCGCCCTTGCAATAATCACGCAGGCCAGATGCTCTCGGGGGGCAGTCGAGCGAGGCACGGCCCCGAGTCTGCAATCCGACTGAAGCCACGACCGGGTATCTCTACTTTGATCGCGGACAGGCTCGCCGCTGGATTACGTTATCTCCCTCTCACCATTATCTTTCCTGCCTCATTCCTCTCCAGGTGCGCCCAGGGCATATTTGGGTCGTGAGTGAAAACGGTTAGCCATTGCTCCGGCACTGCCTGTGCGTAATAGCTTTTGCGGCTCTCGATCGTCTCGAGCGGGAAGAGATCAAACCCCATGACCCAAGTGAGGTCCAGGTGCGCTGTGGTGGGAATCAGGTCGGAGATGTAACACGCGGTCTTGCCATCGCTTTTAATAATTACCGCTTGCATGTTCGCGGTGTGCCCCCGGAAAATATTCGCGAATACCCCGGGAACGATCTCCTGGTCGCCATGCAGCAGGTGCATTTGGCCATTGTCGATCAGCGGGTCATAGTTCTCGCTGATGTAGCTGATAGCGTCGCGCTCGTGCTGACGACGTCCGTGTTGCCATTCGCCCTCTTGCGCGTAATACTGCGCTTTGGGAAAAGTTGCGACCACCTGACCATTCTTGCGTACCGTGTTCCAGCCACAATGATCGAAGTGCAGGTGAGTATTAATGACCACATCAATGTCGTCGGGCGCTATCCCACCAGCACTGAGATTCTCCAGCAACTTTGCCGGCTGGCCGTAGATCTTGGCCATTTTTTCTGAGAGTTTGTTGCCAATCCCCGTTTCGATCAGCACGTTGTGCTTGCCGGTGCGCACCAGCAGCGAATTGAGTCCGACGACGACGCGGTTCTGCTCGTCAGCTTTCACCTTTCTCGACCACATGACCTTTGGCACGACACCGAAGAATGCGCCGCCGTCAAGGTAGTAGGTTCCATCAGAGAAGACGGTCAGTTCGAAATCACCGAGGGCAAGCCGCTCCATCGATCAGTGCTCCTTCGGAAAAGAGGAACCCGAGCTTTGCTCGGGCCCACATGGGCTACTTTAAC
>Ga0066678_10000480_pt1 | contig 13413 bp, 16 predicted proteins | sample GraSoiAngelo_127_FD_62300 | JGI IMG/M metagenome (GOLD analysis project Ga0066678, IMG submission 62300) | Grasslands soil microbial communities from the Angelo Coastal Reserve, California, USA - 14_0927_09_40cm | ecosystem: Environmental > Terrestrial > Soil > Grasslands | place: USA...
TCTGACAGGCCTTCCATCGCGTAGAAACCGCTCCCGCCGATGACCGCCGCGCGGACGGGTCCGTCAACCACGAACAGGCACCTCTGAACTACAGACGTCTCGAAGACTCTCGATGTAAGGAGGCCGCGCGACTCCATTCTCCGTGATGATCGCAGTGACATAATCGTTTGGCGTCACGTCGAACGCGGGGTTTTCCGCGTCGACGCCCGGGGGTGCGGTGGTCTGGGAGCCAGCGTGAGTAACCTCTTCCGGCGAGCGCTGCTCGATCGGGATGTCTTCACCGGAGGACAGCGAGAGGTCGATTGTGCTGGTAGGGGCGGCAACATAGAAGGGAACATTGTTCGCGTTTGCAAGGACAGCCAGTGGGTAGGTGCCGATCTTGTTGGCGACATCGCCGTTTGCAGCGATGCGGTCGGCCCCGGTGATTACGGCGTCGATCTCGGCTCGCCGAATGTAGGAGCCGGCGGCGCCGTCCACGATGACGGTGCAGGAGATGCCGTCACGCTCGAGTTCCCATGCGGTCAGGCGCGACCCCTGGAGAAGCGGCCGCGTCTCGTCGACGTAGACGCGCTGTACGCGGCCGTCAGTATGGGCCGAGCGGATAACGCCGAGCGCCGTGCCGTAACCGCCCGTTGCCAGCGTGCCGGCATTGCAGTGCGTTAGCAAGACGTGGGCGTTTCCGAGCAAGGCCGCTCCGTGCTTACCGATGCGGTGATTGGCCGCAATATCCTCCTCGTGGATGGCCATGGCTTCCGCCGTCAGCCGCTCTCGGACTGAATCGCCGCCGGTGAGGCCGTCTACCGCATGCAAACAACGGTCAAGCGCCCACGAAAGATTGACGGCCGTCGGGCGCGTGGAACGCAGTTCAGCGGCGGCGGCTTCGACGTCGTCGCCTGCGGCAGCAGCAAGCGCGAGTCCGTAAGCACCGGCGAGGCCGATAAGGGGGGCGCCACGCACCTGGAGCCGGCGGATCGCTTCGGCGATGAGCCGGTAGTCGTCTATCTCGACCCAGCGCTCTTCGTTTGGGAGCAGGGTCTGATCCAGAAACCGCACCTTACCCTGCGGCAGCCACTCTATCGGCACGAGCGTTTTGTCCGTCGTGTCAGTCGCCTCCGTGGACATAAAAAAACTTCTCGCGGTGGAGAAGTCCTCGGTCTCACTCTCATCTGTCCCCGACGATTCGGGGCCGGAGTTGGCACCGTTCCCCGAAAATACGGGTCGGTTGCCGGGCTTCTAAGGGCCGTTCCCTCCACCGCTCTGGATGAGAGCGCTGCTATTCAGTTGTTGATTGGGATGGTAGCGCCGCGCGACGTAGGGTGTCAAGGAGAGGATGGAGGTAAGAGGTTAGAGGTCGGAGGTCAGAAGTGCGAAGTACGAAGTGCGAGGTACGAGGTACGACCGGGTACTCATTCGTATGTCACCAATGACAGCACATCGTACTCGCGTAGCCGCTCGCGGCCATTGAGGAACGCTAGCTCGACGACGAACGCCATGCCATGGACCTCCGCGCCCAGAAGCTCAACCAGCTTGGCCGCGGCGTTGGCCGTCCCGCCTGTGGCCAGCAGGTCGTCGACGACGAGCGCCTTCTGTCCGCGCTTGAGAGCATCCTCATGGATGTCGAGCTGGCTCTTACCGTACTCCAGCGAGTATTCGACGCTGATGTGCTTGGCCGGCAGCTTCCCGGCCTTTCGCACGGGCACCAGGCTGACATCGAGGTTCTGCGCGAGGGGCGCCCCGAAGAGGAACCCGCGCGATTCGATGGCCACGACAGCGTTCAGGCCGGCCTCGCGGTACTCCTCACTGAACCGGTCGACGACGTACTTGAATGCATCGGGTGTCTGAAGGAGGGGAGTGATATCTCGGAAGAGGATTCCCGGCTGAGGAAAGTCGGGGATATCACGGATGAACTGCTTCAAGTCCATGGGCGGCGTAGAGTATAACAGGGGACAACCGGGGGCTGGAGCGAGACCAAGGAGTCAGAGTGGCTGATCATGATTCGTTGAAGCAGCGGGTGACGGCCGACGTCGACAGGCGGCGCAACGAGCTGATTGAGCTCTCGCTCAGCATCCACGCTAACCCGGAGATCGCGTTCGAGGAGCACAAATCGGCGGCCGCGTTGAGCGAGCTGCTCGAGTCGAACGGATTCGCGGTCGAGCGCGGGATCTGCGAGATAGTAACGGCCTTCCGCGCGACGGCCGGCTCCGGCGAGCCGCGGATCGCCTTGATCGCGGAATACGATGCGCTTCCTGGAGTGGGGCACGGCTGCGGGCACAACATTATCGGCACGGCGTCATGCGCAGCTGGGATGGCCCTGAAGCCTCTACTCGAAGACAACGCCGGCACTATCATCGTAATCGGGACGCCGGCGGAGGAGGCGGCGGGCGGCAAAGTCTACATGGCGGCCCGCGGAGCATTCCAGGGCCTCGACTGCGCGATGATGGTGCACCCGGGCAACCGGAATACCGCAGTGGCCTTCGCGCTCGCGTGCCTCGAACTGGACGTCGAATTCGAGGGGAAGGCTGCCCACGCTGCGGCGCGGCCTGAGGCAGGAATAAACGCCGTCGACGCGATCGTCGCTGCCTTTGCCAACATCGGCCTTCTGCGACAGCAGCTTCGGGACTCAGCCCGGGTACATGGGATCATCATAGACGGCGGTCAAGCGGTGAACGTAATCCCGCATCACACGGCGGCCAAGCTGCTCATTCGCAGCGAGGATGACGATTACATGGACGAGGTGCTGAAGCCGAAGGTGCTCGGCTGCTTTGAAGGGGCCGCCGTCGCGACGGGCTGCGAGTTGAAGTACCGCTGGGGTGAGGAGTCTCGCTACAAAGCGATGCGCACGAATCGGGCGCTCGCGGACGCCTATCGAGCGAACATCGAGGCGCTGGGCCGCAAGGTCCTCGAGCAGGAATCGCATCGCTCGATGGGTTCCACCGACATGGGGAACGTGAGCACAATCGTGCCGGCGATCCACCCGAGCATCGCGATCGCGCCACAAGACGTGCCCGTGCACACGGTCGAGTTCCGCGAGATCGCCGCAAGCGAGGCAGGCCACCAGGGCCTTGTCGATTCCGCGAAGGTCCTGGCGATGACAGCGATCGATGTGATGCTGGACGAGAAACTGCGGCGGCGCATGCGGGAGGAGTTCCGAGGAAGCGAGAGGTAAGAAGTAGGAAATAAGAGATCGGGACCGAGGTTCGAGGTACGAAGGATGGCATCGGGAGTGCATCCATGACCGACGGCGACCCCATCATTGCGCTTGATGCGATGGGCGGGGACAACGCGCCCGGCGCGATCGTTGAGGGAGCGGTAACGGCGGCTCGGCAGCTCGGCGTGCGGGTCGCACTCGTCGGCCAGACGGAGGCGATCGAGCGGGAATTGGCGCGACTGGCGCCGCGGCCCGACCCGATTACGATCGTCGATGCGCCGGAAGTGATTGACATGGGTGAACACCCGGCGCAGGCGGCGCGGCAGAAGAAGCAGTCGTCCATCGTCGTCGGCCTGCGCATGCTCAAGCAGCGGGAGGCGGACGCGTTCGTGTCGGCGGGGAATACCGGCGCGGTCATGGCGGGCGCGATCATGCACGTGGGGCGCGTGCGCGGGATCGAGCGTCCGTCGCTGGTTGGCCTCCTGCCGTTCGCCGGCAAGCTTACTGCGTTCCTGGACGTGGGCGCCAACGCCGACGCGCGGCCGGAGTACCTCCTGCAGTGGGCCCAGATGGCAGCCGTCTACATGGAGCACGTCTGGAAAGTGGAGCGGCCGACCGTCGGACTCCTGAACATAGGCGAAGAGGAATCGAAGGGAAGCGCAGTCGTGCAGGAAGCCTATGAACTGCTCGAAGCGAGTGGACTCAACTTCATCGGCAACGTTGAGGGCCGCGACGTGCCGCTTGGCGGAGCGGACGTAATCGTGACGGACGGGTTCACGGGGAATGTAGTCGTGAAGACGATGGAGGGCACGGCGGACCTCATAATGACAGAGCTGCGGGCTGCGATCACTAGCCGTCCGTGGTACGCAGCGGCGGGGCTTGTGCTCACCCCGGCATTCGGTGCCCTGCGCAAGAAGTTCGACTATCGCGAATATGGCGCGGGGCCGCTGCTCGGTGTCAACGGGCTGGTGTTCATCGGCCACGGGCGGAGCGACGCGCGAGCGATCTCGAGCGCACTGAGAATGGCGCGAGAGGCGGCACAGTCGGGGATGCTCCAGGCAATCCGGGAGGCGGCGCCGGCGCGGGTGGTGGCGGGGACGCCCCGAGAAGGTGGCGATTCGCGGGAGGAAGTCGAAGCGACGTAATTGGGGGCTGCTCGCCTACGGCTCGAGCCAGCCGGCGAGAAGGCGCGAAAGCGGTTCGATAGCGGCGTCCAGGTCGAAGCTGTCGGCGGCGAGGCGCGCCTGCATCATCGTCCCCTCGACAACGGCGATGAGCACCGACGCGATGAACTCGACGTCGAGGTCGCGTCGAACGAGCCCGGCTTCGCGACCAGCGTTCAGGATCTCCACGGCGAAGCTGCGCCAGTTGCAGTACATCGCCGCCATTTGTTCGCGCACTTTCGTGTCGCGCGAGGCGTGCGCTGCAAACTCCATGAAGAGCGCAGACCAGAGTGGGTCGTCGCGATTCAGGGCGAAGATGCTGCGCAGGACCGTCTCGAGGTTCCTGGCCACAGGCACGTCGGCATCGACGGCCTCGCGGAAGGCTGTTAGCTGGCGGCTGATGCGCTCCTCGAGCATCGCCCAGAAGATGTCTTCCTTCGCCTCGAAGTGCACGTAGAACGCGCCCTTGGAGAATCCCGCCTCTCGGACGATCTCATCGACCGTTGCCCGCTCGTAACCGTTGCGGGCGAAAACGCCGAGGGCTGACTCCATGAGGCGCCGGCGGGTCTCTTCGCGACGGCGGCGGGGCGCAGGTTTCGTAGCAGTCGTCACCATGTTTGATGAGATTATACTCGGAGGCTAGGTAGAGACACGAGGTACGAAGTGCGAGGTGCCAGCTAATGTGAGTGTTGAGCCCGTATCCCGTTGTTGACTGTGGAGTTATAGTGCAGGCGGGAATACAGGTGACCGATGTGACCGGAATTGAAGCCGGTGTGCGGGTAGTGTCTGGCGTAGCAGTTGGAGCGCTGAAGAGTGTGGGGTCCGGGGTGCGTTATGCCATTCTGATCATATCGCTGCCGTTGTTGCCGGTCGCGTGCGGCGGAGGCGATGAGCAGCCCGCTGCTACGCTTTCACCGCCACAAGCGGCTACGTCACCAACGACCAACCCGACCGCCACGTTTCCCCCTACTTCTACAGAAACCACATCCCAGACCTTAGTGGTCATGGGAGGTGACGAGGGCCGCGTGGATGCCCCACCTGTGAGTGTACCTGGTCGTGTCGGACGGCAAGAACCTCCGGCGCATCGGCGACCGCCGGTACGACGCTCGCATGGAACTGGGAGAAGACCCCGGCAAGGCAATGATCGACGGAGTCTCTTATCTAACGGGTGTGATCGGATGGGCGCCCGGAGGTGGGCGCCTTGTCTTCTACGCATGCCCGTCCAACCCAATTATGGCGGACGGACGACTCTATGCTGTCAACGCCGAAGGTTCAGGCCTCACACGGTTGTCCAACCCTCCGGGAGGAAGCCCTGTGGTGTGCTACAGCGAAGGAGTCCCGGCAGTCGCCTGGTCCCCTGACGGCGCCAAACTTGCCTACTACTCATACACCGAGCCGTATGGCCTGTACATCGTCAATTCCGATGGCACTGGTACCCGCTTTCTCACAGCGGGAGGGGCTCTCAATGGTCACCCCAAGGCAACCCGATTGTGTTCGTCAGACGGCCCGATGCCGCAGCAGAAGCTGATTGGAAGGTGCCGATCTATACTATCGACTCCGACGGAAACCGGGAGAGCGAATTGGTAAGGGTGCCACTCGATTGCACTGGATGGGCCCTTTTCGGTTGCGCGGCGCCGCACGCCTATTGGTCGCCGGATGGGGATCTGCTGGCCTTCACGGCTGTTGGCGCGCCTGTCGACATTGCTCAATTGCAAGGTTCACCCATTCGCGATGTGTTTGCGATGAGGGCCGATGGAAGCGGCCTCACAAAGATAGAGGGTTTGCCCAAAAGCGTCCCGCCCGGTGGTGGCAGCCACTTCGCCGGATGGGTCAACTGCGCAGGATTCCTGCCCACGGCTGGTTGTCAGGTTCGCCTAACGAAGGTTGGGGCGCAGGGCCTGAACATGCGCCGGAGCCAGGCATAGATCAGGAGGCTATCGGCTTGCTCAGCGAAGGAGCGATTGTATGCATGCTGGGCTCGCCAGCCCTCATTCGTGGGCTTCAGTGGTGGCCGGTCCGCAGCGGCGACGGTGCCGAAGGATGGGTTGCCGCGTTCGACCCGGGCGACCCGGGGACGACGTGGCTGGAAGCCACGGGAGCGGCCTGCTAGCAAGGTACCGCGCGTTTCACCCCATGCGGTGAGCTTTTCGCGCTCGTTAGGAGTTCTGCGTGCGGCCGCCAAAGCGGAACCACATGCGGAGCGCCTGGCGCAGGTTGCGGAGGGCCTCCTCTGTGGGCCGGTCGGCGACGAGGCAGCGGTCGATGTGGTGGTCGATGATCAGGAGCCCGGCCTGATCGAGGCTGCTGCGGGCAGCCATCAACTGCGTCACGACGTCTTCGCAAACGCGGTCCTCTTCGAGCATGCGATGGATGCCGCGGATCTGACCTTCGATCCGCCGAAGGCGGGTGAGGATGGCGTCCGTCTCGGCGTCTGGCTGTTTGGTCACTTGTTGTTCTTGCATTGACATACCCCTCTGGGGTATAATAGCATCATCGCAGGCAGGGGTCAATGAACCGGAACGCTGAAGGAGGGAACAAAATGGCAAAGCCCGCAGAAGTAACCGACGCCGAATGGGACCAGGAGGTACTGAAGAACCAGCTGCCGGTCCTGGTAGACTTCTGGGCGCCGTGGTGCGGTCCCTGCCGCATGGTGGCGCCGATCGTAGAGGAGCTGGCGGACGAGTATAGCGGCAAGGTAATTTTTTACAAGATCAACACCGATGACAACGTCCAGACCGCTTCCAAGTACGGTATCCGGAGCATCCCCACGCTGCTCGTCTTCAAGGACGGGAAGATCGTCGACCAGTTGATCGGGTTCCGTCCGAAGAGCGATCTGAAGCGGTCTCTGGAGAAAGCCCTCTCCTAAAAGTGACTCCTGAAACAAATAACCAGCGCGATTCCACTGAATACGACGTCGTGATCATCGGCGGAGGGCCTGCCGGGCTTGCCGCCGGACTGTATGCGGCGCGCGGCCGGCACAAGGCACTGCTCCTCGAGAAGGGCGTCGTCGGTGGCCAAATCTCGCTCACCGAGCTGGTCGAGAACTACCCTGGAGTACCGAGTGTCAACGGCTTCGACCTCGCGCAAACGATGCTCCAGCAAAGCGAGTCGTACGGCATGGAGACCGAGTACAGCGCCGTCTCGGCCGTCGAGCGCGCCGGCGAAAAGTGGCTCGTCAAGACTGACGAGCGGGATATCGTCGCGAAGGCGTTGATTGTAACCAGCGGGGCGGAATACAACCGGCTGGGTGTACCGGGGGAGGAGCGCCTGACCGGGAAGGGGGTATCGTACTGCGCGACGTGCGACGCGGCCTTCTTCAAAGGGCTGGATGTGGCGGTGGTGGGCGGCGGCGACGCGGCGATGGACGAGGGCCTCTTTACATCACGTTATGCAGACAAGGTCTCGGTGATTCACCGGCGCGATGAGTTGCGCGCGAGCGCGATCCTCCAGGACCGGGCGTTCACCAATCCAAAGATGGACTTTATCTGGAACACGGTGGTTGAAGAGATCATGGGCGACGGGCAGGTTACGGCCGCAAAAGTACGCGATGTGGTCACGGGCCAGAGACGGGAATTGCCGTTGTCCGCCGTATTCATTTTCATTGGGCAGCACCCGAACAGCGACTTCATGAAGGGGCTCGTGAAGATGGACAACGGCGGGCACATGATTGTGAACGAATGGATGGAAACGGACCAGCCGGGGCTATTCGCGGCCGGAGATGTCCGGCAGAACTCCGCACGGCAGGTAGCGAGCTCGGTGGGCGATGGGGTCACTGCGGCGATCGCGGCCGATCATTACATTACGAACAAGTTCACCCACGCAGCCGGACCCGTCCCGAGCGCTGTAAGTGAGTAGCTGTTAGCCGTTAGCGGTTGGCTGTTGGCGTCTTTACTCGGCTTTCGGCACTCGGCACCGGGTTTCTTGCTCTCTTGCTCTTTGAGCCTCGCTCCTCGATGCTATCGCGTGCGGGAGTGGAAGGGTCCCGGTGGGCCTCTCGGTCTTCAAAACCGTTGTAGGGCGGTAGGACCGTCCTGGGTGGGTTCGACTCCCATGCACTCCCGCCAGCGGCTCACCTGTCAGTTGTGCAGTTCTTGATGGCTGGCCCAGCTGCTAAAGTCGATTCCGGATGATCTACGTTTTCCACGGGTCGGACTCGTTCTCGCGGTCGGAGGCGCTGAAAAAACTTAAAGCCGAGCTCGACACGGACGGGATGCTGTCCGCGAACACCAACCGGCTCGATGCGCGGCAGGCCACGCCACGAGATGTGTTTGCTGCGTGCGATACGCTCTCAATGTTCGGAGGTGGCCGCCTGGTCATTGTCGAGGGTGCCCTCGGCCAGGCAGGTGGCCGTGGCGGAGGCAGCAAGCAGTCGCGACGCAAGCAAGCCGAGGCGGCAGACGAGCGCAGCCCCTGGTGGGCGCTCGTGGACTACGCCGCGCGAATTCCAGAACAGACCGTGCTCGTCCTCGAAGACGGCGAGAGCATCGACCGCAACCTGCTGAAGGCAATCGAACCGTTCGCGACGGTCAGACCGACCTCCCTTCCTGCTCAGAAAGAGGTCGCCGGCTGGGTCCAGTCGCGGGCACGGACGATAGGCTTGCGCCTGGAAGGACGAGCGTCCTCGTTGCTGGCCGAACTGGTCGGCAACGATACCTGGATGCTCGCAAGCGAGCTGGACAAGCTGGCCGCCTATGCTTCGGGTCGGCCGGTCGGCGAGCGGGATGTGAGGATGCTGGTGACCGACGTTCGCGAACGGGAGGGATACCTGCTGGCAGACGCGGTGGCCGATGGCAAAGCCGCCGCCGCGACCCGGCTGGTTCATGACCTGCTCGACAAGGGAAAGCCACCCGCCGTGCTGCTCCTTACCATCGAGAACCGCTACCGGCGGATAGCGATAGCGCGCGAAATGCTGGACCGAGGCGACAGCGGGCGGAACATTGCTGCTGAGCTAAGGATCCAGAGCCCTTACGCGCTCGAGCGACTGCTCGACCAAGTGTCGCGCTACCCTCTGCCTCGTGTCAGTTGGGCGCTGGACCGGATCGCGCAGGCCGACTACGACGTCAAGCAGGGAATGATCGACTCGGAAGAGCTAACTCTCGAATTGCTTGTCCACGAACTCGCCGCGCCTGCTTCCTCTTCACAGGCCGCTTAGTCCGGTCGAGCACCCGCCCCGGCCGGTTCCTCCTGGTAGATGGGGTTGTAGCAGGCCGCGTAGTGCCCCGCCTCAAGCGCGATAAGCGCAGGGATGCGCTCGGTACGGCAGACGTTCGTTGCCTTGGGGCAGCGCGGGAGGAATGGACATTCGTCCGGCAGGTCGATCAGGCTGGGCGGTGTGCCGCGGATTGACGGAAGGCGCCCCCCGCCCTCCCGGTCCCAGCGGGGACGGCTCGCCAGAAGCGACCACGTGTAAGGGTGGCGAGGACGATGGAATAGTGTCCTCGCCTCCGCATACTCCACCACGGAGCCGGCGTACATGATTGCGACTTCCTCGGCCATCTGCGCGACGATCCCGAGGTCATGGGTGATCAGCAGGATGGAGGTGCCGTACGTCTGCTGGAGCCGTCGCAGGTCCTGAAGGATGGCGGCCTGCACGGTCACATCGAGCGCCGAGGTCGGTTCGTCGAGAATGAGCACTTTCGGATTGAGCGCGGTTGCGATGGCAATCATGACTCGCTGGGCCATGCCGCCCGACAGCTGGAACGGGTATCGAGTCGCGACCTGCGCCGGTTCGGGAAGCCCCATCTGGCCGAGTACCTCGACTGTCCGCCGCTTGGCCTCTCGCCTGGGCACCTCAAGGTGGTTTGTGATTATTTCCTCCACCTGCTGCCCAACCGAAAGCACCGGATTCAGGCCGGTTGCCGGGTCCTGGAAGACCATCGCGATGTCGCGGCCGCGGACCTGGCGGAGGGCCTCGCTGGTGAGAGAAAGGACGTCGACGTTGTTCAAGAGGATGCGGCCGCTGGTGATGCGGCCGGGGTGGGGAAGGAGGTTGAGCGCGCATAGCGCCACGGAGGTCTTGCCGGACCCGCTCTCGCCAGTCAAGGCGAGCGTGCCGCCCTCACGCAGCGACAGAGACACATGGTTGACGGCTTTAACGGTGCCGTCAGGCGTGACGAATTCGGCCGACAGCTCTTCTATCCGCAGAATGGGAGCGCTCAAGTGGGCTCCTTTGTGTGCAGTAAGGCGGATCAGGGCGTACGTCCCGATTATATCAGCGGGACGCGCCGAGGGAACGCGCCCGTCAGGCGTAACTCAGGGATTATCGCGGGAGATATGGATGACTTTACCCTGTACCTGGATGTTTGCCGCACGCGTATAGATCGGCGCCATGGTGCTGTTTGCCGGTTGCAGGCGGACGCGGTCGCCCTCGTGATAGAACCTCTTGAGCGTAGCTTCCTGCTCGTCCTTCAGCCAGGCCGCGACCATCTCGCCGTCCTTTGCCGTCTCCGCCTTTTGCATAATCACAATGTCGCCGTCGTTCACGAGCGCGTCAATCATCGAGTCCCCTTTGACGCGCAGGGCGTAGACGTGCTCCCGGTTACCGACCCTGTCTGGCGGCACATGCACAGTTTCGGAGTCATATTGCTGCCACGTATCGGGGGATGGGACCGGGATCGGCTGGCCCGCCGCGATCGTGCCGATGATAGGTACGGCAACCACGCGAGGGCGCTTGTCGACTAGCTCGATTCCCCGCGAAACGTCGCGGTCACGGCGGATGTAGCCCAACCTCTCGAGAGCTCGCAGGTTGTAGTCAACTACTGACGTCGAGCTGATTTCGCACGCTTCCTGGATCTGTCTGATGGTCGGCGGATAGTCGTGTTCATCTACGAAGGCCCCGATGAATTCAAGGATCTTCCATTGCTTCGGCGAGAGCTCTCTCATTCTTCCTCCATGCCCGGCCCGTGTCCGCAACCGAACCTTTGTTCTTTTAGAACAAAAGTCTAGAGAGCATACGTTCGATTGTCAATGCGCCCGTGGCATTTGCTACAATGCCGGTCGCTACCTACTGCCTGAACCGACAAGGAGCGCCCTATGGCGAGCGAACTCGAAGAGGTGCCGATGCCCACGCCCGAAGAGGAAGGACCCAGGCGGGCCCTCGTCGTTGCGGCGCACCCCGACGATTCGGAGTTCGGGGTTGGCGGAACGGCGGCCCTCTGGTCGCGTAACGGGTGGGAGTTCTATTACCTCATCTGTACCGACGGCTCGAAAGGTAGCGAGGACCCGGAGATGACGCCCGACAAGCTCGTACCGTTGCGCCGAGAAGAACAGCGCGCGGCCGCCCGAGTGTTAGGCGTGAAGGAAGTCTTCTTCCTCGACTACGTGGACGGGGAACTCGACTACAACCGCGAATTGATGCGCGACGTCGTCAGATACATACGAAGGCTCAAACCCCACGCGGTGTTCACTCACGATACCGACCAGATCGCCCGCAACCTATTCGTGAATCATCCCGACCACCGCCACGCGGGGGAAGTCGCGATCGACGCAGTGTACCCGATGGCGCGCAACCGGCCGAGCTTTCCCGAGTTGCTGAAGGAGGGTTTGGAGCCGTACAGCGTAAAGGAGATCTATCTGTGGAGCGCTTCCGACACGAATTTTGACGTGGACATCACGGAGACGATCGAGACGAAGTTCGAAGCGCTGCGGCAGCACGAAAGCCAGTTCGAGAACTTCGAAGAGATGGCCGGTCGCGTGCGGGAGTTTTGGCGTAACGACAAAGGCGGCTACACGGAGCGGTTCCGCCGCATACAACTGCTCTTCTAGCGCGTATGATCTACGCTCGTTTTCGCCATAGCGCTCGCGAATCTTACTGCGTCATTCAGGGCGAGCATATCTACGAGCTGGAAGGCGAAATCTTCGCGGAACATTCGCCCGCGCAGACGGGCATTCCGCTGTCGGAGGTCACCCTTCTGGCGCCGGTGCCGCGGCCCGGCAAGATCCTCGCGGCGGCAGTGAACTATCAATCGCATGCTGCGGGGGCGAGTGCGATCACCAAGAGTGAAGAGGCGCCGGCCGAGCCGCAACTGTTTCTGAAGCCGTCGTCCTCCGTTATCGGGAGCGACGAGCCGATCGTCCTGCCGGAGGGCGCCCGGCGAGTGGACGCCGAGGGGGAACTGGTGGCGGTAATCGGCCGCGCATGCCGAAATGTCGGTCCGGACCAATCTCTCGACTACGTCTTCGGCTACACCTGCGGAAACGACGTGAGCGCGAGGCACTGGCAACGCGACGACCTGCAGTGGTGGCGCGCCAAGGGCGCCGATACCTTCTCGCCGATTGGACCAGTCATTGCCACAGAGCTCGATCCGGCCGGGCTGGAACTGACGACCCGCATCAACGGCGAAGAGCGTCAGAGGACGAACACAGTGGCGCTCGTCCACAGTGTCGCGACGCTGATTGCCTTTGCCTCGCAAGTGTGCACGCTGGAGCCGGGGGACCTCATATTTACGGGCACTCCGGGCGAGACGCCGACGATACTAGAAGGCGATATCATTGAAGTGGAAATCGGCGGAATCGGGGTTCTTCGAAACTCGGTCGTGCGGCAGACGCCACCGGCGGCGGCTGGGTTCGGCTAGAGCGCGCCGGACGCCATTATTGCGGCGAGTCTATCCTGCAGACGACTGAGCCGTTCGGTGCAGCAGCTTTTGGGCCTCCTCGGTCACGCCGAGGTCGACCGCATCGCAGTAGGTTGAGTAGATGGCGCGATCGATCAGGTGGAGACCCTCTTCATTGAGCTGCCCGGACTGCTCGACCCGCAGGAGCAGGAGCCGATTCAAGCGCCGAAGGAAATGAAGCTGAAGTGCTGAGAAGGCGCCGCCCTGGCTCTCCTTGATTGGAGAGAGCATGCCCTGGAATCCTCCCTCAACGGTCAACTGCTCGAAACGCTGGTTGTTCACGCAAGCTCAGCATATAGGCGTCGCTGAACGGGGGACAAGAGGGAACCGCCGCAAGATTCGTTAATAATGTGTATAGAGAGAATAAGAATTGGCGGGCGCGAGATGTTTTGGCCGGGCCTCCACCGTCCGGCTGGAGCGCGAGACCTAGAGGCGGAGCTTGCCGTGAGAAGGCTGGCGCCGGCGCTGGCGTTGGTCCCCAGTGCCGTCG
>Ga0066678_10000496_pt1 | contig 13260 bp, 6 predicted proteins | sample GraSoiAngelo_127_FD_62300 | JGI IMG/M metagenome (GOLD analysis project Ga0066678, IMG submission 62300) | Grasslands soil microbial communities from the Angelo Coastal Reserve, California, USA - 14_0927_09_40cm | ecosystem: Environmental > Terrestrial > Soil > Grasslands | place: USA...
TGGGCGAAATCGCTTAAGCAGCCTACCTTCTATCGCGAAGATAGCTTCAAGGGGGACATCAATCTCACCAAGACGACCACGTTGATGCTGAAATACACCAATGACTCCTGGTCGTTTGGACCTTCCGCGGTGGGCAATACCGGTTGGGGGGCTGATGCCGGAGCTTCCCAGATCCAGGAATCGTGGAGCCAGCCAGGGCGCATCGCCGTGGCCCGCTTGAGCAAGGTTTTCGGCGCCTCAGCCGTGAACGATTTCCAGTTCTCCTACTCGGGGAATCGCATCAATATCTCCCAAGCGACGCCAGCCGCGGCACAGGCGCTCAATAAGGTGATTCCAACATTTTTCCCGCCTTCGGGGAATCCGGCCAACAATCCTCCGGTGTGGATCAATGGCGGCGGTCTTCCGACCATTTGGAGCTTTGCGCCCTGGAGCAACCGCGAAGATCTCTTTGCCTGGCAAGATGACTACTCAAAGGTCGTTCGGCGCCATACGTTAAAGATGGGAGTCATTTACAGCCGGAATGCCAAAGACCAGGATAACTTCTCCCAGAAGCAGGGCGTGACCTTCGGCCCAAACGGTTACAACGGCTGCAAGAACATCACGGATCCAGGGTGCACGAACCTGACGGACTTCACTACCCACTATGGTCCTGCCGATTTTATTCTGCAGAACATGGCAGTGAATTGGGGCGAACAGAACATCATTTTTAAAAAGCAAGGCCGCTGGGAAAACTTCGAGCTTTATTTCAATGACGACCTGAAAGTAAACGATCGCCTGACGGTCAACATGGGTGTTCGCTATTCCTATTTGCCGAATCCCTACCAGGCGAATGACCAATTCACGGTATTTAACCCCACGGCATTCGACGCCGCGCTTGGGAACGCGCCCTGCAACGGTTTGTTGTACTCAGCGGGCCTCAAGTCGAATCCCTGTGCCGTGACAGGGCTTGGTGGTGGCAGCCCCGGACCCAACCGTGCGATACAGAACAATTTTCATTGGGGCTTCGCCCCTCGGCTGGGTGTGGCATGGGATCCCACTGGATCGCACAAGTGGGCTATCCGCGCAGGTTTTGGTCAGTTTTACAACCGTGATGACATCTTTGTGACTGACGGTACTGCGGGCACAAACCCCCCATTCGTTCGCAGCTTTCAGTCAATTAACAACAATGGGCGGTTCCTGGACAACACCAACCAGCTTCCCGCCTGCACTCCAAACTGCTTCGGCCAAGGCGGCTTCGGAGTCGCCGGCATCGGCCAAGACCTCAGCGATCGTGCCCCTTACGTCTTGCAATTCAACGGAACCGTGCAGCGCGAAGTTTGGAAGGATTCGAAGTTGGAAGTGGGGTACGTCGGCAGCCGGACGCACAATTGGACAAGCAAATTTGATGCGAATGCCATTGCTCCGCCTAACCGGCTGGCCTTTGCGCAATCGAATGCAAACGACAATACACTCAAGCCTTTTGACGCATTAGAAAGTGGCAGCATCCCGTTTTTTGCGCATCACGGCAGCGCCAAGTACGACTCCCTGCAAACGGCGTTCACCTCGCGTTTCCATCACAATTCCACCTTCCAGCTAGCCTACACATACTCCAAAACCTACGCGGATACACTCCTGAAAGTCAGCAATGGAGGAGGAAATCTGGTTATTGATCCCTTCAATCTGAGAAATGGCTACGGGCTGAATCCCCTCAACCGGCCGCACATTTTCTCGGCCAACGTGGTCTATAACCTGCCCACTTTGCAGAACATGAATAGGTTGGTCCGGAATAGCCTGGGCTCTTGGGGAATTACGTCGATCGTCTCCCTCTCGAGTGGACACTCCCTTACGCCAGTTATTGGAGGCATTTCGAATGTCAATGACCCCTCCGGCATCGGCAATGGTGGAAACGCTCAGCGGCCCAACTTGGTGCCGGGACAGCCGTGCCGAAACCCCAGCTTTAAGAACTTCCAATGGATCAACCCGAACCGTTACACCATGGACGGGTTCAAGTTGGGCACCATCGGGAACGCACCGGTAGGCGACTGCCTGGGGCCACCTACTCGCACAGTGGATTTGTCGTTGGCGAAGCACTTCCATATAACCGAACGGATTGACGCGGAGTTCCGGATTGATTCTTTCAATCTCTTTAACCATCCGCAGTATGGCGACCCCGTCGGCCCTACAAATGGCGTGAACTACAACATAGGCTTCAACGCTCCGAACACCGCTGCGAGTCCCGAGTTCCTGGACGCGAGTGGAAACCCAACGACCTCTCTGTTGAATGCAGTTTCGATCCAGAACAGTACGCCGAATGCCCAAGTAGGTACCGTAACCACGCAATCGGACCGAAGTCGAGAATTTCAGTACTCACTGAGGATCACCTTCTAGCGCTGGGACAATCCGATGCCGAAACGTCCCGCCGGCAACCACGCTGGCGGGACGTTTCTCTTTTGTCGGCTTCTTTGAAAAATTCCCGCGTCACGTCTTGCCTCTGTGACAAGTTGCGGCCCCGCCGAAGTGCAGCAATCGCCTTGTAAAGGCGGAGCGTCATGGGCTGCGGCGCGGGAAGATACCGGGGTTGGGGTTTGCCTCGGGGAAAAAAGTTGTCTATGTTTAAACCATACATGTTTGGGTATCCTTCAAGACCACCTGTCCTCCTGATCCGTTTTCTGATTTTCACTCTCGCGGTACCGCAGGTTCTGGCGGCGCAGGCACAAGGGCCTCAGCGTGTACCGGTGCCGGTGCCGCCCTCCGCAAAGCGCGCTCCCACAGGCAAGAAAGATCGGAGCGCATTGCCCCCTGTCCCGACTTTCAAAGATATTGCCAAAGAAGTTGGCCTTACGGTTTCGCACACAGCCGCCCCCGAAGCGCATTACGTGATTGATTCGACGAGTGGCGGCGTCGGTCTATTTGATTGCGACAACGATGAACGCCTGGATGTTGTGCTGGTGAATGGCTCGACCGTGGAGAGATTGCGCCAGGGCGGCGATCCCATGGTGACTCTTTATCACCAAGAGCCCAATGGCACCTTCAAAGACATCACTAAGGAGGCCGGATTGACCAGGCTGGGATGGGGTATGGGCGTTGCCGTCGCTGACTACGACAACGACGGCAAGCTCGACCTGTTTGTGACCGGCTACAACGGCAACGTGCTCTACCACAATCTGGGCAATTGCAAATTCGAGGATGTCACCGAGAAGGCCGGAGTCCGCGGTGGAGGGTTCAGCACCGGCGCAGCGTGGGGGGATTACGATCGCGACGGCAACGTGGACTTGTTCGTCGCCCGCTATTCGCATTTGGACATCAACAACCTTCCCCAATTCGGCAGCAACAAATTCTGCCGATTCAAAGGCATCCTGGTGCAGTGTGGCCCCTGGGGGCTCGAAGGTGAATCCGACTTTCTCTACCACAATCGCGGTGACGGGACTTTTGAAGAGGTTTCAGTCAAAGCCGGCGTCCACGATGACATCGGCTATTATGGCCTGGGCGTGATGTGGGCCGATTACGACGACGATGGCTGGCCCGATCTCCTGGTCGCCAACGACTCCGTGCCCAACTATCTCTATCACAACAATCACAACGGAACATTCACCGATGTCGGCTTACTGACCGGTGTCGCGCTGAGCGGGGAAGGGCTGGAACTTGGGAACATGGGCGTGGATTTTGGCGACTACGACCACAGCGGGCGCTTGAGCTTTTTTGTTACCCACTTTGAAGAGCAGCCCAATTCGCTGTATCGCAACATGAGCGCCAAGGGATTCGATGATGTGAGTTGGACTTCCGGAGTAGGCCAGCCTGGCTATCCTTACGTTGGCTGGGGTACGGCTTTCTTTGACATGGATAACGATACTTGGCTCGACCTGTTTGTAGCCAACGGCCACGTGTATCCGCAGATCGACACTTTGGAGACCGGTCCCCGCTATCGTGAGCCGCTCCTCCTCCATCGCAATAATCGTGATGGTACTTTCGACGAAGTATCCAAGGAATCCGGCCTCGCCGCTCTCCCTCTGCATTCCCGCCGCGGCGCCGCTTTCGGCGACGTCTTCAACACCGGAAATATCGCCGTTCTTCTCTTAAATGTCGGCGAACCACCTTCGCTTCTCAAGAATATGAATGCCGACGGCTATCACCGCGTCCTGTTCAAGCTCATCGGCACAAAAAGCAACCGCGCCGCGATTGGCGCCCGGGTGACCATCCGCGCCGCCGGCGCCCAGCAATTCAGTGAAGTGCGTGGCGGAGGAAGCTATCTATCGCAGAACGACTTGCGCTTGCACTTCGGACTGGGCACCACCGATAAGATGGAATCGGTCCAGATTCGCTGGCCGAATGGGAATGTTGAGCCGCTTCGTGATGTTGCTGGCGACTATATTTATACAGTGGTGGAAGGGAAAGGAATTCAGGACAGAAAGCCGCTGCCGTCCCTGTCTTCGGGAGACCACGCGCCGACCGGCGCTCGTTGAACGCGCCCGACTTCTTCGATGGTGGGCGGCGGCTCAGAAATTCCGGGGACGATCCCATGCCTTCGGTTCGTAATCGAGCTATCCCATTGAACGGCTTCTGGAGGCGCGTCCCGGCAAGCCTCATGGTGGTCGCTGCGCTGGCGTCGTCGTTTATTCCCACCGCTCGAGCAGCCGATAATCCTGCCAAGGAACTCCAGGCGCAGTTTGAGGCGGCCAAGGCCTCCTTGGCGGCGGGCGATCTTGCCTCGGCGGAAAGCCATTACATTGACGCGATCGTGCTCGGTTTGCGCCAGCTCGCAAAAATCTCTCTTTCCCTGGGACAGACCGATAAGGCTGCTACTTATCTAGAATCCGCGCTGAGGCTCAAGCCGGATGACGTCGAAACTCAGCTGGATGCAGCTGGCGTTTGGTTCCGCAACGGACAAGTCGCCAAAGCGAAGACGTTGCTGAAATCTCTTGTGGCCACACAGCCGAGCCATGCCCGGGCACGTGGACTCCTCGGTCGAATCTACGTGTTCGAGGGGGATTCCGATAATGCGATCCAGGAGTTGAAGGCTTCGGTAGATCTCGAGGATGATTTCGAAACCGGCTATTTTCTTGGGATTGCCTATTTGAAGGCAAGGAAGTTGGCCGAAGCCTCGGCGTGGTTCCATCAACTTCACTCCACGATGGGAGAATCGGCGGCGCTGCATATGCTGTTTGGCCGGGCCTACCTGGTGGCCAAGATCCCGCAGCAGGCTATCCCTGAATTTCGCCAGGCGATCAGGCTTGATCCGAAGTATCCCCGCGCTCACGGCTTTCTCGGGTACGCCTATCTCGAGCACTATCAGGAAGAAGGTTACCCACAGGCGCGCCAGGAATTCGAAAAAGAAGTCAAGCTGCATCCCGATGAATATCAAGTACAGGAACTTCTGGGGATTGCGAACGTGAACTTGCGCGACTTTCCGGCCGCGGAAGTTGCTCTTCTCCACGCAGCGCGGCTGCGGCCTAAGGAGGCTTCCGTCTACCTCTATCTGGGCGAAACCTACGCGGCAACGAATCGCATCAAGGCCGCGGTCGAAGTTCTCGAAAAGTACGTCAGCATGGTGGGCAACCCGGAAGAAGACAAGCTACGCGAGGCCAGCCGCGCATACTACTTGCTCGGGCAGAATCTGCGGCGGCTCGGTCGTGAGGAGGAGGCCAGGAAAGCGCTGGCACGCTCCCAGCAGATACGAGAAGCGAAGTTCAAGTACGATGTGAAGCACATTTTCGACGAGAAGAAAAGTTCGGAAGATGCCGGCGAGAGTCGCGTTTCGGACCGCGTTGCTGACCTGCTAGGGGCAGGTTCCGCTGAGGAAAAACAAGGCACGCAGAATATGATCCGGCAGGGCTTGCCCGTGGGCCCAGTGGGCAAGCAGCCGGCCACAGCAAAAGAAACAGCAGCAGCCAAGCAATACCGTTCATTTGTCGGAGAAATCCTGGGCAGTTCCTATAATGACCTGGGCGTGATGCGGGCCAAAGACTCGAAATTTCCAGAAGCTGCCGAGTTTTTCAGGCAGGCTGCCGCATGGAAGCCCGATCTCCCCGGGTTGGATCTCAACTGGGGATTCGCCAGTTTCCGCGCCGAGCTCTACCTGGAAGCTGTTCCACCCCTCGAGCGCCAACTCAAAGCCCATCCTGACGACTCTTTCATCCGCCAACTTCTGGGCCTCAGCTATTCCATGTTGGAGAAAGATGAGAAAGTCGTTGAAGTTCTCCACCCCTTTCTCGACCATCCACCCGACGATGCTGGTCTGCTGCTGGCGTGGGGCACCGCTCTGGTCCGCACCCGCCAACCGGGAGCTGCTGCTGGTATTTTTCGCCGGCTGCTGGAGCAAAATGCTGACAACCCCTCGGTCCACCTTTTGCTTGGCAAGGCCTACGCGCAACAGGAGGATTACGCGAGCGCCGTCAACGAGCTTAGCAACGCTTCGCGGCTCGATCCCCGGCTTCCAGAAGCTCACTACTACGCCGGTCTAGTCTATCTCCGGCAGAAGGAGTTCGAATCCGCCGCGCGGGAATTTCGCGCCGAACTCGACCTTCGCCCAGGCGATCTCCACACGCTGTACCATCTTGGCTACACGCTGCTCTTGCAAGGCCAGCTGCCAGAGTCTATTAGTCTGTTGCGCGAGGCTGTCAAGGCCATGCCCGACTATGAACTGGCTCACTTCGAACTGGGGCGCGCCCTGCTGCAGCAGGGAGACGCCGCCGGCGCCATTGAGAGCCTGGAAAGGGCCAAAAAGCTTGCCCCCGAACACGACGCCGTATACTTTCAATTGAGCCAGGCTTATCGTCGCGCGGGTCGCGTGCAGGAAGCCGGACAGGCGGTGGCGGCTTACCAGAAACTGATAGAGGCCAACAGGCTAAAGAAGCGCGAAAGCCTGGAGATGGACAAGCCCTAATTTTGGCAACGCGGGCAACCATTCGAAGTGAATTTTCTTCCGCTTCCGTTGTTCTACGCTACCTAATTAGATTGCTAGAATACCGGTTTTCTCCTATCATTTGCCTGATTTCGTACAAGCTGATGGCGCTGTTGCGAGCCTTGAGTGTGCGGGCGAATCCCGGAGGTTCAATGAACACGTACGTGCGTCGACGATCTACCCTTTTGTTCATCCTCTGCACCCTCACCCTTACGGCATGGAGCGGCGAAAACATCCCCAAAGCAGCTTGGAAGCGTGCCATCGGGCAACCTTTGGAAAATGCCGGCACAAAAAAACCTTCTTTGGACGCGGGTCACATCGATGACGGTTTCTGGCAAGGTGCGCCGGTGGGCGGATTCGGGGCAGGCACGTTTTCCCGAACCTTCCGAGGCGATTTTGCGCGATGGCACATCAAAGCCGGCGTACACAAATATCACACGGTGAATGCCAATCAATTCGCGATGTTTCAGCAGACCGAGGGCGCGGCCACAGGAACCGCACGCGTTCTTTTCACCGACCATCCTTCGGGAGGCCAACTGAGCAGTTGGGAGTGGGATTATCCCGTGGGCGCGGGCGACTATTACGCGCTCTATCCTAAGTCTTGGTTTGACTACCGGTGGGAGAAATTTCCGGCGCATGTTGTCCTGGAGCAGTTTTCTCCTATCCTTCCCGACAATTACCGGGAGTCAAGCTATCCGGTTGCGGTCTATCGCTGGCATGCGGCAAACCCGACCAGCAAAACTGTCACCGTATCCGTCTTGTGTTCATGGACGAACATGTTGGGGTGGTTCCGCACTTTTTCTCGGGACTTCACGGGAGCTTTGAATCAAGGAAACCACAACCGCTTCGCCAATGAATCTCTGGGCCCGGCTGAGGCCATGAAAGGGATTGTGTTCGAACACAATCGCGCCGGCACTGTTCCCAATGAATGGGATGGGCAGTTCGCCATCGCAGCCTTGGAGTCGCCTGGCGTGGAAGTCAGCTATCAGACAACCTTTGAGGCAGAAGGCGACGGAAAATCCATATGGAAGCCCTTCGCTAAGGACGGAAGACTCGCCAACAGCGATGAAGCCTGGGTCAGCAGTGGCGAGAAACTCGCCGGCGCAATCGCTGTACGCTTCACGCTAAAGCCCGGTGAGAAACGCGTCATTCCCATGGTCATTTCGTGGGACCTGCCCATCGTCGCGTTCGGCTCGGGACGTCAGTGGTATCGCCGTTACACCGATTTCTACGGAACCACCGGAACAAATACCTGGGGCATAGCCCGCGACGGTCTGCTCCAGTCGGCTGTGTGGAGCGACAAAATTGATGCCTGGCAAGCTCCTTACGTCAACGATGAGAGTAAGCCGCTCTGGTACCGCGGCATGCTCTTCAACGAACTCTATACGATAGCGGATGGAGGTTCCTTCTGGGGACGCCCGATTGGATCCGACAAGAAGGAGCCGGCTACGTTTGCATTCATGGAATGCTTCGATTATCCCTACTATGCAACCTTGGATGTGCGTTTCTACGGTTCCATGCCCCTCGCTAAATTCTGGCCGGACATAGACAAACAGGTGTTGCGTCAGTTTGCGGATACTGTGCCCCACGAGTTGCCGGAAAAAGGATTGTGGGTCTGGAAGTCGCAACAGGCAGGCGATCTCACGTTACGCGTTCGCAAGAGAAAGGGAGCGGTTCCCCATGATCTGGGCGTGCCTGAAGAGGATCCATTCTTCGACGTAAATCAATTTGCCTGGCAGGACACGAACGGGTGGAAGGATTTGAACTCGAAGTTCGTGCTCATGATTTACCGCGACTTCGTTTTGACCCAAAGAAAGGATCTCGCTTTCCTCCGCTATACCTGGCCTGCGGTGAAAGAGGCGATGCGCTACCTTCAGCAGTACGACCATGGTGGAGGTCTACCGGAAAATGAGGGATATCCGGACCAAACCTACGATACATGGGTTGTACGCGGTCCGAGCGCCTACTCCGGCGGTTTGTGGTTGGCCGCCCTGCGCGCGTCCGAAGAGATGGCAAAAGTTCTAGGCGAGGTTGATTCCGCGGCGCAATACCACGGAATGTTTTTGAAGGGCCAAAACACCTACATCGGCAAGCTGTGGAATGGCGAGTGTTTCTCTTACGACACGGAAAGCGATTACCGGAACAGTATCCAGGCGGATCAGCTTGCTGGACAGTGGTATGCCAACATGACCGGCCTTGGTGATCTAATCCCGCGCGAAATGCGGCTGAAGGCTCTCGGAAAGATTTTCGCGTTTAATGTCATGAAGTTTGCCGGCGGAGAGATGGGGGCGGTGAACGGCATTGCCGACAATGGCTCCATCATCAAAACCAACGAACAGATTCAAGAGGTGTGGACAGGGACGACATTTGGCTTGGCCGCGCTGCTCCTCAGTGAAGGAATGAAAGACCAGGCCTACCACACGGCCCGAGGTATTTTCCACGTGACTTATGAAACTAAGGGCTATTGGTTCCGCACGCCTGAGGCTTGGGACATCACCGGGAATTACCGTGCTTCAATGTATATGCGCCCAGCCGCGATTTGGGCGATGGAAATGACCCGGCCCGACGACACCGAGATGCACGTGAATTTGTCTGGCGGGCCGGTCGCGCATCAGGGAGAGGATCCGGTTCGGGACAGTCCCAGATGAACACGGTTGAAGATTCGCCGTAAAACTCTTTTCACAACTGGTCGAAGAGCCCTTGTGGATTTCTGAGTGAAAATGCCTGCTTACGCCACTTACCCAAACGAAGAGGGGAATCGATAAACGAGCATCATTGCAGATGGAAATTCACCTCTACGTTAATCAGCACTGCAACAGGTTGACCGTTCTTCATTGCCGGCTTAAACCTCCATCCCGCGACGGTCGCAAGTGCCTGGGTATCCAATCCTTCGCCAAGGCCTCTCACTATCTCGAGTACTTCCGGAGAGCCGTTTTCATTCACAACAACCAACAGGACTGTTGTGCCTTCCACTTTGTCTCGCCGTGCGGTGTCCGTGTACGTCGGATCTGGTGCATGGCTCGCTTGGGGTGGCTTCACCACGCCGGGATTTACTAGATACACAGGTCGATTTCCCTCTAGTTCGGCCACGACGGCGTTCGGGGTACTGATCCGAAAAGCTTTCAAGTCTGCAGTCTTTGGTTTCCAATATGCAACAACCCTTTCCAGCAATTGCCCGCCTTGAAATATTTGCGACAAAGTCTTGTTCGCCTGCGAAACGTCGGATGCCGACATCTCAATGAAGATCCGCACTTGGTCCTCTGTGACGAGTGGCACAACTTGTGAGTTCAAAGGAAGTGGGTGATGTTTATCCGATCTCTACAGATCGAAGAGCAAGAATGACTCGCTTGCCATCAATTTCCAAGTGGCCTGCATCTAAGGCAAGCTTTTCTACTTGTAGCATCCCACACGTCGACCATGGCCCTGCGACTGCTCTGCTGATCAGTTTCCCGGCCGAATCGAACTTCAGCTTAGACCCGAAGTAAGGATTTCTCAGGGAAAGCAGCTTGTGCTCATAGACGTTTCGAAGATCGTTCTCAAGATTCTTCTGATCTTGCCCTCGGACGTCAGGGGAGAAAATGACGGCGAGGCAACAAAGAAGGCCCAAAACGAATTGTTTGACCGTCGATCGCCCGCTCATAGCAATCTTCACCTGGAGATTCAACACGAATCCCCAGCATTGCACTTGTCAGGCAACAGAGTATGCCATTAATGCATTCTTGCAAACTTCGGTGCCATCCGTCGCCCTGGATGTTGTTGAATGTAAGGTTTCACGCGGAATTCAAGTCCTATCCGAGGAGCCATTTTTTTCTTTGTCTTGCGATCCACGCCAGGAATAACAGTGGGAGCGGTTCCAGACCGTCAAATCACGTGGGAACCGCTCTGCATTGAGATTAAGATTCTCGGACGGAAGCAGCGGAGTTCTTGGAGAAATCTCGCGGTAAGCGTTCGAGGCGCTTCTGGGCTCTTTGCCTGTCACGGAATGCTGACAGGCTAACGATGAGTGCCGCCATGAACATGACGAGAACGGTTACAGTAAGGAATCGGTCTGAGGTTAGCAAACATGCCTCCCCTGGGCGCTTCTGAATTTTCAAAAACAAAGCATGCTAAGCATGGCAGGTCTTAATTTACGTCGCTGGACTTGGCAAGCAGGCTTCAGCCAAGGCCAATCGGTGGAGCAAGAGTAAAGGTGATTTCTAGCACATCGGCACGAAATTAGCGTGCCATCAGCACCCCAGCAAGCACGATTATGCAGAAACCCAAGACCAACAACGTGAACCAGTCGCTGCCTTCGGCCGCTCGTCGCATTCTGCTTGACCGCATGCTAACTCCTCGCCATATAAGTGTGCAGGGATTGCTCCTGAGTCACAATAGCTCTGACGTGGCATTACCGCAGGTTACCGAGGGATGAGGCCAAGCGAATTCGGTCCGTACCCGAAAACCGCTGAAAATTTAAGGGTTCTACCGGATACCTCTGGCTTAGGTCAGCCGCCAAACTAAGGGTGAGAACACTATGACCCTAAGTGGAGGTTCTTCATGAAAGCAAAGACAGCACTGTTGTCTGGACTGCTGCTGTGCGCGAGCTGGTTGGTCGCGCAGACGGCATCTCCAAGCAGCACAGGCCAAAGCAGTCCTTCTTCGGGAACATCATCTTCCGGAACATCATCGACCACCACACCACAAGCCACCACTCCAAACCCGAACAATGCTCCTGACGCCCAAACCGGCTCTTCCATGCAAGGGACTTCACCCGCTACCCAAAATAGTCCCACTCCGGGGCAGCCGAACGCAGGCGCACCCTCAGGAACGCCGCACAGTGGTTCGATGGAATCTCAGAACGGTGCGATGTCGAATCAGGCTGGAAAGAACAGAATAAAAGGCTGCCTGAGCGGCTCCGCGGCAAGTGGCATTTTCGTACTGACGGACAGCCAGACAGGAGCTAATTACACGCTCGCAGGGAATGTCGACAAGCTGAGAACTCACGTAGGGGAAGAGATCGAAGTTACCGGTCAGCCGATGGGTGGAAGCAATTCCTCCGCGAGTGCTTCGAGCACAAGCTCGGCGCAGCCGGATGCGGGAGCTCCCATGGGCAGCTCGTCTCCCATCTCCTCGGCTAAAACTAATCCAACTGATCAGTCGGGTAACGCGAGTGCCAGCGCTGCGAACGGAACGGTTAACGGCAATGGATCGGCAAGCGTCAACAGGTTTCAGGTGAGCGACGTAAACAAGGTTGCGGATCATTGCACAGCGAGTCAGAGTCGAAAACCATCTGCTGCGGTGCAGATGCCTTCGATGAGGAATCGCGGCGAGTACATGGAAATTGCTGAAGCGCGTATGGCGGGTGGCCAGGCTGCCACCGGTTCCAGCAACGCTGGATCAAGCACGAGTGGTCAGACCGGAACATCGCCCTCCAGCACGTCACCGCAGACAACTACGGGAACGACGCCTCCTGCGGCGCAGACGCCTGGTACAGCGGGTACACCGGGTGAAATGCCTAGCACGGCGACGCCCGCACCCAGCACTGCAACTCCTCCGGCCAGCACTGCAACGCCTCCGGCCAGTACTGCAACGCCCCCGGCCAGTACTGCAACGCCTCCGGCGAGTACTGCGACGCCCCCGGCAGGCGCGGCTACTCCGAACACTTCACCAAGTACAACGACGCCAAACACAACGTCGCCGGGAACGACAGTCACGCCCAGCACGTCGCCCAGCGCTCCGTGCACTCCGTTACCGGGTACGGCACCGACGACCGGCACTGCGGGTAGTGGACAGCCGGGTTCAACCCAGCCAGGTTCGACGTCTCCCAGCGCACAGCCAGGGACTTCGCCGGGTCAAGCGCCGTGCTCGAACAATCCCACGGCAACACCAACAACGCCTCCGAGCACGACTTCTCCACAACCTCCAAGCAAGGGTTTGGCAAGCTTATCCGGAGCCGCGCTGGTCTAGGTGACTTCGATTACAGGATTAGAGCTTCAATGTTTGGGATTAAGATTTTTGGCGGGCCGTGAAGGCCCGCCGTTTTGTTTGTGTGCCGAGCATGGTCGACAGCTGGAGGGTGAAAGTCCCTTTGACAACCTGATGGAGGTGAAGTCATAGCGAAGCGCAAGGGTGAAATCACACTCGCCGCGAGGCGGGGCCTGAAAGAAGCGTGGAGCAAAGACGCGAGCCGATGAACAAGAACCGGATACGAGGCCTACGGTGGCGGGCGAGCGAGCAAACGATTGCGAAGCCCATATCCATCAAGCTCACTGGTGGTAAATCCGGCGGTTGCGTGTCGAAGGCGGTCGAACTTACCTCGGGAGATCTGTGGCATGTCACGAAATCGTGACTGGGGGTGAAGCGATTCATCTCGACCATGTCGCAGAAGTCAGCAGCGGGCAAAG
>Ga0066678_10000500_pt1 | contig 13228 bp, 8 predicted proteins | sample GraSoiAngelo_127_FD_62300 | JGI IMG/M metagenome (GOLD analysis project Ga0066678, IMG submission 62300) | Grasslands soil microbial communities from the Angelo Coastal Reserve, California, USA - 14_0927_09_40cm | ecosystem: Environmental > Terrestrial > Soil > Grasslands | place: USA...
CAGGGACTCCAGGCTGTTTTCAAGGAGGTCTTTCCGATCGAGAGCTATGACGAAAAAGCGGTGCTCGATTTTAGCCACTATGAGATCGGGGAGCCCAAGTTAAGCGCGTTGGAGGCGCAGCGAGAAGGACAGACCTACAGCGCGCCGTTGCATGTCACGTTCCAATTGCGCGAAGAAAAAGGCACGAAGGAAGAGAAAGTCTATATGGGTGAAATCCCCCTGATGACGCCCCAAGGGACTTTCGTCATAAACGGCGCAGAGCGCGTAGTAGTAAGCCAGTTGCATCGCTCTCCGGGGATTGCCTTTGAATCTACTATCCACGTAAACGGCAAGGTGCTTTACAGCTTCCGGATCATTCCGGATCGGGGGTCCTGGATTGAGGTCCAATTTGATACAGCTGATCTCCTTTACATTTATCTCGACCGACGCAAGCGGCGCCGGAAGTTTCTTGCCACGACGTTCCTGCGCGCTCTGGGCTACGGATCTGACGAAGATGTCATCAAGCTTTTTTACAACATCGAGACGCTGAAGCTAAGCGAGAAACTCGACGAAGAGAAGCTCGCCACCAAAGTGCTGACTGCGGAGATCCGCGACGGCGAGGTGACTGTGGCGCGCGCGTTCGAACCGCTTACCCTGGCGACCGTTCGCCAGATCATGGCGCTTAAGATTCACGAGGTGAAAGTGATCGACATCTCTAACGATGACACCATCGTGAAGGCGCTTCGAAAAGATCCGGCGCACGACCAGGAAGAAGCGCTCAAGGACATTTACCGCCGTCTTCGCCCTGGCGACCCGCCGACTGTGGCCAATGCGCGTGCTTTGCTGAAAAGGCTCTTCTTTGATCCAAAGAAATACGACCTCGGGCGGGTGGGCCGTTACAAGATCAATCAAAAACTCGGGATCAACGTTGATGCTACCGAACGGATCCTAACAGACAAAGATTTTATCGCTGCGATCAAATACCTGATCAATCTGCGACGGGGCGAAGGTACCCTTGATGATATTGATCACCTGGGTAGCCGTCGCGTGCGTACCGTCGGTGAATTATTGGCGAACCAGTGCCGTGTTGGTCTTGCTCGCACCGAGCGGCTGGTCAAGGAGCGAATGACTCTGTTCGACATCAATGTGGACGGCATGACCCCGCAAAAGCTTATCAATCCAAAGGCGCTCAGTGCGGTCATCCGCGATTTCTTTGGCCGGTCCCAGCTTTCGCAGTTCATGGATCAAACGAATCCGCTCGCAGAGTTAACACACAAGCGCCGTTTGTCGGCTCTTGGGCCTGGTGGTCTCAGCCGGGAGCGTGCCGGGTTCGAGGTGCGCGATGTTCATCCATCCCATTACGGGCGCATTTGTCCCATTGAAACACCGGAAGGTCCAAACATCGGTCTGATTAGTTCGATGAGCACCTTTGCGCGCATCAATGAGTTCGGCTTTATCGAAACGCCTTATCGTAAAGTGGAAAAGGGCCGCGTGACCGATCAGATCGAATATCTTACTGCTGATCGCGAGGAGAATTTCCTGGTTGCGCAAGCCAATGCGGCTGTTGACGGACGCGGACATTTCACAGGCGAAAAGGTATCGGTGCGTTACCGTGGCGACTTTCTGGAAGTCGATCCCTCCAAGGTGAACTACATGGACGTCTCGCCGAAACAGCTTGTATCGGTGGCGGCCGGCCTGATCCCATTCCTCGAACACGATGACGCAAACCGGGCGTTGATGGGCTCTAACATGCAACGCCAGGGCGTACCTCTCGTGGTTTCCGAGGCGCCGCTGGTGGGCACAGGTTTGGAAGACAAAGTGGCGCGAGATTCTCATGCGGTTGTCCTGGCAACCGACAGCGGAAAGGTCGCTTCGGTTACGGCAGACCAAATCGTGGTCACGAAAGATGGTCATCTTCCCGAGAGCAAGAAGAAGCTCAAGACTGATCCGGAGGCTGGGATTCACGTTTATGAACTCCGCAAATTCATGCGGTCCAATGCCGGCACGTGCGTGAATCAGAAGCCGATTGTGCACAAAGGTCAGCACGTGAAACGGGGTCAAGTCATCGCCGATGGTCCAAACACCGATCAAGGCGAGCTGGCTCTGGGACGCAATGTGCTCGTCGCGTTCATGCCCTGGAATGGATACAACTTCGAAGACGCCATCATGATTTCAGAAAAAGTGGTCAAGGAGGATGTTTACACCTCCATCCACATCGATGAATTCGAGATCGGCGCGCGAGATACCAAGCTCGGACCCGAAGAAATCACGCGCGATATTCCGAACGTCAGCGAAGAAGCTCTGCGCAACCTCGGACCCGATGGGGTTGTACGGGTCGGCGCGGAAGTGAAGCCGGGCGACATTCTGGTCGGCAAGATCACCCCGAAGAGCGAAACCGAATTGGCGCCGGAAGAACGCCTGCTGCGTGCAATTTTTGGCGAGAAAGCAGCGGACGTGAAGGACACGTCGCTCACTGTTCCCTCAGGCACGTATGGAATTGTGATGGACGTAAAGGTCTCCTCCCGCCGCGAAGTTTCGCGCGAAAAACTCACGCCGGCGGAAACCAGACGACAACTCAAAACCATTAGTGAAGAACATAAGCGCAAGAAAGAGACGCTCGTCGAACAGTTGACTGACTCGCTTTCGAATGTCCTACTCGGCGAAAAAGTTCCTCTCGACGTCGTCAACGCCAAGAACGGCGAGATCATTATTCCAGCCAATCGGAAGATTACCAAGACCCTGTTGCGAAAGCTGGCGACAGCGCACGATCACATCGAGATCGATCCGAGCCCGATCCGCAATAAGATCCGGGAAATCATCGGCGCATATGAACACAAGTTCGCCGAGCTCGAGCTCGAACGCGATCGCGCCATGGACCGGGTAGAAAGCGGTGACGATATCGATCCCGGAATCATCAAACAGGTCAAGGTCTATATCGCGAGCAAACGCAAACTGAGCGTCGGTGACAAGATGGCGGGGCGCCACGGAAACAAGGGTGTTGTCGCCCGCATTGTGCCCGAAGAGGACATGCCTTTTCTGGCAGACGGAACGCCGGTTGAAATTGTGCTTAATCCCTTAGGCGTGCCCAGCCGCATGAATGTGGGACAAGTTCTCGAAACACACCTGGGAGTTGCCGCGAGGGCACTCGGATTTAAGGTCGCCACCCCGGTGTTCGATGGAATCAAAGAAAAACAGATTCGCGAATATTTGCATGATGCCCGGAAGAAGGAGGGATTTACCTGGGTGCAGGAAAGCGGCAAGGCAAAGCTTTTCGACGGACGCACCGGCGATCCTTTCGATCAGGAAGTGGTGGTTGGCTACATCTATATGATGAAGCTCGGCCACTTGGTGGCGGACAAGATTCACGCTCGCGCGGTAGGCCCGTACTCACTCGTCACTCAACAGCCGCTCGGCGGCAAGGCGCAATACGGTGGCCAGCGTTTTGGTGAAATGGAGGTGTGGGCGCTGGAAGCTTACGGAGCGGCCTATACTTTGCAGGAACTGCTCACCGTTAAATCCGATGACGTGCAGGGGCGGACCCGGATTTATGAGTCGATCGTCAAGGGTGATAATTCGCTCGAAGCGGGTACACCTGAATCTTTCAACGTTCTAATCAAAGAAATGCAGAGCCTGGGCCTCGACGTGAAGGTCGGCGGCCAACCGCCTACGTTTCTGGAGAGCGTCGCCTAATTTTTAAATTGTAAATTATTTGGAAAAAAACATGAACGAACATTCCTGGCGTGAGTTAGTGGGCGAAGAGCGGCCCGTGGGTTTTGATCAAGTCGCGATTGGCGTGGCGTCGAGTGACACGATGCGCTCGTGGAGCAAAGGCGAAGTCAAAAATCCTGAGACAATCAATTATCGGACTTTCAAACCGGAAAAGGGAGGCCTTTTCTGCGAACGCATTTTTGGTCCGACGCGCGACTGGGAATGCTCATGCGGAAAATACAAGCGTATCAAGCATAAGGGCGTCATCTGCGACCGGTGCGGCGTCGAAGTTACTTTGGCTCGGGTCCGCCGTGAACGGATGGGCCATATCGAATTGGCCGTACCCGTCTCGCACATCTGGTTTTACAAATGCATGCCCTCGCGAATCGGGCTCATGCTGGATATGAGCGCCCGGCAGCTCGAACGAATCATCTATTACGAGGATTACATCGTCATCGATCCGGGCAAGACGCCACTACAGAAAACACAACTGCTTAACGAAGTCGAATACCGCGAGGCGCAGGAGCAGTACGGCGAAGATTTCGTCGCGGGCATGGGTGCGGAAGCGATCAGAAAACTTCTGGCCGAGATCGATCTCAACAAGCTCAACAAAGAGCTTGAGAAGGCAATGGGCGCCACAAAGAGCAAACAGATTCGCAAGAAACTCGCGAAGCGCCTCAAGCTCATCCAGGGCTTCCAAAATTCGCATGCGCGTCCGGAATGGATGATTCTGGATGTATTGCCGGTTATTCCGCCGGATCTGCGCCCTTTGGTTCCCCTCGAGGGCGGACGGTTTGCCACCTCAGACCTGAACGATCTTTATCGCCGGGTTATTAATCGTAATAACCGGCTGAAAAACCTGCTCATGCTTAAGACGCCGGACGTCATCATTCGGAATGAAAAGCGGATGTTGCAGGAAGCGGTGGACGCTTTGTTCGACAATGGCAGACACGGTCGCGCTGTAACCGGCGCCGGGAATCGGCCTCTGAAGTCCCTGAGCGACATGCTCAAGGGCAAGGGTGGGCGTTTCCGTCAAAATTTGCTTGGCAAACGCGTCGATTACTCAGGCCGCTCCGTAATTGTGATCGGCCCAGAGCTAAAGCTGCATCAGTGCGGATTGCCGAAGAAGATGGCGCTGGTGCTTTTCGAGCCGTTTATTATCCGGCGGCTGAAAGATTTGGGCTACGTGCACACGGTGCGCAGCGCGAAAAAGATGATCGAGCGTCAGACGCCCGAGGTATGGGACATTCTCGATGAAGTGACCAAAGGTCATCCGGTGCTGCTCAATCGCGCGCCCACTCTACATCGATTGTCCATTCAGGCTTTTGAACCGCAATTGATCGAAGGCGAAGCCATTCGCATTCATCCCTTGGTTTGCACAGCTTACAATGCGGACTTCGACGGGGACCAGATGGCAGTGCATGTACCGCTCTCGGTGGAGGCCCAGATGGAAGCACGCATGCTAATGCTCGCGCCGAATAACATTTTTTCCCCATCCAGTGGCAAACCCATTACGACGCCTTCCCAGGATATCACCCTCGGTTGTTACTACCTCACCCAGAACCCTCGCGGCGCTAAAGATGGCCAGCGGCTCCCGCTCTTCGGCGATGCGGCCGAGGTAGAATTCGCAATGGCAGAAGGAAGCATTCGCGCACATGACCGTATCCGGATTAAGAACCCGGATTTCGGTAAGCAAACGATCTATGGAAATGCTGAAGCCAAAACGATCGAAACCACCTCGGGTCGCGTCGTTTTTAATGAGATTTGGCCCAAGCAGCTTGGATTTTTCAACAGACCCGCCGGCAAGAAGCAACTTAGCGACATCATCTGGCGCTGTTATCAAATTGCAGGACCAGCCGAAACTGTCGCGACGCTGGACAAATTAAAAGAGCTCGGCTTTGCCGAGGCCACCAAAGCTGGCATCTCCATTGGGATTTCGGACATGATCATTCCGAAAGAAAAAGAGACCGAGCTGGAAAACGCCTATAAGCAGATTCGACAGGTTGATCAGCAATATCGCAAAGGCATCATCACCGATGGCGAGCGCTACAATAAGATTATCGATATCTGGACGCACGCCGGTGACGAAATTTCCAGTGCTATGTTCCGCACTCTGGAACACAATGACGGCCGCAAGGAGTTGAATCCTGTTTTCTTGATGGTCGATTCCGGTTCACGTGGCAACCGCCAGCAGGTCCGTCAGCTCGCAGGTATGCGCGGTTTGATGGCCAAACCTTCAGGTGAAATCATTGAGCGACCGATCACATCGAACTTCCGCGAAGGGCTGAGCGTGCTCGAGTATTTCATTTCTACACACGGTGCTCGCAAGGGTCTTGCTGACACCGCGCTAAAGACGGCTGACTCCGGCTATCTAACGCGCAAACTGGTCGACGCTGCACAGGACGTCATTATCAATGAACAGGACTGCGGCACTGTAAACGGCATCGTAGTGCGCTCAATTTACGAGGGCGACGAAGAAGTAGTCGATCTTGGTCAGCGCATTATCGGACGCGTAAGCTGCGAAACGATCGCTGATCCGGTGGACAAAAAGAAGAAGATCGTCAAAGCGAATCAGTTGATCGATGAAAAGATCGCTGCGGATCTTCAGCGAGTGGGCGTCGAGAGCTTGAAGATTCGTTCGGTTCTTACCTGTGAGTGTGGCCGGGGCGTCTGCGCAATGTGCTATGGGCGCAATCTGGCTACGGGCCAATTCGTTAAGCTTGGCGAAGCGGTAGGGATTATCGCAGCCCAATCGATTGGCGAGCCGGGAACACAATTAACGATGCGCACGTTCCACATCGGCGGCACCGCCAGCCAGACCTTCAAGCAACCAATCATCAAGGCCAAAAACGACGGCACCGTCCGCTTCAACGACTTGCGGACAGTGCAGGCGCTCGACGGCAGTTGGATCGCTTTGAACAAGAACGGTTCGATCAGTGTGCACAACGAAGAAGGCCGCGAACTCGAGCGTTACAACGTGGTGATCGGATCAATGATCTCCAAAGGTGACGGAGGCTCGGTTAAGAAGGGCGAAACCTTCGTTCAATGGGATCCATACAATGTGCCTATTCTCACCGACAAAGGTGGCAAGATCGAATTCCGCGATATGATCGCCGGTGTCACGATCAAACGCGACGTCGATGAGGCGACCGGCCTGATGGGCACCGTTATTATTGAGCACAAAGAGGATTTGCATCCACAAATCGTTATCGTGGATGACAAGAAGGAGGTACTCGCGAGTTATTCCATCCCGGCTGGCGCCCACGTGATCGTGGAAGAAGGCCAAAAGGTGCGTGGTGGCGCGCTACTGGCCAAGACGCCCCGGAAGGTAGCAAAGACCAAAGATATTACTGGAGGTCTGCCGCGTGTGGCGGAATTATTCGAAGCGCGTCGGCCAAAAGATGCGGCGGAGATTGCAAAAATCGACGGAGTTGTTGAGATGGGCGGCACCGTCCGCGGAAAGCGACGCTTGATTTTGAAGGATCCCGACACCGGAGCGGAGGAAGAACACCTAATCCCGCTTAACAAACACATTATCGTATTTAAGGGCGATTTCGTAAAGAAGGGTCAGCAACTTACCGAGGGACCCGTTGTTCCCCATGAAATCCTCGAGGTCTGCGGACCGCAGGATTTGCAAGAGCACCTCGTCAATGAAGTGCAAGAGGTATATCGGTTGCAGGGTGTGGAGATTAACGACAAGCACATCGAAATCATCGTGCGTCAAATGTTGCGAAAAGTGAAGATTACCGATCCTGGCGATACATCGTTGCTCTGGGGCGATCAGGTCGACAAGCTCGATTTCGAGGAGGAAAACAAGAAGGTCGTCGAGAAGGGTGGTAAGCCGGCAGAAGCCGTTCCCGTCTTACTCGGCATCACGAAGGCTTCACTCGAGACGGACAGCTTTATCTCTGCTGCTTCATTCCAGGATACGACTCGTGTTCTTACAGAAGCGGCTACACTGGGTAAGGTGGATAGGCTGCGCGGTTTCAAGGAAAATGTGATCATGGGTCACTTGATCCCCGCCGGTACCGGTTTCCCCGAGCACCGCGAGATCAAGTTGGTAGAAAAAGGTGAGCCAATTGGTGCACCGGTGATGGAAGAAGCCGAGCCACAGCCGGCCATCGGGTAAGCTCTGGGAGCAGCGGAGTAATGAAGTAATGGGCGACAACAAATCCCCTTACTCTCTTACTCTATCGCTCCAATACTCCACCTAGAATCGCCATGTCGATCGTCACCAAAACGGGCGATAAAGGCGAAACGTCTCTGATGTACGGCCATCGCGTATCGAAGGGTGATTCACGCGTCGACGCGTATGGCTGTGTCGATGAACTGACTGCAGCCCTAGGTTTAGCCAGGTCCGTTTCGACTGACAAATTTATTTCAGAAGAAATTCTCGCCGTACAAAAAGACTTAATCGTTCTCATGGGAGAACTGGCAACGGCGCAAAAGGATCGGGAGCGTTTCGTCAAAGATGGTTTTCAACTTACCACAGCAGCGATGGTCGACCGGGTCACCGCCGTGATTGTCGGTCTCGAGAAAGACGATTCGCTTTATCCGAAGGACTGGGTGATTCCCGGGGCAACATTGATGTCTGCCGCTCTTGATTTTGCTCGCGTAACGTGCCGCCGCGCCGAGCGGCACATCGCCGGTTTGAGCACCAGTGACTCGGAGTTTAACATCGAGATTTTGCGCTACCTAAATCGCCTTTCGGATCTCTTGTGGATCCTGGCGAGGTACGTCGAGAAAGACTCGCGGAATTCCCATTAGCGGCGCATTGCTGTGGCGCACCTTGAATTGCGCTGCAATTCAGCGTCAAAAATTGGCAAACCTCCGGCAGCAACATTTATCGTTGCGTGTTATGCATCGTCGCAATGAAATTCGGATTAACTTTTGTCGCTGCTCTTTTGGTTGCTGTTTCCACGTCGCACGGGCACGAAGCGATCTTTTCGTGGACTTACACGACTGACCTGACTCCGAAAGGTCATGGCGAATGTGAACAATGGATTACCACTCGTTGGGAAAAGGAGCATGGTAGCTATAGCGTTATCGATTTTCGTGAGGAGTTCGAATATGGCGTGACGGATAATTTCCAGCTCGCGATCTATCTCAACCATCATTATGTCCACGCGAATGATGATGTTCCGGCTGAAGATCCAGCGCATCCTGGCAATCGTTTGCGCGGCGCTTACGTAACCGGCGGTGAAGATGTACACGCCGGACACAATCCGGCGACGGTGTTCGACAGTTATCATTTTGAGTCGGTCTCTCTGGAAGGAATTTATCGGCTCTTGAGTCCCTACAAGGATCCGCTCGGTCTCGCGCTTTATTTCGAACCATCGGTGGGTGATCAGGAAACGGAATTGGAATGGAAAATTCTGCTGCAAAAGAACTGGCTCGAAGACCGGCTTGTTTGGGCGTTAAACGTCAATTACGAACTCGAATTCGAAAAGGAGGACGGTGGCGGCTACGAGCGGGACGGCAAGTTCGAATGGTTCACCGGACTTTCTTACCGCTTCGTGCGCAATTGGTCAGCAGGTTTGGAATTTTGGAATCATCACGAATTTGCCGATGCCACGGTTCACGAGCATTCAGCCTACTTTTTGGGACCGACGATTCATTATGGCGGCGAACGCTGGTGGGCCACCCTTGGATTCCTTCATCAGTTACCAATCGGACAGGCGTTTAGTCACGATAACAAGGAGTTTGCCGCGCACGACGGCTACATCTTTGGCGACGAGCATGAAAAATACTACGTGCGCTTCAGAATGGGAATTAACTTCTAGCGCGTGATGAAATCGGAGTTCGCATTCATCGCGCTGCCTGTTTCCGCGCTGATCGCACCATCCGCGTTTGCCGTTCGATACCTCACCGTCGATCAAGCGCAGCAGGCGATTTTTCCCGGCAAATCATTCACGGCGGCGCCGGTAAAGCTGACGAGCGTTCAACGCAAAGCCATTGAGCAGGCCAGCGGCGTCCGCGTCTTGCATGACGAGCAGCAGGTCTGGCGCGTCAGTGGCGGTGGTTGGTTTATCGTCGATGAAGTTGTCGGCAAACATGAATTCATCACTTATGCGGCCGGACTCAATCTCGACGGTTCGGTCAAGCAGATTGAAATCATGGATTATCGCGAGACTTATGGAGGCCAGATTCGCGATCAAAAATGGCGAGCCCAATTTGTGGGAAAGACCAGCAAATCCACGCTTAAACTCGATGGCGATGTCAAGAACATCAGTGGAGCAACTTTGAGTTGCCGGCACATCACCGACGGCGTGAAACGCCTTCTGGCAGTTTATGAGATCGCACTCAGGCATTGAAATTCGTCGCTGCCGCCCATTACTCGGCACGCTTGTGGAGATTGCATGCCAGGGATCGCCTCGCGATATAGATTGCGCCTTCACCGCGATGGAAAAAGTGCAGCGGCTGATGAGTTTTCACGATCCTACCAGCGATGTGGCCCGAATGAATTGCCACGCTTCGCGCCGCCCGGTCAAAGTTCATCCATGGACATGGCGCGTTTTGAAATCCGCACAGGAATTTTCACGTAAAAGCGATGGCGTTTTCGACATCACAATGGCCCGGCAACTCGTGAAATGGGATTATCTTCCGAGACCTGACACGCGGCTTTGTAGTGGCGGGAGCTGGCGCGACATCGTTCTCGACGATGAATACAACGTTCGATTCCGCCGCCGGCTGATCGTTGATCTGGGAGGCATTGCTAAGGGCTTTGCGGTTGATCGCGCTGTTGCAGCGTTGAAAAATAATTCTGTCACGGCCGGAATCGTAAACGCCGGCGGTGATCTGCGAACATTTGGATCGGCTTCGGAGGTTGTTTATGTGCGTCATCCCGCCGAGCCGACACGCATTGCCGGGGCGGTGCGCCTGCGCGAGCGTGCCATGGCGACCTCGGGAGTCTATTTCGAGCGTCGAAAATATCGCGGCAAGTATGTGGGCCCAATACTCGACGGACATACTGGTCAATCTGCCTGCGAACTAATCAGCGTGACCGTCGCGGCTGCCGAATGCATGATAGCGGACGCACTGACCAAACTTGTTTTTACGCTGCGTGGAAAAGCCGCGGGCTTGCTGGCGCAGTATCGTGCAGACGCGCTGTTGCTTGAGCGCAATGGTACGCCATCCTGGATGTTTCACTCGCCATGCGACACCCGCGACCAGACTCGATTCGATTGAAGCACTTGCAGAGATATTTTCTCTACGCCGTGGTAGCGCTGCTTTTTTTCAGCGGCGTCGCGTGGACATATTGGAACTATCTGGCTGTGTCGCCGGGCGATTTTGAAACAAGCGCGAAAAGCTGGGCGATGAAGATCCATGGCGCGGCCGCGATGGCGATTCTGGTATTGATCGGCATGCTGTTGAATGGCCATGTGAGATTCGCATGGCGCGCGGGCCGTAACCGCGCAAACGGCTCGGTGTTTCTGAGTGCGTTCGCTGTTTTGACCATCACCGGCTACGGCCTTTATTACGCGGGCGGCGAAAGATTGCGTGCGTGGACGAGTTGGATTCATCTCGCTATCGGCCTGGTTTTGCCGATCTTACTGCTGATCCACATCTTTCTGGGAAGGAGGACACGCCCTTCGGGTCAATCTCGAACCCGATCGCGTCTTGCGTCCCAAGGCGCGACAGACAGACATCCAAAGCCCTTTACCACGAATCCCAATACGGCACTTAGTGAAGGCGGTAATAACGCTGAATTTCAGGTTGCACATCGACGCTTGCTGTAGCATCTTCACCGTCCCGCTCTGAAGTTCCCCTCTCGCGGATTTTCTCCTATGGCAGATACAACAGAATTAGTACCTGAGCTTTTGGAAGCTGGTGTTCATTTTGGGCATCAGACGAAGCGCTGGAATCCGAAGATGAAGGCGTTCATCTTCGAACAGCGCAATCAGATTTACATCATTAATTTGGACGAAACCGTGCTCCAGCTTCGGCGGGCCACGGAATTTCTGCAGGAAGTCACACGCCGTGGAGGCAGAATTTTATTCGTTGGTTGCAAGAAACAGGCGCAGGAAGCGATAAAGGAGGCTGCTTTGGCTTGCAGTCAGTTTTACGTCAATCAGCGTTGGCTGGGTGGCACATTGACCAACCTCGCGACCATTCGCAAGAGCATCGGGCGACTGAGATATATCGAAGAAATCGAGAAATCACCCGAATACAAGAAGATGGGCAAGCAGGAACTGGCTGCTCTTAATCGTGAGGCGGCAAAGCTCCGGCGCAATCTCGAGGGCATAATCGAGATGTCGCAATTGCCCGACGTCCTTGTGGTGATCGATACGATTCGTGAACAAAACGCCGTGAACGAAGCGCGGCGCCTTGGGATTCCAGTGGTTGCCATCGTGGACACGAATGCGGACCCAGACATCATCGATTACCCGATCGCTGGCAACGATGACGCGATCCGCGCGATTCGCGTGATTCTGCAGAAGCTCGTGGATGCTATTGTTTCGGCAAGCAACGAAGCGCGAATCCGCGAGCAAGTCGAAATGGCTGGCGTTTCAGCGTAGCCAGCCAATAGCCAATAGCCGATGGTTGATAGTTAACCTGCGCTGGATTCTCTTTTAACACTCTTATCACTTAATGAAGACAACAGCTGAGATCGATCCCCAATTAGTTAAACAGCTCCGCGAGAAGACCAACGCAGGTTTTATGGATTGCAAGCGCGCTCTTGTGGAGAGCGGCGGCGATCTGGAGAAAGCGGAGACGATTTTGCGGACTAAAGGAATTGCCAGCGCGGGAAAGAAAGCTTCGCGTGCAACGAAAGAAGGCGTCGTGGCTTCTTATATTCACCTGCAAGGGAAGGTTGGCGTGCTCGTGGAGGTGAATTGTGAGACCGACTTCGTGGCGAGGAACGAGAATTTTCGCGAATTCGTGAAGGATATCACACTGCATATTGCGGCAGCCCACCCGCTTTACGTCAGCCGTGCAGATGTGCCAGGCAATCTCATCGAAGCCGAGCGCGAAATTTACAAAGCCCAGGTCAAAGGCAAACCGGCGAACATTGCCGACAAAATTGTCGAAGGAAAACTCGACAAATTCTACAGCACCGTTTGCTTGCTCGAACAAGGTTTCATCAAGAATCCTGATGTGACCATCAAGGATTTGCTCAACGCCAAGATTTCCGAGCTGGGCGAGAATATCATCATCCGCCGTTTTGTCCGCTATCTCGTCGGCGAGGCGCTAGCGAGTGAAGCGTAGGCCGTTGTAGCGGCGTTCGCCGCTGCGAACGCCGGACGTAGTTATAGGCTGCTTGATACAAGCAACCACCACAACGTCGCGTGCACACGGCTGATCCGCAGTTAAGTTGCCGTGGAATGGGACTGGCCGAATACAAGCGGAAACGGGATTTCAAGAAGACAGCTGAGCCTGCCGGAGGCAAGCCACTGCCCGAGAAAATCAAAGGTGCGTCGCGTTTCGTCATTCAAAAGCACGCTGCGCGCCGCTTGCACTACGACTTCCGCTTGGAGATGGAGGGCGTGCTAAAATCATGGGCATTGCCCAAAGGGCTTCCCTGGAAACGAGGTGAAAA
>Ga0066678_10000511_pt1 | contig 13141 bp, 9 predicted proteins | sample GraSoiAngelo_127_FD_62300 | JGI IMG/M metagenome (GOLD analysis project Ga0066678, IMG submission 62300) | Grasslands soil microbial communities from the Angelo Coastal Reserve, California, USA - 14_0927_09_40cm | ecosystem: Environmental > Terrestrial > Soil > Grasslands | place: USA...
GTGCGTTCCAGCGCCTGAATTCCGCTCTTCTCATCTACGCACAAAACCACTGCATTTTCCGGTGGATTCAAGTACAGCCCTACAATATCCCGTACCTTTTCTACAAAAAATGGATCGCTCGAAAGCTTGAACTGTTTTTGCCGATGCGGCTGCAAGCCAAACGCTTGCCAGATGCGGTGCACCGTCGATTTCGATACTCCGGTCTCGTCGGCAATTTGTCGGATACTCCAGTGCGTTCCGGCTTTGGGTTTCGTCTTCAGCGTCTTGCGAACTAATTGTGCCACTCGCTCGTCGCTAATCGGGCGTGGGCGGCCCGGGCGTAACTCGTCGTAGAGTCCGGACACCCCCTGTCTGAGAAATCGGCACCGCCACAGACTTACCGTGACCTTGCTCGTCTCCAGTTGTCGCGCAATTTCCACGTTCGTCTTCCCAGAAGCGCTCAGCAAAATAATCTTGGCCCGACGAACGAGCCCAGCCGGAAGAGAACGCGAGTTAGCCAAGCTTTCCAGCTGTTCGCGCAGCTCCGCATCCAAAACCAACACCGCTTTCGGCCGTCCCATCGCCATAGGCACCTCCATTGTGCAGGTGAGATGCCTATATTCCCAGCAATACTAATGCCAGTTATTTATGGGACAGAACACTAGGACCAACGGATTATGAGTTCCTGACATGCGTTTTCGCTAAGGCTGGATTCGGCGCTGATTTGTGCCGCAACTCTCCTTATAGACCTGGCTTACATCGTTTCACCACAATTCGCGGAGTTGCACTGAGTTGCATTTTCCCCCACAGTTACGAGACGCGAGTTTTCCCATGTTCAACGAAAGCGGCTGAGAGCGTGCGATCCGCGCGGGAAATCGGCAAGGAATTTGCTTTCCCCGTTGCTAGCTGCGTCAGTCACAGTGCCCCACAACGGCTGTCGGAACCGCCGGAGGTTCCGGTTCGATCTGGACCAATTGGGTTCCCGCGCCCTGCGCCGGTTGCCCAAGGTCTACGTTCTTGCCGTTCGCGTAGATTTCGTGGCGGCCGTAGGTTCTATGCCATTCCGCCAGTGTTGCTGTACGGCTTTGATGCTCGACAACTTTTCGCCAACCGCCGCCGTAATAAGCGCAAAAACTGATTTCACCTTGAGTCGTTGCCACGGGCGTAGTGGAATTGCAGATTCCCGAGAAATCGTAATTGAAGGCGTCTTGGAACCACATACCGTTTACGATCATGACTCTCCAGCGTCCGCCATACGAATAGGCTTTCTGAGACCAATGCTTGCTGCTACCAGCAAGACGGTAGAAACAGTCCTCAAGCAAGGGGCGAAGTTCCCCGAGCCCAAACCCCGAGGGCGCCTTCTGCTGATTGAAATTGCGGACTATCGAAAGCGAGACTAGGATCCTAGTTGCTGTCGGTCCTCTTCCAGAGTCCGTTATTTCTACAGTGTCGCGCATGAATTGTTCCAAGTCGAAAAAGGTAGGAATCGGTGTCGCGGCTTTTTGCTGCGTGTCTACGAGCAAGGGGCTGAAGATCCCACGGTTGGGATGCGTCTCTTGGAAAAGGCTTCCTACTTTCGCCTCAGGGTTAAGGACATCGCACAGATGAGCGAATATCCCAAAGTCTGACAGTGGGAACCAGTCCCGCATTGGCTGCCAGCCAATCGAAGTCTGCTCATGCAGGTCGAAGGCGAGCTGCGTGAGAGGATAGCGCCGAGCGTATCGCTCGTCGGGGGATACGCGCTCGTCCCTGCCGGCAAACATGATGGGCTGAAAAACGACACCGTGGATTTTGTGTATGTTCTGAATCGCGAATCCGACAATATCGCCAAGGCCGTCGTTGTTGACGCTGTTGGTCACGGTAACTTGAAGCGTCGTTCGCATTCCGGCCGCAGCGATGTTCTCCAAAGCTTGCTGCTTCACTGCCATGTAGTTTCCCAATCCACGATGTTTGTTCTTTTCCTCGGAGACTCCATCCAATTGCAGGTATACCGCGTGGAGGCCGGCTTCCTTCGCCTGCAAAGCAAAGTCTCTGTTCTCAGCAAAATGCACACCGTTTGTCGCAACGTGAAGTCGATGGAAACCCATGCCTTTCGCGTGGCGAACGGCATCAAGAAAAATCGGTGAAACTGTAGGCTCTCCTCCTGAGAAGAGAATGTTGATCTCTCGCTGAGGCTTGAACGAAAGTGCGTTGTTGAAAATCGTCTTTATGTCTTCGATGCTGAGTTCGTGAACGTAGCTGGAAGCATTCGCATCCATGAAACACGGCGAACACATCATGTTGCAGCGATTTGTTAGATCAACGATTAAAAACGTCCCTCGACCGGAACTGATGCTGTTTGGGCCATGAACGTGCACATTGCAATCGTCAACGCATTCGAAGTCTCTGCCGAACGCGAGGCGTTCCATCCTTCGAAAGAAGTCCGGGTGATTGGAGAGTGCATCCTCGAACGGACCATGTTTCTTGCAGGACTTCCGCATGAGGATGCGTCCTGCTTCTTCCACTATCTCGGCTTCGACAACTCCGGGGTTCTCTCGGAAATTCGCAATATCAATCTCACCTTTGAGGACAGCCTCCACTGCTTCGCGATTGCAGTCGGGGCATAGGGACAGAGTGCTCCTGGGGATGCCTGTCGGCATCGGCGCACGCTCGCGCCGTTTAAGAAGTCTGCCAGGGGCCCAGCTTGGGCTACGCAAATTCCCCTCCGGGAAAACCTCGTTAATGGCCTTAGAAACCAGCCATGTTGCATTTGATGCCCCGCGAAGAACATGAGCCGTATTCCCAGACATGAGCGTTCACCTCAACTGTGAGATTTCTCGGAAGGGCGAAATGGCCTTGGAACCGGACGACATGAGGACCCCATTGAGAGGTAGGGACATTGTATCTTGGATGTCAAGCAAAGGTTCGCGGTTCGATCTCTGGAAATTTCTAAGCAGACGGGTACTAAAAGCATTCGCCGCAACGCTAGGAAGAGTATAAAAATTCAAGTGTGCTCTGTTGCGGACTTTTGCTGTACCAGCTTCAACACTCTCAAATAGTTCACCAACAATCTTATCTATTGCTTTAAAAACTTGACCATCACCAATGGCTCCAAGGAGCTCTTCCGGTCGAATGTAGGAACGCCATTACTGCCATGCAGCCGGCGGGCAAGCATAATGTGAGGCCGCCGTGTCTTTGCTTTCGCACCTTCACGAGCGTAGTAAAACGCGAATGGCGTTCCACCAAAGTCGCAATGTGACTGTTCTTTGTGCCACCAATTAAATCACCCTCCCAATGACCGGGAATGGCGCGGTCCTCGATTTCTGCGGGTCTTTCCCGGATAGAGATGGCATCGACGATTTAACCGCGGCACTGTCCGCGGACATGCGCGTGCCGCGAGCGGCGTATGCCAGCGGCATTTGGCCGAGGCACAGAAGAAGATTGAACGCTACAGAGTCGAGCGCGAACTGGCAGAAGCGGAGGCGCAGCAGAATACCGCTGACACAATGCAGTAGGGACTTAGAAGCGAAGTCCCCACATTTTTCACCACAGTCGGCGTTTTAGTGCAAAACAGATGCCAACCTAAGTCTTTTGTTGGTGGGCCCGCCAGGATTTGAACCTGGGACCAACGGATTATGAGTCCGCTGCTCTAACCGCTGAGCTACGGGCCCCACGCTTGAGGAACATTTTAGCCTGAATTTGCCCAATTCACCCGTACAGCCTCGCGGATTTCTGCTCACCCCTTTGCGGAGAGGGCGTCTATCGCCAGTGGGGTGGTCTGCCGGAGAGAAGAAAGACATTCGTATCGCTGTCTTGTGAGGAGAGGAGCAAGGTGTGATCATGCGCAACGTGTGGAAGTGTGGTTTGGCCATGTTGTTGGGACTTGGCGTTTTGGCGGGGAGTGCGGGGGCGCAATTCAAGAATGGAAGCCAGCCGACGGAGCTGAATATTCCGCGGCTCAGCCAGCGCGGGACGGTGTCGCAGCGAATTGGGCTGACAGACGTCACGATTGTTTATCACCGGCCGGAAGTAGGCGGGCGGGAAATTTGGGGCAAGACGGTTCCTTATGGAAAAGTGTGGCGCGCGGGCGCGAATGAAAACACGACCATCACTTTTTCTGACGAGGTGAGCGTCGAAGGAAAACCGCTGGCAGCGGGAACGTATGGGCTGCACACCACTCCAGACAAGGATCAATGGACGATTATTTTCTCGAAGAATTCGACTTCCTGGGGCAGCTTCAGTTACGACGAGAAGGAAGACGCGTTGCGTGTAACTGCGAAGCCGCAAGCCGCGGATTTCCGCGAAGCGCTCACGTACACGTTTGAGGAAGTCAAGCCGGATTCGGCGGCCGCAACGCTGCGTTGGGAGAAGCTGGCGGTTCCCTTTCACATTTCCGTGGACGTGAAGGCAGTCGTGCTGAAGAGCATCAAGAATGAATTGCGGAGCGTCGGCGGATTTACGTGGGCGGGATTCGACGAAGCGGCGCAATGGTGCCTGGACAACAATTACAACCTGGAAGAGGCGCTGAAGTGGGAAGACACTTCGATTCAGAATGAAGCGCGGTTCGAGAATTATGAGACCAAATCGCGCATTCTCGACGCCATGGGGCGAAAAGATGAAGCAGCGAAAGTGCTCGCTAGCGCCTTCGACAAAGCCACTGCCGTCCAGCTCTATGTTTACGCGCGCGGCCTGCAACGAACGGGAAACGCCAAGCGCGCTTTCGAGCTGTACCCGCAAGTGCCGAAGAAGGATGCGAATCATTGGGTGAGCCACCTGGCGCTCGCGCGCATCTCGTCGAACTCGGGCGACTTCCCGACGGCAGCCAAAGAAATGACGCAGGCAATCAGCGCAGCGCCGGATGCGACGAAGCCATTTCTCCAGCCGCTGCTGAAACGCCTCGAAGCGAAGGACGACATCAATAAATAGCCGGAAAGCCGAAGCATCCGAGGTCCCACAGGGGGTCTCGGATGTGTGGCAGGGAAAGGACTTAAGACAAAGGAACTCGGGACGGCCCCCTCCCCGCACGCTCTTTGAAACGATATGATTCCAAAGGGGTTAGAGGGTGGGGGTCGGTAAAACGATATGACGGGAAAGGACTTAGGAGGATAGGTCCGACGGCGTGGAGGCAAGCGCAAAGGTACTGAAGGCGTTGGAAGAACTGCGCGCGGGACGAGCATGACTTAGAGGGCACCCTCCTTACGGTGGGCAGGCTGGCGGAGCGTGCCGGATCAACGAGATCATTATACCACATTGGTAATATATATTAAGGATTACTTTAAGTGCTTTGGATGTTGTGGGATAGCACGGGAGGCTAGCGGAAAGAAGCAACGTCAAAAGCCTCGCCCTACAAAACCGAGGGCAGGGCATCCAAATTCAGCTTAAGATTTTAACGTCCAGGCCGCCCGGCCTTCCTCAGTGCGAAACGAATTCCGATCGACATAGCCTGGTTCGTACAAAGCAATTTCGTGCCACTGCTGCACACGGGACATTAGCCCGAGGCCATGTTTTCCATTCTTATCTCGATAGATTATGAAGTCGTGGGCAAATTCGTAGTTCAACCCCATCTCCACGAACTGCTGAAATGGCCAACGAGGCTTCTTTTTCGCCAGGCGAATCACATCAAAGTGGTGTCCTAGCTCATAGGCCCAAAGGTCCGCGGCCTGTAACCGGACGCACTTCTGCGGTGTGTCCAGCTGATACGATTCCATGAACGCCGATACCATCGGGTTGCCTTTGCGTATAGCATGCCAGTCGGAATGACGGCGGTGAGGGGGAAGGCTGGAATTTCGTGGGGTTTGCGGGCTATGCTGTCGGGTGGCGGCGGAGCAGCAAGGGCCGCCAGAAGTGAGGAAGGAAGACGATGGTTACACGACGTGAGTTTCTGGATACATTGGCGGTGGGAGCGGCGGGGCTGGCCGTGGGAACGACGGCGAAAAGCTATGAGCGGATCGTGGGCGCCAACGACCGGCTCAACTTTGCGGTGATCGGGCTGAATGGGCGCGGGTACGCTCATCTTTCTTCGCTGAAGGCGAACAAGAGCGCCGCGCGCATCTCGCACGTCTGCGACGTGGACGGCAACATCCTGAAAAAGTTCGCCGATGCCACGGAGCGCGAGATGGGCGAAGCGGCGACGGCGGAGAAAGACTTTCGCGCGATCCTCGCACAGAAGGACGTCGACGCCATCACAATTGCGACTCCCGACCATTGGCATACGCCGATGGCCATCGCCGGTTTGCAGGCGGGCAAACACGTCTACGTGGAAAAGCCCTGCAGCCACAATCCGGCTGAAGGCGCGATGCTGGTACAGGCGCAGCAGAAATATGGAAAGCTGGTGCAGATGGGCACCCAGCAGCGCTCTTCGCCGCACACCACGGAGATCGTGGACAAGATTCACGCAGGGATCATCGGCAGGCCGTACCTGGCGAAAGCGTGGTACAGCAACGTGAGGAAGTCCATCGGCACCGGCAAAGAAGCGCCCGTACCGGCACAACTGGATTGGGACCTGTGGCAGGGTCCGGCGCCGCGCCGTCCTTACAGAGACAACGTGCATCCTTACAACTGGCACTGGTTCAGAAATTATGGGACCGGCGAAACGCTGAATAATGGAACGCACGAAGTGGATGTGTGCCGGTGGGCGCTGGGAGTGGACTATCCAAAGCGGGTTACGGCGTCAGGCGGCAGATATCACTTCAAAGACGACTGGCAGTTTTATGACACGCTGATGACGAGCTTTGAATACGAAGACAAAATGCTTATGTGGGAAGGCACGTGCTGCCAGGGAATGAAGTGTTACGGCCGCGACCGCGGCTCGGCCATCATGGGAACGACCGGAACGGTAGTCATGGATCGCGACGGCTACGAAATCTACGACCTCAAAGGGAATAGGACGAACGAGTTCAAAGCCGGCAGCACGACGTCGTCTGCGGACCTGCGCGGAGCCGATTCCATGACAGACAGGCACTTCGCGAACTTCATTGCAGGAATCCGGAGTGGCGAGAAACTGAACGCACCGATCGCCGTCGGCAACGTGGCCGTGACGATGCTGCAGCTTTCAAACATCGCGTGGGAAGTGAACCGAGAATTGCAACTCGACCCGAAAGATGGGCGAATCCTGGGCGATGAGGAAGCGATGAAGATGTGGGGGCGCGAGTACGAGAAGGGCTGGGCGCCGCATGTCTAAGAGCTGGCAACGCGAGCGGCGTGATGAAATGCAAATGGAAGGCATTTTCTCACGCCGCGATTTCGTTCGCTCCGGTGCGCTGGTTGCGGCAACGTTCGCTGCTTCGAAGAATATATTTGCAGCGGCAGCGGGACGGCGGGCCGACGAAGGATCGGCGATTCAGCTAGGCGTAGCCAGCTACACGTTTCGCAACTTCAACCGAACGCAGATGATCGGCTTCCTGAAGCAGCTCAACGTGCTGGCGCTGAATGCGAAGGACGTCAAAGATCATCTGCCGATGGAACCGCAGGCGGAGGCAACCGCGCTGGCGGACTATGCCGCGGCGGGCACCAAGCTTCATGCCGCGGGAACGATTTATTTTCCGAAAGATGAAGATGCGGACATCCGCAGCAAGTTCGAATACTGCAAGCGCGCAGGGATTGGCGTGATTGTCGCAGGAGACCCGGCGCCGGAGACGCTTCCGAGGATTGAGAAGTTCGTGAAGGAGTACGATATCCGCTTCGCGATCCACAACCACGGGCCGGAAGATAAACTATGGCATTCGCCGCTGGATGTACTGAAGGCGGTGAAGGGTATGGATCCGCGCATGGGGTGCTGTATCGACGTTGGGCATACGGTTCGCGCAGGCACGGAGGTCGTGCAGGCGATTCACGAGGTGGGTGCGCGGCTGTTTAACGTGCACATGAAAGACCTCACGAGCTTCCAGAGCAAAGAGAGCCAGGTGGCGGTGGGAGAGGGCATCATGCCGGTGAAGAAAATTTTTGAGGCCCTTGGTGCGATCAAGTACAAGGGCTTCGTGGATCTGGAGTATGAGATTCATGCCGACGATCCCATGCCGGGCGTTATCGGCAGCTTTGCTTATATGCACGGCGTGATGGCGGGGATGGGGTAGGCGTCGAGCAGCCTGCCTTTTGGTCCGTTAGGCGGAGATGCCGCCGAAGCACATATATTTGATTTCGACGAATTCGTCGATGCCGTATTTGGAGCCCTCGCGGCCGAGGCCGGATTCCTTTACGCCGCCGAAGGGTGCGACTTCCGTCGAGATGAGGCCGCTGTTGATGCCGACGATGCCGTATTCGAGGGCTTCGGCGACGCGCCAAACGCGGGCGATATCGCGGCCGTAGAAATACGCTGCGAGGCCGAATTCGGTGTCGTTGGCGAGGGTGATGGCTTCAGCTTCGGTCTTGAAGCGGAAGAGCGGGGCGACGGGACCAAAAGTTTCTTCACGCGCAACGGACATTTGCGGAGTCACAGCGGTGAGCACGGTGGGCTCAAAGAAGCGGCCGCCGAGAGCGTGGCGATGGCCGCCGACGAGGACTTTTGCTCCCTTCGACTGCGCGTCGCGAATGTGGCTTTCGACTTTTTGAACGGCGGCGTCGTCAATGAGGGGGCCTTGCGTGGCGCCGGCTTCGAGGCCGGGAGCGGGCTTCAACGCCTTGACCGCGACGGCAAGCTTGGAGGCGAAAACGTCGTACACGGAGTCCTGCACGAGCAGACGGTTCGTACACACGCAGGTCTGGCCAGTGTTGCGGTACTTCGAAGCGATGGCGCCTTCGACGGCGGCGTCCAGGTCGGCGTCGTCGAAGACGATGAAGGGCGCGTTGCCGCCGAGTTCCAGAGAAAGTTTCTTGACGGTGCCTGCGCACTGGGCCATGAGGATTTTGCCGATCTCCGTCGAGCCGGTGAACGAGAGCTTGCGGACTGTTGGGTTGGACGTCAGTTCAGCGCCAATTTCCGTTGCAGATCCGGTGACGATGTTGAGCACGCCTTTGGGGAGTCCGGCGCGCTCAGCCAACTCCGCGAGGGCGAGGGCGGAAAAGGGAGTCTGCGAAGCGGGCTTCAGCACAACGGTGCAACCCGCGCCGATGGCAGGGCCGGCTTTGCGCGTGATCATCGCCAGCGGAAAATTCCATGGCGTGATGCACGCGACGACTCCGATGGGCTGCTTAATGACGACAATGCGCTTGTCCGCTTGATGCTGCGGAATGGTGTCTCCGTAGATGCGCTTGGCTTCTTCGCCAAACCATTCGAGGAACGCGGCGGCGTAGGCGACTTCTCCTTTTGATTCGGCGAGAGGTTTGCCCTGCTCCAGAGTCATGAGGCGGGCGAGGTCGTCTTGATTCGCCATCATGAGGTCGAACCAGCGACGAAGAATGGCGGCGCGCTCCTTGGCGGTTTTTTTGCTCCAGGCGGGGAAGGCGCGATTGGCAGCTTCGATGGCCTGGCGAGTTTCGGCGGCGCTCAGCTTTGGGACAGTGCCGATGATTTCGCCGGTGGCGGGATTATCTACGTTGAGCGATTGGCCCGAAGCTGCCTGGACCCATTGCCCGTTGACATAACAAGCTTCGCGGAAAAGCCGGGGGTCCTTGAGCTGGGTGGTTGGGCTTTCCATTTTTGTGACGGTGTTTTGCATGGTCGACTCCCAATTCTAACAGCGCCGGGCAAGAGTGTGCGTCCCGCTACGCGTGGGAAGCGCAGGTTGCTTGTGCTCTGCGACGGAAGCAAGCGCCGCTTCGATAACGCCGAGGCCTTCAGCGAACTGCTCGTCAGTGACCACGAGCGGAACGAGAATGCGAATCACATTGTTGAAAGTTCCGGCGGTGATGGTAATTAGGCCGTGCTCATAGCAATATTTGGCGATGGCTTTGGTTTCGGTGTCCGCAGGCTCGCGGGTCTGCGCGTTGCGCACCAGTTCGATGGCGCACATGCCGCCCAGGCCGCGAACGTCGCCGACCAGGAGCCATTTTTTCTGCCAGCTTCGGGCGCGCTCTTCAAAAAGTTTGCCGATGGCGGTGGAACGCGCGAGGAGACCGTCCTCCTCGATGGTCTCGATGGCGGCAAGCGCGGCGGCGCACGACAGCGGATGTCCGCAGTAAGTGCCGCCGAGTGAGCCAACGCCGGGAGCGTCCATGATTTCCGCGCGGCCGGTGACCGCGGCGATAGGCATGCCGCCGCCGAGGGATTTCGCCATGGTGATCAGATCAGGCTCAATGCCGAAATGTTCGGAGGCAAACCATTTGCCGGTGCGGGCGAAGCCAGACTGCACTTCGTCGGCGATAAAGAGAATGCCGTGCTTCCGGCAGATATTTTGCAGCAGCTTGAAGTAGTCGCGCGGCGGAACGACAAAACCGCCTTCACCGAGGACGGGCTCGGCGATCACGGCGGCGACGGATTCGGGAGCTACGGAACGCTTGAAGGCATCTTCGAGATGATGAGCGAAAGTTTCCGCGGTGGCACCCTTTTCGCCGCGGTAGGGATAGGCAAAAGGAATGCGGTAGATTTCGCTGGCGAAAGGCTCGAACCCGGCTTTATAAGGATGCGTTTTGCTGGTGAGCGACATGGTGAGCAGGGTGCGGCCGTGGAAGGCGTCCTCGAAACAAATGACGGCGGGGCGCTTAGTGTAAGCGCGGGCGATCTTGATGGAGTTTTCGATGGCCTCGGCGCCGGAATTTAAAAGAATGGTTTTCTTCGGGAAATTGCCGGGAGCCAACGCGTTGAGCTTTTCGGCGACGGCGACATAGCCTTCGTAGGGAGTGACGGCGAAACAAAGATGCAAATGCTTCCCGAGCTGCTCGCGGATCGCGGAGATCACGCGGCAGGAGCGATGACCGATGTTGAGGCAGCCGATACCGCCGGCAAAATCGAGATAGCGATTACCGTCGACGTCCTCGATGACGGCGCCATCGGCGCGCGCAGCGAAAACGAGCGTGGCATTCGAAGGTCCGCGCGGAATGGCGCCTTCGCGTCGCGCCATCAAAGCGCGTGACTTGGGTCCGGGTATTTCGCTGCGAATCTGAATCGTAGACATTTTTGTTTTCCTTACTATTAGATCTAATACCATCCGATCGGCGTTTCGTCGAGATTGACAAACACCTGTTTGGTTTCGAGATATTCCTCAAGGCCCCAGGGGCCTAGCTCGCGGCCAAAGCCGGACTGCTTGTAGCCGCCCCAGGGCGCTTCGACGTAAGTCGGTTGCATGTGATTGACCCAGACGATTCCGGCGCGCAGCGATTTGACAACGCGGAAAGCTTTATAAATGTCGCGTGTCCAAACGGCCGCGGCGAGGCCATAAGGCGTGTCGTTGGCGATGCGAATGGCGTCCGGTTCGCCTTCGAACGGAATCACGGAAGCCACCGGGCCGAAAATCTCTTCGCGGGAGATGCGCGCTGAGTTGTCCACGTCGTAGAAAATAGTCGGCTCAACGTAGAAGCCCTTGCTGAATTGTTTTGGTCGCCCGCCGCCGATGGCCACTTTCGCTTCCTTCTTGCCGAGTTCGACGTAGGAGCTGACGCGATCGTATTGCTCCTTGCTGACGAGCGGCCCCATTTTCGTTTCGCGCTCGAGTGGTGCGCCAAGTTTGATGCGCTTGGCTTTTTCGGTCATAGCTTCGAGGAATTTCGAGTAGATTTTCTTTTCGACGAGAATGCGGCTCCCGGCGGAACAAACTTCGCCCTGATTGATGAAGACGCCGAAGAGCGCGCCGTCGACGGCGGCTTCCCAATCTGCGCCATCGAAGAAAATATTGGGAGACTTGCCGCCGAGCTCCAGCGTGACGCGCTTGAGCGTGTCGGCGGCGCTCTTGACGATCATTTTCCCGACGGCGGCGCTGCCGGTAAAGGCAATTTTGTCCACGCCGGGATGCGCTACGAGCGCGGCTCCAGTGGTTTCGCCAAAACCGTTGACGATGTTGACGACGCCAGGTGGGAAACCCAATTCTTCAGACCAGCTGGCGACTTCCATCACAGTGAGCGGCGTTTGCTCAGCGGGCTTAAGGACACAGGTGCAGCCCGCAGCAATGGCCGGAGCGAGCTTCCAAGAAGCCATCACTAGCGGATAATTCCAAGGAATGATCTGGCCTGCAACGCCGACAGGTTCACGCAAAGTAAAACTCAGTGCATTCGCGGGAACGGGATTGACGTGCCCGAGAACTTTGTTCGCGAGGCCGGCGTAGTATTCAAAACAAGTTGCGGCGTCGGCGATGTCGTACTCGGCTTCAACGATGGGCTTGCCGGAATTGCGGCATTCCAGTTCGGCAAGTTGCGCGGCGTTGGCGCGAATTTTCTCCGCCAGTTTATAAAGGATGCGGCCGCGATCGGCGGCGGTGGTCTGGCGCCACGGACCGGAATCAAACGCGGCGCGCGCGGCCTTGACGGCGCTATGGACGTCGGCGGCTGTACCCGATGAAACCTGGGCGATCATTTCTTCGGTGGAAGGATCGTAAACGGGAAACATTTCGCCGGAAGAACTTTTGACCCACTGACCGTTGATGTAGTTGTCGTAAGTTCGAATGATTGTTTTCGCAGTGCTCGACATAACTGCCTCCCGAATTCGTTCACAACACCGGCGCAGGCGCCGCCGCCAACTTGCGCGCGGCCTTGCGCCTGCCGTAAATGAAAAAGAAAAACGCCGCGAGACCGACGAATAAGAGCGTGCCTCCAAACATCCAGACCTCGTAAGACAAGAGCGACTTAATCTGCTGCGCTGGAAAAAACGCCAGGGCAATTCCCAAGCCCGTGGTGGTGAATCCACTGAAGCCGGCTAGTGTCAGCGTGGTCTTGCCGTAACGGCCCTTTACGAAAGAATCGCTGGAAGCAATTTTCATCAGCACGCCGAACAGGTACAGAAAAGGGATCAATTGAAGCACGACGGCGAGCGAGAGCAATTTCTGAAACGTCTCCTGCACGCCCGCGCCGGAAAGCGAGAAGTTGATCACCACGAGAACAAGCGAAACGGCAGCGTGAACAATCAATGCCGCATACGGCGTGGCATACTTCGGGTGAATTTTGGCCATCCAGTCGGGCATATAGGAATCGAGGCCGGCAACAAAAGGAATGCGAGCCGAGCCGCCAAGCCAGGCGGAACCGATTCCAGCGATTGAAATGCTCAGGAGAAACGCAAAGGGCGCAATGATCCAGACGGCGCCAACACGGCTGGCCATGTTGCCGACAGCTTGCACTATGCCTTGGAGTACGCTGATGTCGCTCTTTTTTACGGCGATGAGCA
>Ga0066678_10000514_pt1 | contig 13119 bp, 12 predicted proteins | sample GraSoiAngelo_127_FD_62300 | JGI IMG/M metagenome (GOLD analysis project Ga0066678, IMG submission 62300) | Grasslands soil microbial communities from the Angelo Coastal Reserve, California, USA - 14_0927_09_40cm | ecosystem: Environmental > Terrestrial > Soil > Grasslands | place: USA...
GACGCAGCGCGCAGAGCGGTGATAGCCAGTTCGTGGGCTGTTTCGGGATCGAACGCAAAGAGAAGCGGCCTAACGACTCGTTCGTAGGCATGGCTCATTTGCCGATGCAGAACTGGCTGAACACCGAATCGAGAATGTCTTCGACACCGACCAAGCCGATCACCTCCCCGACCGCGCGCAACGCCTCGTTCAGGTCGAGCGCCGCATATTCGGAAGAGACGCCGTCGCGCAAGATCGCGTCCGCGCGGTTGCACGCCTCGAGCGCGCGCCGAAGACAATCGCGGTGACGCGTGTTGATCGCGAGGGAGCTTTCCGGGCGGAGGTTTCGTTCCGCGATCCGTCCCAGGATTTCGTCTTTCAGCTCCGCAAATCCTTCTTCCGTCAGGCACGAAATCCGCAATGCGTCGGTGTCGCTCCAGTCGTTGTGCTCGGGCAGGTCGCTTTTATTCAGCAAAAGGATTTCGTTTCCATTTTGCGATCGCTTGTCGAGGTGCGGTGGCTTGGGCGCATTGCGGTCGGCGACGTGCAACAGCAGATCGGCGATGCGGAGCGATTTTTCCGTGCGCGAGATTCCTTCGCGCTCGAGCTCGCTGGCGGATGAGCGCAGGCCGGCGGTGTCGAGCAAACGAATCGGCAGGCCGCGGAGATTGATCGTCTCTTCGATCGCGTCGCGCGTCGTGCCGTGGCTATCGCTGACAATCACGCGGTCGTAACCGAGCAGCCGGTTGAGCAAACTCGATTTGCCCGCATTGGTGGCGCCGTAGATCACTACTCGAAGGCCTTCGCGCAGAATCCGCCCTTGATCCGCGGTCGCAAGCAAGGCTGAGATCTCAGTCTGGATGGAACCGAGTCGCGCGAGCAGTTTTTCGCCTTCGTCCGGCGCGATTCCTTCCTCGGGAAAATCGATTGCCGCGTCGATCTGTGCGAGAAGATAGACAAGTCCGTCGCGGACTCTTTTGATGTTCTCGCCGAGGCGTCCTTCCAGCTGCTCGGTCGCAGCACGCAAAGCGAGATCGGTTTTAGCGCGAATCAGATCGATGACTGCTTCGGCCTGGATGAGATCCATTTTACCGTTGAGAAAGGCGCGCTCGGTGAATTCACCCGGACGCGCCCCGCGCGCGCCCGCATGGAGACACGCTTCTAGCACTTTGGCCGTGACGAGTGTCCCGCCGTGGCAACTGATCTCGACCAAATCTTCGCCGGTGTAACTTGCCGGCGCGCGGTGCACCGAGAGCATCGCCTGGTCGACGAAACGGCCGGTTTCATCCACGATTTCGCCGACGTGCTGAACGCGCGGTGCAAACTGGGACGGCTTCTCCTTGCCACGAAAAACTTTTTCCGCGACGGCGGTGGCGTTTGCACCGCTAATTCGGACGAGAGCAATCGCGCCTTCACCAGCAGGCGTGGAGATGGCGGCGATCGGATCGCCCGGTTGTCGATCTTGCGCCATTAGGTCAGCACTTTCTTCAGCGCAGCGACGCATTTTTGGTTTTCTTCCAGAGTGCCGACGGAGATCCGGACCCACTCAGGGAGGTTGTAGCCGGCAAGCGGCCGAACGATGATTTTTTCCGCGAGCAGTTTCCTGAACACAGCAGCGCCGTCGCGGACGTTAACCATGACGAAATTCGCGGCCGCCGGCACGAAACACAGATCCATGGCGGCGAATTGCTCTTGCAAATAGGCGCGACCGGCGTCGACGACTGCTTTGGTCTTGCGCTGATGGTCTTCATCACGCAGCGCGGCGAGCGCGCCTGCTTGAGCAAGGCCGTTGACGTTGAACGGTTGCCGCGTTTTTTGCAGCACTTCGATCAAATTCCCGGCCGCAATCCCGTAGCCGACGCGCAAACTGGCGAGTCCATGCACTTTGGAAAACGTGCGCAGCACGACGACCTTTCTGCCCTCCCGCACGTAGCGCAGCATGTCGGGCGGATCCTCAAGTAGCTCGAAATACGCCTCGTCGAAAACGGTGATGATGTTTTCCGGCACGCGCGCCATGAACTTGTCGATCTTGTCTTCCGTCAGGAATGAGCCCGTCGGATTGTTCGGATTAGCGATGAAGATGAGCCGCGTTTTCGGCGTGATCGCCTCGAGTATGCCGTCCAGGTCGGGTTGAAAATCAGGCGCCGACCCTTCGATGGTGCACGCGCCAAATAACGTCGCGACCAGCTTGTAACAAATGAACGCGTGCGCGGAGGTGACAACGTCGGCGCCGCGATTGAGGAACGCGTGCCCGAGGAACTCGATCACCTCATTCGAGCCGTTACCGAGAATGATGTTTTCCGCTTCGAGGCCGAGCCGGTCCGCCAGCGCGGTGCGCAAATACAGACCGCCACCTTCGGGATACAGGTGCGCGTTTTCCAGAGCGCCGCGCATGGCGGCGATTGCTTTTGGCGATGGGCCGAGCGGATTTTCATTGGAGGCAAGCTTGACGATCGCGCCGGGAGGGACATCGAGGTCGCGAGCGGTTTCTGCGATGGGTTTGCTTGGTTCGTAAACGGCCAGATCGCGCAGCTGCGGATTGGCCAGCTCCCAAACTGCCGTCATGCGGTGGAGAGTAAATGCAAGTAGCGCAACTTCCAACTAGCTTGGCCGGCGACAGGCTGGCGTGCGCGGCGCCGCGAACGTCATTGGCGGAGGGGCGAGGAGTTTTGCACTTTCCGCGCAATTTTGTTCTTGCCATCGAACAGTCGAATCGGGTAAGAGGGCGCTTCGCTGGGATGCGTTTACGAGAGGTATCTCAAGGACAAAGAGCCAAGGCAAATCACATGAAATCGAAGACCATTTCACTGCTCGGTGTTTTGATAACGGCGGCTGGATTTTTTATCGGCGCTGCGAGCGCGCGGGCGACAGTTGTCGATCTAACAACCGGGCCCGACGCCAGCGGCCAGATCGGCGACGCGCTCTTCTTTGCCACCCAGCAGCAGCCCTCCGGTACAGGGAACATCGACCCGTTCCTGCGCATTCAGGAGAAGGGCTTCGAGCAAGGCTACAACACTGATGGCGGCTTTCCCTTCGACGACAAACACCCGCACAACTATCAGCACAGCTTGTTGATTTCCGATCTGACCCCGGTCTTTTTGAACGGGCAACCGTTTCTGCAATTCATGCTCGACTCCAACCAGAACGGCAATTCGTTCACCGAACATGTGCTCGAAATGACTGCGCTGCAGATCTTCACCACCAACGACCCGAACCAGACGACGGAGAGTTTCGACAGCAAGGGAATTCTCCAGCTCAATGGCACGCTGGTTTATAATATGGGGTCGGGCAACGCGGTGCTGACCACTGCTACCGGCAGCGGCAAGGCTGACATGTTCATGTACATCCCGGCCAACCTTGTCCAAACCGGCGAAAAGTATCTTGTTCTCTACTCCGCTTTCGGTAACGACATTCCTGCCGATGGCGGATTCGAGGAATGGGTGTTCATCCCGGGGACGGTTCCAATTCCCGAGGCGGGAATGTTTTTCCCCGTGGTTGGTTTGCTCGCTGCCGTGCTGTGCACGCGCATGCTGCAGCGGCGGAGGGCCACTCGGCAGCCGCGTCAGCACACGTTGCTCGGCTAAGGCGACGACTTTGTCTTCATTGGTTTAGCTGAGGCGGCGGGAGCTGCCCGCCGCCTATTTTTTGCCGCACGATCGGGCGGTTGCTCCCGGTGGGCATAAAAACTGTTGTTGACGCTGCGACGCATTTATGAGAATTATGAGAACAGTCATAAAAAGCGTAACGGCACATGAAAACTAAAATTCCCGCCTTCCTCGCCTCTTTCCTCCTCACCACTGCTGCGTTTCTACTTACCCCTCAAAACACCCACGCGACGATTGTCGACTTAACCACGGGACCGGATGCCAGTGGTGAGATCGACGGCGCCTTGTTTTTCGCCACCCAGCAACAGCCCGCCGGCACCGGGAACATCGACCCGTTTCTGCGCATCCAGGAAAAAAATTTCGAGCAGGGCTACAACACCGATGGCGGCTTTCCATTCGACGACAAAAATCCGCACAACTACCAGCACAGTCTCTACATCCCGGATCTGACGGCGACGATCATCAACGGCACTCCCTACCTTGCCTTCATGCTCGACTCGAACCAGAACGGCAATTCCTACACTGAACACGTGCTGGAAATGACGGCCCTGCAGCTCTTCACCACCAACGATCCCAATCAGACGACTGAAAGCTTCAACAGCGCCGGCATCCTCCAGCTCAATGGCACGCTGGTTTACAACATGAACGCGAATGGGAGTAATGCCGTCTTGACGACTGCGACCGGCAGCGGCAAGGCCGACATGTTCATGTACATTCCAGTGAGTCTGGTTCAGACCGGCGAACTTTACCTCGTGCTTTACTCCGCCTTTGGTAACAGCATTCCTACCGATGGCGGATTCGAGGAATGGGTGTTCATCCCAGGGACAGCGCCCATCCCAGAGGCGCAAACACTTTTCCCAGTCGTCGGTCTGCTGGCTGCCGTGTTATCCACGCGCGTGTTGCGGCGCCGAAAAATGGCCCAGCTGGCACGGCAACCCATTTTTTTCAGCTGATAGGTTAGTTATCTCCCTTGTTTGGCGGAGGCGGTCCCGGTAACGGGATCGCCTCTTTTTCTATCGAGCTCTCTGCTCGTTCGCCGTCGCGTGACCAGTGTCGGCCACGGCTGCTTCCACCCATTGCCAGGTAAGGACGCTTGACCGGAAGACACTGTACAAACGGTCAAAATCGCTTTTGCGGGCCGACAACTTAAAAATCAACTGTGTTCCGGGCGCATTTACAAAGAGCACGCTTCTTTGAAAAACGCTGCCCATGGTTTTGTAGGAGACAGCGATTTCATAGCTCAGGTTGCTGTTCAGCAGCACTGGGTTTTGTTCACTTTTGGTGATCGTGATTGCCTCGCTGTTCGGCGGCAGCGTGGTTAGCACCTGCTGGCTGAGTTTTTCCGTCGTCGCGCGATCGAACGGCTGCGGCTTCGGCAACGGCACCGCTTCAATGCTTGCCTCGGCGAATGCTACATCGGTTGGAGTCAGCAGAATGCGCCCGCCATCAAAACGGTAGCTCCAACCATGAGGCAAATCATAGCTAACGTTCTGTTGACCGTCTTTGAAGACAAGCTGCTGATAGGTGATACCCGCCGCCTTGTATTCTCCCGGTGAGGGTGTTAGATCGACAAGCCCGTACGCTGTGGCGGCGGCGTTGCTTAAAATCAGCGCCGTAACTGTGTGGCGAAGTCTCATTGCGACCCTGACCAGCAAATTCGTCAATAGACCTGGTACCAGCGCTGTTGCTGGAGATAGGCCGCGATCTGGAGAGTGCCCGGAGGCGAACCGCTCTGGAAATTAGTGTCGTAATACCAGTGCAATCCGGGCGCCTTGTACGTGCTCGCGTTCGCCTGCCATTTTCCCGTACCTTGCAGGCTGTTGAATAGCTCAACCATCGAACCGTAATACGTGAACGTATTGCTGTTCTTCTGCCAATCTTCCAGGAATCGCACGAAGTTTTCGCCGCCCCCACTGTAAAATCCGCTGCCGCTGGGCACCTGACCGGTGACCAGTGCCGCGTTGACTGTCGTGCTTGTCGCAACCCGTTGGGAGATGGCTTTATCGGAGTTTGCGTCGCTCCACGCGCCGGAAAGGACATTGATTGCGTCGCCGACAACAGCGGCATTTGTCCGTGTGTAGCCGTTCACCGTCGGACTCGTATAAGTGCCGCTGTCAGATGGCGGCACGCCCCCGGTGTTATAGTCGCCCTGGATGTAAACCGGATTTTCCGCTACGACTGTCATTCCGCCGCTGGGCAAGGTCGCGCCGTTCTTTAGTCGAATACCGCGTTTCACGGTGGAGACTGTATTTCCGTTGAGCGTGCAGTTGATCGCTGTGCCCGCGCTCGTATCGGAAATATAGATAATGCCGCCGCCGCTGCCAGTGTGGTTCCAGGCCGGAAGCTTGTTCATGGCCGACGTCAATGAGGCGATGTCAACAGTCGTCAGGCGGACGAACGTAGCTTCCCGATTGTCCTGGATCACCTGGTTGGTTGTGATCGCGCCGGTAACCTGGTTGTAAGTACTGCCACTGGTGATCGCGGCGCCGGTATAGTCAGTGATCGTGATGTTGTTACTGGAATCGATCAAGATGCGGTAGTCGGCTTGATTGTAATAACGCATCGTCGACAGCGGATCGGAGTAACTGTTGTTCGGCCGCTCGACGATGTCATGGTAGCTATCGTCGTTGGGGTTGGTGTTGCCACTATTGAACGCGACGTTCCAGCCGAACGGCAAAAAAGGAGACACTTGCGCGGGCGGCTCGTTCGTAGGGAAATTCGGCGCCGTCGTCGAGCCACTATGGCTGGTATCGTTTGGCGAGTAGCCGTCGACGTAGTCGCCGCCATAGCTCACTCGATCTTGAGCGGTGAAGTTGCTTGTCCCGATATAAAGGCCCCCATTGGTATGAATGGCCCCAGTCATCGTGAAAGCAGTTGACGGCTGAAACTCCAGGTCGTCCATGAACAACATCGCGTACGTCCACGGGCTATCGAACTTCTTCTCAAATACACGGCGCACCTTGGCCGTGACCGTACCGGCGTTTGTGCCTAACGCGGGCACCGATACGTCCACAGCTGCCAGATAGAAATAGCTGTATTGCCAGGTATTCGGACCGAAAGCCGGCGGCGGCTGCGCAGCCGGATCTAACGAAGTGTAGGTACCCGAACCCCAGGCCGTTTCCTTTAGCGCATTGCCACTGGCATCCAGGTCCACCATTGGATCGACGGCCTGAATTCGATACTGGTTAACCGTGTAGTTTGGCTCAGTCGGGAAGTAGGACGTCGCCGGCAGAGTAATTTGCGGCGGCGTAGCCGAAGGCGTCATATAAGGCACCGGCGATGGTGTAGCACAGCCCGAGCAGCCGTTGCTCGGGTTGTACATGGCAGTGTAAAAATAATTCGTGCCGACCACTGAGTAGTCGGTTCCTCCCGAGGCGTAGCCGTAGGTCGTCCAGGTATTCCGATAGATGTTGCGCCAGTTAGTGAAGAGGTACTCGAGATGTCCGTCAGCAATCTCCATCGCCAGGGCTATCCTCCGGCTGCGTTGCGAGATTCGTGAAATGTGTGCGGTGTAAGATACAGCGGCTCCGAGCAAGGCCAGGATCGTCGCTAGGACGGAAAGCGTGACTACCAAGCCGTTGCCGCTCTGTTGGATGTCGATTTTGCGGTTCATTTATTGATACAGACAAATGCGCGATCGATAGTCGATCTGCGTGTTTAAGAGTGATGCCGTGGCGAGATACCCGCGGTTGCTTGAGCTGGGATCACGCGCCGTCAGATTTACGCCGACATACCTCGTATCGGGTGTTCCACCGCTATTGAGTGGGACGTAAAAGGGCTGGGGGCTACTGATATATCTGGCGACAGTTGCAACATGAGTCCAATAGAAGTAGGCATTCGACGGGCTTCCATTCGAGCTGTAACGCTGCCGGTACAGATTCAGCTGGCCGTTCTCGTAGCGATAGCGCTGCATATTGCCGCTCGTGTATGCGACATACTGGCCGTTCGAATAGATCCACGGCCCTTGTGAGTCGGCGATGTAACTGCCGTTCTCGACCACATACAGCATTCGCTCGGTGTAATAAGTGATGGCGTACGGACTCGTCCATCCTTGGTAGGTCCCCTGCCCAAACTTGCGCGCCTTGCTCGCAACCGTCTGGTCACCGCCATTCTGGAGAAACACATTCGAGTGATTTGTCGTTCCTGAGGCTGTCACTTTGTAGATATCATCCTCGATTCCCCAAAACGGGACGACCAACCGCATCCCCGCGGTGGGCTGGTCGCCCGGATCTTTGATCAGGATCAGGTTCGAATTGTTCGGGTCCTGCCACACGTAATCGGGGCTGCCCTGGACCACATCCTGGAACGAGACGCCGGCAGCCGTTGGGGCGACCCCATTAACGGGAGCGGAGCTAACAACCGTATAGCTTCCGCTGGCCGTGTAATTTGTGTCGTGGCTACCACTGCGCAGCTGTGGCACTGAGACAGCCGCATGAATATCGCGCGTTAGCCGATTGACGCCTTCGCGCGCTTCCTCATGGGCTGAATTGACGGCGGCATTCTTGGCATAAAGAATCATGCCTGAGTTTAGAACGTTGAAAACCACGATTCCCAAGATCGCCATGACTGCGGTAGCCACGGCGAGCTCGGCTGCGGTATATCCATCGTTCCTGATGTTTTTTGGGTGCATGTTTTTCATTGATCGGCGGTGCGCATCGTATCCATCGACACGCTATAGTTAGTGTAACGAAAAGTGTAACTCACCCGTACGGTTGCCCGGTAAACGTTGAGATTCGTGGTCGTGCCGGCAAAAGTCATGGCACTTCCTGGGTTAGTGATTGTTGTGGTCATTGTTCCAGTAACGACTACCTTTCCATTCACCGGGTCCTGGTAGATGAAAACGTTCGGCGTCGTCACGGTCGTGGACGCGCCCGCGGCCAGTACCTGACCGCCAAGAACAGCCGGGACCTTGCTATTGAGAGGATCGAATGGCCCCTTTGACAGGATCAAATCGATCTGATTTTGTGCGCACGTCTGCGCTTCGCTGTAGAGACGGGAGCTAACCGCATAGGCGTTGAGCTGGTTGAGCCCAACGTAGCAGCCACCACCCATCGTCCCAACCACGGCTAACGCCATGACTACCTCGGCTAACGTCGTTCCCCTCATCCCGAAGCGTTTCATTGTGATCCCCTCTCTATAACCATTGCAGTGAGCAGAGACTGCCGCGGAAGTCGCGATGCAGTCGTTCGAAATCGGGCTTGCGCGAGAGAAAACGAAAAGCGAGCTGCGTGTCGGGCAGGTTCACGAAGAGGACGCTTTGCTGGTAATGCTCGCCGTAAAGTCGAAAGGTGACGGTTACCTCGAACGTCTCGTGCTGATTGATCATGAGCGGGTTTTTCTCTGCTCTTACCACGATAACGTCGCCAGCGTCGGGCGACAAAAAGGACACCGCTTTGGCCTGAAGCGACTTCATTGTGTCCTCATCGAAGTTTTGTGGCTTCGCCAGAGGCGCCTGGGTAATCTCTGCAAATGCCTGCCGCCCGTCGGGCGGCATGAACTTGATGTAGGCGCCGTCTCCCGTGTAAGTCCAACCGCGCGGTTGTTCGTAGGAGATCTTGTGGCCGTTCTCGTGAAAGTATAACTCAGGAAAGCGAATACCTTCGAGCACACGCTCTCCGGCGGTAGGTGTAAAGTCGATGCTGCTTCTGGCGGTGGCGGCCAGGATCAGGTAAGTGAGGGTGATTGTCGATCTAGCGGCCATACACGACGTCAATAGACAAGGTACCAGCGTTGCTGCTGTAGATAGCTGGCGAGCACGAGATTGCCCGGCGGTGAGTTGGACTGGAAATTCGTGTCGTAGTAAAAGTGTTCGGTCGCTGGGTTATAGACATTGGCCTTCCCCCAGGCCCCGGTGGCTAGCCGGCTGTGGTAGATTTCCACCCGCGAACCGTAGTAGGTGAAATGTTTGCCGCTCCAGTCCTCGAGTAAGCGGACGAGGTTTTCCGCGCCGCCGCTATAGTTACCGTTCGACGTGCCGCTCGGAACGTCTCCCGCAACGATCGCCGCGTTTACAGTCGTGTTCGTGGCTGACCGGCTGCTGAGGGCTTTTGAGGAGTTGCCATCGGTCCAGTTGTTGGACAGCAGAGTCACGCTGTCGGCGATAATAGCGGCGGGCTGACGAGTATAGCCGCTCCCGGTAGGTTGCGTCGGGTCGGGGTTCGAATTTGAATCGGAAGGTGCGTTGGTGCCGGTGTTGAAACTGCCCCAGACATAAACCGGGTTATCAGTGGCGACGGTCAGCCCGGTCGCGACGCCGTTCGGTGGCGTGCTCGCGCCACCCGGAATCGAGCTCGCGTTTTTCAAGCGCCAACAGTACTCGGGCGCGCCGCCATTTTGGTTAGCGCGTTGATCGCTGAAATAGATAACGCCATTGAAGTTGGGGAGCTTGTTGGCCATCACATCGCTCGTTATCTTGTTGATATCCATACTAGTGACGGTGACGGTTGTTCCTTCGCGGTTATCGGTAATCGTTTCGTTTTTGCCCAGCGCGGAATTGAGTGTGTTATAGATTTGCTTATCGGTAGAATTGGTGCTGCCGCTCGTGCACTGAGTGCCTGCGCTATTGTAGTATTTGTAGTTGCCTGAGCTGTCGACGATCACCCGCATGTAAGCCTGGTTGTAGTAACGCTGAGTCGACAGCGCGTCAGTGCCTGCGCCAGGCACTTCGATAATCTCGCGGTAACCGTCGTTGTTTCCATTGGTATCGCTGACGTTGAAGATCTGGGCTGCATTCCAACCAAACGGTAAGAAGTTATTCTCCTGTGCTGGCGGCTGCCCACTCGGATAGCTTGGCGCAGTGGGCGCAGCGGTATGATACGTATCACCGGGCGCGTAGCCGACCGTCCAGGAGCCGACGTATCCCATCGTGCCGAGAACACTGATGCTGTTCACCACGGTATTGGTGACGGTCAAGTTACTCGATCCCGTGTAGAGGCTCGTGTTGGTGTGAATGGGGCCGGTGAGGCCGAGCGCGCTACCGGGCGTAATCTCGAGTAGATCGTTGTAGAAAATTGCCCAAGTCCACGGCGTGTTGAGTTTCTTTTCAAACACGCGGCGCACCTTGGCCGTCACGGTGCCGTTGGCATTCGGTGCCGGCACGCTGATATCGGCCGAAGCGAGGTAATAATAGCTGAATTGACTCGAACCGGGCCCGTAGCCAGCCGGTGGATAATAGTTATTAGGCGGCGGATCTGGCAGCGGTGCGAGCATCGGATCAGTGGCGACAATTTCATACTTGGTAATGCAGTCCGGGTAGTTCGGCGCAGAAGGGAACGCCGATGGCGGCGGAGTTGGAATCAAGGCAGGTACCGGCGCCGTAGAAGGCTGGCTGTTCGGGTGATAAAAGGTGGTGTAAAAGTAATTCGTCGGCAGAAAGGTGGCCGTTTCAGAGCGATAGGTGTTGCGCCAGTTGGCGAACAACATCTCCAGGCAGCCGTCTCCGATCTCCATCGCCGTATCGATGGCGCGCGACCGTTTGGCGATGCGACTCATTTGTTGGGTGTAATTGGCGGAGATGGCGATCAGGACCGTCACGACGAAGGTGACAAGCATCGCGACGACGACGCTGTTCCCGGATTTGGTGAAGGCGCTGGGCTTCCTCATTGGATCGAGCAAAGGCGCGAGCGATACGGAATGGCCGAGTCAACGAGCGAACTGATGACCTTGTAGCCGCGTTTGTTGAACGTCGGGTCGCTAGCGGTCAGGGTAACATGGATGTAGCGGTCGTCAGTGGTGGGGCTGGTGGTGAGCTGAACGTTAGCAGTGGCCCCGCTTCCACTACCACCGCTGAATGACACGATAGGGACCGACGTGTAACCGCTGCCAGGATTTGTTACGGTTACACCCGTAACGACCTTCCCTGAAACTGTGCATATCGCCGTGGCACCGGTGCCACCGCCGCCGCTGATGGTTACGGTAGTCGAGTTGGAATAGTTCGATCCGCCGTTCGCGACTGTAACCGAAGCGACTCCGGCGGTATTGCTCCATTCAGCGCTGAAAGGCGTGGGGCTGGTAATGTCGCGGGCAACGACGATTCCATTGGGATCGTTGTTATTCGGGTTAACCCATACCCATGTGCCACCGGTACCATTGCCCGAGGAGCCGGTGTAACGATGGTAGTAAAGACGCAGTTGCCCGTTTTGCACGAGATAAGCGATGCGCTCGGTGTAATAGCAAATCGCATAAATGTTGTTGCTGTTCTTGTTGCTCTGACTGTTGCTGCTGTTGCCCTGCCCATTTGGCGACTTACCCGCGGTGCTCGTTTGGTCGATGATATTTCCCTGCTGGTCCATTAGCCAGACGTTGACGTGACCAGAGGACCCGCCGGCTGTCGCCTTCGTGATGTCGGCCTCGATGCCCCAAAGTGGGGATATCAAACGTTGACCCGAAAAAGGCGGACATGTCGGATCGGTGTTCGGCGTGCAACTGCCGTTATTGTAAATCATGATGACCGGGGAAAGCGGATCTTTCCAGATGTAATGGGTACCTGAGTCGTTGGGGTTATTAGGATCAATCCACACTAACTGGAAGGACACGCCGGCGGCCGGTGTGGTGTTCGAAGTATGCACTTGCAGGGTGCCGTCGGCGTTCAACCCATCGATGAGCTGTGGCACCGAGACAGCGGCGTGAATATCGCGGAGCAGACGGTTGACGGCCCGCCGGGTGTCCTCATGGGCGGTGTTAACGGACATGTTCTTGGCGTAAAGAATCATGCCGGAGTTGAGTAACAGGTAGATAACGCCGCCGATAATGACGAAACAAAACAGGCCCACCATCGTTTCGACGAGTGTGAATGCTGTTTTGGAGAAGTAGGTTTGCTGTTTCATTGGTTGCCTGCGCGCATGGTATCGAGTGAGACCGAATAGTTTTTGCCCCGGAACATCCATGCCACCGTCACGGTGGCCTGCCAGATGTTGAGATCGGTTGGAGTGCTGCCGACTGTGCCTGCGAGGCCGGTGTCGGTAACTACGGTAGTCATTGTGCCGGTGACAGTGACCTGGCTGGTGACGGGATCTTTGTAAATGAGGACACCGTTTTGGGTGGTCGTTCCGGGAGTCAAAACGGCCGGAATGAGCTGCGGGTTGGCGACCGGGTCGAATGGCCCTTTGGTGAGAACGGCATCGACCTGTTGCTCGGCCTTGGCGATGGCTTCACTGTGAAGTCGTGCGCTGGTCGCATAGACATTCATCGCGTTCATCGTCCAGAACGAGCCCGCGCCCAAGAGCGCCAGCATGCCGATGCCGATCAGTGTTTCGATCAGCGTAAAAGCGCCGTTTCCACGGGTGCGGCAGCTTCGACTCTCGCCAGTTCGCTTCGTCACGGCCTGGCAAAAGAGCAACTGCAATGCCCCTGTCCCGCTACACTCGCCCGATTTGGCTGTGGCGAAAACCGCTACGCCCCCGAAGCCTAGATGGGCGTGTTTTGGCCGGCGCTTACCCAGCGGATTGCCTCATGGTAAAGCTGACTCGCGTTCTCAAGGTGCAATTTCGCCTTGATGCGCGTGCGATAGGTGTCGACGGTGCTCATTCCGAGATGA
>Ga0066678_10000518_pt1 | contig 13103 bp, 9 predicted proteins | sample GraSoiAngelo_127_FD_62300 | JGI IMG/M metagenome (GOLD analysis project Ga0066678, IMG submission 62300) | Grasslands soil microbial communities from the Angelo Coastal Reserve, California, USA - 14_0927_09_40cm | ecosystem: Environmental > Terrestrial > Soil > Grasslands | place: USA...
CGCGCACACGCCTGGATTTGCCGAAGCCGTGTTGGACGCGCCGGGTTGAACATTGCAAGTTGCACACTGTCCAAATTCGAACCGATGCGCTCATTGTTGATCTTAGCGGCGTTGCTTGGCGCGGGCGCGACCTGGGTTTTTGCCGCGCCACCGGAGGTGCCGCAGCCGTCGCCACCGCCCCCGACGATCGCGCCCGCAGCGGCCGAGCAGGGCAAGGATGTGGTGCACGCGCTCAATAACGCTTTCGCCAAAGTATTCGAAACCGTCTCGCCGGCTGTCGTGATCATTGAAATTTCGAAAAAAGAGGACAGCGAAGGGCCGTCCTTGGAAGATTTCTTTTTCCAGGGGCCGCCCGACGAAAATAACCCGCGACAAAACCGGAGGAATTTTGCGCCCGTTCAGAGCGAAGGCTCGGGGTTCATCGTCCGGCCCGATGGTTACATCTTCACAAATTTCCACGTCGTTGAAGCAGCGGACAAGATCGAAGTGAAATTGCGCGATGGCCGCGAATTTCCGGCCAAAGTCGTCGGCACTGACGAGAAGACCGATATTGCCGTGATCAAGATCGACGCGAAGGATCTGCCGGCGGCACAACTGGGCGACAGCGAGGCGGTGCGCGTGGGTCAGTTCGCCTTCGCGATCGGCGCGCCGTTCAAGCTGGATTACACCTTCACCTACGGCGTCGTGAGCGGCAAAGGACGGAGCAAACTTTTCACCAGCGGCGGCTACTCAATCTCCGACTATTTGCAGACCGACGCGTCGATTAACCCGGGCAACAGCGGCGGCCCGTTGTGCGACATCGACGGCAAAGTGATCGGAATGAACACGCTCATCAACGGCCTCAATCGCGGCCTCGGCTTCGCCATTCCAATTAACATGGCCAAGGAGATCGGCGGTGAGCTCATCGCCGGCCATAAAATTGTGCGGCCGTGGCTCGGCATTCGCATCGAGACGCTCGGCGACGATCCATCCATCCGGGAGATGTTCAAAGGTATCGATAAAGGCGTGGTCGTGCGCACGATCGAAGCCGACGCGCCCGCTTCGAAAAGCGATCTCCGGCCGTTTGACGTCATCACCAATGTCGATAGCGCGCCGGTCGCCACTGATTCGCAATTGCAGCACGAGGTCTTGAAAAAAAAGATTGGCCAAAATGTCGAGCTCACCGTCTGGCGCAAAGGGCAGACCCTGAAGATCCCGATCAAGGCCGGCGAATTGCCGAACGAGATCGCGCGCGCATCAAACGAGCCGGTCCAACCCGGCCAGCCCAAGCCCGAAGACAGCGGTAAGTTTGGATTGCAGGTGCAGGAGATAACAAAGGAAATGGCCGAGCACCTGCACCTCGATGTTGATCACGGCGTGATCGTGACCGACGTCGCCGACAACAGCATCGCCGCCGCGCAGGACATTGAGCGCGAAGACATCATTACCGAGGTCGATGGTAAACCCCTCAAGGACGTCGCCAGTTTTCGCGAAGCGCTGAGCAAAGCCGATCCGAAACGCGGCGTGCTTCTCTACCTCGACCGCAAAGGCACCAAGACATTCGCCGTCCTCAAAGCCGGCGGCTGATCGCACCGCTTACTTGCGGCTGCCGACGATCACCAAGACGATCCCGCCGACCAGGCAGACGCCACTCACGATCGGAGGAAAGCTGATTCCGTGACCCTCCGTGTGCTTGATCTCGAGAGGCCCGAGTTGTGCGTCTTTCTTTTCCTCCCTCCAACCCAAACCGCCATACGCGAACCCGATAATGCCAATGACAATGAGGATAATACCGACAATGCCAGCCGGTTTCATAACTTGATGATTGTTGATCTTACAGCGGCCGCCGGCCTTGGATCAATTGGATGATCAGTACCACGATGGCAATCACCAGCAACAGATGAATGAAGCCGCCCATTGTGTAGGAACTGACCAATCCAAGCAGCCAGAGCACGAGCAGAATAACGAAGATAGTCCAGAGCATTAGCGAATTCCTTTCGGTTGAAGTCCTTACCTACTTTCGTGTCGCACACGGCCCTTGCGCTTGTCGAACCCAGAAAATTTCAGGCGCGAAACCTCCAGATCTTCGCCACCGCATGAAGTGAGTGCTGTAGCCACCGGCCTGCGGCCGGTCGGACGCTGATTCGGCTGTAAAGACGGCTCATAGAGCCGTGGCTACAACTTGCCGAGCACGCCGCGCAAATCCCAGCCGCCGGCTTCGAGCTGTTGCCGCGCCGCGTCATAATCGCAATTCATCAGTTCGGAAACGACTCGCGTCGCTCGATCGCGAAGCTTCGAGCTGGAGGCGTGCAGATCGATCATGAGGTTCGCGCGCACCTTACCGAGCGCGACCATTGCTCCAGTGCTGATGATATTGAGCGCGACTTTCGTCGCTGTCCCGGCTTTCAATCGTGTCGAGCCGGTCAAGATTTCCGGGCCGACCGCGAGTGTGATCGTAAGATCGACATTTTCTGTAGAGGCGGCCGTGCCGGCCGCAGCCCCGAAAGCTTTCGGGGCCACCACAGAGCTTGGATTGCACGTTAACAAAATCGTTTTTGCGCCTAACGATTTCGCTTTGGCCAGCGCGCCCAGCACAAACGGCGTCCGGCCGCTCGCGGTGATGCCGATGATGACGTCCGTATCTTTAACGCCCCGCTCCACCATTGCCAGTGCGCCGCTGCTTTCCTCATCTTCGGCGCCTTCCACGCTGCGATACAAAGCGCGTGCACCCCCCGCCATCATCCCCTGGACCAGCTCGGGTGCCGCGCCAAACGTCGGCGGGATTTCACTCGCATCCAGCACGCCGAGCCGACCGCTCGTGCCCGCACCGATGTAAAACAATCGCCCGCCCTTGCGCAGCGCGCCGGCGACCAGCTCGATCGCCTTTGTAAGATCGACAATCGCGCCGCGCAACGCCTCCTGCACAAACTTCTCCTCCTCGACGAAAAGCTCGACCAGCTCGCGCGCGCTCATTTGCTCCAGGTTTTCCGAGCGCGGATTGCGTTGCTCGGTTAAGGCCGCGGCGAGTTCATCGATCTTTTCGGAATCAGCACGCGCGCCGATGGCACCGAAATCACTCATCTCCGATGCCAGCCACGCCGCGCCCAACTCGGGTGCGCGCTCGGCAGTGGCGACGCGCGCATCGGGAAGATTTTTCTTTAATCGCCGACGAAACGCATGCGTGTAAATCGAGTCGCGCGGAAACAAGCCGCCGATCAAAATCACCTTCGGCGCAAGCAGGTGCAGGCGCCCCGCGACGACCTCGACGAACTCACACAAACAGCGCGCGCCGTCTTCGACGATTTCCATGACCTGCGTATCGCCGCTCGCCGCTGCTTCGAAAACGACCGGCGCAAGCCCGGCAATTTCCATCTTGTCGGCGGTCTGCGCCCAGCGGACCAGCTCGTCGAGATTGTTGAGCGCGAGCGCGTGCAAAACTTTCGTTGCGAATTGCATTTCGCCACGACGCAGATCGTACTCGCGCAGAATCAGGCGGAGCGCTTGAATGGAGAGAAAATATGCGCCGCCCGCATCGCCGAGGATGTGCCCCCAGCCCCCCGCGTTCTCGATTTTGTCGCCGCGGCGGCCCGTCACGGATGAACCGCTGCCAGCATTAACCACGATCCCATCGGCGTGCCCCAAGGCAGCCGCCAGACCCGATTCGCGGTCGCTGCCGGTGACAATTTTTGCGCCCGGCCAGATCTCGGTACAAAGCTGCGCGAGGGATTGTCGATCTTCCGCGGTCGCACAACCGGCGAGAAAAATTCCGGAGCGCTCAATTTGTTTCGGCAGCTCGGAAAAAATGGCGCGCAACCGTTCCGGCGCGGTCAGGCGCAGATTCGAGGGCGGCACCTTGCCCTGATCGAGCACGCGCAGTTCGTTGCCCTCACGCTCGACCAAGACCCAGGCGGTTTTCGTGCCGCCGCCTTCGACCCCAAGCATCCGCTCGCCCGCCACAATGCTATGCTTACGCGCTTTCGTCGAAATTTGGAAGTCAAGCGTGTCGCTTCACTTCCCAACCGAGTCCGCTGGCAGCCGGACTGCCGATCATTATTGTCCAGCGTGGACAAAAAGGCAGCTGCCAAGCGCATCCAGGAATTGCGCGCGCAAATCCGCGAGCACGACCGCCGTTATTATGAAGAAGCGGCGCCAACAATCAGCGACCGCGAATATGACCGGCTCTACCGGGAGCTTGTCGATCTTGAGGCACAGTTTCCGGAGCTCGTCACGCCCGATTCACCGACACAGCGCGTCGGCGGCAAAGCGCTCGAGGCGTTCGCGCAAGTCCACCATCGCATCCCGATGCTGAGCCTCGAGAACACTTACTCCGAGGAGGAAGTCGCGAATTTTTACCGTCGCATCACTCGCTTACTGCCCGACGAAAAAATCCCAGTTGTAGTCGAACCGAAGGTCGATGGCGTGGCGGTGTCGGTGATGTACGAGGGCGGCCGGCTCAAATATGCCGCCACCCGCGGGGACGGTTTTGTTGGAGATGATATCACCGAAAACATCAAAACGATTCGCTCGGTGCCGCACCAGCTGCGCGGCGCCGCGCCAAAAACTTTCGAAGTCCGCGGTGAAGCGTATCTCGACAAAGCAGGGTTCCAACAATTGAACAAACAGCGCCAGGCGGCAGGGCTTCCGCTGTTTGCCAATCCGCGCAACGCGGCTGCGGGTTCACTGAAGCATCTTGACCCGAAAATCGCCGCGCAACGCCCGTTGGGAATGGTCTTCTACGGTAGCGGCGCAGTCGAAGACGCCGATGTCGATCTTCACTCGAAAGTTTTTGCGCTGTTCAAGAACCTTGACCTGCCGACGCACGAGCATTGGTGGCTGGCCGATTCGGTCGACGAAATCCTCCGCGTCATTCACCAGCTCGACAAAATCCGGCGCGAGTTTGCTTACGAAACCGACGGCGCGGTCGTCAAAGTCGATTCGTTCAGGCAACGGGAGCGGCTCGGGTTCACGGCCAAATCGCCGCGCTGGGCGATCGCTTACAAATACGCAGCCGAGCGGGTAGAAACGAAATTACACGATATCATTGTGCAGGTCGGTCGGACTGGAATTCTAACGCCAGTTGCCGTGCTCGAACCGGTACTGGTAAGCGGCAGCACGGTATCGCGCGCGACGCTGCACAACGAAGATGAAATCAAACGCAAAGACATCCGCATCGGCGACACGGTTGTGATCGAAAAGGCCGGCGAAGTCATTCCGGCCGTCGTCGAGGTGGTGAAATCGAAACGGCCGCGCAACGCGAAGCCGTTCAATTTTTTCGAGCACGTGCACGGCAAATGTCCGGTCTGCGGCGGCCGGATCCGGCGCGATCCGCAATTTGTCGCCTGGCGCTGCGAAAACATCGCCTGCCCGGCGCAAACGACCCGACGGCTGGAATTTTTCACCGCCCGCGGCGCGCTCGACATCGAGAGCATCGGCGGAATCGTGGCCGACAAGTTGGTCGAGCGGGGTCTGGTGCGCGAGCCGCTCGATTTGTTTCAACTCAAAACCGAGCAGCTCGCTAAACTGAATCTTGGGACCGAGGAAGCACCGCGCGTGTTCGGCGAGAAAAACGCAACCAAAGCAATGAAGGCAATTGAGCGCGCCAAAAAGATGCCGCTGTCGCGCTGGCTCTACGCGTTGGCAATTCCCGAGGTCGGCAAAACCACCGCTACGCAGCTCGCCCGGTTCCACGACAAGATCGATAATGTCGCGGAGTCGAACCTGCTACGTGGCGTGCTCGAATATCACGAACGCCGTGAACAGAAAAAAGGCGCGCACGAAGTTGCTGAGCGGCTCATCAAAAGTGGGTTTGCCGAGCGCTCAAAAAGCAAAGCCGGCAAGAACACCGAGATTGTGACCGAGGTCGGGCCAGTCGTTGCGAAAAGTGTTCTCGATTTCTTCTCCTCGTCGAGCGGCAAAAGAATTCTGCAACGGATGAAGCAACTCGGGATCGAGCCGAAGAGCGAAAAAGTCTCCGCGAAAAAAGCCGCCGAGCTGCCGCTGGCCGGAAAAACTTTTGTCCTCACTGGCACATTGCCATCGATGACCCGCGAAGAAGCCACCGAAAAAATCGAGTCACTCGGCGGTCACGTCAGCAGCAGCGTCAGCAAGAAAACTGATTACGTCCTCGCCGGCGCGGATGCCGGAAGCAAATTCGAGAAAGCGAAAGAACTCGGCGTGAAAATTATCGACGAACGCCAGTTCCGAAAAATGCTCTAGTCCGGCAGCTTGCCGGGGCCGGAGCGCCAGACTACGGCTTCGTCTCGGGAGCTGACTGGAGATTGAGCGGAATGGCCCGATTTGGTGAGAGCGGGGAGGCGATGAGTGGCGGGCGCTGACCGGCGGGATGAAAATCGGCCTGGACCTTGAAGATGAGCTTTTCGTTGCCGCGCATGACGGTGATCGGAACGCTGTCGCCGGCGGTGATAAAAAATGAAGCGTCGAGGACGTCTTCAGGCTCGCGCACCTGTTTGCGGCCGACCTGGAGAAGAATGTCGCCGGGTTTAACGCCGGATTCGGCGGCGGGCGTGCCTTCTATAATTTTCGTCATCTCGGCGCGAGAGCCTTCGACCGGCGTTTTTGCTTCAGCAACATTGATCCCGATCCAGCCGTGGCGTGCTTCGCCGAAGCGAACATAATCGGAACGGATTTTTTCGGCGGCTTCGATGGGCAATGCGTAACAGGCCGAATTGTTTTCCAAACTACTGACCACGATCCCGACCACTTCGCCTTTTAGATTCAATAACGGCGCGCCGGCTTCACCGCGTTGAGTGGGCAAATTCACGCGCAAATGCGTGGTCGAAAAATAGCGGCCGAGGTATTTGCGATCAAATCCTGCGATCATGCCGAAGCTTGGCGTCTCCGGCAAATCGAGCGGGTAACCGACGGTCACCACTGGCGTGGCGATCTCGACCTGATCGGATTTGCCGATCGGCAAAGCCGGTGTGGCGAGATCGATTTTCAACATCGCGATACCGCTGCGGATGTCGGCCAAAAGCTGGCGGGCCGGATAATTCTTGCCGTCGACATCAACGCTGAAGTTGCTCGCTTCGCCGCCAACGGTGTAGGAGGTATAAAGCGTGCCGGTTGGATCGACAAAAAATCCGGTGCCGCAGAGCTCGCTGTGCTCGTCGACGCCATGGATTTTTACCACTGCGCGCGAGCAGCGGGCGAAGATGTCTTTGACCTCCTGGCTGATCGAAGTGGCGGATTGTTCCTGCGCGGAAACAAACCCTGCCGCGCCGAAAAACACGACGGCGCAAACGAAGCGACAAAACTGAATGTGGCGCGAGTTTTCAACTTGCGACCCGCAACTACGCAACTTGGAAAGTTGCGCCACCTGACCGCTAAAATCGGACGGTTGGCTCATAACTCACGGGAACGCTATCGAGGACGTAACGCGGCGGCGTTCCGCTGTTGCGGGGGTGAGTGTGGCCACTTTTCGAACTGCGAAGCGGTTTCGTGCTAAAGATCCGCGCCGCGACCGGCGACGCGAGACTCAATCCAGCCTCTGTTTCTGCGGACAAGTTAAACGTGGTCTGCTGGCGCGCAGCAAAATTAGCGCGCTGCGGCTCCTGATAAACGCGAACCGACACAATCGCCGCGCACACCAGCACGGCTGCGACCGCTGCGGGATAAGAAGTCAGCCGCGACAGGTTCAGCCGGAACATGAATTCGTTGGCGCGACCGAGGCAAATCCGCCAGAGCGGCTGGCGCAGCAATTCATCGCGCTGACGACGGTGAAACTCGTGCAGGAAATCCTCGAAGTAGCCGGGCGGGGGTTGTTCATGCCGCTTCAACCGAAGCAGCGTCGCGATTTCCTTGTCGTCAAACTCGTCCATGTCAGCGCCCGTTAAGAGACCGGATTTTTCCGGAATTCGTCCAGATAGTTTTGCAGTTGTCGATTCGCGTAAAAGAGCCTCGAACGTACCGTGCCTTCGGAGACACGCAAGATTTTACTGATCTCGGCGTGGGGCATCCCTTGAATGTGGAACATGGTGACCACAGCTCTGTGTTCATCAGACAACTTCATCATCGCCTCGTTCAACCTTTTCTGCAGTTCGGAGAGGTCGGCTTCGCGCACCGGGCTGCTCCTGGCGGTGAGCTGAAGGAATTCCTTGTCGCTCTGGATGCCGGCATCGACATCGTCCAGGCTCATGTGAAACCGGCGGCCGCGTTTCTTGAGGAAGTTCAGCGTCATGTTCACCGCGATCGAATGGATCCAGGTGTAAAAAGACGATTTGCCACGAAACCCGCGGATGGCTTTGTAGGCTTTGGCGAAGACATCCTGCAAAAGGTCGTTCGTGTCCTCGTGGTTTGCCGTCATGTTATAAACGAGACCGTAGAGTCGCGGTGAATATTTGATCACAAGCTCGTCAAAGGCATGCGGGTCGCCCGCCTGCGTGCGTGCCACCAGCTCCCGGTCCTCGTCCGCTTTCGGCCGATTCATCGCGTCATCGTCAGACTTAGCACGCGCCGCCAAACCCGACGATAACAAACCCGAAACTGCGACTGACGAATCCATCTTTTTCAACGCACCAACGTCATTCGCCGCCCGCGCTCAATTGCGGCGGTCGCGCAGCGAGAGCAACCAGAGCAAATTGCCGAGCGCGGCAATAAAAGCCGCCACGTAAGTCAGCGCCGCTGCGTTCAAAACGTTGTTCACGCCCGCGACTTCCGAGCCGGGCTGGATGATTCCCATCTGCTGCAAAATGATTTTCGCTCGCCGCGACGCATCAAACTCCACTGGCAAGGTGATCAACTGAAAGACCGCGAGAATGAGATAGCAATAGATGCCGAGCGTGATGAGCCCGGTGATCCGAAACCAAAATCCGCCGATGATGATGAAAGGCAGCGCCTGCGACGCGATCATCGTAACCGGCACGATCGCCATTCGCGCCTTGAGCGGGGCGTAGGCTTTGGCGTGCTGAATGGCGTGCCCGGTCTCATGGGCGGCGATGCCAAGCGCCGCCACGGAAGGCGTGTGATAAACGTTGCTCGACAGATGCAGCTTCTTTTGCGTCGGATCGTAGTGGTCGCCGAGAAAATTGTTCGTCTCCACAACATCGACATCGTCGATCTGCGCTGCCTGCAAAATCTCCCGTGCGCACTCCGCGCCCGTGATGTTCGAGCTGGCCCGCACCCGGCCCCATTTACTGAACGCGCTGCTCACCCGGATCTGTGCCCAAATCCCGAGAACGAGCGGAATGCCGATGTAAATCAGCCAATGACCGCCAAAACCAAAGCCGTAAGGATAAAACATTCCTGTTTTAAGTGTGTCTGCTTAACTTAGACGCGCAAGCGCGCCGTTCGTTCAGTCGGTGGATCGGCCGCTCCGCCGGGCGATGCTATTTAGGCGGCGAAGCCGCATTTGTGTAACATCGCGCGACGGAGCGCGCGATCCACCTCAAATCTCGAGCTGCTTGGAAAATCGCGACAGAATTCTGCAGCCGGTCTTCGTCACAACAACCACGTCTTCATGTCGCACGCCGCCGAGACCAGGGTAATACAGACCCGGTTCGACCGTGAGCACTTGTCGATCCTTCAATGTCACCTTTTGCAGTCGCGGGTATTCGTGAATCTCGAGGCCGAGGCCGTGACCGGTGCCATGGAAGAACCCGACATTTTTTCCGTTCCGCACTTCCGTCGGGTACCCGCGCTGGTCGAACAATTTCTGGATGGCCTTGTGAATATCCATGCCGTCCACGCCGGCTTTGACTCGCTGCAACGCTAGCTCCTGACCGTCCTTGACTGTCTCCCACAATTTTCGCTGGGCATCACTGGCGCGGCCGCGCACGACCGTGCGTGTCATGTCGCCCCAGTAACCGCTGCTCGCGTCACGCGGGAAAATATCGAGAATGATGAGCGAGTTCGCCCGCAGCGGACCAGAGCCGCGCTCGTGCGGGTCGCACGCCTGATCGCCGCCGGCGACGATTGTCGCGGTGGGAATTCCCCCGGCGTGCAACATCGCGGTATCGATTTCGGCACGCAGAACTTCCGAGGTCAGCATTTTGCCCGACCATTTTAGTTTGTTGTCGCGCGCAATCGTCGACCTTCGCAAGACGTCCATGGCGCGTTGCATACCGGCTTCGGTGATGCGCAGCGCGCGCCCAATCAACTTCAGTTCCTCGTCCGTTTTCGCTTCGCGCTCCGGCCAGAAAAGGTGGTTGGTCGAGCGGACGCGGATTTTGTTCGCGGCAAGCTCCTCCGCGTATCTGAGCGCAAAATTTGCCGGCACGATTGTCGATCTTACGCCGCGTTTGCGCAGGAAATGGGCGAGGACTTTTTCATACGGCGGCGCCTCTTTCGCTTTGCCCTGCACCTCGCGCTCCAGTTCGTTGAACGAGACAAATTCATCCGCCTGCGCTTGTTTGCGCCCGCGTCCCATTTCCATGTCGCTCAGCACCAAAGTGCGCTTAGCGTTTTGCTGGAGAAAAATGAATGGGTCGGGCGCGAAGAACCGCGTCGCATACAACATGTCTGGATCTGTTTCGCTGGCTGCGACGATGAGGCGAGTCTTCGGATTTCGGATTTCGGATTTCGTGGTTTTCATTTAAGTCCTTCGCACTTCGAGTTGCCGGCGCAAAATCCAGTTTAGCAGGATGAGCAGGCCGAGGGTCGAGGCGATCAGCACGATGGTGTTGAAGGCGAAGATGTCGATCTTGATACCGAGGTAGCGCTTGGTCGCACCGAAGAAAACATTTGGCCGGTTACCGCGGCGATAATCGTTTTGCTCCATCTCGGCGTTGGAGATCAGATCGGAGACTTTTTGATTCACGTAGATCTGCTCGGCCGTGACCGGACCGGTGGCGCCTTTGAAAAACGCGCGCTCGAACGATCTTTTCCCGTCCAGGATTTGATCGACCGATGCGAGATAACGATCGAGCTCGGCGGCGGATTTTGCTTCCAAACCCGAAAGCACGGCGAGGCATTCTTTCAAGTCGTCGAGTCGCTTATTGGCGGCGGGATCTTGTCTTTGTTGGGCGACGATCCGATCGATCTCGCGTTGGGCGCGGTCCTGCCGCCCGGTCAGCGGATTGAGCTTGGCCTGGGCGACGATCATCTCCTCGTACGACCAGCGCATGGCGATAAACTGGCAGACGAACGGCACCTGCAGTTTGCTCTCCATTTTTTTGCTTTGTTCCTTGCTCGGGTGCTCGCTGAACCAGTGGCTGAGCGAATAGAGCAAGGCGAGATTGCGATTCATGTCCTGGTATTTGATGAGCGCGCCGCCCATGATGATCTGCGGAATCAAAACCAGCGGGACGACATTGGCCGCGGTTTTCGGATCGGCCACAAGCGAGGAAATGACCAGCCCGAGCGACACCCCGCCCATCGCAGTCATGAACATGATCCCAAGATCGATCCAAAACATCCCGCGGATCTCGAGGATGTAATTGCCGATCAAAACGAAGAGCACCGACTGGATGAGCGCGAACACGCCGAGCGTGACGCTTTTTGAGATCACGTAATACGGCAGCCGCACGTCGAGGTTACGCTCACGCTGCAGGATCACGCGGTCGCGGATGATGTCATCGGCGCTGTTCGTTAGGCCGAGGAACATTGCGACGATTAAGCTAAGGAACAGAAACGTCGGAATGTGATAGGCCGAGGCGAAATCGTATTTGCCGCTCTCGGAGTAGCGCAGGATCGTCGCGATGAGCAGCGCCAGGACGGGTGCGACCCCGATCGTGATGACGAGATTGGCGCGATTGCGCAGCTTGCTCATGAACGCGCGCCGCAAGAGCGTGCGAAATTGCGTCCATTCGTCGTGCCAGCGGAATGGCAGCCGCTTTTTCTGCGCCGGCGCGGCTGGCAAGGGCGCGGGCGCCTCCTTGCGCAGCGAGACGTGTTTGACGTCCTGGATCAGACGGAACGCTTCATATTTGTCGCGCCAAAATTCCGGTGAATAGCGCCGCGCGGCGACGAGCTGGCCTTTGCTGTTCTCCTCGTAAATGATGTCGCCGCTCAAATCGCGCAGCGGCGTTTCGAGCACATCGAAAATAAATTCCGGCCGCGTCGTACCGCACGACGGGCAAGCGCCAAGCTCGGCGCCGAACTGATGCTGGTGCTCGGCCTCGGCAAAATAGCGCAGCATCTCGGTCGGCGTGCCGAAGAAAACGAGCTGACCGCCTTTGTCGAGCAGGATCGCCTTGTGAAACATTTGGAAAAGCTTCGAGCTCGGCTGGTGAATGGTCACGATGATGATTTTGTTGTGCGCCATCCCGCGGATGATCTCGATGACGTGTTCAGAATCCTTTGAGGAGAGGCCCGAGGTCGGCTCGTCGAACAGGTAAACGTCCGACATGCTGATCATGTCCAGACCGATATTGAGGCGTTTACGCTCCCCGCCACTCAATGTCTTTTTCACGGCGCTGCCGACGATCGCGTCGCGCCGTTCGCCCAGCCCAAGCTCAATCAGTTTGCCTTCCAATCGGCGCATCCGGTCGCGCCGCGAGAGATGCGGAGACCGAATCGCGGCCGCAAATTGCAGGTTCTCGCCGATGGTCAGATGTTCGTCGAACGCGTCTTCCTGCGGAATGTGACTGATGTAGCGCTTGAGCGTGTCGAGGTTCGGGTAAAGCGATTGGCCATTGAGAATGATCTCGCCGCTGGTCGGCTGGAGTTGGCCCGCCAAAACTCTGAGCAATGTGCTTTTGCCGGACCCGCTCGCGCCCATCACGCAGACGAGCTCGCCGCGCGTCACGCTGAACGAAATGCCTTCCAGTCCAACCTCGCCACCGCCGAACCGATGCGTGACGTCGCGCACCTCGAGCGTGCGGATGATGTTGCGCTCTTCCTCAATGATGCGCTCGGAAAAATTGCAACGCAACACCTGGCCGATGTCGATCCGGATCAGGTCGCCGTCTTTCAGCGGCGCGGACGTGCGCACCGGTGCGTCGCCCACCATGATCGGCCGATCGGCTTCGAGCACCTGCACCTGACCGACCCGCTTGTCGTAATCACAAAAGATTTTCAGCAACACGTCGCCGCTCGTGCCCGGCGAGAGCAGAATGTCGTCGGCTTCGAGATGGCTCGGGTTATTTGAAACCAGATATTCGGATTTCGACGCCTTGAGCTGGAAGCGCCCGCCGAGCGCGCGCGCACGCCGACGCAGATCGATCAAA
>Ga0066678_10000522_pt1 | contig 13097 bp, 13 predicted proteins | sample GraSoiAngelo_127_FD_62300 | JGI IMG/M metagenome (GOLD analysis project Ga0066678, IMG submission 62300) | Grasslands soil microbial communities from the Angelo Coastal Reserve, California, USA - 14_0927_09_40cm | ecosystem: Environmental > Terrestrial > Soil > Grasslands | place: USA...
GGTCGTGTCGTGCAGGAAACGGAGTAAACGAACTCGGCGGTCTCGCGCAACGCATCCACGAGTGTCGTTTTGCCGGCGCCGGATGGAGCGGAGATGACAAACAGGATTCCGTAACGACTGAATTTGCTACTCAATGTTCTGGACCTGCTCGCGAATTTTTTCCAGCTCCGCTTTGGCGCCGACGACGCGCTGGGAAATGAAGGCGTCGTTTGCTTTCGCGCCGAGGGTGTTGAGTTCGCGGAAAATTTCCTGGGTAATGAATTCGAGTGTGCGGCCGACCGGCTCGTTGCTGCGAAGATGATGGGCGAATTGCGCGAGATGACTTTCCACGCGCGTCAGTTCCTCGGAGACATCGGCGCGATCGGCGAAAAACGAAATCTCTTTTAGCAGACGCTCATCGTCGAGCTCGATGGGTAATCCGGCGTTGTGGAGACGATCGATTAACGCGGCCCGATATTTTTTCACGACCTCGGGATGCAACGCGCGGATTTCCTTGAGATGTTTTCGGATCGCTTTCAGCCGGCGGATCAAGTCCTTGGCCAAATGCCGGCCTTCGCGTTCGCGCATCTTGATGAGTTCGGTCAGGGCGGCGCGCAGTGCGCGGTCGATCGCGGGCCAGGCGTCATGCGCGTTAATGACTTGCTCGGGCAAACGCATCACGCCGGGCGCCTGCAAGATCGCGCCGATTGTGATTTCACCCGGCGCGTCGAGCTGTTTTTGCAGTGCGCGCATCGCTTCGTGATAGGAACGAGCGAGCTCGGTATCGAGAGCGAGGTGACGCGCGCCGTTTGCGCCTTGATGAAACGCGACGCTCACGTTGGTGCGGCCGCGGGAAATATTTTCGTTGATCGTTTGGCGAATGCGCGGCTCGAGCTCGGCCAGATCGCGCGGAAGATTCACAACAATGTCACTTTGTTTGCGGTTCACCGAGTTAAGTTCGACGCTGAACTTGATCCCGTTGCAATCGATCTCGCCGCGCCCGTAGCCGGTCATGCTCCTCATTGTCGATCTTCTCTAAGTCGGGCGCGCTCTGCGTTCAACTGCAACGTTCCGGCCGAGAAGTGAGGCAATCGCGCGGCGATGCGGCGACGGAATCGGGATCGACTTCAATTCGTGAATCGCAAACCAGCGTTGCTTTCGAGCGGCGATCTTGCCGCCCCGTGCTCCAAAGACACACATTGTCACGCGATGATGGGTGAACGGGAACATCGAGCGGTAAGCTGGTGCAGCTGAACTTGACCGCTTAAAGCGGTCGAGTTCAAGAGGGGGCAGGATCCACATACCGCGCCAGCGATGGACGGCTTGCTCAAGCAGAAGACGATCATTGTTGAAACTGAACCGGTAGTTTTCGACGATTCGTTTAATTCCGGGGCGCGCGCTCCGGATCGGCAGGGATTCGGGTTTGGTCGCGCGACAAAATCGTTTCACCGGACAGGCCGGGCACTGCGGTTTCCGCGGCAGACAAACCAGGGCGCCAAGATCGAGAAGTGCGGAATTGAAATCGGCGGCGCGGCGTGCCGGCACGAGCTCGGCAGCGCGACGCCAGAGGAGTTGCCGACCGATGGCGGAATCAATCCGAATCCGCAGATCAAAGAGGCGCGCGAGAACACGCGCGGTGTTCGCCTCAATTATCGGGACTGATTGGTTGAACGCGAAACTCGCGATGGCATGGGCGGTATATTCTCCGATCCCCGGTAACTGTCGGATCGCAGCGACATCGCGCGGGAATTTTCCACGATGTCGATCTTGCACGAGCCGGGCGGTGGCGGCGAGGTTGCGGGCACGCGTGTAATAGCCAAGTCCCTGCCAGGCGTGAAGGACGTCGTTCTCCGAAGCGCGCGCGAGCGCGGCGAAGTTTGGGAAGCGCCGCAGCCACTCATTATAATAAGAGCGCACGGTAGCGACTGTTGTTTGCTGGAGCATGAACTCGGAGACGAGGACCGCGTAGGGATCGCGGGTGCGGCGCCAGGGGAGATCGCGGCCGTGATGGCGATACCAATGCTGCAATGTGCGGCGGAACTGCTGCTTCGGGGAATCCACGGATGAATCTAAATGACGAGTGCCGAATGACGAATGACGAAGGAATGCTCAAATGACGGAGCGCGAACGGGCGTTTTCGTCATTCTGACTCTGTCATTTCGTTCGTCATTCGACATTCGTGCTTCGTCATTTGCGCCGTGTTAATCTGTGGCCGGATGAATACCTACACGCACGCGCTTTCGCCCGAGCAGGTGACGAAGCTGCGTAGGTTGCTTGAGGAATTGGGCTTCGAATTTTCGCCGAAGGAGTACACCATTTTTTTTGCGCAGAAGAACAAGCTCAGCGTCGCCGTTTACGAGAAGGGTCCGAAGGTACTGGTGCAGGGCAGGGGCGTGGAGGAGTTTGTGCAATTCGAGCTGGAGCCGAAAATTCTTGGCGAAGCCAAGCTGGGTTACGAAGAAGTGCATGCGCCGGAAATGTTCGCGGCGCATTTTGGAGTGGACGAGAGCGGGAAAGGCGATTTTTTCGGACCGCTGGTGATTGCCGGAGTGTATGTCGATCCTGCGATCGCGCGCAAACTGCTGGACGCGGGGGTCGTTGACAGCAAACGGATCGGTTCGGACGAACGGATTCGCGAGCTCGCGAAGACGATTCGCAAGACGAGCGGCGGTTTGACCGAAACGGTGTTGATCGGTCCGGAGAAATACAACCAGCTCCAGGCAAAATTCGGAAACCTGAACCGGTTGCTTGGCTGGGGACATGCGCGGGTGATCGAGAATTTGCTGGCGAAAAAGCCCGATTGTCCGCGCTCGTTGTCCGACCAGTTTGCTGATAGCCGCGTCATCCAGCAGTCGCTTTTCCAGCATGGACGCAAAATCGACATCGAACAGCGCCCACGAGCGGAGGCGGATATCGCGGTGGCCGCGGCGTCCGTTTTGGCGCGGGAAGCCTTTATTGATTGGCTCGACCGCCGCAGCAAGTTGATGGGAGTAAGGTTGCCGCGCGGCGCTTCGGGCGAGGTCAAGGAGACAGCGAAAAAGCTGGTCGAAAAAGGCGATGCCGGCATCCTGCGTGAGGTTGCAAAAGTGCATTTCCGCACCGCCCACGAGGTCGCGCCGAATGAGTACCCCGCGCCGCCGACGCGCGAGTGGTCGAGGTAAGGCAAAAACGAGCGCTCTCCGGCAAGATTCCTGCTCTGAAAAGGGCAACTTTTCTGCGGAACGTGGACACTCGGCTTCTTATCCTAAACGCAGACCCGGTCTTTGAGGATCGGGCACTCACGATGATCGAAACGATGGAGGGCGTGGAGAAGCACGTCGTGCGTACACTGGCAGAAGCGGTGTCGGTGCTGATCGGTGAAAACTTCGACGCGTTTGTGGTCGAGGGACCGGCGGCGCTGGCGTTAGAACAGGCGACCAACGCTCGGCAGCATTTTCCGTCGTTGAAAATTACGTGTCTGCTGTCGGAGCGTCCGGCAGAGGAAAGCGCGACCGCCGCCGAGCAGCAGAACATCGGCATGATCTTGAACAGCCACGGTTCCAATCGCGTCTATCGTGGGCTCGCAAAGTTTGTCGGCTCGCTGGATAAACGCGCCGGCACAGCGGCAGAGGGTGTTGATCCCTGCCACTCGCTCATCGGCAATTTGAATCAGTTCTCGGCCGCGGAGATTCTGCAGATGAGTTGCCTGAGCCAGAGGAGCGGACGCTTCACCTTCAAATCCAGCCGCGGCAACAGCGAGATCTATCTGCAGCACGGGTCGGTGCGTCACGCGATTTACGGATCGCTCGAAGGCGAAGCGGCGGTGGCGGAGATCTTCCGCTGGCGACAAGGCCGGTTTTATTTTGAGGAAGGTATCATCAGCCAGGTGCAAACGGTCGACCGTCCCTGGCCCCATCTCTTGATCGACAATCTGCAAAAGTTCGACGAGACCCTCGAACTGGCCGGCGGCTGATCACGCCGATGAGAGACCGCGAGCTGGAAAAGAAACTGCGCTTGCTCGAGCTGCAGCTGGAGAACTGGAAGAAGCTGCACGATCTGATCACCTACGGCCTGGATAAGGCCAAACCGATCATCTCGAGCGAGCAAGAGCGGCAGTTCACCGAGCTGCGCGCATATCTTCTGCAGGAGACCGAACACATTTTGCGCGAGCTCGGCGTGCTTGCCGACCTCTCCGGCAAGACGATGAATGTGTTGCAGCGCGGCGTTTCGATCCGCGCCGTGCGCGAGCTGCCGAATGAGGAGGTGCGCCGGCTGGAGACGGAGTGGAATGCGGTGTTCACCAAACTCGGTGTGGTGCAGGGCCAGCTCAAAGCGCGCCGGAAGAAATTGGCGGGCCAAACGATATTTGCGTATTACGCGGACCGCCTGATGCGGCGGACGGCCCCGGCCCACTAAATCGGCCGGCATGCGGCCGGAGAGCCTTTGGCAGCCAGGAGCTTAGAGGCGGCGGACTCCCGTCACAATTTTGCCGCCAATTTCAGCGCGGCAGTCGATACTTGGATGGATATGGCAAAGCTCACCAAGCGCGACATCGTCGTGTCGATCAGCAATCAAACGGGCATGGTGCAACATCAGGTGTTTGACGTCGTTCAGCGCACGCTAGATAAAATCACCGACAGTCTGGCCAACAATGTCCCAGTCGAGTTGCGTAACTTTGGCGTCTTTCAACCTCGACTGACCAAGCCGCGAGTAGGCCGAAACCCAAACCAACCGGGCAGCAGCTTCGTGATTCCGCCGCGGGCGACGGTGAAATTCAAGGCCGGCAAGATCATGCGCCAGCGCGTGGAAAAGCTCTCGCGCGAACTGAAAGAAGCCTCCGAGAGGAAGAGCAAGCAAACCGCAGAAAGCCCGAACGGCCAGGAATAGCTCGGAAAGGCTACGCCTTGGATTGGGGCTCATCGGCGAGCAGGTTTTGGATCGCTTCTTCCAGCCGCTCGAAATTGATCGGCTTGGTCAGGTGCTCCGAAAAGCCGGCGTCGCGGGCGCGGTTTACGTCGTGTTCCATACCGAAACCGGTGAGAGCGATGCCGCGCAATCCTTTGTGCTGCAGCTCGTGCATCAATTCATAACCGCTGCGGTCGGGCAAGCCGATGTCGCTGATGAGTAGATCGAAATTGTGCTTGCCGGCCTCTTTGACCGCCTGCTCGGCGGAATGAGCTAGCGTGATCTGATAGCCGCGGCGCTCGAGCATCATTTTCATCCCGAGGCAGGTGTCGTGATGATCGTCCACCACGAGTAAACGCCGCGGTATAGCTTTGCCTGCCGGTTTCCTTGCCGGCAGCGGTCGTTCGCCGTCGGTGTCATCGGTGGCGACCGCAGGCGCAGCCACAGTTTTGAGCGTGATCGCGAAAGTGGCGCCTTTGTCTTTGCCCGCGCTTTCGACGCGGATTTTGCCACCATGCGCGTCGACCATTGCTTTGGAAATGGCGAGGCCGAGACCAAGGCCGCCGAAGCGGCGAGTGATCGAGCTTTGCCCCTGCTCAAAGGCGTTAAAGACTTTGTCGATCTTTTCCGGCTCGATCCCAATGCCACTGTCCGAAATTCGGATTTCAATTTCGTCGGCAGTGGAGTTGAGCGTTTCGATAGTTATGCGGCCGTGCTCCGGGGTGAATTTGACCCCGTTCTTGATCAGGTTCCAAAAAACCTGCTGTAGTCGGGCCGGGTCACCCTGGACGTGCACGCGTTTGGCGCGGAGCTGGAAGTCAACGGTGAGATTTTTCGCGGAGATGTCCTCGCGGCAAATCTCGTAGGCGCGCTGCAAAATTTCCGGGACGCATACCACCTCGAAACTGAGCTGTAACTTGCCTTTAGCGATGCGGGTCACGTCCAGGAGATCGTCGATTAAACGCGCTTCGAGCTCGACATTGCGCCGGATCACTTCGAGCGCTTGGCGATTGAGCCGGGAATCGGGCACACCGGCCTCCAGCTCGTCGACCATCGCGATGACCGGAGTGAGCGGGTTGCGTAATTCGTGTGAGAGCTGGGCGAGGAACTGGTCCTTGGCCGCATTGGCGTCGATGAGTTCCTGGCGCAAAGCGACATCGCGTGTTTTGTCTTCGACCAGGTAAAGCACGCCCTGGATGGTCTGCTGCGGACCTTGGAGACGAAGGAGATGCGTGTTCACGAAATGCGTCATGCCCGAGCTGTCTTTGAAAGGTTGCTCGACCGCTTGGAAAGGCGCTCCGAAAGCGAGCACCTTCTCCAGAGCCTCGCGTGGCGCGATCTTGACTTCGTCGTACGCCGCTTCGTCAATGTCGCGCCCCGATGGCAACTGTCCAAAACGTCGGGCCATGTGCGCGAATGCTTCGTTCGCCTGAAGGAAACGGCGCGAGACCGGATCGACCAGGGCGATGCCACTTGGCACGTTGGCGAGAATCTTCTCACTGAACATGACCTCGCGTTCGATGCGTCGCGCCGCTTCCATCTGCCGGCGATAGAATTTGCTGCCCAGCCAGGCGAAGACAGCCGTGAGCGCGATCAACCACGCGGCCAGCAGCGTCATTCGCTCGAGCAGATCTTGCACTGGTTTGTAGGCGACGGCCTTGGGCTGTCTGACGACCGCAAACCAACCGGTGGATTCGACGGGACTAAACGAATAGAGATTACCCTGGCGCTCAAAGTGGCCGTTCTTGCTTTGGCTGATCTCTTTCATGAGGAAGCCACTTTCGGCGGATACCGCTCTGGTGCTGGGCTGAAATGTTTTCGCGAAAATGGCGGTGCCATTTTGGTCGAGCACTTCGCACAGCGACTCGTCTGCGAACTCGATACTCGCCAGCCGGCGACCCATTCGTTCCACCAGCACCGAGACGCCGAGGTAACCGAGTAATGTTTGGTCCGGCGCGCGCACCGCAGCGACGATATCTGTTGCCATGCGGTGATCGGGTTCACGCGGATGCACCGGAGAGACGTAGGCGCCTGTTCGCGAGAGTGCCGCCTCACGCCAGAGCGCGGAGCCAAAGTCGTGGCTGACCAAATCGGGGTTCGCTGGCACCGAGGCGATCAGCCGCCCCTCGGCATCGGTCAGGAACATTCCGTCGATACGCGGATGGGAAAAGAACGCTTGGTTGAGGAATTGCTGGCCGACGCCGATCGCATTCGGATCGGCAAGATTCTTGGTGACCTGCGGCAGCGTCTGGTAATACTCGATCAGAGTGGTTTTGCCGGCCAGATCATCGCCTACCAAGTGGGCAACGAGTTGCACGAACGTCTGGCGGTCGCGCAGGATTTTCGATTCCAGGGTTCTTGAGAGGATCGTGTAAGAAACAACGAGCGTCAGAATCGAGGGCACCCAGCCGGCCAACAGAATCGGGACAACGATATCGATGCGATGAAAACGCTCCGTTCGCAGTCTGGTCCACCACTCTCGCAATTGCATACCGCCGGCGCGCGAAGATAGCATATCAGCAAGCTTTTTGCCTCCTCGTCTAAAGCATTAACCGGTGTCAGTTTGTCAACTGACCCCGACTTGGCCGATCGAGAATCTCGCTGTTTAGGAGCCAGCGCCAGGCTCCCGAATCGTCGTGTTTAAATCCGCCGCTTGCGAATGAATTGCTCGAACATCGGCGAGGGTCAATCCGCCGGAGGACTGGTTCAGTTTTGCCTGAATCGCATGCACCCCGCCGCGAATTTTCTCAAACAGCGGTTCGTGCGCGAGGCTGGGCGGCAACGTCCTTAGTTCGGCCCCGAAATAATCGACCAGCTCTGGTTCGGCCAGGACCTTCGCGCGCTCGAGGGAGAAATTTGCCGCCACTGCTCCCGCGCAGATCTCCAAGCCGCGCAGCCAGCCACCGAGACTGATCAAATGGGCAATGTTTTGGTCACGCAATTCGATCAGCGCTTGCTCCACATCCTGCTGGGTAGCGATCAACTCCTGACGCACGCCCGCCCAATCGCCGCCGCGTCCGCGTTCGATCAAACTCGCGCTGTGGCGCGTCACGCGCTCGGCTACGCCCAAAGCGCGCGCCTCCCGCAGCAGGACGCGCCCGAAGTCATCCACGATATTTTTCCTTTCCGCCTCAACGACGAGGAATCCGTCGGCGATCAGCTCGCCGAAGATGAGCGCTTTTTCCTCGCGACTGCGGCCAAGACTCTCCGGCAACGGGCGGCGCAATTGCTCGAACGACAGCGGCCTGAGTTTATCCAATTGCTGAAAAATCCGAGAGATTGAAGGAGCAGTGTAAGCGTTTACGCCCAACTCTTCGCGCTCATGTGTTTCATCGCCGACGGGTTGCTCTTGCGCCGACATTGCCGCGGCCAGCGCGAATTGAACGGCCGCGAAGATCGACAATCGGCCGCCGCTCCAGCTCCACATTTTGCGCGACACGGACGCGATCATCGGCCACGGATTGCGAACCAAATCGCGCCGCGTCGTCGTGTGGTTTCGCAGAGGCAAAACTGGCATTTTTGAATTGACGGACACGGCGGAAGCGGCATGATGACGCCCTTGCTGCCCTAACTTACGGGGCCCGGCGGAAGATCCATGGAAGGAAGTCTTGGTCACGTTATCTGGACGATCTGTTACTTGAGCGTACTTGCGGGTCTTTCCGCCTACGGCGTTCATCGCTATTTCATCATCTACCTCTTTCTGAAGAACCGGAAGCGTGAAGTCGTTCCGCCGGGGCGATTTGACCCGCTGCCGAAAGTCACCATTCAGTTGCCGATCTTTAATGAGGTCTATGTCGTGGAACGCCTCCTCCGCTCGGTCAGCGAACTCGACTACCCGCAAGATCGTCTCCAGATCCAGGTACTCGACGACTCAACGGACGATACGCGTGAGCTGACCGCTGCGTGTGTGAGCGGGTTGCGCGAACGCGGCTTCGATGTGCAGCTCATCCATCGCGTCGACCGCACCGGATTCAAAGCGGGAGCTCTCGCGGTGGGCTTGGAATCGGCGGATGGCGAGTTTGTTTGCATTTTGGATGCCGATTTCGTGCCACCGTCCGATCTGCTCCGGCGCACGATCCACTTTTTCACTGATCCCAAGATCGGCATGATCCAGACGCGCTGGGGGCATCTGAACCGCGGCTATTCATTGCTCACCCGGGTGCAGGCGATGTTTTTGGATGGCCACCTGTTGCTGGAACAAACCGCGCGCAGCCGCAGTGGGCGCTTTTTCAACTTTAACGGCACAGCCGGCCTGTGGCGGAAAGCCTGTATCGAGAACTCCGGTGGCTGGCAACATGACACGCTTTGCGAAGATCTCGATCTGAGCTATCGCGCACAGCTCGCCGGCTGGCGCTTTATCTTCCTGCCGGACGTGGTGACTCCGGCCGAGCTGCCGGTGGACATGAATGGCTTCAAATCGCAACAGCATCGCTGGACGAAAGGCTCCGTCCAGACGTGCAAGAAGCTCCTGCCCACCATCTGGCGCAGCAAGTTGCCTTTCTTCATTAAACTGGAAGCGACCGGCCATTTGATGTCGAACTTTGCCTACCTGCTCCTCGCCTGTTTATGCGTGCTTCTGCATCCGTCGGTGGGCGGGCCGCAGGGCGGTTGGTTGCGAACACTCTTGATCGACCTGCCGATCTTCCTGGCTGCGTCGGTGTCGGTGGCGGTATTTTACATTTGCGCGCAACGAGTGCTGCATCCCCGGACCTGGTTAAAGGAGATTCTTTTCCTGCCTTGTTTGCTCGCGCTCGGCATCGGTCTTTCACTCAACAATGCGCGCGCGGTGCTGGAGGCGCTGATTAATCACAGATCCGATTTCACGCGCACGCCCAAGTACGGCATCGAGCGTCGGTCGCAGCCGTGGCGGGCGTGCAAATATCGGCCGCTCAAATCGGCCTGGCCGGTCGTGGAGATGATTTTTGCGATCTATTTCACATACTTCGTCTGGTTCGCGATCGTCCATAAACAATTCCTCTCGGTACCTTTCCTGCTCATGTTTCAGGGTGGCTTTCTCTATGTGTCGCTCTCCTCATTGGGCCGGTGGTGGCCGAGGTTCAGCTTCGGGGGGGCGCGCGAGACCGCCGCAGTTCCCGCGTGACAAAAACCAGATTTTCTGCTAAAACAGCGCCCATGTTCCGCCCATCTGTCATAGCTGCCAGCCTGTTTCTTACGAGCGCTCTCCACGTTTTCGCGCAAGTGGACACCGCCGATCGCGTGATTGTCAGCGTCCGCGATCAGAAGCTGATGCTCGTTCAAAACGGCGTCGCCGTTGCAACTTATCGCGTCTCGACCTCAAAGTACGGCCTGGGTGATCGTTGGGGCAGCATGGCCACGCCTCTCGGCTTCTTCCAAGTCGCACAAAAAATTGGCGATTACGCGCCGCTCGGCGCAGTTTTTCATAACCGCCGCTTCACCGGCGAGATTCTTGCGCCAAACGCCGCCGGGCGCGACCCAATCGTTACTCGCATCATCTGGTTGCGTGGGCTCGAAGCGTCGAACGCGCATGCGTTTAGCCGCTGCATTTACATTCATGGCACGCCGCAGGAAAAAATCATCGGACGTCCGGCCAGTTACGGCTGCATTCGCATGAAGTCCAATGACGTCGCCGCGCTCTACAATCAGATTCCGCTCGGCGCCTTTGTTCAAATCCTCCCGAATCGCCTGCCCAAACTTGCCAAAGGAACAATCAAGCCGCTGCCCTCGAGTGAGATGGCGACAGCTTCTGCAGTTCCCCCGGCAAAATCGTCGACAGCTCCGGAGCGAAAAGCGCGCACACCGGTGATCCTCGGGTCGATTATCCGCGGCTAAGCCGCGCACATCGTTGAGGGCCGCGCCAGCTTGACAAGGCGCTCCTGCGCCGCGACCATCCGCTCCCGTTTCTTTACCAATGGCCAACACAAGGTCTGCAGCCAAACGCGCCCGGCAGAGCACGGCGCGCTCAGTGCACAATCGCAGCGCGCGCGCGCGACTGCGCAGCCTCCACAAACGCACTCGCGCTGCTGGGAATCCAAGCGCGCCTGAAATTCACGCGCTGATTTCGGCAATCGATAAGTCCGCCAAGCGCGGCGTCATCCACCGTAACGCCGCCAATCGACGCAAGGCGCGATTAAACAAACTGCTGGGCGCGGCGAAATGACATCCATAGGCGCTTCGCTGCGCGAAGTGCGACGGTAACGTATTTGCAATCCGCCAGCCGCGCGTCCCGCAGGAACGCGGCTACAGCAAATGGCCTTTGCATCTCGCGGCGGTCAGCTAAGTTTCTGCAATGATTCCCGCGCTCCTGCTCATTTTCTCGGTCGTCGCTTACCGGATTATCGCTGGTCTGTTGATCGGCTCCGGTGTCGCGTGGCTCGTTAACTTTTCGCCGCTGGCTGCGCTTGCGCTCTGCGGCGGCGCGTATTTTCCGCCGCGATTGAAATTCACCGTCCCGCTCGGCGCACTTTTCATTTCCGATCTGATTCTGAATTACCATTACGGAGCGCCGCTGGTCGCGCCCCATACGCTTTCGCGGTATTTCGCTCTTGCGCTTGTCGGCTTGATCGGGATTGCGCTGCAAACTCGCGCTTCCTTGAAAACCTTGCTGCCGGCTTCGCTGCTTGGATCGGCGATCTTCTATGTCATCACCAATGCGTTTTCGTGGCTGGGTGACCCCGGTTACGCAAAAACTTTCGCCGGCTTGATCCAAGCTCTGACCGTCGGCCTGCCGCAATACAGCGCCACGCCCACCTGGATGTTCTTCCGCAATTCCCTCCTGAGCGATCTTTTGTTTACTCTCCTGTTTGTTGTTTGCATGAGCTTCGGCACAAAGAGGGCGCGCGCGGGTGGCGAAGCAGCTGTGCCCCGCGTCGCGTGAAATTCGATGCAGCGGCTCGAGCAACGCGACGAGGTCGAGATGCTCGCGCTGATGCTCTTGATTCGGCGTTTTGAGGAACGCGCGAGCCAGCAGTATCAGGCGCAGAAGATCGGTGGCTTCTGTCATCTTTACATCGGGCAGGAAGCGGTCGTCACCGGCGCAGTCGCGGCCGTGCGTGAGGACGATTACATCATCACTGCATATCGCGATCATGCGCACGCGCTCGCGCGCGGCACCAGTGCGAACGCCTGCATGGCCGAGCTCTTTGGCAAGGCGACCGGTTGCTCGCGTGGTCTCGGCGGCTCAATGCACTTTTTCGATCGCCAAAATCACATGTACGGCGGACATGCGATCGTCGGCGCGCACGTCCCGCTCGCCGCTGGAATGGCGTTCGCCTCCAGATACCGCGGCGAAGACCGCGTGACGCTCTGCTTTTTCGGCGACGGCGCGATCAACCAGGGCTCATTTCACGAGGCGCTGAATTTAATCGCGCTCTACAACCTGCCGGTCGTGCTCATCTGCGAAAACAATCTCTTCGCCATGGGCACATCGGTGAAAAGATCGACATCTCTCAAGCAAATCGTCGATCGCGCCGAAGGCTACGACATCCCCGGTGAGATCGTCGACGGCATGAACTTTCGCGAAGTCCGCGACAAGCTCACCGAAATCGTCGGCTCGATCCGCAAAGATCCGCATCCCGCGTTTGTCGAGATCCGCACTTATCGCTATCGCGGCCATTCCATGTCCGACCCGGCAAGTTATCGAACGAAAGAGGAGCTGGAAAAATATCGACTCGACGATCCAATCACGCGTTTGCGCGCGCAGTTGACCCGCGAAGGCAAACTAACGAACGAGCAGTTCGATCAGCTCGACAAAAAAGCGAAGGAGACCGTGATCGCCTCGGTGAAATTCGCCGAGTCGAGTCCTGAGCTGCCGGTCGAAAAAGTCTACGACTACGTCTATTTCAACGGAGCTGTGGAGGCAGGGGTGTCGCCTGCAAAACGTCAGGAGAGTGCGGCCGCCGCGGCCGCCGCCACAGAATGAGAGAGATCACCTATCGCCAGGCATTGAACGAGGCGCTGGCTGAAGAATTGGAGCGCGACCCGAACGTTTTCCTAATGGGCGAGGAAGTCGCCGAATACCACGGCGCATACAAAGTCAGCGCCGGGTTACTTGAACGCTTCGGTCCCAAACGCATTATCGACACGCCGATCAGCGAGAATGGTTTTGCCGGACTCGGCATTGGCGCGGCGATGGTCGGCTTGCGGCCGATCATTGAGTTCATGACGTTTAGCTTTTCGCTCGTCGCGTTCGACCAGGTGGTCAACAACGCGCCCAACATGTTCATGATGTCGGGCGGCCAGTTCAATATCCCGAT
>Ga0066678_10000528_pt1 | contig 13072 bp, 9 predicted proteins | sample GraSoiAngelo_127_FD_62300 | JGI IMG/M metagenome (GOLD analysis project Ga0066678, IMG submission 62300) | Grasslands soil microbial communities from the Angelo Coastal Reserve, California, USA - 14_0927_09_40cm | ecosystem: Environmental > Terrestrial > Soil > Grasslands | place: USA...
AATGGAATTGTGCCCACGCGCGGATTTGCCCGGAAGCCGCCGTCGTTTCACATCGAACGCTTGCGCAAGGCTCCGCTGGGATATTTCTTCGACATCATGACCCACGGATTTGGAATCATGCCCGACTACGCTGCCCAGATTGCTCCTAACGACCGCTGGGCGATTGTGGCTTACATCCGGGCGCTGCAGTTGAGCCAAAACGCAAGTGCTGCCGATATACCTGCGGACCAACCCGTGCCCTCGCCAGTGCCGAAGTTTCGCGGCGATCCCGGTTCGGGCGCCACCTTGCCGGAGCCGGCTCGACCATCCAGTTCACAGCCGGAGGAACGAAAATGAGCCCGGCGCGCGTGAACAACATGGACCTATTGGCGCCTCCCGTTGCCCAGACTATCCAGCAGCGGTCGCTGGTCATCGGTGTGGTGTTTGCTGTGCTGTCAGTCATCGGTATTTTCATCTCGCCCTCTGAGCAGTTCATGCATTCCTATCTTCTCGGGTACATGGCCTGGCTGGGACTGACGCTGGGGTGCATGGCGATACTCATGTTGCAGTACATGACGGGTGGGAAATGGGGCCTGGTGATTCGCCGCATCCTGGAAGCGGGGATGAAGACTCTGCCGCTGATGCTGCTGCTGTTCATTCCGTTGGCAGTCGGAGTTCATCACTTGTACAAATGGGCCGAGCCCGGGAAGGTGGCCGCCGACAAACATCTGCAGGAGATTACCCGCGACTTTCTGAATCCGACCGGTTTTGTTTTGCGCTCGATTATCTACCTGGTGATCTGGGGTGGGTTGATTTACCTGCTGAGCCGCTGGTCGGCGCAACAGGATCATCCGCCAGTGCGCGATTTCAGTCCGCTTTATAAGAGACTGAGCGCCCCGGGATTGATTCTGTACACATTCGCCATTTCATTCGGCGCCATCGACTGGGTCATGTCACTGGATGCCCGCTGGATCTCGACGATCTATCCCCTGATCTTTGTAGCCGGACAGGTGCTGTCGGCCTTCTGCTTCGTGGTGGCTGTGGAGGCGATCCTGTCACGTTACAAGCCCATGGCGGAGTTGCTCAAGCCCGACGAGGTCCAGGACCACGGCAACCTGATGCTGACCTTCATCATGTTGTGGGCTTACTTCTCTTTCTCGCAATTGTTGATTATCTGGGCGGGGAACCTGCCGGAAGAGATCAGCTGGTATATCCGCCGCTGGGTTGGAGGGTGGCAGTATCTAGGTTTGGGACTGGCAGCATTTCATTTTGCGGTGCCGTTCGTCTTGCTGCTTTCGCGGGAACGCAAGCGGCAGGTGCACAGGCTGGTTTGGGTTGGAATCCTGGTCATCGTAATGCGGTTTGCGGATTTGTTCTGGTTCATCGAACCGAGTAACCACAAGCAGTTGTTCGTGCACTGGCTTGATATCGTGATCCCTTTAGCCATGGGCGGGTTCTGGCTGGCGTACTTCTTTTACAACCTGAAGGCGCGGCCGCTGCTGCCGCTCTATGATCCGCAAACCAGGTCGCTTTTGGAGCCGGCTCATGACTAGCGATCAACTCAGGCCCGATGAAATCGAGTACGAGCGGGAAGACCTGAGTGCCGGGAGCATCGTGGGTTTCCTGGCTGGACTGGCGATTATCGGGCTATTACTGCACATCATCGTGCTTGGCATGTACAAGTATTTGGACCGCTACGAGAGAACGCACGAGCCGCCACAGAACCCCCTGGTGAGCACTCCGAGTGTCGATACCAGCAAGGCTACGCCGGAAGATGCCAGCAAGTTTCCGTTGCCGCGCTTGGAGACCAACGAACGCGGGCAACTCTACCAGCTGCGGATGAAGGAAGAGGAAACGCTGAACAGTTACGGTTGGGTGGACCAGCAGGCCGGCATTGCCCATATTCCGATCGACCGGGCGATGAAAATAATCGCCCAACGCGGACTGCCTAGTACGCCCGAGAACATGACAGCGGGGAGCGCAGCACAGCAGCGTCAGAGGAGCCCTGCTGCAAAAAAGGCAAAACCAGCCGGACAGGCTCCGGCCCCAAAGCAGTAACCAGTTAGATCAGGATGGCGAACCGGGAAGGATGGCCGTGAGCAGTACAAGGAAATCCATGCGATGGAAGGCAGTGTTGTGTATTGCCGCCTGCGCGGCATCGGCGTGGGGACAAGGTATGACTCGCGGCATTCTGTCTCCTCCCGCGAGCCAGCGTCCGCCGGGGTTGAAGAATGTAGGCATCGAGCAGCGCCTAAACGAGCAGATCCCGCCGGGCCTCAGTTTCCGTGATGAAACTGGAAAACCGGTTCGCCTGGGCGATTATTTCGGCACCAAACCCATCATTTTGGATTTGGCTTATTACAAGTGTCCGATGCTGTGCAGCGAAGTCCTGGCGGGACTCACCAGCGCGCTCAGGTCGATGAAATTCGATGTGGGCAGAGATTTCGAGGTTTTGACGGTCAGCTTCGACGCGCGGGAAACGCCGCAGGACGCAACTGAAACCAAGGCCATCTACCTCAAGCGCTACCGACGCGCGGGCGCGCAAGGCGGCTGGCACTTCTTAACCGGGCCACAGCCGTCGATTCACGCGCTGACCCAGGCCGCCGGATTTCAGTACCAGTACGATCCGAAAACCGGACAGTTTGCGCACTCCACCGCGATCATGGTGCTGACCCCACAGGGGAAAATTGCGCAGTACTACTACGGGATGGAGTTTGCTCCGAACGATCTGCGGCTGGCACTGGTGCAGGCGTCGCAAAACAAGATTGGCAACGTGGTCGATCAAATCCTGCTGTACTGCTATCACTACGATCCGAGCCTCGGCAAATACAACCTCATTATCTTTCGCGTCCTGCGACTTGCGGGCCTAGCGACGATTTTATTGTTGGGCGCTTTCATGGTTCTGATGTTTTGGCGCGACGCTCACCCGAGGGAACAGAACGGACTGAATCACCATGTTTGAGAGCCTTCCACTTTGGCCGGAAAGGGCCTCGACGATGGCCGGGAATGTGGACGCCCTGTACATATTCCTGTTGATCCTGTGTGGGTCGATGGCACTGGCGATCTTCACCATGATCACGGTTTTCGCCATTCGGTATCGCCGGCGCAAGGGCCACCACGCTGAACAGATTGAAGGTTCTAATGCTCTTGAATTCACCTGGACATTCATTCCTCTAGGTCTTTTCCTCTGCATTTTTCTTTGGGGCGCGGTCATTTATTTCAAGGAGCGCACGCCGCCGCAGGGGTCTACGGAGGTCTATACCGTCGCCAAGCAGTGGATGTGGAAATTCCAACACATCGAGGGTCACCGCGAGATCAATGAACTGCACGTGCCGGCGGGGCGTGACGTGCGGATGATCATGACATCGCAGGACGTGATTCACAGTTTTTACGTGCCAGCATTCCGCATCAAGCAGGATGTGCTTCCCGGACGCTATACGGTGGCCTGGTTCCATGCGACCAAGCCGGGGACTTACCACCTTTTTTGCGCGGAGTACTGCGGAACCATGCATTCCGGCATGATCGGCGACGTGGTGGTAATGGAGCCGGCGCAGTACCAGACATGGTTGAGTGGTGGCGCGGCTGCGGGCTCACTGGCCAACACCGGACAGGGGATTTTCCAGTCACTCGGTTGTTCGACCTGCCACCGTTTCGACACGCAAGGCCGAGGGCCAAATCTTGTTGGCGTATTCGGGAAGACGGTTCTTTTGGAGGATGGGCGAACGGTCACAGCGGATGAGAATTACATTCGGGAGTCGATTCTCAACCCCTCGGCGAAGGTGGTATCGGGTTTCAAGCCCATCATGCCGGTGTTCCAGGGCCTAGTCAGCGAAGAGCAACTCAACGCCCTGGTTGCCTACATCAAGTCGCTGAATCCGCCGCCAACCGGGGCTGCTGGAACTCCGAATCTGAAACCGCCGACTGGCCAACCGCCCGAGACCAACAGGTGAAATGAGCATGGCGAGCGCTACTATACCGACCGCCGAACGCGAGAATTATCTGAATAAGGGGTATGGGATCAAGTCATGGCTCCTCACTACCGACCACAAGCGCATCGCCCTGCTCTATCTGATAACGATCACGTTTTTCTTCTTCATCGGGGGTTTCTTCGCGTTGCTGATCCGGCTGGAACTGCTAACCCCGGCCGGGGATCTAGTACAGGCGGATACCTACAACAAGCTGTTCACCATGCATGGGCAGGTGATGGTCTTCTTTTTCCTGATCCCGGCAGTTCCTGCGGTCCTGGGGAATTTTCTGATTCCCATGATGATTGGGGCGAAGGACCTTGCGTTTCCGCGGATAAACCTGCTGAGCTGGTATCTGCTCGTCATCGGCGGCGTGCTGATGATGTACACAATCCTAACCGGCGGAGTCGACACCGGGTGGACCTTCTATACCCCACTGAGCACGCAGTTTTCGAATACCCATGTCGTAACCGCAGCTTTGGCGATCTTTGTCGCCGGATTCTCGTCCATCCTCACGGGACTCAACTTCATTGTGACCATTCACCAGATGCGGGCCCCAGGGATGACTTGGTCACGCTTGCCGTTGTTTGTGTGGGCTAATTACGCCACGGCCATTATCCAGGTGCTAGGGACGCCTGTGCTGGCGATCTCTCTCATGCTGGTGGCGCTGGAGCGGATTTTTAGTCTTGCAATCTTCGATCCGCAACGCGGTGGGGACCCGCTACTTTTCCAACACCTCTTCTGGTTCTATTCCCATCCCGCCGTGTACATCATGATCCTGCCCGGCATGGGCGTGGTCAGCGAGATCGTGACCTGCTTCACGCGAAAGCGCATTTTTGGCTACAAGTTTATGGCGCTGGCGCTGATTGGTATTGCGGTGCTGGGATTCCTGGTGTGGGCCCATCACATGTTCGTAGCCGGTATGTCCTTGTATGCTGCACTGGTGTTTTCGCTGCTCAGTTATTTCGTTGCGGTGCCATCTGCTATCAAGGTGTTCAACTGGACTTCCACCATGTACAAGGGATCGATTTCCTATGCCACACCGATGTTGTACGCGTTCGGTTTCATCGGCCTGTTCACTATGGGGGGACTCACAGGCTTGTTTGTGGCGGCGCTTGGAATTGATGTACACGTCACGGACACCTACTTCGTGGTGGCACATTTCCACTACATCATGGTGGGTGGGATGGTGATTGCCTATCTAGGGGGGATTCACTTCTGGTGGCCCAAGATTTCCGGCCGCATGTATCCCGAGGGTTGGGGGAAATTGGCGGCCCTGATCATCTTCATCGGTTTCAACCTGACTTTCTTTCCGCAGTTTGTCCTCGGCTACCTGGGTATGCCGCGCCGGTACTGGCAGTACTCACCGGAGTTCCAGGTTTTGAATGTGCTGTCGACGGCAGGGGCGACGATTTTGGCGGTCGGCTATTTGCTGCCGATGGTCTACCTGCTTTGGTCCATGCGTTACGGCAAGATCGCCGACGAGAACCCGTGGAATGCCGCAGGGCTGGAATGGATGACGCCTTCACCGCCGCCCACGTTCAATTTCGACGAGACTCCGATGGTCACTTGGGAAGCTTATAACTATGACGAACTGAAGGAGGTTCCGGTTGAGCGATAGAGCTCCAGCGATCGCGACCCACAGCCCGGGGCTGCAACACCACTTTTCCAGTATGGAGCAGCAGATTGAAGCCTCTGTGATGGGAATGTGGGTGTTCCTGATCACCGAGATCATGTTCTTCGGCGGCATGTTTTGCGGTTACATGGTCTACCGGCACCTGTACTACAGCGCGTGGGTGGCAGGCAGCCAGAAGATGGATTTCTGGTGGGGGACGATCAATACCATCGTCCTGCTGTGCAGCAGTTTGACCATGGCACTGGGCGTGCGCGGGGCCCAACTTGGGCAGCGCAAAGCGGTCGTGATCTTTCTGCTCATCACCATTCTGTTCGGGTTGGGATTCCTGGGGATCAAGGGCATCGAATACCACGGGCACTGGACTGAGCACCAGTTTCCCGGGTTGAACTGGGCATGGCCCGGAGCTGACGGGAACCTGGTTGCATTGTTCTTTTCCTTTTACTGGGCCATGACCGGCTTTCACGCGCTGCACATGGTGATTGGCCTTGGTCTGGTCGCGTTCATTGTCTACCAAGCCTGGAAGGGACGATATAGCGCCGAGTATTACACACCGGTGGAGACCGTCGGGCTCTACTGGCACTTCGTGGATATCGTCTGGATTTATTTGTACCCGTTGCTCTACCTGATCAGTCACAAACATATTTCAGGATAAGACAGCATGTCCGAACATATCGCGTCTGCGAAACTTTACATCGGCGTCTGGGCGGCCCTGATGTGCCTGACTACAATCACTGCCGCGGTTTCCTGGATCGAATTGGGCCCCTTCAACATCGTCGTTGCCCTCGCCGTTGCCACTTGCAAGATGCTGCTGGTTGCTCTGTTTTTCATGGGAGTCAAATACATTAATCAGAAGATGACGGTGGTGGTCATCATTGCCGGTTTGTTTTGGCTATTCATTCTGCTGGCGTTGAGCATGACGGATTATGTCAGCCGTCCATGGGCATAGTGAGCTTGTCACCGGCTCGGTACCCCAGGCGGGTAGCCCAATCGAAAGCATTTTTCTACTCTCGAGGGCGGCCCGTCCCAGCTCGGCTTGGGCGGGGCTGAGTGTCTCTCAACCCAGGTCAGCGTCCAACGTACGGACGCGAACCTGGGGCACGAGGCACCAGGCTCCAGCGCTGCGGAGTGATGACGGTCATTGCTCACAGACTTTCGCAAAACACGCGCAGGCGCTCATTGAAGCCTGCCGCGTCGTCCCAGAACACTCCGTGCCCCGTGGCCGTTAACTGAATCTGTGCATGAGGCATCGCCGCCTTGTGTTGATCGACGATGGCGGGTTTGACAATCGCATCAGCATCGCCATGTGTAATCAGCACCGGTTTGCGGATTTTCGGCAGGAGGTCGTCGTTATCGAAGGACCGCGAGAACAGCCCCTGACGGACATACGGCGGGACTGAGACATTGTATCCCAGCATAAGAAAGCGTTCGGAGGGCGAGGGCTTCCGGGCGAAACACAGCCGCAGCAAACCCTCCAGGCCGCGGACACTGGTTTCTGCGTCGCTGGAGAGGAATTGCGGGACGACGCCGAGAAACTCAGGAGTGAGAACCGACATCGCCTCCTCACTGCCCAGCTTCGTGACCGCACCGACGAATTGGAGGCCGCCTAGTTGGTCCTCGCCGTAGTGCCGAATGTAGTCGAGGAAGACCAGCGGACCGTACGACCATCCGGAGAGCACTGGATGATCCAGGTTAAGCGTTTGGATGACTGCGTTGACATCGTCCGCCCACAACTTCGAGTCATTGTAGGCGTCGTGCGGCTTGTCCGAGAGACCATGACCTCGCATATCCAACGCGACTAACCGATGCATATCCGCCAGGCTCGAGTTCATCTGAAGATTCCACTGGAGCCCACACTGCCAGGCGCCGTGGATGAAGAGGATCGGGCGACCCCGTGGGTTTCCCGTTTCTACGGCGTGGAGCTGGACCCCACCACCGCCGGTCACTCTATGAGTCTTCATCACGTTCCTCCTCCGCCCGGCACTCCGTGGCCGAAGCCGCTGAAACTCGCATAGTGTAGCCGACTTGACGTAAGCGGAGAGTATCGTGCCGGCGTCGTTGCCAACTAGCTCGGTGCCCCAGGTTCGCGCCCCGCTTTTAAGCGTTAACCTGGGCTGCAGACGCTCTTTCTCTGTCGAGCCCAAGCGGCCGGTTAGTCTTCGCAAATCTTTGAATCGAGGATCCTGCAGGGAGGAGGGAGAGGGGGCCGCGCGGCCGCTCCGAGCCTTAAATCAGCAATCAGCAATCAGCGATCAAAAATCAACAATTCCAGAAACCCCGCCTAAGGAAAGCGGGGACACGCCATCCGCGGCACAGCATCTCTCATCACGATTGCGCTATACTCCGCCGGTTATCGTTTTCCGGCCTGCATGCACCACACTGTGACCGAATCCGCCCGCCCTGCCAAGCTCTCGACGGTCGATGCCACTGGTCTAGCTGCGGCCTTGCGCAGACATATCCGCGGAGAAGTACGCTTCGACGACGGAAGCCGCGCCATGTACGCCACCGACGGCTCCAATTACCGCCAAGTCCCGATTGGCGTAGTTCTCCCCCGCGATGTGGAAGATGTGCTGGCAACCGTGTCGCTTGCGCGCGAGTTTGCCGCGCCTCTTCTGTGCCGTGGAGGCGGAACATCGCTGGCCGGCCAGTGCTGTAACGTTGCCGTTGTCATCGACTTCTCCAAGTACATGGCAAAAATCCTCGAGCTTGATCCGGAGAGGCGGATTGCGCGCGTTCAGCCGGGTGTGATCCTCGATCACCTCCGCAATGCTGCGGAAAAGCATCGCCTCACCTTCGGGCCCGATCCCGCCACCCACGACCGTTGCACCTTGGGCGGGATGATTGGCAACAACTCATGCGGCGTGCATTCGGTGATGGCGGGCAAGACGGACGACAACATCGAGGCGCTCGACATCCTGACCTATGACGGCTTGCGCATGAAAGTGGGCGCAACCAGCAGCGATGAGCTGGAGAAGATCGTCCTTGAACCGGGCCGCCGCGGCGAAATTTATTCCCGGCTGGTCGCTTTGGCTGCCGCACATGGACAGCAAGTCCGGCAGCGCTTCCCCAACATCCCGCGACGAGTTTCCGGGTACAACCTCAACTATCTGCTTCCGGAAAACGGCTTTCATGTAGCGCGCTCTCTGGTGGGATCGGAGGGAACCTGCGTAACCGTGCTGGAAGCGACGTGCCGGTTGGTGGACAGTCCCCCCGCGCGGACGCTTGCGGTTGTGGCCTACCCCGACATCTTCACTTGCGGCGACAAGGTGCCCGAGATCATGTCCTACGGCCCGATCGGCCTGGAAGGCGTCGACGAATTCCTCGTGGAATTTACCCGGCGCAAGAACCTTAATCCAGAAGGGCTGTCGCTTCTCCCCCAGGGGAAGGGCTGGCTGTTCGTCGAGTTCGGCGGCGCCACTCAGAAAGAGGCCGATGATCGAGCGCGCAAGATGGTAGACGCGCTCAATAAGAGCCCGAAACCGCCAGCCGTTCGCCTCTACACCGACAAGTATCAGGCAAAGAAGGTGTGGGAGGTGCGGGAGTCGAGCCTGGGCGCAATTTCGCATGTCCCGGGCGAGCCGCTTACCTGGGAAGGCTGGGAGGATTCCGCAGTTCCTCCCGAAAAATTGGGCGCCTACTTGCGCGACTTGCACAAGCTGATGAACGCCTACACGTACAGCGGCGTTCTCTACGGTCACTTTGGGCATGCTTGCATTCACACCCGCATCAGCTTCGACCTGGAGAGCGAAGCGGGCATTCGCAAATTCCGGTCTTTCATGGAAGAGGCCGCCGACATGGTGGTCAGCTATGGAGGATCGCTCTCGGGCGAACACGGCGACGGCCAGTCGCGTGCTGAGCTGCTCCCCAAAATGTTTGGTCCCGAACTGATGGAAGCATTCCGACAGTTCAAAGCTATTTGGGATCCAGACTGGAAGATGAATCCGGGAAAGATCGTTGACCCCTATCGCATCGACGAAAACTTGCGTTTGGGGGCGAACTATCGCCCATGGAATCCAGCGACGTATTTCAAATTCCCCGACGACCACGGCAGCTTCCCCCGTGCGGCGCTGCGGTGTGTTGGTGTGGGCAAATGTCGTCGCGAAAACGGAGAGGGCGAGCAGGACACAATGTGTCCCAGCTACATGGTCACGCGGGAAGAGATGCATTCCACCCGTGGCCGCACTCATCTGCTCTGGGAGATGATGCACGGCGACGTCATCCGGGACGGTTGGCGCGACGACCACATAAAGAAAGCGCTCGATCTATGTCTCGCCTGCAAAGGTTGCAAGGGGGACTGCCCGGTGAACGTTGACATGGCGACCTACAAGGCAGAATTTCTTGCGCACTACTGGAAGGGACGTATCCGTCCCATGTCTGCCTATGTCTTCGGATGGATCGACAAGTGGGCACGCCTGTCGTCAATCGCTCCGGGTTTCGTCAACCTGTTTACTCAGCTGCCGGGCTTGCGTGATGCCGCCAAAATAGCTGCAGGCGTTCCTTTACAACGGCAGATTCCGCCATTCGCCCCCCAAACCTTCAAGGCCTGGTTCCGGAAACGCGGACGGCGACCCGGCTCCGGTCCGAGAGTGCTTCTCTGGGCGGATACCTTCAATAACTACTTCATGCCCGAAACCGCTCAAGCCGCAGTCAATGTTCTGGAACAGGCGGGATGTGAAGTGGAAGTGCTAGACCAGCATCTCTGTTGCGGCCGGCCGTTGTATGACTACGGGTTCCTTGAGATGGCAAAGTCTTATCTTCGACGAAACCTTGAAGCGCTCGCTCCTCATCTTGCAGCGGGTACGCCAATGGTGGTTTTGGAGCCGAGTTGTTGCTCTGTGTTTCGCGATGAGATTCATGGTCTATTCCCTGAATCGGCGGAAGCGCGCGTCCTGGCCGACAGCACATTCACGTTCTCTGAGTTCCTGGAGAAGAAAGTACCAGGCTATCACCCGCCTCGCGTAAATCGGCGGGCCATCGTTCAAGGGCATTGCCACCATAAGGCAATCATGCGCTTCAAGGAAGAAAAATCGCTGATGCAAAAGATGGGGCTTGATCAAGAGGTCTTGGAATCCGGTTGTTGTGGGATGGCGGGTTCTTTCGGCTACGAAAAAGATAAATACGAAGTATCGGTTGCTTGCGGCGAACGCAAGCTGCTACCCGAAGTGCGCAAGGCTGGGCTCTCGACAATCATTGTGGCCGACGGCTTCAGCTGCAAGGAGCAGATTGCACAGGAAACCAACCGTGATGCGCTGCACTTGGCGGAAGTACTCGAAATGGGACTACGCCCTGACACGAACGGACAAACGGTCATGTATCCGGAAAGACAATTTGTCGGAGCTCGCAAGGCTGCGCTGAACCGGTCGATGATGCGAGCCGGATTGATCACGCTCAGTGCGCTGGCAATCACCGTGGCTGGATTGTTTTGGTCGACGAGCAGGCGACGGTGAAACGTTGTGTTGAATCACCCGTGGAATGTCCAGCCGAACTCTTGACCACGAAACGTATCGGAGGCCATGAAGGATCTTGATCACAGGTCGCTGGCGAAACTCATTCCTCGACCCAAGACGATTTACTGCAGCCAGGGTCGAGCTGTGCTGGCGACCGACCTTGATGGCTTGATTGGCGATTTTCACCAGCATGGTCTCTTCTTTGGTGAAACACGCTTGTTGTCCCGATACCGCTATTTTGTGGACGGCAAAACGCCCGAGACAGTGGCGGTTTCAAATTTCGAGCAACACTCGTGGCTTGGATACTACATCTTTCCCCCGCCGGGTCTTATCTGGAAGGAAGATACGGGATCCGGTGAGATGGAGGCGGCTTCTGAAGAGACCGTCGAGCTAAGAGTATCGCGCGCGGTCGGGTTGGGAGTACACGAAGACATCGACTTCACCAACTTTAGCCAGGAACCGGCGCGTTTCGTATTCGAGATCGAATTGGATGGCGATTTCGCCGATCAGGCTGAAACATTCAAGAGAAAACAGCATGGAAAGTTACAACGACGCTGGCGGCGTGTTTCCGCGCGCCGTGCCGAACTGGCCTACGAGTACCACGCCGCACACCGCTACTCGCATCAGGGCGATCGAGGAGTCGCCTATGTTCATCGCGGATTGATTGTGCAGATTGAGAATGCCGGCTCACCGGCCGTCTACCGTGATTCGCGGCTGCGGTTCGAAGTCCGTCTTAGCCCTCGGAAATCGTGGCATACCTGTATTAAGTTCATTCCCGTTTTTGAAGGCAAGAAGATGCAACCGCTCTACGACTGCCGGCAGTTCTTTGGCACGCACAATGAACTCGATCGTAAGCGATCCATCTTCCTCAGTGACTCCACACAATTCGACACAAACGTTGGGGGAACCCTCGCCACAGTTGTGGGATCCGCGCTTCACCAAGCGAAACGTGACTTGGCAGCCTTGCGCTTGCCGGATCTTGATCACGGCGACCAAGGCTGGGTGATGGCCGCGGGTCTTCCCATCTACATTGCGTTATTTGGGCGAGACACTCTCACCGCTGGGTGGCAAGCTGCCATTGCATCGACATCCATGATGAGCGGCGCATTGTATGAATTGCCCAAGTGGCAGGGGAAAGTGGAAAACGACTGGCGGGATGAGGAGCCGGGTCGGATGTTGCACGAAGCGCATACCGGGCCACTTGCTGCTCTCAACTACAACCCGCGTTCCCGCTACTACGGCGCTGCGACCACGTCCTCTTTCTATCCGATCGTAGTCTCAGAACTATGGCATTGGACCGGGAACAAAAACCTCGTCCGGCCACTCCTAAAACCTGCCCTGCTTGGTTTGCAAGGGAAAGACCGATATAGCGACCGGTTTGGCGACGGATTTTACAACTATGAGACGCGCTCCAGCCTCGGCAACCGAAATCAAGGCTGGAAGGATTCGGGCGACGCCATTGTTTATGAAGATGGTAGCCAGGTAGAGCCGCCGATCTCCACGTGCGAAGAGCAGGCGTTCGTTTATGTAGCCAAGCTTCACATGTCGGAAATGCTGTGGTTTATGGGCGACCGCGATTTAGCGCGACGCATGTTTCATGACGCCTCGGAGCTGAAAAAGCGCTTCAATGATCGCTTCTGGATGCCCAAGGAGGAATTCTTTGCCCTCGGACTCGACGCGAAACGCCGTCAGATCAGGTCCATTACCTCGAATCCCGGACACCTGTTGGCGTGTGGCATCGTGCATAAGGATCTCGCGGCATCGGTTGCCCGCCGCCTTCTCCGCGATGACATGTTTAGCGGCTGGGGCGTGCGCACTCTGTCTTCTAAACATCCTGCATACGATCCTTACAGCTATCATCGGGGCTCGGTCTGGCCGGTCGAGCATGGAACCTTTGCGATGGGCATGATGCGCTTTGGGCTCATTGATGAGTTGCACAGGATTGCGCGCGCCATGTTCGAGGTTAGCGATCTTTTCGACTATAACCGTCTGCCGGAGTGTCTGAGTGGGCATCCGCGCGACGCGGATCATCCCTTTCCCGCACTCTA
>Ga0066678_10000529_pt1 | contig 13065 bp, 10 predicted proteins | sample GraSoiAngelo_127_FD_62300 | JGI IMG/M metagenome (GOLD analysis project Ga0066678, IMG submission 62300) | Grasslands soil microbial communities from the Angelo Coastal Reserve, California, USA - 14_0927_09_40cm | ecosystem: Environmental > Terrestrial > Soil > Grasslands | place: USA...
AAATTTGTCCCCTACCAGCCGCCGGTGAAGCGTTCGCCTTTTGAGCGCCCCAAGGTTTTCATGCCTGCTTCTCCTCGCGCCTGGCCTTCGCACGCGCCTGGCAATCGAGTAGCACCTAGGGAGCCAGCCGCGCCCATCGCTCCTGCAGGTCCGGCAGGATGGCATGTCGTGACGGTAAAACCTGGTGACTCACTCTGGAAACTCGCGCGGCAGAACCTCGGCAAGGGTCCTCGCTGGCGTGACCTCCTGGCCGCTAATCCGGGCATCGTTGACGCCAACCATATCGCGGCAGGTTCACAGATTTACCTGCCGGCGGCGGTCTCCTCCCTTCGGACGGCATCGAAAATTATGGTGCGCAGGGGCGAAACGCTTACAAGCATCGCGCAAACCCAGTTCGGCCACGCGGCCTATTGGTCCTGTATCGCGCACGCGAATCCGGCGATCCAGGATGCCAATCGGATCTACCAAGGCCAGTTGCTTTCCCTCCCCGCCAGTTGCGGGCCGTAGCGTTTCCTAGTCACTCTGTGTTCTGCAGTCCAGGTGATCTGTAAACTTATCTTCAGGAAACCGTAAGCCATTTCGGTTTTTGGGAGATAGTTCCCGCCTATTCCTTCATGTCGGCGATCGCGTATCCCTAAGTTGCTGAAATGCTTGCGTTTCGCTGGAAACGTACGTTATGCCATTCTGGCATGGAGCTTGCGAAAACGGTCTAGGGGCTCGATAAGCCGCAAAATCGCTGCTGCTAGCGAATGCCCACACTGGCCTCGGAACCCGGCCGCTCTCCCGGGGATTCGTCTAGGTTTGACACCCCCAAAGCGGTTCACAGAGCTGTTAATTGTGCCCGAGTGAGTATTTCTACCTGGAGGAACAGCATCATGGCCATTGAATGGAAGGGTTCATCGCTTGCTCGGAAAGTCTTCTTGCGCCTCTTCTTGTTGGTCATGTTCTTGACGGCCTTCGGTGGTGCGGCGCTGGCGCAGTCTAGCGCGGCGCTGGGCGGCACGGTGACGGACGCTACCGGAGCGGTGGTTCCGAACGCCCAAGTGATGGTCACCAATCAAGCTACCGGAGTCGCATCGGCGACCCAAACCGACACCACCGGGGCCTATCTTTTCCCTGCGTTGCCGATCGGAATTTATCGCATCGAAGTCAGCGCTTCCAGTTTTCAGACTGCGGTGATTTCTAATCTCAAACTCGATGTGGCGACCGCTCTCACAAGAAATATTCAACTGACCGTTGGCCCAGCCACGGATAAAGTGGTGATCCTCGCCGAGGCTGCGCTCGTCGATACCACCACGACCAGCATGGGCCAAGTCATCAACGATAAAACTGTGCAGGAAATCCCTTTGAACGGTCGCCACTTTACGGATCTCAGCCTCCTGACTCCGGGCACGCTGACGCCGCCTGCGAACGGCTTCCTCTCGGCTCCGCTCCGGGGCCAAGGGTCATTCGGAATCAATACGGCGGGCCAGCGCGAGGATACGACCAATTGGCTGGTCAACGGGATCAACTTGAACGACAACGTCCAGAACCAGCTCACCTTCCAGCCGCCCATCGATACGCTCGCTGAATACAAGATCGACAACTCCGCCTTCCCCGCGGAGTACGGCAGGAATTCCGGCGCCATCGTAAACCTTGCCACACGTTCCGGAGCCAACCAATACCATGGCGAACTGTTTGAGTTTTTCCGCAACAACGATCTGGACGCTCGTAATTTCTTCAATCCGGCGGTGACTTCCAACGGAACGCCCAATCCCCAAGCGCCCTTCAAGCGTAATGATTTCGGCGTGGACCTCGGCGGCCCCATCCTGAAGAACAAGATGTTCTTCTTCCTGGCTTACGAAGGGCTCCGCCAGCACCAGAGCCTGACGGTTACGAGTACCGTCCCCAGCCAAGATGATCGGGCAACGGTTACTTCGGCTACCCCGGCGATTCAGACGATCATTGCGTTGATTCCCGGCGCGAACACTCAGCAACCTGTCAGTGCGCGCACGCCAGGTCACGACATTGATGGACAGCCAAACACCTTCACTGGTTTTACCGGCGGTGCTTTGGCCAACGTGGCCCTCAACCAGGGATCGGCGGACATCGACTTTGAGCTGACCCAGAAGGATCGGCTACACGGCTATTATGTCATTCAGATGGATCTTCGGCAGGAGCCCACCGCAGGTGGAGCGATCGGCGCCAACATTCCCGGCTTCGGAGACACGCGCTCTGGTCTCCGTCACCTGATGACTTTCAGCGAGGACCATTCATTCAGCTCCTGGCTGGCCAACACCGTCCGCCTGGGCTTTAATCGCATCCACTTAACTTTTACGCCCAATGGGCTGCTGGACCCCGTCAAGTTCAACATCAGCATGCCGGCAGGTGCGCCCGTGGCCTCGGGCTTGCCTTTTTTAAACGTGGGTAATGCCTTGGGATTTGGCGGTCCCACTAATGAACCACAAGGGCGTGGCGATACTACCGCGGTGCTGAACGATACCTTGAGTTGGCTCAGGGGCCGGCATTCCTTCGCGTTTGGCGGAGAAATCCGCCGCGCTTACAACAACAATATCGCCTTCAACATTGGGAGCTTCACATTCAACCAGACGGGCAGCGCGGCTAACAATAATCTTAAGACCGCGATGCAAAATTTCCTCAGCGACTCAGCGTCTGCTTTTACCGTCCAACTTGGCTCTGGAAACGACAAGATTCTGCAGCCTTCTTATGACGCCTTCCTGCAGGATAGCTTCAAGTGGAGGCCCAACTTCACCGTCAACCTCGGTTTGCGCTATGCCTGGAACTCATCGCCGTCCGAGGCCGCTAACCATTTTAGCCAATTCGATCCCACGACCGGCACGCTGGTCCAAGCGAACCAGCCTTATCATACGAATAACAAGAACTTCCAGCCCCGCGTGGGTTTCGCATGGGATCCGTTCAAGAACGGCAAGACTTCCATCCGAGCCGCCTATGCAATCCTGACCCAGGACCCGACCACCAACATCGTAGTCGGTCTGAGTGGCAACCCACCCTATGCCATACCGATTTCGATCAGTTCAGGGGTTATTAGGGTGGAGGATCCTTCGGCCTCACTTGCCAGCACTAGCCTGGGCCCCGCAGCAATCAATCAGAACTTCAACGATATGTACTCACAGGACTGGAACCTCACGATCGAGCGCCAACTGAGTTCCAGCATGGGCCTGAGCATTGCTTACGTTGGAATGAAGGCTACCCACTTGCAGCTGAATCAGAACATCAATCAGCCGCTGGTTACGAACGGCATCTACGGATCTACGCGGCCGTTCCCCACCCTTCCGGCCAGCAGTCCCATTTTGCCGTCTCAATGCACTGCACCGCATCCGCTCTGCTCGCTGGGTAATATTAATCAAGTGAATAGCGGAGGAAATTCCAACTACAATGCGCTGTGGGCCACCATCAATAAGCACCTCTCTCACGGCCTCGAATTGCTTGGCTCCTACACGTATTCGAAGTCGCTCGACTACAACTCTTTGTCCACCGGCGAGACCTACATCCTCGAAAACGCGTACAATCCGCGCGGAGATTATGGCCCATCGGAGTTCGACGTTCGCCATCGCTTTGTCTTGAGCGGCTTTTACCAACTGCCGTTTAAGGCCCGCCGACTCGTCTCGGGTTGGCAAGTCGGGTGGGTTACCCAGGCGCAAACCGGAAATCCGCTTAATCCCACACTGGCAATCAACCCGGGGGTCAGTCTCACAGTCCGGCCCGACGTGACCGGACCGATCCACACGACAGGAAACCCGGCCGGTTGGTTTAGCAACAAAAGCGTTTTTGTTTCACCGTGCGCCCCTGCAGTACCTCCGGCTCTGCCTACCTGCCATCCTGGCAACCTGAGCCGCGACGCGGTCACGGGCCCGAACTTCATCAACACCGACATTTCTGTCTTGAAGGATACGAAACTTACTGAGAAGGTTACCGTGCAGTTCCGGACTGAGATGTTTGATGTTTTCAACCACCCCAATTTCGGGAATCCCGTCCTGACCACCACCAACGCCGTATTTGGACAAGTTCAGAGTACGCGTTTCCCGACCGGTGACTTCGGTTCGGCGCGTCAAATTCAGTTCGCTCTAAAGCTGCTGTTCTAAGGCTTCGCTAAGACCATACTTTCACCAAGGGTGGGCTTCGGCCCGCCTCGCTGCTTTCCCTCGGCTGAACAGCGACGGCTGCTCTCCTGCCCGCTCAGAGTGAGGTTTTCGGATACAATAGAAAACAGTTCGAGTTCTTTTCGTGAGGCCCAGGTGATCCACCCGAACGTGTTCCACAACGAAGGCCTGCAGCCCATCGAAAAAGTGCGGCTTTCCCCCGGCCAGGCCGGCCTGATCTGCGGCTGGGGCATCTTCACCACGTTGCGCATCTCCCGCGGCGAGGCTTTTGCCTACGAGCGTCACTGGCGCCGTCTCGAAAAAGACGCCACCATCACCCGTCTTCCCATGCCCTACGCTGCGGCCAAAGTGCGCGTCCATCTCCACGAAGTCATTCGCGCCAACAAAGTAACCGAAGGTTGCGCACGCATCTATCTTGTCTACAACACCATCGGCTTCTGGCAGAGCGGGGAACGGCAGCCGCCGGTCGACCTCATCATTTACACCGCCGGCCTCCCCGAACATCGCGAGATCGTGCGGCTGGCCCTCCGCGAAAACGGCCGCCACGCCGCGTCTCCCATGACTGGAGTGAAGAGCATCTCCTGGCTCAGTAATGTCTGGGCCTTTGCGGAAGCAGTCAAAGAAGGTTTCGACGAAGTCATCATGCTCAACGAGCGTGGCGAAGTCGCCGAATGCACTTCCGCAAATATCTTCGCCGTCAAAAACAACAAGGTCCTCACTCCCCCGCTCACCTCCGGCTGCCTTGAAGGCGTCACCCGCGGCATCCTCATGGAAATCGCTCCGGAAGCCGGTGTTTCCGTCCTCGAGCAGGCGCTTCGTCCGGAAGACCTGTACTCAGCCGACGAAGTTTTTGTCTCTTCCACAAATCGCAATCTCATCGGCGTCGGCGAGATCGCCGGCAACAAAATTCCCGCTCCCGGTCCGGTCTGCGGTCGCCTCAATGATCTCTTCGACGCTTACGTCGCCGACTACGTCTCGCGCCGCCTGGCCTCGGCGGCAAAGTAAGAACTATGTGGCCCTTCACCAATGGTTCGGGGACCCCGGCTCTAGATGGCTAGCGACACAAATTTGACTGCCATTCGAGCAACCGCTCCGGCCGATACCGGCGAGAAAACCGTCTTCAAAATTCTTCTAACCATCAGCTTCTGCCACCTCCTGAACGACACGCTGCAATCGCTGATCCCGGCGATCTATCCCTTACTCAAGAACGCCTTCCATCTCGATTTCGGCCAGGTGGGCCTGATCGCCCTCACGCTGCAGCTGACTGCCTCCATCCTCCAGCCGCTCGTGGGTCTTTATACCGACCGCCGCCCGCAACCGTATTCCCTGGCGTTGGGCATGGGCATCACACTGGCCGGCCTGCTGGCTTTGGCGCTGGCCCCCAGCTACGCGACCGTCCTGGCTGCAGCGGCCCTCATGGGCATTGGCTCCGCCGTGTTTCACCCGGAATCTTCGCGCGTGGCCCGCATGGCATCCGGCGGACAGCACGGTATGGCGCAATCGCTCTTCCAGGTCGGCGGCAACGCGGGCTCCGCCCTCGGTCCTCTCTTCGCCGCGTTCGTGCTTACCAAGGGACAATCGAGTCTCGCGTGGTTTTCCCTTCTGGCTTTCTTCGGGATTGTCCTGCTAGCCAACATCGGCACCTGGACAAGACGTCACAAATCCCATTCGCCAAAATCCATCACTGTCGATGCTGCGTATCTCGCCGCGGCGCCTGCGCGCGCCCCCTTGCCCGCCGGCAAAATTGTGCTGTCTCTTGCCATCCTCGTGGCCCTGATGTTTTCGAAGTTTTTCTACTTGGCCAGCCTGATGAGCTATTACACATTTTACTTGATGGGCAAATTCCACATGTCGCTGCAGAACGCTCAGCTCCATCTTTTCATTTTTCTCGGCGCCGTGGCCGCGGGCACCATCATCGGCGGCCCGGTGGGCGACAGAATCGGACGCAAATACGTCATCTGGGTTTCCATCCTCGGCGTTTTGCCTTTTACTTTGCTTTTGCCTTATTCCAATCTTTTCTGGACCAGCGTCCTCAGCGTGATCATCGGCTTGATCCTGGCCTCCGCCTTTTCTGCCATCCTCGTCTACGCTCAGGAACTCCTGCCCGGACGAATCGGCGCCGTCTCCGGCCTGTTCTTCGGCTTCGCCTTTGGTCTGGGGGGCATCGGCGCGGCGCTCCTCGGCAAACTCGTCGATCTCACCAGCCTCAATTTTGTCTATCACCTCTGTTCATTCCTTCCCACCATCGGCATACTCACCGCCTTCCTCCCCGATCTAGCCCCCGCCAAGACGACTGCAAACAAGTCATCGACCGCCTAACCTGGTGTTGCCCACGTGCTTTAGCAGGCGCCATAAACATGCGATGCCGTTGTGCGGCCGCCGTGCGCGGCGGGGCCTCGTAGGTGCGGCAGCGGTTCTGTCTTTGCTGTCCCCGCGTTCAGACAAATGGCGCGCAACATTTGAGGTATTTCCCTAATTGTCTGCTCCGGATGATCCGGGCCATGGTCTGAAACAGTCTTGCGCCAGGTCATCGGCTCTCCCAATTGCCCTCTCAAATCCGCAGGGCTCTAGGAGATCCGTGGCAACCGCACTGGCCAAGTCAGCCTATTCGAGAAGGCCGGCCTTTGCGGTCGAGACCAGGGACGACGTATGGGTCTATTGGCGCTGTGGCGGAATGGATGATGTTTCCCGGGTTTGCGACCTGAGCGTTGGGAGGGCTATTTCTGTCCACACCAGTTCCGCGGCCCGTGGGCGTGAGCGCAAGCTTGATTTTCTTGTTCCGGGAGGAGCGAGCCGGGCCGAAGCCGTCGTCGAACATCTGATTCCCAGCGGCGGAGTGGGTTTGAAATTCACTGCCCGAACCTCGTAGCACCAAATGAAACCGGATTGGCACTTTGGCGTGCACCCGGCGGGCGCGTCCATTCGGTTGGTCAACTGCTTTTATGGAACCCGCTTTATTTGAGTCAGCTGGCTCGCTCTGCGAGCTGGCGATCCAGGTTCATTGAGAGACTTTGGTCAAGAACGACCGCCGCGTAGCGCGAGCAGATCTGCATTTCGCCCATGGCCCAGGCGGAGATGGAGGGCAGCGTCACTCTGAAAACTTGCTCGAGTTTCGCAACGGCACGGTAATAGACCGTTACTTCCTTAAGCCAGGGACTCGATTTTTTCAGTTCCGGGGACAACTCGTTGCAGAGATGCAGGAGCGAGCCGAAATCGCCGGCCCCGATGGTGGCGGCGTCAATTCCAGCCGCTAGCTGCAACGAATCAGACAGCGGCTGATTGGCGGCCGCTATCCAAATCGCGCGCCATTGCGAGATTCCGAATCTCACCAGGCCAGTTACGGACAACCCGAGGATGAAGAGCGAGACCATTTTGGTTCAACGGAAGTCTGACAGGTGCACTCCGACTGACCAATGGGACAGGAGTACCAAGCAAATAGAACCCTTGGCGAAATTGGCTAAACTTCCGTAAGTGGTTCATTACTGGCATGTTAGCGAATTCTAGAGCCGGTTGCATCGCTGGGCATTTTAGATTCACTGCAGTCATAACTAATTTGTAATGTGACTACAAAACTGTCTTGACCCCCAAGTCCCAACTAATTAGCTTAGAAGGGTTGGGGACTCCGGCCCCTCACCCCCACCCATGAGTGATCCTCCGCACATCCATCCCCTGCCGTCCTCTCTAAAGGCGACCGACCAAGAACTGGCGAACCAACTTCGGCAAATTGAGAAGCGTGATTGGTGGGTCTGGGGCTATTCGATCTTTGTTATGCTCCTGCTCACCTTTGCAGTCACGGCCCTGGCTCTCCCGGCAATTCGTCAAGGCGCGCAGACCATCTTCAAGATCAATATAGTTGAGGTCGTTTTGGGTTTGATCGCTTTGGTGGTGCTCTTTAACGTCTATGTGATCACTCAAGAAATTCTCATCAAGCGGCTTCGGCGCCAACTGGCCGAAAAACAGGGCCACTCGGACTTGCTTCGCAATCTGGCTATGGTCGACCCATTAACGGGTCTGTATAACCGCCGTTTTGCCGAGCAACGCTTGGCCGCGGAGGTGGCCCGCTCGGAACGCAAGGGGCATCCCCTGACGGTTCTCACCGTGGACTTGAACAATTTCAAGCAAATCAACGACACCTACGGCCATCCGGCCGGCGACCAAGTCTTGTTGGAATTTGCCGCGCGTTTGAACCACGTCATTCGGGGATCGGACTTGGCTGTCCGATTAGGGGGCGATGAGTTTCTCGTTCTGCTTCCGGAATGCACCTTGGAACAGTTGCAACTTGTCCTGGGACGTCTCGGTTCATTGGAAGTGAACTGGCAGGGCCAGAAGATTCCAGTCTCCTTCTCAGCAGGTTGGAAGGAGTACGAAATGGGAGATCGGCCCGAGGAACTGCTCGCGTGCGCCGATCGAGCCTTATACGCTAGAAAGCGGGCCAGCAGGGAAGCTCCATCGTCAGCGGAGCTTAGGGAGACAAAACCCACCCCTCTCCGCGTTATGGTCGATCTCACTTGCCCGCATTGCCAGAAAATGAATTCGTTTGCCGTCATTCAGAACTCCGGAGCCGGCAATACCAGTCGGAATGAAGTGCGCTGTGCCCATTGTAAAGAAGCTTGGGCGGCCCTGATGCCCGGCCCGATCATGGCCGGCCCGTTTCCGAAATGACGTCACCTTTCAGAGCGCGGAAACGGGTGGCAACCCTTGGCGATCAAGCCGACTGTCCTTCCTTCGCGGAGCGAAGGAAGGGAAACTCCGTCCTCCTTCTCCCTGGCTCAGATGGTGCCAGCCCCTCCTTCTCGCTAGCTCCTTGCCTCCTCGCGCATGCTACAATTCATGCCTTGGGACTGGCCCATGCCCGACACCGTTCCCCTACCCGGTGAAGCGGTTCTTGAAGTCGTCTCTCCGGACGGCACGAGGCGCTACGCCCGCGTGACCCAGACCCCTTTTATGATCGGCCGGGGCGCCGAAACCGGCAATCACCTGCAACTCTCCGACCGCCGCATTTCCCGCAACTGTGCCGCCGTGGTGATCGAAGCCAATCGTTTCTATGTCGAGGATCGCGGCCAGCGTCGCGGCCTGTTCGTCAACGGCGAAAAAGTCGAAAGCCGTGAACTCCAGGATGGCGACGCCATCACCTTCGGCCTCGATGATTCCTACGAGATCATCTTCCGCTCCGCCAAGGGCTCGGACGAAGATTCCCTTCCTCTCCTCCTCACCCGCATGGAACATATCACCAGTTCGGCGCCCACTGGCGGCGGCCTGCTCAAGCTCAAGCGTCTTCTCGAAGCGACCTCATTGCTCCATTCCCAGCTCCCTCTCGACGTCGTGCTCGGGCACATGCTGGACCACGCAGTATCCGTCACCGACGCCGATCGCGGCCTGCTCCTAGAGACCGACAGCGCCAGCGCCATGAAAGTAAAACTCGCGCGACGCAGTGGCGGACTCCGTCTTCCCCCCGAAAGCCTCTCACCTAGCCAGACGGCCATCCAACTCGCGCTGAAGCAGCAGTCCCCGGTCATCACCGAAGACCTCGCACAAGCCGACGTGGATTTGCAGGCCGCGCAGAGCATCGTCGCACAGCGCCTGCGCGCCGTGGTGGTGATTCCTCTTTACGCTTTGTCCCGCGCCAGTACTCAGGAATCCATGGCCAACATCAAGCACGGTGATTTTCTCGGCGTCCTCTATTTGGATTCGCGTCGTCCTGCGGCTTTCTCGAAACTCGACCGCCAGATCCTCGACGCCCTGGCCGCCGACGCCGCCAGCATTCTCGACAATGCGCGCCTGGTCGAACGCGAACGAGAACGCCAGCGCCTCGAACAGGAGATCAACATCGCGCGCGACATTCAGCAGGCGCTTCTCCCGCGCGATTTCCGCGAATACCCGCACCTGTCCGTCACCGGCCTCAATCTTCCCTGCTTATCGGTAGGAGGAGATTACTTCGATGTCTTCCCGCTCAGCGATGGCCGCACCGCGTTTCTCATCGCGGACGTTTCCGGCAAAGGACTCGGCGCCGCGCTTCTCACCACCATGCTTCAGGGCGCTCTCTCAGGCATGACTCTAGGCACCGATCCCGCGCGCCTGTTCAATCACCTCAATCGTTTCCTTTGCGATCATTCTGAGGTCGGCCGCTACGCCACCATGTTCTTCGGCATTCTTGATCAGGAAGGACATCTCGCATACATAAACGCCGGCCACCCTTCGCCGTTCCTGATCCGCGGCGGCACCGCCGAAGAGGCCTTTACTGAGGGCTCCTTTCCCGTCGGACTGGTACCCGAAGCCCAATACACCGCCGTTTGCCTGAAACTGGAGCCTGGGGACACTCTGGTGCTTTTCAGCGACGGCGTCACCGAGGCAGTGGATCCCGACGAGCAGATGTTCGGCATCCCGCGCCTCAAGGAACTCCTCACCGGCCAGCTGGAGTGCCCCCTCGAGCAGCTCCAAAAATGCGTCCTCGAAGCCGTCGAAAACTTCGCCCGCGGCGCCCACCAGGCCGACGATCTCACACTTCTGATCGTGCGCTACCGGGCCGCCGCTGCCACCTCAGACACTGACGTGCCCATATCCGCTTCGCCCCCATCCTCCGCCCCCGCTGCTGCCTCCGCGTCCGGCTAATGGCCATGGCCACGAGCATCGCGAGATTTCTCCGGACCGCTCTGGAATTCAAAAAAACAAGGGCGAAAGCCATAATCATCGGCCTTCGCCCGGTCTCGACTTCGTACAAGTTTTTCTCGAACTTCGCCGAGAAGTCTCTTCAGCCGCGCTGAGGTCCTTACGCGCCGAGATCCCTCAAATCGTCCTTGGCTTGTTGCTCGGCGTTTTTGGTTGCGCCCTTTGCATCGGCACCGGGACTCATCTCATGGATCGCCTTGTTCAGGCTCTGTGCTTTGTCGCCGATCGAGCCTTTGCAACTGGACAGGTCCACGTTGGTGTGCACGCCCGTCACATTCGCGCGTAAGCAGTTGAACTGCAACCCAAGATTATGGCTGGCGTGCAGCGCGCCAAGGCACTCATTCAGCGACGTGAAAGGCGCGCAAACATCGGTGGCGTTCGATTTGGCCGGCAAGATGCCCTGGGCCTGCAGTTTCGGCGTCAGCCTCTTCTCCACATCACTTCTGCTGCCGTTCGAATCAGGTGAATTCTTGGAACCCTTGTCTTTCTTAATCCACTTGATGGGATTGAAGGAATGGGAGCTATGCGAGCTCGAACTTCCCTGTGCAGCGGTGGATGCGCCAGCGCCTGCGGGGCCTTGCGCCCCCGCGCGCTCTGCGCCTACCGTCAAGTAAAGAGAAATAGTCAGAATCAGGACTACCACGATCAGCAATGATCTTTTCATGTTGACTCCTCAGTGAGAAATCTCCGGACAAGGCTGGGGGATGCGGCCTCATCCTCAGTAGGCCACAGCCGGTGGATGAGCGCATGCTCTCGGAAGGGTGGTACTCCCCCAATCGGTCACACTGTTCGTTGGTACAGGTTTCCATGCTCGCGTTGTAGTTCAGTTCCGGCAGTGGGGAAGCTTGCTGGTTCGCACGCCACCTGGCGGAGGCAGATCAGGATCTGAACTTGAGAAAGAGGCCGTAGAATGTCACCGCCAAGCCGCCGAGGAAAAGCAGCGGCGTGAGGTATTGCGTTATCAGTGGAAGGACGGACGCTGGCAAAGGGACCTGAATGGGATTGCCGTACCCGCCGGCAAAATAGTGAATCACGCCTCCGAGGAGCATATAAAGAAGGCCGCGACGAATCTGTTCCCGCCCGTTCGGTCCCGCGCGGCGAGACAATTGCACCTGCGGAACGGCCTCGCGGCAAAAGGGGCACTGGGTTAAATGCGCCGCCATATACTTGCCGCAAAATACGCAGCGGCGCGTGTCCCCGGTCATTTTTCCAAGAGCGCTCATGCGGCTCCCAATATCTTCTCTTCTAGGCTAGATTCGCGGTCATGCATCGTCAAGGGACACCATACCGAAGAGTAAAACACGGATTCGAAAATAGCGTTAGAAAAATGGACCGGGGTTCCACCCCACGGCTAGATTGGGGCCCCATGCATGAAGTTCCGCGGTATCCGTACCTTTTTTGCTAGCACAAGAGTCCGCTGAGGGGGCTTCGATTCGTGTTAAACAAATATGGCAGACGAAAGTTCATGCCCATTGAGGTACTCGCGCGACAAACCAATTCGTGAGCCAAGGAGAAGCAATGATAGCCCCTTCCTACAGAACGCTTCGGCCCCTCCTCGCTTTGACGCTTGCATTCCCGGCCGCCTGCGCAGCCGCCATGCCGGCTTGGGCACAGGAAAAGAAGAGGAATGGCGTGGATAATTCAAGATGCGGATCGTACCGCGCCCTCGCTCAACACCTCTATGCGGATTTCAGAGAAAGGCGACCTGGCAGCGGCCGCGCTAATGGCCAAGGTGAAGACCGCCTGCAAAGCCTATTTTGGATAAACTGAAGCTCGCGGATTAGTCCTAAACGCGAATCGCGCCTCCGAGAAAACGACTTTCGAGCGCATCGAAACGCAAGTCCGCCTACAGTTCGCGAAGTGCACTAGCAACGGGGCGGCTTGCGGCGCGGATGGCCGGGGGCATACCACCGAGGACCCCCATGACCAGAGCGAAGAGAACGCCCATCCAAAGAAGATCAAAGGTGATCTTGAAGGCAAAGGCCAGGTTGGAAAAAGTCTGAAAATTCATGGTGCTGGTGGTCAGGCCGTTGAGGGGCAGAACGGCGAGGCAGCCAAGCAGCCCGCCAACAAAAGAAATCAACAGGGCTTCCACGAGAAAGGAGAGGATGACGTTCCCGGAGTTGAAGCCGAGCGCGCGCATGGTGGCAATTTCACGGCCTCGTTCGGCGACGGCGGAGTACATGGTGTTGAGGGCGCCAAAGACCGCGCCGATGGCCATGATCAACGCGACGAACCCGCCAAGTATGGTGATGAGTTGGGTCATGCGCGTGGACTG
>Ga0066678_10000534_pt1 | contig 13043 bp, 13 predicted proteins | sample GraSoiAngelo_127_FD_62300 | JGI IMG/M metagenome (GOLD analysis project Ga0066678, IMG submission 62300) | Grasslands soil microbial communities from the Angelo Coastal Reserve, California, USA - 14_0927_09_40cm | ecosystem: Environmental > Terrestrial > Soil > Grasslands | place: USA...
GGGTAGCGCCACTAGCGGGGTTGCTGATCGACACCGTAGGCGGAGCTGCCGTCACCACGTTAATACTGAGACTGGCTGAAGCGGAGGCACTGGCAGCATCCTTGACCGCCACGGTAAAGGGAAAAGACCCCGCGACTGTCGGAGTTCCAGAAAGAGCGCCAGACGAAGACAGGCTCAGGCCAGTAGGAAGCGTGCCGCTCGAAACCGACCACGAATAAGGCGACGTTCCACCTGAGGCGCTGAGTGTTGCGCTGTAAGCACTACTAACCGTCCCGCCGGGCAACTGCGAACTCGTGATTTGCAAAGGCGAAACGCTCGCGACGTTAATGCTGAGACTGGCGGAGGCCGAAGCACTGGCAGTATCCTTGACCGCCACAGTAAAGGGAAATGCCCCGGCGACTGTTGGAGTACCAGAAAGAGTGCCAGACGAAGACAGGCTCAGGCCAGTAGGAAGTGTACCGCTCGAAACCGACCATGAATAAGGTGGGGTTCCGCCTGAGGCACTGAGCGTAGTGCTGTAAGAGCTACCCACCGTTCCGCCGGGCAATTGCGAGGTCGTGAGTTCTAGAGGTGGAATAGAGGTACTCACTGTCAAAACAGCAGCACTACTGGTCACGCTTCCGGATGAGTTGCTGACAACCACAGTAAATTGCGCACCCGTGTCCGAGCTACTCGTGGGCAGTGTTGTGTAAGCGGAGGAACTCGCACCACTGACGGCGAGCCCATTTTTCTTCCATTGATAACTCAGAGGAGCAGTGCCCGTGGCTGCCACCGAGAAGGTAGCCGTCTGCCCGGCAGTCACCGATTGGCTGCCAGGCTGGGTCGTAATCGAAGGAGCTGTGGCGACTGGCCCGGCGGTCTGAGTGGTTTGAGACGCGAGTCCCGAACATCCCGCACAAAGGACTGCAAGTAGTATTACTGCTAGAACTGACCGATTCATGCAAGCATCTCTCTCAAAGTAAGTTCCCCGGCACGCCTTTGTTGGCAAACAGAAACGGATGGGGAGGGCAGACTCTCCAGCCAGCCAACCCAGGTCGGGACACTGGCCGGGTGGCGAATAAAACGATAAGGGGAAGACCTTAGGCGGACAACTGCTCGCAAGGCCAGTAAATGGGCCGTGAGCTTTTGTCCATGTAGGGTTGTCAGCGTAAGTCTTACAGAGTCAAGCTGTTGGAAGGAGATTAGAATTGGGTAATTGGGTAAGAGAACGACGGACTGGCGGGGACGGGCTGGTGAAGAAAAAGAACTAATGGCAACTATCGACTTGATACACTTCCGTCGGCTTGTCGCCGGATGGCCCGAGGAACACTCCCTGAGGCAGTACGAACTGGGGGATCAGACGTAACCGGCCACGGGCGCGTAAAAAGCGACTTAGGCGCTTGCACTCGCCGTCGAGGCACTGGAAACGCCCGAGGGGACAAGGTTCGGGGTCAAAGCTTCTGTCGGACGGCCGAAACTATAATACTCAAAGCCCAAGTCCATCATCGCTGCAGGATTGAGCAGGTTTCGACCATCAAGCACTAGCGGCCGACCCATCATGCTGTAGATGCGTGCCCAATCGAGCTGACGGAACTCCGGCCATTCAGTAAGGATCAGCAGGGCGTCCGCATCTTGAGCGACCTCGTAAGGCTCTCGAGAATAGCGGACCTGCGGCAATATTTCGGAAGTCTTGTCCATCGCCTCCTGATCATAGGCGCGTACATGGGCTCCCTCGGCTAGCAATCGCCGAATGATTTCAAGCGACGGTGCAAAGCGGATGTCATCGGTGTTGGCCTTGAATGCCAGGCCAAGCACTCCCACTTGCTTGTCCTTTACGACCCAAAGCGCTTGCCGAATCTTCTCAAAGAACAGCTCGATGCGGCGTTTATTCACGTGTTCGGCCTCTTTCAACATGCCGAAATCCACTCCGGAGCGATCCGCCAAGCGGATGAATGCTTGAACATCTTTGGGCAAACAAAAGCCGCCGAATCCCAGTCCTGCCTCTAGGAATCGCGGTCCGATGCGAGGATCCAAGCCCATTGCGTAGGTAACTTCCTTGATGTCGGCGCCAACTTTTTCACAAACGTCCGCAATAATGTTGGCGTACGAAATCTTCATGGCCAGAAATGAGTTGGACGCATGCTTAATGAGCTCGGCGCTGTTGATCGTGGTGACCACTAGCGTTGGCGGTCGCATCGCCGGGCACCCGCTCAAGTGCACCGGGCACTGGAAACGCCGTTCCAAGATCGGACGGTAAATCTCCCGTAGTTGCTTTTCGGAGGCTTCGTCTTCCACTCCAATGACAATGCGGTCGGGGTGAAGAAAATCCTCCACCGCCGTGCCTTCACGCAGAAATTCCGGGTTGGAGGCCACACGGAATTCCACACCGACATTCCGGCGATACACTTCCAAGACGCGCTTTAGCTGTTGCCCCGTTTGCGCGGGTACGGTGCTTTTTTCCACAATCAATTTCGAATCGCATGCTTCCGCGGCGATTAGACGGGCCACATTATCGATGGCCGAAAGGTCGGCTTCACCGTTCTCTAGCGGAGGTGTGCCAACGCAAATGAATATGGCTTCGGCCTCGCGCACGGCCTGAGTGGCGTCGCTGGTGAAGGAGAGTCTCTGAGCGCGGTGATTAGCAGCAAGCATGGCATCGAGATAGGGCTCATAGATGGGCACGACGCCGGCCTTCAGCGCCGCGATGCGTTCCGGATCGTTGTCTGTGCATATGACCTGATGGCCCACCTCGGCGAGTCCAGTCCCCGTCACCAACCCCACATATCCGCAACCAATTACCGAAATTCGCAATGCAGACCTCCCAATCCTCTTCGCCAGATTCCCAGGCTGATGTGGGACCGAAGCCCTCAGTCTTATGCGTTATGCGCCCCTTTAACAACCGCACATGTGGAACTCTAAGCAAACTGGTTCCGCGCAACAATAGGGTCGAAACCCCAAATCAGGTGCCGGTGGATGCTTGAGAAAATCTGTTGTGTCGCGACGCCTTCAGCCTGGGACGCTAGTCACGCGTGGCGGACAAAGTTGCTGCATGACTGGAGTCATAAGCCTTTAGCAGTGAGAAGCCGTTTTCCGGTGGCATAAGCAAATAACGGCAGATCGAGGAGTCCTGGCAGAGGATCGTCCCAGGAAAAGATGGCAGATTCCAGCGGCCCGCGGATCGATCGCAGGTACTCAAGCAAGGAAAGGCGACCGCCTAAGATTTCTTCGATCGCCATCCCCAAATCCGCGCTCAGATGCACCCAGCGTTCCCCCGGTCGCCCACGCAAACGTGGAACCGGCTCGCCTCTGGTAAGTAGCCAAAGAAGGTAGGGGAAATCGACACCTGCACGCCTGGAGAGTGTGTGCCAGCCCCAAACGCGCGGGTTGATATCGAGAACGTTGAATTGACCATCCCGGGGATCTCTCTTGAACTCTACTTCCGCAAGGCCAGTAAAATGGACTGCCGCCAACAAGCGCTCCGCCGGCTCAACGATCTCCGGCGCGTCTATCGTCTCCACATAAGTGCTGAACTGACCAAAATCTCTGGGGAATTGACGCGTGCGCCGTGCCACGACGGAGGCCAGGGAGCGTCCGTCTTTACAAAGAGCGGCATAAGAGAACTGTGCTTCGCCTCCTCCCGGCACCATCTCTTGGATGATCAGGGTTTCAGAGGGGAGTAATGCGCTGGCCTCGTCGTAACGTTTCAGGAGCGACCCGCGATCCTCCGCAACCCACGCTTTAGGAACGGCGAGGCTGCTTGGTTGCAGACGTATAGCAGGCTTGAGAATGACGGGAAAGGGACAATCGATCTTGGCAAGCTCTTCCCGGGTCGAAGGACAAAAGGTCCACGGTTGGTGAACCTGAAGCCTTTGCGCAAGCTGATGCAGCAGCCGTTTATCACACGCCCACTGCAGCGTTTCCCATGCCGGGACGGTTACGTGATATTTGGTTGAAAGCGCTTCGTGATGGTTAGACACCAATGCGACAGTATGATCGTCCGTCGGAATGAGCGCCCATCCATTGAGATTGTGGGAGGCGCAGAGTCTTAGCAGGAAGTTGATTTTTCCATGATCGTCGCACGCAGGCCACGGCAATCTTCGCCGAACGTAGCGCGAGGCCGTGGCCACAAGATGACCGCCCTGATTGATAAGCCATACCGGAATCCTCCGTCGGCCCAGACTTCGAACCACACCGAGCGCTCGATAGTCCGCGCCCATTACTAAGGCACCGCGGGCGCCGGACGCGATCGCCAATTTATGCGCCGCTGTATCGATCCGGTTTGGAACTGTGACGGTGGCCGCCATGGGTCGAGGAACTACGATTCGAATTACCCTTTTCTCAAGATCTCGCGGGTTACTGCACGGGAGGCAAATTCCGCTCCGGCCACAAATCGCATGAGTGGGCCGAAACTCCAGGCTGCTGGTGCGCCCAGGAAGTGAAGACCTGGCATCGAAGTTTGGAATCCAGAATCAAGTTGCGGGTAGCCGTTTATGCGTCGAATGGACTCTAGTATCTGTCCGGTCAGGAAGGGGTAACGCGAGATATCCACACGGTACCCGGTTGCGAGCAGCATATGATCCACAAATCGCTCAGTGTTGTCACTCAAACGGAGCGATAGCCGCTCGCCTCGGGGAGAAGCTGAAATGACTGAAGTGCTTGTTTTGATCCGGATGGGCGCGCAGCGCGGGTTCAACCACGCCGCACCGGCGGCCCGGATGGCCCGCTTTCCCCAGCGATCTTGAACCGGGCGTGGTAGCCGCCGGAATAGATTAGGTCTGGCCACTATGTGACTGAGGCCTGCTTGTCCCACATCGGGAGGTGCATATAAAAGTCGCGCAACTGGCTTGAAGGTGTGAAACCATTTTTGGCGCCACAGCCAGCGCACGAAAGGAGCGCGAACAAACACTTCGACTTCAGCTCCCATCTCCCTTAGTAACGCCGCAGATTCCAGAGCACTCTGTCCAGCGCCGATCACTGCTACTTTTTTCCCTGCGAAACGGCTGAGCTCACAGTGCGCGCAAGCATGAGAAGCCAGAGTGAACGGCAGATGCTTGAACTCGGGCGGCTGCCAGGCGAATGGCATAATTCCGGCCGCAATGATTACTCGTCGCGCTTTCCAGGTTTCGCCATCTTCGAGAGTCAGTCGGAAACCCGCTCCATTTTTCTCCACGCGGTCGACTTTTCTTGAATCCAAGTCCGGCACCGCTTGCGATTGAAACCAGCGCCCATAGTCCGTGAAGCGGTAGAGTGGCAGTGGGGCGGTGATCTGATTCCCACTCGTCTTCTGGTAGGCTTGCAGCGTTAGAGATCGAGAAGGATCGGAAAGGTGTGATCCCGCCAGCGGGGAACGAAGCAGCATCCCCTTGGGCATGTGCCTTTCCCAGAAGGACATTGGCTCGCCGAAAACGCGAACGTCCAGGCCATTGGCAGCTCGAAGATGAGCGGCCGCAGACAAACCATAAGGGCCAGCACCTACAATCGCTACGTCACATGTCGTCATGGTATTTCATTCGGTCCGAAATGAACTGCAATAGGACCCCTCTAGGTCCAGACTCAAGTTAGGGCGCGCTCTCGGCTTCCTTGGTTCGAGAGAACCAAGCAGCTAGAATCATGCAAGGCAATTTACCCACCATCACGTTTAGGGACAATGAGCTGTCCGACTGAATTGCGCATCGGGAGAATCCTGCGAAAAATCAAGCATCGGGCATGCTTGATTCCACATTTAATCGCAATTCAGTCTGCGGATCCGGCCAACTGCTTGTCTGGCCAATTGATAGATCGGCCCTGAAACTGCAATCCGATTCCAAACCTCCCATCGGGCAGCCGCTGACAGTAGACAACTCGCGCTAGGGTTCGTAGGTCACCTACAAGTGAGCTGACCATTAGTCGTTCATTCAGTTCTTTAGCCCGCTGGCTCAGAACTCGTACTCCAAGCGAGCACACGTTTTCCGTAGTCGTCCGCTCAGCCGCAGAGGGGTTGTGGGGGCTGGATACCTCAATCGGGACAGCCAGCCGAATCCGTTTTTCAAGCCTTCCTGACCGCGCGGGCATCTTCGTATCACCCTATGAGCTGGTTTCTGTCAGTTGGCACCGGGCTGGGCGGCGCCGAGGAGCTAAGGAACCAACAAGAAGTCCAGCAAAGATGGATCTCCAAAAACCATAGAGCCTATTGGCTACGAGAACTGCTCTCCGTCTCGAAAGATAGTTTTAATCGCTCTCGCTTCTGCTCATACATGGCCTGGTCGGCCTTCATCAGCAATTCCGGGATCGATGTTCGAGAGCCTGGATCAAACCGCGCAACACCTATGCTAAGAGAAATTGCGTAACGAGACTGTTGGGCACGGAGCGATTTCAATAACTCAAAAAGGCGAGCCTTGATCGTAGCCTCGCAGTGCCCGGCTGCTTCAATTGCAAGTACAGCAAACTCATCTCCTCCAAGTCGCGCGACAACATCCGAGTCCCGAAAGGTTTCTTCCAAAATGTTAGCCGTGCGCTTCAACGCACAGTCGCCTTCCAAATGGCCGAAAGAATCATTAATTTGTTTCAAGTGGTCCACGTCGATCATGAAGAGCAACATTCCCCGGCCAGATCGGCGCCCTAATTTCAATTGGCGTTCCGCCAAAGCCATAAAACCGCGACGGTTATATAAGCCTGTAAGTTCGTCCGTAAGAGCAAGGTTCCCCAGCTCTGCTTGAAGCATGTACTGCTTCGCCGCACAGCGGACGGCACGCATCAATAGCTCACTAACTTGTTGACTTCGTGCGTCGCCTAGCGGCGTGCCGCTAGCCCCAGTGCGAACATCCCGCAACAAACTGGCGAGTTCTCGGTTTGTTTCTGAAAGCAGACTATGAAAAACGTCATCAACAGCTCTGTTTTTTTTGCAGGACGACAAGACCGGGACATCGTCGCGAAACAACGAATCAGCCCCGATGCTCAGGATCGCGACGTCGGCTGAACCGTGGTCGTTTCTGTCCCCTGCTCCCCGCTTTCGCGGTGTGCCGCTTAACTTAAACCTATGCGATCCCATTGCCATTTGTGAGTGTCCTGGAACTAGGAGTCGTCCTCCGTCGTAATGTCGAGCTGATTTCATAGAGCCTGCAGCAGCCCTTTCCACCCTGCCGAAGAGCTTGGCGGGTTACCATGTCCTCTGGGAACCCCAATTCTTTTTTCCTGCTCTGGCTGCCAAAATGCTTCCGTCATCTAATCTCCCCATGTTGAGTTCGGCCCGCCTCCGTGTCAGTGCAGTTCGGTAATTGGGGTGATCGAGGTGGGGGCCCTGTACATGGAGGCGGCCCGCTCTCTTCACTGCACCATAGCCTTTCCCGGAATTAACTCAATCCGGTGAATTACCCATTCGAAGTGAGGATAATGATTGAGACATTCCAGAGACTAAACCTGAGACGCCGTCCTCAAGGCTGGATCAAACCATTGCGGATAGCGTAGCGAACCAGGCTTGCTGTTTCGTGGATGTCTAGCTTCTTCATGAGCCTTGCCCGGTGCGACTCGGCGGTCTTTACACTGATACCGAGGTGTACGGCGATGTCCTTCGTGGACTTGCCTTCCCCAACCAATTGAAGCACCTGACGCTCGCGTCCTGAAAGAGGGTCCGACGCGACATAGGTCTTAGATAGATAGGCATCGACAACTGCGCGTGATATGTTCGGGCTGAGATACACGGATCCGCGACAGACTTCCTGGATCGCGTGCACGAGATCGGCTCCCGCCTGGCTCTTCAGCACATATCCTCTCACTCCGGCACGCAGGGACTCGGTGACATATTGATCTTCGGAATGTTGCGTAAGAAGGATCACTTTGGTCTTGGGAGCGGACTTTTTCAATTCGCGAGCGGCATCGACGCCATTCAAGACCGGCATGCTGATGTCGATGATGGCCACGTCAGGTTGCGTACTTTGTACTGAGCGCAAAGCTTCCTGTCCATCCGAGGCTTCGCTCACCACCTGGAATCCCTGTCTTTCCAGTAGGGCCCTCAGTCCTTGTCGGATGAGGGCATGATCATCGGCTAGCAATACACGCGTGGGCATTGTACCGCGGGAAGATTACGGAATTCCGCGGCCCTAACGCAATCGGGTGGTTCCCCTTATTTTCCTGAGGTAAACACCTGATTAATCGGGGGTTCCAATGTGCAACCTGCCTTCCCCTGCAGTTCCATATCACACTGAAACCCCAGAACTTCCAAAATCGTTGTAAACACCTGTCCGAATGGTCTTGGCAGAAGGCTATGAACGCTTGCAAAGAGTGGGAATGAAGTTGCGATGTACAATCGCATTGTTCGAGGGAGCGCGCTTGTGGTTCGAGCGCCTCTAGAAAGTCTGGGCCGTGTTTTCGCCACGGAGGAGGCGCGCCCATACACGTCGTACAAGGGCTCTTGGAGTAAAGATGAACGTTGAACGCCGGAGTTCGCAAAGAGAGACGCCGGAAAAACTCTCCTACATTCAGTTCGAGCCGGAGGGCGGGGGAATCGTGTTGAACGCCTCCGAACAGGGTCTTGCTTTCCACGCTGCTAATGCGGTTAAGCAGCCTGGCCCAATGCGCCTGTCTATTTCGCCCAATCCCACGCAGCGGCTCGAGCTTAGCGCTGAAATCGTATGGCTGGATGATGCGAAAAAGTTCGGAGGTTTACGATTCAGAGAAATTAGTGCAGACGTGAAAAATGGAATTCGCCAATGGCTGGCACAAACGGCTGCATCGAGCGATTCGGATAGTGAACTTGCGGCGCCATCCTATGCATCATCTTCTGCAAAGGAAGCAGCTGACCCTCACACAAATGCGGGGAAGAAAACGGCGAGCCCGCCACGGTTAATTTCGGACCTGGAAGACGCAAGACCTGTTCGCGCAGGTTTTGCGACGTCAGCCGTGCCTCCACTTTTCACTGTCCCGTCGCCCTCACCTTTTCCAGAGCCAATTTCGCAACGAAATCAGGCCTCTCTTTCTCTCGCACCGCTGCTCCGCGGCCTCGCGTTGGGGATCCTTTTTTTCATCCTCGCATTCACGGCATTCCTCTTCCTGCAAAATACGCGTCAAGAGGTGGGGAACTCGCTCACGCGTCTTGCAGAGAGACTAAAGCGTAATAGCAAAACTCCGGCGGAAACTTCATCATCGCCACCGGTTCCGGCTTCGAGTCCGAGCGTAGATAATTCCTCAAGCGTCCCCGACTCAATTCGAGAAATTCCTTCACGTGAAACCTTAGATCCGTCCCGCCCTGCGTCATCGGCCCCATCAATCGCAGGGACGGGAGATGCCACGGAATCTCACAACACGGATACCAAGAACTTCCGAACAAACACAACTGCGGATACCTATTCGAAGAGGGACCGAAGCCCCCGTGCGCAAGAGCTCTGGTCTGCACTAGAGGCTGGCAATAGTTCCGCGGAAGCGGTGCTTGCTCAGCTATATCTGACGGGCGACGGCGTTCCAAGGAATTGCGAGCAAGCGAGGGTCCTTTTGCGGGCAGCATCGAAGAAGGGCAACAGCGAAGCCCTGCAACAGCTGCGAAAACTCAACAACAATCACACTTGCCGGTGAAGGGAGATTACGTACAGGCGGGAAACCTCCAATGGCAGGATTCGATCAGACGCGTAAACAGTCTCAAAATGCACAGCCGATGTATATACGACTCGGAGTCCTTTGCTAAGGCTCCACCAATCCCCGGCGGACTGCGTAGCGCACAAGGCTTGCGGTCTCGTGGATATCCAATTTTTGCATGAGTCTCATGCGGTGCGATTCGGCCGTTTTTACGCTGATGCCCAGGAGGGAAGCAGTATCCTTCGTGGATTTTCCTTCCGCAATCAACTGCAACACCTGTCGCTCGCGCACGGTCAAGGGATCCACCGGCCTGTCTGACTTGGACCGATAGGCCTCCACCACAGCGCGTGATATCCCCGGGCTTAGGTAAAACTCTCCTCTCGAAACCTGTTGAATTGCATGAATGAGGTCACTGGCGACCTGGTTCTTCAACACGTATCCTTTCACGCCGGCCTCCAGCGCCTCGTAGATGTACTGATCTTCTTCATGCTGCGTAAGAAGTATTACTTTCGTCTTCGCGCTAGAACGGCTCAGTTCGCGGGCCGCATCTATGCCGTTCAACGTCGGCATACTAATATCGAGGACTACGATGTCCGGGTGGTGCGTTTCTGAGAGTCGGACGGCATCCTGTCCATCGGACGCTTCCGCCACAACCTGAAATTTTTCCCGTTCCAGCAATGATTTTAGACCTTGGCGTACCAGCACATGGTCATCCGCGAGTACGATGCGAATTGGCATGATTACCCTCCAATGGAAGTCGGATGGAAAGCTCAGTTCCGTTACCTGGGCGGGATTCGATCCGTAGCGTCCCGCCGATTGCACTCACACGTTCTTGCATGGCGATTAGCCCCAAACCTTTCCGGTGCGGCGAAGTCTGAAGTTGATTAGGGTCGAATCCCACGCCGTCGTCTCGGACCGAACAACACAGCGCAAGATTTTCTTTCCATGCCCGGATCCACAGATTCTTTGCTTCGGCATGCTTGACGGCATTGGTTAGCGCTTCTTGAACTATACGATAGAGCGTGGTCTCAATCGCTCCAGGCAAGCGTCCGGAAAAACTTGCCTCGATCCGAATGGGTATATTGGCTCGCTTCGAAACTCCATCGGCCAAAAAACGAATCGCGGGAACCCAGCCAAGGTCATCCAGAATTGTTGGCCGAAGTTCATGAGAGTACCGTCGCAAGTGCTTTTCAACCTCGTTCAACAATTCCCTGATCCGCGTGACCTGTCCCTGCTGCGGCTGGGGCAGGTCCAAAGCCATTTCGGATAGTGCGAGGTGCACGGCGACGAGTAGTTGACCAGCTTCATCATGCACGGCGTAGGCGATTCGCTTGATCTCCTCTTCGAGCGTTTCGTTTAATTGCCGCAGGGCCTTCACCGCATCCTGAAATCCGCGGTGCGCCATCTCATAGGGAGAGAGGCATTCCGCAAGGAACTCGGAGCCTGCCTGGATCAATTCCTCCGTGCGTTTTTCACTCTTGGCATCACGAACCATCGCAAGTACCGTTTCGTGATGCAAGGAAGCTATCTCGACGAGACTCTTGTGCTCGTTAAGCGCCCGACGCCCGAGCTCGTACGCCCGGCCCAGCGCGAGTTCGCCGCCACCGCCCGCATATTCATCGAACGACGAACGGTATTCGTCTTCAAAATTCGCGTGTGGCTTAGGCTTGCTTCGAACTGCGCTTTTCATTGATGAACACCCGTTATGCGCGTGACTAAAACCAGCGCATCGTCATTACCACTGCGATACTGTTCGAGAATTCTGTCTGCGGCCCTCTGCGGATTCTCCCGGGCGGAAAGCGTGGCGGAAAAATCGCTCCTGATTCCATCGGTCGCAAAGAAGAGGGTGTCTCCCTTCTCGATAGGAATCACCGTGGCTTGAAGAGCTGGTAACTGGGAACCAACGACGCCGGCTCGGAGAAGGAGTGACTCTTGCGGATTTCCATTCTTAGGATTGGAGCGCATTAGCACTCCCAGCACGTTGCCGACACCCAGCCAGGTCATCATGCCATGCTCAGGTTCGACAAAAGCAAGGCTCAGAACAACGCCGCGGGTTGACCGGAGTTTCTCATGGCATCGTTCTACGAGCCAGATAATTGGTTCGTCGGCAGAGTTTCGGAGAATGGCGGCGGCAGTCTTGGAGACGCTGGCAGCTTCTTCACCGTGCCCGATCCCGTCAATCGCTGCGATCAGAATTCCGCTTCTATTGCAGCACACCAAGTGATGATCGCCAGACTCGCCCTGTCCCGGAAGAACGTACTTGGCGACACCATATTCGACCATCGGTTCCTTTACGGTCTCCACTTCTTCACCATCACAGTTGTTCCCTTGCCGAGTTGGGAAGTAATCTCGAATTCGTCCATCAATCGACGCACCCCCGGCAGTCCAAGTCCCAGGCTTCCAGAAGTAGAAAAGCCATCACGCAGTGCTTGGCGAATATCGGCGATCCCAGGACCCTCGTCATCGGCTATGACAGCAATGCCTCTTCGGTTAAGACCATTCACTTGCCTTATCGTGATTTGTCCCTTGCGGGCGTAGGACACGATGTTTCGCGCGAGTTCCGAAATTGCCGTCGCAATGAGCGTGGCGTCACCTGAAGAAAAACCAAGCTCATTCGCCACCACCCGGCCCTTCTGGCGGGCTGAGACGATGTCCTGGTCGGAGTTGATTGCCACCCGGATTTCCCCAACCGACACAATCGCTCACTTTCAGTTCGTGGTTTTGAACTTTTCGTTTAAGTATGCCAAACCTTCTTCCAGGTCTAGCGCAGTCGCCACGCCTTCCAGCGTTAAGCCCAGTTGCACCATTGCAAAAGCTACTTCCGGCTGAATTCCAACAATGACCGTCTCTGCACCGCGTAGCCGGATCATGTGCGCAATCTCGCGCAATGTCCTGGACGCAAACGAGTCCATCACGTCCATTGCGGTAACATCGACAATCACCGCACGCGAACGAAATTTAACAACTTGCTGGACTAAACCCATGCGCAGTTGGTTGAGGTCCGCGTCCGAGAGAGCGGCTTGAAAGGTTGCGATTAGGAACGCGCCCTGCTTGAGAATCGGGACTTCCACTTGGCCCTTTCTCCACTTTGTCTAGCGTGGTTCTGCTAGTGTCGCAACTTTGTATCCCAAAAGTCTTTCCGCCTGCTCGATGCCGCCCTGAAGGTCGCCGACGGTGTTCATCTTGCCGAGGTCCACACCGATAGTCACAAGCGTTTGCGCAATCTCCGGCGAAAGCCCGGTAACGATGACGGTCGCGCCGAGGAGTCGCGACGCCTCTACCGTTTGCACCAAGTGGTTTGCCACGGTGACGTCCATGGCTGCCACACCGGTGATATCAATCACCACGACTTTGGCGCGGTTGGTGCGAATTCCACGAAGGAGTTGCTCGGTCAATTGGCGGGCGCGCTGTGGGTCGATGACGCCGATGATAGGAAGAATCAGCAGCCGTTCACGCACCTGGAGAACGGGCGTGGAAAGTTCGCGGATCGCTTCCTGTTGCTGGCGAATAACGCGCTCGCG